>NHCFC00100__coassemble_1378_pt1 | contig 58154 bp, 54 predicted proteins | sample NHCFC00100__metabat2_low_PE_019 | metagenome-assembled genome bin NHCFC00100
GGCTCGAACCCTGGACACCCTGATTAAGAGTCAGGTGCTCTACCAACTGAGCTAAAGGCGCGTATCTTGTGACTTTCATCGTCCTGAGGTGTTTCCCTCAGTGCAAAAAATATTATATCCGATAGTTTTACAAAATGCAAGGATTTTTTAATTATTTTTTTGTTTTTTTTTAGAAACATTTTACATTGCCCGGGATTCCCTAAAATCCAAAGGCAGAAACTCTCAGGATTCTATTTTTTCTTTACCTTTACCGCGCCCAGGGTCTTTTCGGTTTCTTCCAGAGATTTGAGTACATCTGCCGCCCTGGTCCCTCCCCGCCGGTTCTGATATGCCCACCGGGAGACTGCGTTCTGGATTCCTCCCTGCCTCTTTGCCATAAGTCCTGCTCCTGTATGGTATCCTTACTTATAGCATATGCCGTAAAAGGTATGAGTTTCTGCCTTTTTGCCTGTATCCTGTCTTTATCTGCTTCTGGACGCGATCAGCTTATGGATGGGATTCCCCATGGAAGAGAATTTCTCCTCATATTCTGTCATCACATTTCCCCGGCTCATCTGCGGGTCCCGGTGAAGATCAAAGGTATGGGCATCCAGCGTCCAGCCCGCCTCCCGGACTTCCTCCAGAGAAAATTCAAAAAGACCCCGGTTGTCTGTCTTAAACTCCACTGTACCGTCCTTCGCCAGGATCTGATCGTACCGCTCCAGAAACTGCCGGGAAGTCAGCCTGCGCTTTGCATGGCGCTCCTTGGGCCAGGGATCAGCGAAATTCAGATAAATCTTCCCCACCTCTCCCGGTGCAAAGACCAGGGGAAGTTCTCTGGCGTCCATACGGAGAAAGCGCAGATTTGGGGGAATGGTCCCCTCCTGTTCCTTTTCCTCCATTTTCTGGATGGCGCGCAGAAGGACGCTGTCATACATCTCAATCCCTACATAATTGATCTGTGGATGCAAAGCTGCCAGATCCATCAGGAACCTGCCCTTTCCCATCCCCACTTCTATATGGACAGGATTCTCATTGTGAAAGATCTCCTGCCACTTTCCCTTTTTCTCCTGGGGCTCATGAACAACGAAACGGCTCTCTTCGATGGTTTCCTTTGCCCCCGGGATATTTCTTAACCTCATGATTTTTCCTGCCTTTCCAAGCACGCGGCATCCTGGACGCGCCTGCTGTTCCTGGTTTTTGTCATTCCTCCCTGCATTATAGCGTTGAACGTCCTAAAACGCAACCTCCTTTTCCCTTTTCTGGTGTTTCGTCACTTTTCTTTTTCTTCCTGGTATTTTTTTCACTTTTTACTGCATTCTAAATATATACTTCCCATCCGGCAGCTTTTGCCCTTCATTTTTATTGTATATATTTTCAAAATATTACTGCAATTTTATATGACATTTTTGCCAAAAAGGTGTATGATAGGGAGTATAGCAAAAGGAGGAAAGCTTATGGAAAACATTATCACGAAGCTGGCTGAAATAGAAGCTGCCGCCTCCCGGATCATGGACAGCGTCTCGGAGCAGAAGCTTCAGCTTGCCCGGGATCACGAAGCCGCCGTGGAAGCCTTTGACCGCAAGGTGGACCAGGAAACACAGGCGCAGGTAAAGGAGATACAGGAGCAGCTGGAGATCCGGATGAAGCAGGAACTGGAAAGTCAGAAAGCAGATACCGAAGCTAAGCTGGCGCACATGGAGCACTATTATCAGGAGCACCACCGTGAACTGGCAGAAAATATATATGAGAGAATCATAAGGAAGGGATGAGCATATGGGAAGCCTGTTGTCCTACAGCGGTCTGTCCACCAAGATCCGAGCCATGCAGAGCAAGCTTATAGGAGAGGCCCAGTACCAGGAGATCGCTCAGATGGATTCTGTGCCCCAGATCGTGGCTTATCTGAAGAAACAGCCGGGATTTGCAGATCTGTGGGCAGATCTGGATGAGAACCGTCTCCACAGAGGAGACATCGAAAAGCTCCTGGTCCATACCATACATCAGAATTTTACGAAGCTTTACCGGTTCGCCAATCCCTCCCAGCGTACTTTCATGGCGCTGTATTTCAAGCGTTATGAGATCTCGGTCATGAAGGAATGCCTGCGCAAAGTCTTTGACCAGGGACAGGCACAGCTGGATCTTTCCCTGTTTAAGGAATTTTTTGACCGGCATTCCAAGCTGGATATCGAAAAACTGACTTCCTCGGCAACCGTGGAGGAATTCGTCAATCACCTGGAGGGATCCGAATACTATGCCCCGCTGAAAAAGCTGGGAAACGACTTTAAACCCCAGATCTTCGACTACGGCATGGCGCTGGACCAGTATTATTTCGCCAATATCTGGTCTGTGAAGGAAAAGCTGTTTAAGAAAAGGGATCTGGAAGAGATCACCCGGGCTTACGGCAATAAATTCGACATGCTGAACCTGCAGTGGATCTACCGCTCTAAAAAATATTATCACATGCAGCCCACGGACATTTACGCTCTGCTGATCCCTGTGCATTACCGTCTCAGCAGACAGGAAATCTCCGCGCTGGTGGAAGCCCCGGACCCGGAAGAATTCAGGCGGGTCCTGGAGGGCACTTATTACAAGAAACGTTTCCCCGAACTTGCCCCGGAGAAACTGGAAGAATTCTACACCCTGAACCTGAAGACCATACTGGAATCCGAGGCAAGAAAATATCCGCACTCAGTGATTATGATTTATTCTTATTTTTATCATAAGGAACACGAAGTTGACAGGCTGACCACAGCCATTGAATGTGTCCGGTACGGGCTGTCACCTGCTGAGACTATGGATTATATACACAGAACCTAGGAGGTGATTTACATGATTGAAAAGATGAAGTTCCTGAGCATTACCGGTCCCAAGGCTGACATTGACCGGGTGGTGAACGAATATCTTTCCAAATACGAGATACACCTGGAAAATGCCATGGCGCAGCTGAGTCAGGTACAGAATCTTTCCCCTTACCTTCAGATCAATCCCTACAAAGATCTGCTGAACAAGATGAACGATTTCGCTTCTCTTATCAAGGAGAAAGAGAACGTCCCCATCCGGGAAATCTCCCTGGAGGAGGCTGAAAGCCTTGCAGACTCTTTAAGCTGCCGGCTCCAGGAAATACAAAAAGAAATCCAGGATGCAGTCGAGACCAGGAATTCCCTCACCGAGGACCTGAATAAGATCACACCCTTCCTGGAACTGCCGGAAGACGTGGACAAACTGATCCATTACCGCTTTGCCCAAGCCAGATTCGGAAGGATCCCGGTGGAATACTACGAACGCTTTAAGGAATATGTTTACGACAACCTGGACACCTTATTTTACCCCTGTCATCAGGACGGTGACTATGTGTGGGGTGTGTACTTTGTGGTGTGGACCAAGATGGAGCAGGTAGACGCCGCGTTTTCCTCCATGCATTTTGAGAGGATCTATCTGAAAAAGGATTATTATTACGGAACGCCCCAAAAGATCTGCGCGGAGCTGGAAGCCCGTCTGGAGAACGCCAGCCGCCAATATACCCAGTGCCAGGAACAGATGGAGCAGCTTCTTCAAAAAGACGCAGAAAAAATACTTTCTGCCCAGGCGTGCTTAAACGCCCTCTCCACAAACTTTGACGTGCGCAAAGTCGCCGCCTGTGTAAAAGAGCACCAGGAAACCTTCTACATCCTCTGCGGTTGGATGACCCAGCGGGACGCGGCTTCCTTTCTAAAGGATGTGGAGGAAGACCCCAATCTCTTTGTGGTGGTGGAGGACGATCAGAACCGGATCAGCTGCAATCCTCCCACCAAACTGAAAAACCCCAAGATCTTCAAGCCCTTTGAGATGTATATCAAGATGTACGGGCTTCCGGATTACCATGAGATGGATCCCACCGTCTTTGTGGCGCTGACCTATTCCTTTATCTTCGGCGCCATGTTCGGAGACTTTGGGCAGGGGCTGCTGCTGGCTGTGGGCGGTTTTCTCCTTTACCGGAAAAAGAAAATGAACCTTGCCGCCATCATCGGGACTGCCGGGATCTTCTCCGCTTTCTTCGGACTGATGTTCGGCAGCGTCTTCGGATTTGAAGATGTGATCCCGGCGCTCTGGCTCCACCCTACAGAGGCGATGATGCTGGTGCCCGGACTTGGCAATATCAATACCGTATTCGTAGCAGCTATTGTATTTGGTATGTTCCTGATCCTTACCACCATGATCTTCCATATCATCAACGGGGTGAGAAATAAGGATGTGGAAAATATCTGGTTTGACCAAAATGCTGTATGCGGTCTGGTCTTCTATGGAACCCTGACCCTTTCGGCAGTTCTCCTGATCACAGGGAAGAAACTTCCTGCGGCAGTGCTTTTGATTGTCATGTTTGCCGTGCCCCTTCTCCTGATCATGATGAAGGAGCCCCTCACCCGTCTGGTGAAAAAGAAATCACCGGTCATTGAGGGCAGCAAACCTATGTTTTTTGTACAGAGCTTTTTTGAATTATTTGAGATCATGCTCAGTTTCCTGTCCAACACACTGTCCTTTATCCGTATCGGCGCCTTCGCGGTCAGCCACGCGGCTATGATGGGTGTAGTGCTCATGCTGGCAGGAGCGGAGAACGGAGGAAATATTAACTGGCTGGTCATCATCCTGGGCAATGGGTTTGTATGCGCCATGGAGGGTCTGATCGTAGGCATCCAGGTCCTTCGTCTGGAATACTACGAGATGTTCAGCCGCTTCTACAAAGGCAGCGGAAAAGAATTCCAGCCATTTTTAAAACGTGTCAATACCAAAAAAGAAGTAAAGAATTAGGAGGATTTATATTATGACAACACTTATTCAAATCACCATTGCAGCAGCTTTAATCTTAAGCATCATCATTCCCTTCGGAGCATTCTTCCTGGGAGAAAAGAACCGGAAACGCTATAAAAAGTCTCTGGCATGCAACTGTTTCTTCTTCTTCGGCGCCCTTTTGGTGGGAACCATTGTCATGTTCGGCGGCACAGTAACTGCTTCTGCCGCTTCCGGCACAGATGCTTCCGGTCTGGCACAGGGTCTTGGATACCTGGGCGCAGCGCTGGTAACCGGTCTGTCCGGCATCGGCTCCGGTATCGCGGTAGCTTCCTCTGCCAGCGCGGCTTTAGGCGCCATCAGCGAGGACGGCTCCCTGTTCGGTAAATCCATGATCTTCGTAGCCATGGCAGAAGGTATTGCCCTCTACGGTCTGATCATCTCCTTTATGATCCTCAGCAGACTGGGCTGATAAGGAAAGGAAGATTTCCATGAAAATGTTTTTGATCAGTGACAACATTGATACTTATACAGGTATGCGCCTCGCCGGTGTGGAAGGTGTGGTGGTCCACGAGAGGGAAGAGCTGAAGAAAGCCCTGGAGGATGCCATCAGCAGCAAGGAAAACGGCATTATCCTCCTGACGGAAAAATTCGGCAGGGAATTCCCGGATATCATTGACGATGTCCGGCTGAACCACAGACTCCCTCTTTTGATCGAGATCCCGGACCGCCACGGTACCGGACGGGCGCCGGACTTTATTACTTCTTATGTAAACGAAGCCATCGGATTAAAATTATGACAAGAAGGTGATGCATATGACAACGGAAGAAAAACTGAAGCATTTCTATGCTGTCTCCATGGACAGCGCCAGAGAAGAAGCTCGCAAAGCCCTCTCCGAATACCGGGAAAACCTGGAAAAGGAGTTTCAGGAGCACAAAGCGCTGAAGCAGGAAGCCGCACAGCATCAGTTTAAAATAGAATCAGAGAATGCCGCCCGGCAGATCAATAAGGCTCTGTCCGCAGAGCATCTCCATATCAAGCGGGAGATTTCCAAAAAGCAGCAGGAGCTGCGGGAAAAACTGTTCGGGGAAGTCCGGGAAATGCTGGAGGCTTTTACCCGCACAGAAGCGTATGTACAGTGGAACGCAGATCAGATCCGGGAAGCTCTGAAGATTGCCGGAACGGATCAGGTGCAGATCTATCTCACCCCTTCCGATGAGCCGCTCCTGGAGCGCCTTTCCAAAGAGACGGGGGCTGCGCTCCTTATTTCCGACACTCCTTTTCTGGGAGGCATCCGGGCTGTGATCCCCGGAAAGAATATTCTCATAGACAATACGCTTCTTACCCTGTTTGAAGCGGAAAAAGAAAATTTTAATTTTGACGGAGGGCTGATGGAATGAAAAGAACTGGTATAATCTACGGCATTAACGGCCCGGTCATTTATCTGAAAGGCAACACCGGATTCAAAATGTCCGAAATGGTCCATGTAGGGCAGCAGCACCTGGTAGGAGAAGTCATCTCCCTTACCAAAGATACCACCACCGTACAGGTCTTTGAGGAAACCAGCGGATTAAAACCTGGCGAGACAGTGACTGCCACGGGAGACGCCATTTCCGTCACCCTGGGACCCGGGATCCTGGACAATATCTTCGACGGCATCGAACGCCCTCTCTCTGTCATTGCAGAGCAGTCAGGGAAATATATTTCCAGAGGTATGGAAGTGGATTCTCTGGATACGGAAAAGCTGTGGGACGTACACATGACCATACAGGAAGGCATGGAGGTCTACGGCGGCACGGTGATCGCTGAGGTTCAGGAAACTGCCTCCATTGTCCATAAGTCCATGGTTCCCCCTGCGATCCACGGAATCGTGACTAAAGTCTTTCCCGACGGAAAGTACACCGTAACCCAGACCATCGCAGTCCTTGCGCTGGAGGACGGAAGCGAATACCAGCTGAAGCTGGCGCAGAAATGGCCCATACGTATCCCCCGCCCCACCAGCAGACGGTACCCGGCGTCCCGTCCTCTGGTCACCGGGCAGCGGATCCTGGACACCCTGTTTCCCATTGCCAAAGGAGGAACCGCGGCGGTGCCCGGCGGATTCGGCACAGGAAAGACCATGACCCAGCACCAGATCGCCAAATGGTCCGATGCAGACATCATTATCTACATTGGCTGCGGAGAGCGGGGCAATGAAATGACTCAGGTACTGGAGGACTTTTCCAAACTCCACGATCCCAAGACAGGAAATCCTCTGATGGCGCGCACCGCCCTCATTGCCAATACCTCCAATATGCCTGTGGCAGCCCGTGAGGCTTCCATCTATACCGGCATTACCCTGGCAGAGTATTACCGGGATATGGGCTACGATGTGGCGATCATGGCAGACTCCACGTCCCGCTGGGCAGAGGCGCTGCGTGAGCTGTCCGGACGTCTGGAGGAAATGCCTGCGGAGGAAGGCTTCCCCGCCTATCTGGCATCCAGGCTTTCCGCTTTCTATGAACGCGCCGGCATGATGCAGAACTTAAACGGCACCGAAGGCTCTGTCTCCATCATCGGAGCAGTTTCCCCTCAGGGCGGCGACTTCTCCGAGCCGGTTACACAGAACACCAAGCGTTTCGTCCGCTGCTTCTGGGGACTGGATAAGTCCCTGGCATATGCCCGCCATTTCCCGGCGATCCACTGGCTGACCAGCTACAGTGAATATTTAAACGATCTTTCCTACTGGTACAGTGAAAATGTATCGCCCCGCTTTGTGGAATACCGCAACCGGCTGATGGCGATCCTGAACTCGGAAAGCAGCCTGATGGAGATCGTAAAGCTGATCGGAAGCGACGTGCTGCCGGATGATCAGAAGCTGACCCTGGAGATCGCCAGAGTCATCCGTCTGGGCTTCCTCCAGCAGAACGCCTTCCACCCGGACGACACCTGCGTTTCCCTGGAAAAGCAGTTTAAGATGATGGAGGTTATCCTCTATCTGTACAAGAAATGCCGGGCGCTGATCAATATGGGCATGCCGGTGTCTGTACTGAAGCAGGAAAATATCTTTGAACGGATCATTGCCATCAAATACGATGTGCCCAATGATCATCTGGAAAAAATAGACGATTACAAAAAATCCATCGACGATTTCTATCACACCGTCATGGAAAAGAACGGATAAGGAGGGACTGATTTATGGCAATCGAATATCTGGGCTTAAGCGAGATCAACGGACCTCTTGTTGTCCTGGAAGGCGTCAGAGATGCCTCCTATGATGAAATCGTAGAATTTAAAGTAGAAAATAATAAGAAAAAACTGGGACGCATCGTGGAGATCTATGAGGACAAAGCCGTGATCCAGGTTTTTGAGGGAACGGAGAACATGTCCCTCTTAAATACCAGGACAAAGCTGACCGGGCGCCCCATGGAGGCAGATCTGTCTCCGGATATCCTGGGGCGTACCTTTGACGGGATCGGCAGACCCATTGACGGTCTTGGACCTGTGATCCCGGAAATGAAGCTGAACATCAACGGGCTTCCCTTAAATCCTGTCACCAGAGAATACCCCCGCAACTTTATCCAGACCGGAATCTCTGCCATTGACGGGCTTACCACCCTGATCCGCGGACAGAAGCTCCCCATCTTCTCCGGAAACGGGCTTCCCCACGACCAGCTGGCAGCACAGATCGTAAAGCAGGCTTCCCTGGGCGCAGACAGCGATGAGAAATTTGCCATTGTATTCGCCGCTATGGGCGTGAAATACGATGTGGCTGAGTTCTTCCGCCGCACCTTTGAGGAAAGCGGTGTATCCGACCATGTAGTCATGTACTTAAACCTTGCCAACGACCCGGTAGTGGAACGTCTGATCACACCGAAGGTAGCTCTGACGGCTGCCGAGTACCTGGCATTTGAAAAGGGGATGCATATCCTGGTCATCCTGACGGATATCACTTCCTTCTGTGAAGCTATGCGTGAGGTTTCCTCCTCCAAAGGAGAGATTCCTTCCAGAAAGGGTTATCCGGGCTATCTGTACAGCGAGCTGGCTACCCTCTATGAACGGGCTGGCATTGTCCGGGGCGGCACCGGGTCTGTGACACAGATCCCCATCCTTACCATGCCCAACGATGACATCACCCATCCCATCCCGGACCTGACCGGATATATTACCGAAGGGCAGATCGTACTGGAGAGACAGCTGCACGGACAGGCGGTCTATCCTCCCATCAATGTGCTGCCCTCTCTTTCCCGTCTGATGAAGGACGGCATCGGAGAAGGCTTCACCAGGGAAGATCACCAGGATGTGGCAAACCAGCTCTTCTCCTGCTATGCCAAAGTGGGGGACGCCAGAGCCCTTGCCTCTGTTATCGGTGAGGACGAGCTCTCTCCCATTGACAAGAAATACCTGGAATTCGGCACTGCCTTTGAAGAGCAGTTCGTAGGGCAGGGACCGGAAGAAAACCGCAGCATCCTGGACACTCTGAACAAAGGCTGGGAGCTTCTGGGTATGCTGCCCAGAGAAGAGCTGGACCGTATCGATACCAAGATCCTGGATCAATACTACGTTCCCCGGGAAGAGCAGCATTAGACAGCAGCCGCACTGTCCCATAATTGCGGGACAGCGCAGTTTCCATAAAGAAGAGGTGATGTAATGGACCCGAATACCTTTCCCACCAAAGGAAATCTGATTCTGGCAAAGAACTCCCTTGCCCTTTCCAGGCAGGGTTTTGACCTGATGGATAAAAAGCGGAATATCCTCATCCGGGAACTGATGGAGCTGATCGACCAGGCAAAGGATATCCAGTCTCAGATTGATATGACTTTCCGCACTGCCTACGCGGCGCTGCAGAAGGCGAATATGGAGATCGGCATCAGCCATGTCCAGGAGATTTCCCGGACTGTCCCGGTGGAGAATTCCATCTCCATCAAGACCCGCAGCGTCATGGGTACAGAGATCCCCCTGGTGCGCTCAGACCCCTCCCTGGATACGCCTACCTATTCCTACTATGGCACCAAGGCTTCCCTGGATGAAGCCCGGGCAGCCTTTGAGAAGGTAAAGCAGCTGACCATCCGGCTCTCCATGGTAGAAAATTCTGCCTATCGTCTGGCAGTAAATATCAAGAAAACTCAGAAACGGGCAAACGCTCTGAAAAATATTACTATTCCCAAGTATGAAGCTCTGACCAAGAGCATCTCCAATGCCCTGGAGGAAAAAGAGCGGGAGGAATTCACCCGCTTAAAGGTGATCAAGCGGATGCAGGGAAACAGCTGACCCAACCGGCGCCGGCTGTCCCCAAAGGAAAAAGAGAGAATGCCGCACAGCAGAACCTGCTGTACGCGTTCTCTCTTTTTTTCTGCATCTGTTTTTCCTTCACTGCTCCGGCAGCACCAGCGTAAAGGTACTGCCTTTTCCGAGGGTACTCTCTACCTTCACTTCTGCACCCAGGTACATGGCGCCGTGCTTTACAATGGACAGCCCCAGTCCTGTACCGCCGATGGCTTTGGAATGGCTTTTATCCACCCGGTAGAACCGTTCAAAGACTCTCTTCTGGTCCTCCGCCGGGATGCCGATGCCCTGATCCTCCACGGAAATCCTGGTCTCTCCCTCTCCTTCCTCAATGGTCACCGTAAGGTTTCCGCCTTTTTTGTTATACTTGATGCCATTGTCACAGAGGTTGTTCAGGACCTCATCCAGAATGGTCTGCACCGTGGTGATCTTTTTATGGGGTCCTTTCAGGTACAGATGCACCCCTGCCGCGGATGCCCGCTCTTCCATCCGCCTGAGGATTTCCCTGCACAGCTCATACAGGTCGGTCTCTTCTCTTTCATAGGGAAGCTTGCCTTCATCCAGCTGGGAGATCTTGATCACATCATTCACCAGCGTGATCAGTCTCTGCGCCTCTTTGAAGATCCTTCCCGCAAACTTCCTGGTATCCTCCGGCTTTACGAAGCCGTCGCTGATGATCTCCGCGAATCCGGAGATGGAAGTCAGGGGCGTCTTCAGCTCATGGGAAACATTGGCAGTAAATTCTCTGCGCATCTGCTCCCCTTTCATCCGCTCCGTCACATCCAGGATCAGGAGCACAGCTCCGCTGACCTCATTGTCATGGAACACAGGGTTGGCAGCGATCTGGCAGCTCCTGTCCCCAAGCTCCAGCATGGTGATCACATGTCTACCGGACAGCACCTGTTCCACGATCCTCTGGAATTCCTGGCTCCGGTTCATCGCCAGGATGCTTCTCCTTTCCCTGGACTCCTCTGCCCCCAGCAGCTTTAAAGCGCTGGAATTATAGGACAGCACTTCCGTATGCACATCCAGGATAACAAAGCCTTCTTCCATATTTTCCGTAATAATGGAAAATTCCTCCTGCTGCCGCTTGGCATCCGCGATCTCTCTGCGGATCTGCTTCTGCTGCCGGTTGATCTTGGTCAGCAGCGGCGCGATCTCGTCATAGACCTGGTTGTCCTCCGGATGGTCCAGATCCAGCTGGTTGATCGGCTCCACAATCCCCCTGGACACCCGGTAGGCAATCCATGCCGACAGTGCCGCCATCAGGATCAGGATGATCAGCAGAGGCTGGATCATGCCTCCCATCAGTCCCGGAATGTTGTACTGTGTACTGGAAACCCGCAGCACCTTCCCGTCAGACAGGCGCAGGGCATAGTACAGCGTCCTTTGGGACAAGGTATCGGAATTTCTCACTGCCCTCCCAGAGCCCTGCTCCAGGGCTTCCTTTACCTCTTCCCTGTCACCATGATTTTCCATACCGTTCTCGTCTGCCCGGTTGTCAAACAGTACAGTACCGTCTGTATCAATATAAGTCACACGTTCTGCGTCAGCCGGCAGGTCGTCAAATGCCTCAATGCCCTCTTTCTCCACGGACACAGACAGATACGATGCCTCTCTTCTCAGCTCCTCTTCCAGCTGGCCGCCGAAATGGTAGTATAAAATCCCCAGGGTTGCGCCTGTGCTGGCTGCCAGCACCAGGACTGCTACCAGGAGGATGGATCTCAGAATACGTTTTGTCATGATGTTCCCCCTACTTTATATCCCATGCCGCGGACTGTCTCGATAAAGCGCCCTGCTGTCTTTAATTTCTGTCTCAGGGTCCTGATATGCACATCCACGGTCCGGCTTTCTCCGTCAAACTGGTACCCCCAGATCTTATCCAAAAGCTGGGCTCTTGTAAACACGATCCCGGGGTTCGATAAAAGAAGAAGCAGCATCTCGAATTCCTTCATCGTCAGGGTGATCTCCTCCCCGTCTACCTTTACCTGATGCTTCCTTTTTGATACATATAAATTTTCCAGTGTATATTCCTCATCGTTATCGGATGCCAGCTTCCCTGTCCTGCGCAGGAGCGCCCTGACCCTGGAAACCAGCTCCATCATGCGGAAAGGCTTGGGAATATAGTCGTCTGCTCCGCTGTCCAGCCCTTTTACTGTGTCGTACTCGCTTCCCTTCGCCGTCAGCATGGCAATGGGAAGCTGCTTTGTATCGGATCTTTTCCGCAGCTTCCTTAGAATCTCCAGACCGTCCTCCTCCGGAAGCATAATGTCCAGAAGGACCAGGTCCGGAATCTTCTTCTCCACTGCCTGCCAGAAATCAGAAGGGAGGGAAAATCCCTCTGCCTCCATGCCCTGGCTGTTCAGCGTATAGACCACCAGTTCCCGGATACTGTCATCATCTTCTACCAAATAAACCATAATTACTCCTGTTCTGAATCGTCGTGTTCCCCTGTGATGGAATACTCCACCCACTGGGCAATGTTTTCTGCGTGGTCGCCGATTCTCTCGAAATATTTGGCGATCATGATCAGATCCAAATAGTATTCCGCATTTTTAGAATCGTCGATCACTTTTCCTGTCAGCTCTTCCTTTACCTGAAGGAAAAGATTGTCTACTACATCATCATATTTTACCACATTGCGGGCAGTTTCTATATTCTTTTTTACAAAAGAATCTATGCTTTCTGTTACCATTTTAATGGTGGCTTCCGCCATCTCCCCCACATGGACGGTGTGGGCGATCTCCTGCACCTGGACAAACTTTGACATTCCCGCTATGTCCTGCGCCTGGTCACCGATCCTTTCCATGTCAGAGATCATTTTCAATGCAGAGGAAATCTGGCGCAGATCGCTTGCCACAGGCTGCTGCTGCAGGATCAGCTTCATGCAGAGTGCTTCGATCTCCCGCTCCTTGTGGTTGATCTCCATCTCGATCTGGTTTACTTCCTTTGCCTTCTGTGCTTCTGCCTTCATCAGCTGATCCACTGCAAGACGGATAGCCCGCTCACACAGAGCTCCCATCTTGATCAGCTCCCGGTTCAATTCTTCAAGCTGCTGGTCGAATTTCAGTCTCATCAGCCAAACCTCCCTGTAATGTAATCCTCGGTTTTCTTATTCTTAGGCATGGAGAAGATCTGCTCTGTCTCCCCGTATTCCACCACTTCTCCTAAGAGGAAGAACGCGGTCTTGTCGGATATACGGGCTGCCTGCTGCATATTATGCGTTACCATAATGATGGTATAATCCTTTTTAAGCTCCACTGCCAGTTCCTCGATCTTAGAGGTGGAGATGGGGTCAAGGGCAGAGGTAGGCTCATCCATCAGCAGGACTTCCGGCTCTACCGCCAGGGCTCGGGCAATGCACAGACGCTGCTGCTGACCGCCGGACATGCCCAGGGCGCTTAACTTTAACCGGTCCTTTACCTCATCCCAGATTGCCGCGCTTCTTAAAGAACGCTCCACGATATCGTCCAGCTTTACCTTTGAGCGGATGCCGTGGGTCCTGGGACCATAGGCAATGTTGTCATAGATGCTCATAGGGAAGGGATTGGGTTTCTGGAATACCATGCCCACCCGCTTTCTCAGAAGGTTGATGTTCATATCGCCATAGATATCTTCTCCGTCCAGCTTTACCTGACCTGTGATCTTACAGCCTTCCACCAGATCGTTCATACGGTTCAGAGATTTTAAAAGTGTGGATTTGCCGCATCCGGAAGGTCCGATAAATGCGGTGATCTCATTGGGCTCAATCTCCAGATTAATATTTTTCAGCGCCTTAAACGCGCCGTTGTCATAATATAAATCCAAATTGGAAATAGAAAACTTACTCATGGAATTTCTTATCCTTTCTTTATCTTGCGGGCAATTCTGCCGGATACCCAGTTAATGAGCAGTACCACGAACAGCAGGACTACCGCGGTGGCATATGCCTCATCAATGTGCAGTCCTTCGCTTGCCAGTGTGTACATATGAAGAGAAAGTGTTCTCACAGAGGACATGACGCCGCTGGGCAGCTCTGCCACAGTTCCTGCTGTGTACATCAGCGCCGCGGTTTCTCCCACGATACGTCCGATGGATAAAATGACGCCGGACAGGATTCCCGGTACGGCAGAGGGCAGGATGACCACAAAGATGGTCCTCAGCCTTCCCGCACCCAGACCGAAGCTTGCCTCCCGGTACATATCCGGTACAGCCAGAAGGGCTTCCTCTGTGGTCCGCATGATCACAGGAAGCACCATGATCGCCAGGGTGAAGGCGCCTGCCAGCATGGAAAATCCCCACTTCAAAGTGGTGACAAAAAACAGCATGCCGAACAGACCGTATACGATGGAAGGAATACCGGTCAGCGTCTCTGCAGTCACCCGCACGATGGAGACCAGCTTATTTCCTTTTTTTGCATATTCTACCAGATAGATGGCAGCAAAGATCCCCAGCGGTCCTGCGATCACCAGAGACAGCACAGTCATCAAAATGGTATTGATGATGGACGGGAACATGGAAACATTCTCCGAATTATATTCCAGCTGAAACAGGTCTGTGCTTAAGCTGGGAATTCCCTTTACCAGGATATATCCGATGATAAATACCAGGGTCAGGACCGTAATAAGCGCTGCCAGCCCCACCAGAAACGCCAGGATCAGAGAACCCGGGCTGCTGGAATAGGACTTGATGCGCTGACGCATATTCTGTGCATTGATTGGTTGGATTGCCTCAGGCATTTGCTCCCCTCCTCTTTACTAATGAGAATAATAAGTTGATCAAAAGAATGAATACAAACAAAACCACTGCCGTAGCGATCAGGGCTTCCCTGTGAAGGTCTGTGGCGTAGCCCATTTCCATCACAATATTGGAAGTCATGGTACGCACGCCTTCAAAGATGCCTTTCGGCATACGGGGCTGGTTGCCTGCGATCATGATCACTGCCATGGTCTCGCCGATGGCTCTGCCGATGCCCAGGATCACGCCAGCCATGATACCTGACTTTGCCGCAGGGACCACTGTGAAAAATACACTTCTCTCATGGGTCGCCCCAAGGGCAAGCGCCCCTTCATAATAACTGTTGGGCACTGCGCGGATAGCAGATTCTCCCACACTGATAATGGTGGGAAGGATCATGATCCCCAGCATTACAGAAGCCGTAAACATACTGAACCCGTCTCCGTCCATTCCCAGTTTTATACCAAAGAAATCCCGGACAAAGGGCACCAGGACCACCATACCGAAGAAGCCGTAGACAACGGAGGGGATTCCTGCCAGCAGGTCAACCGCCGGTTTTACGAATCTGTAAACCTTCTCCGGGCAGAATCTTGCCATAAAGATGGCAGTCAGGATTCCGATGGGCACACCGATCACGATCGCGCCTGCAGTTACATAGATACTTCCCAGAATAAAGGGAAGGATTCCATAAATATCGTTTCCCGGCTTCCAGGTCTCTCCCAGCAGAAACTTAAAAATCCCTATTTTGCCAATGGCTGGCACGCCATTGGCAAATAGGAATACACAAATTAAGATAACTGCCAGAATGGAAGCGCATGCACAGATCAGAAACACATATTTCATGATTGTTTCTTTCACGTCTCTCATCATACTTTGCTCCTATTCTCCTTGAAAACTGCCGCTTACTGGAGATCTTCCCAGTTGGTCACAGCACCTGTGTAGATATCCTTCACCTGAGCGGAAGTGATATCTGTCATTGGGTTTTCTGTATTGACGATCACTGCGATACCGTCTAAAGCGATTTCCTGTCCTGTTACGCCTTCAGAGGTTTCAGAATCCTTCAGTTCTCTGGAAGCCATACCGATGTCACATACGCCGCTGATAGCAGACTCTACGCCGGTTGTGGAATCGCTCTGCTGGATCTCGATCTCCGCTGCGCTGTTGACTGTTTCATAGCCCTCTTTTAATTTTTCCATTACCGGTGTTACAGAAGAGGAACCTGCAACGACTACCTTTCCGGAAGGCTTGCTGCCTGCATATGCTTCAGCCGCGTCGTCCACTGCGATGTATCCGCTGTCTTCTACGATCTTCTGTCCTTCTGCGCTCATGATATAGTCAACGAAATCCTGAGCCACATCGCTGAGATCATCCTTTACTGCAATGTTGAAAGGACGGGAAATTTTGTAAGTGTCATTCTTTACATTTTCTACAGAAGCCTCTGCGCCGTCTACCTTTAAGGCTTTTACCGAATCATCCAGAGAGCCTAAGGAAATGTAGCCGATTGCCTTAGGATTTCCTGCCACGTTTGTCATTACTACTGCTGTACTGTTGGATACGGATGCGTCTGGTGTGGTATTATCAATCTTTTCTCCGTCTTCATTTTCTTCTTCGATGCCGAACAGCTCGATGAATGCGCCTCTTGTACCGGAACCGTCCTCTCTTGAGACAACGGAGATGGATCCGGAAAGTCCGTCTGCTTCTGTATCTTCCGCAGAATCGTCTGCCGCTGTATCCGCGGCTGTATCAGAGGAAGAACCTGCGCTTCCCTCATCGCTGCTGTTACCGCATGCTGCCATTGAAAAAGTCATAATTCCCATAATTACCAGTGCTGCAATTCTTTTTTTCATTGTTTTTCTCCTTATTTTCCTTTTTATAGATGTTTGATTGTTTCCTTACTTCCTGATACGCTGTAAAACACCTGCTTTTTGTATGTAGCCTGTACTTTACAATGGCGCTTTACATTCCGTACTTTTTCTTTTTTTGCTTCCCGGGTTTTCAGCCGGTTTGCTTTTGACAGCTCTTACTATAAATTCCTTTTGTAAAATCACCAACCGCAAAACCGTTAAATCTATGTAAAATGAAAATTTTCTTTTTTCTCCTCCCGGCGCAGCCCGCTGCGGGGGCTGGTAAAAGATTTATTGTAAACCTTTTTTTAATCTTATTGTAAACCTATAATTATCTGATAATTTATTTAATTTTTTCTTTGTATTGGTGAATTCTCCCCTGTCCAATCAAGATTTTGACGATAAAACTGTCAATCATTTTTCCACATTTTTCTCCCCAAATTCACATTTTATGACAAGTGTACAAAACCTTTGTTCTTTCTTTCATTATGTAAATCAAAGGAATCCACAGGAAATTTTGTGGACAATGTGGATAACTTTGAGGATAACTCCACTTTTCCTGCCTTTTGTGGGTTTTTCCATGTGGATAAGTTTGAGGATAATATTTTCTTCCTTGTCCACATTTCGACATTCATTGTGTATATTTTACAAACGCGAATATTCTGACAATTATTCTTCTTTTTCTTCCTGTTTTTTTCGTATTTTTTCTCCGGCACTCTGCATTTCCTGCCCTGTCTCCTATTTATGTAACCTTATTTTTCTTTTCCGTAAACCAATTATTTTCACATAAGAGAAAGCGGTGCTGCATCAAGCTGATACAGCACCGCTTTCTCTTATAAATATCTGTCTGATTTGATCTTTTACTTAACAATCCTTGTAAAACTTTTCTTTCCCAGCGTTTTACAATACTTTTTATACTACTTTGATACCGCCCTTCTGGCGTACCTTCAGCACATGGCAGGAGCCTCTTCCAAAGATCTTCTCAATGGCTTTTCTGTATTCCTCTACAAATCCGTTTTCTACAAATACCTGTATGGTTCCGGCAAAGCCGCCGCCGTGTACACGGCTGACGCCGTGACTGCCGAGGACGATCTCACTTGCTCCCAGGGCAACTGACATTGCCTGGTTCTGTACATCCCGGTTGGTGTAAATGTTCTGCAGGTATTTAAAGGAAGAATCTCCGGAAGCTTTTACGAGATCCAGGAAATCCTGGAATCTTCCTTCCTGAAGCGCCGCAACCTGACCTTCCACCCGCTTCTCTTCCTCGAAGAAATGCATGGCTCTCAGCACCGGACGGTCCCCGAATACACTGCGCAGTCCTGAGATCTGACCGAAGAATTCCTCTTCTGTCACTTCCCGCAGGAAATCTTTCTTAAATAAGGACGCTACCTTCTTCATCTCCGCCGGGATCTGTGCATAATCATCTGTCAGATTGGCATGAGATGCCATAGTATCTACGATACACAGGCTGTACTGGTATTTTTCAAAATCCGAAGAAACTTTTTCCACAACCGGGCTTTCGGGATCTGCGAAATCAATGTGGATCATACCGCCTACGGAACATGCCATCTGATCCATCAGACCGCAGGGCTTTCCGAAATATACGTTCTCTGCAAACTGTCCTGCCTGGGCGATCTCCACAGGACTGATCTTCATATCATTAAACAGACCGGACATGATGGTTCCTACGATGATCTCAAAGGCCGCGGAAGAGGAAAGTCCTGCTCCGATCAGTACATCACTGGTCACATACGCGTTAAAGCCGCCTACCTGATATCCTCTCTCCTGAAGAGCAGCCGCAACTCCGCGGATGAGTCCGATGGTGGTGCCGGTTTCCTCGAACCGCTCCTTCAGATCTGTCATATCCACCTCAGCCATCTCGTATCCTTCTGACATGACTCTCATCAGGTTGGAATCATTTCTGCTGACTACAGCCAGAGCGTCCAGATTGATGGAGGTAGCAAGTACCATGCCGTGCTGATGGTCTGTATGGTTTCCTCCTACTTCGCTTCTTCCCGGCGCACTGTAGAGCTCCACGTCCCCCTCACCGAAAATTTCTTCATAGCTCTCAATGGCTTTTTTATAGCGCTCCTGCTGGTATGGAATCATAGATTCATCAATGTAGATCTCCTTAAGCAGCTGGCTGTATTTGCCCTGTGCCAGTTCTTCTTTCAACACCTTAGAATTTTTCATTTCCTTTTATCCTCCTTGTCCTTTCTTTAAACATAAAAGCAAATTACGTTTCTAACTTGTTCAATATAAGGATACCACACCTTTTCCCATTGCGCCAGAACTATCTGAACTATTCTCCCATCAATGCTGAAGAATCTGCATTTTCTGGATTTTCCTGATTTTCATCTGTGTCTCCTGTCATTTCTTCCAGAAGCTGCTCCGGACTGTTGGACACTTCAATCTCCCGGACCAGCTTCAGATCCTGGTCCACAAAGATCCGGATATAATTTTTCTTTGTCTCATCTGCGTAGAGACTGTAGGCGGTTCCGGTCTCCTCTTCCTCTGTCTCATAGGTGCTTCCTCCCAGCCGGATCTTCATATCGTCCTCGCTCATTCCCAGCGTGATGCTGTTCCCTACCGCAATAGGGATCTTCGTCACATCAAAATCCCCGGACACATTGGTCACCATGCAGTTTTTTACAGGAATCCTGCTTTCCCCATAGTTCTTTACCACTGCATACAGCGCCTGTCCGTCTTTTTCCAGCGTTACATAACCGTGCCGTCCAGCTTTCACAGAAGTGTCCGAGCTTTCTTCATCGATCTTCCATCCATGTTCCAGAAATCCGGAGACAGGAGCCGGGATCCGGTAGAAGTCTCCTCCATAAGACACCACAAAGTCCAGCGGATTCTCCGAAAATCCCGTTGGAGCTTCATATGCCTGCGTTTCCCTGGGCACCTCCTGACTGATGGTCTCCGCATCCGTTTCCGGTTCTCTGTAATTGGTAAGTACGGCGCGCTGCAGGATTTCATTTTCCAGATCAAAGATGAAATCCGCCTCTTTATACATACCGTATTCATAAGTAAGGTAAACCTCTTCTTTCTCTTCGTACTGATCCTGGGGCGTTCCATATGCCTCCAGCACATCATTGAGCACGGATTTCCCCATGGTAATGCCGCCGGGAAGCTGTATGACCTGCCCGTCCTGCACCCACTGAAGCTCTGCTTTTCCCACATAGCAGTCCTTCAGAGGTTTCTTCTCACTTTCCGGATTTACCATGGAAACGCTGACAAGATCCTCCTCCTTCTTCAGCGTCATGCCTTCTGTAGTATAGGACTCTGCCTCCAGCTCTGTATCCTCTATAGCGTCGCTGCTCTCCCAGCCATCCTTCTGCCAATCCGCCAGAGGGGAGGGCAGGCTCCATACTTTACCGTTCAACGCAAACTGAAAATCGTACAGATTCTCTGAAAGCTCCACCTCATATTCCTCGATCTCAGGCAGCTCCACCTCACTTTCCGGCAGCTCCATGACCTGTTCCTCCTGTGTCTCATCCGTCTCTTCCAAACTGCAGCCTGCTGCAAAAGCAAGGAAGACGATTCCCAAAGCCCACATCCTTTTCTTCACTCGGACACCTCCCAAAATCTGCTGATTTACTTTCATCTTAACACAAAGCCTCTGTATTTTCCACGGCGAAAACCATACATACCCCGCCGTTTTTTTCATAAACTGTAAAGAGCCCTCTATCCCAAGAAAGGACAATTTCTTGAAACAGCTTTTGAAACGCATACCTCGCCGTCTGTATCTTCTCCTTCTCGCTGCCGTGCTGGTCCTGTTCTCTGCCTTTTTCCTGAAAAACCATGTCTTTCTCAGCGAAGACCAACGATTTGAAAAATTCACCTGCCGCCTGTTCCAGGAGGAGATCCGGGCAAACACGCTCAATCTCCACTATACGCTGGCTTATCCTGAGAGCTACGGCATCAAAGACTATTCCATAAGCCTGGGCTCTATGGATCCGGACACTATGGAAGACAGCCGCTCTTCCCTGGAGACCCTTCAAAACAAATTGGAGGATTTTTCTGTGAAAAAACTCTCCCAGCAGAATCAAATGACTTATGATATCCTCCGCCTGGAACTCTCCACAGAACTTTCTCCGGGAAACGACCCTCTCCTGCAGGAGCCTTTAGGTCCTAACCTGGGCATCCAGGCGCAGCTTCCGGTCCTCCTGGCTGAATATACCTTCCGCAGCCCCTCAGACATCAGGGATTACTTCTCTCTCCTGGCGTGCCTGCCGGAATATTTCCAGGAAATCCTGGCATTTGAACAGGAGAAATCCTCGAAAGGGCTTTTTATGAGCGATATCAGCGCAGACCGGATCATTGCCCAGTGCCTTTCCTTCACCGGCAGCAGCGACGAACATTATCTGAATTCTATGTTCCGGGAGCAGGTCACAGAACTGGCGCAGCAGAAAAAGCTCTCCCAGAAACAGGTGGATTCCTACCTGGCTATGCAGGAGAAGCTTATGGAAGAATGCGTCCTGCCTGCCTATACGCAGCTTCAGCAGGGAATCTCACAGCTGAAGGGCACAGGAAAGAATGAAAACGGTCTTTCTCACCTTCCCGGCGGCAAAGCCTACTATGAATATCTGATCCAAAGCACTGTGGGAGATTACCGCTCTCCTGAGGAGATCAGCCAGCGGCTGTACCGGCAGCTGGCTTCCGACTCTCAGGAAATGCTTGCCCTTAAGGAGCAGAATCCTCAGATCCTCACTCAGGCGGTGCAGGCTTCTTCCCCTTGTGAAGCCCAGCCGGAAGAAATGCTGGAATATTTAAATACCGCCATGACACAGGATTTCCCTCATCTGGATGCAGGGGATTACCAGGTGAAATATGTCCCGGAATCCATGGAGGAATTCTCAAGTCCTGCCTTTTATCTCACGCCTCCTATTGATACATTATCTCCCAATACCATTTATATCAATCAGAGCAGTCAGGTTTCCGGCACGGAATTATTTACCACCCTTGCCCATGAGGGATTTCCCGGGCATCTGTATCAGACCCTTACCTTCGGGAATACCCATCCTTCCCCGATCCGTGACCTTCTCTCCTGCAGCGGCTACATTGAAGGCTGGGCAACTTATGTAGAATCTCTGTCCTATGGATACGCGGCAGATTTCCTGGGCATCTCGCCGGATGTGATGCAATTCCTCTGGCTGAACCGTTCCATGACCCTCTGCCTCTATTCCCTCCTGGATCTGGGGATCCATGACCAGGGCTGGACCTTTCAGACAGCTTTTGAACTGCTTCAGTCTTTCGGAATTGCCCAGGAGGAAACCTGCCGTGAGATCTTCCAGTACATCGTGGAAAATCCGGCGAATTATCTGAAATACTATCTGGGATATTTAAACTTCTGCGACCTGAAAAACGCGGTCCAGGAAAAGCAGGGAGACGCCTTCTCTTCCAAAGATTTCCACTCTGCCCTGCTGGCTTTGGGTCCGGCGCAGTTTCCTGTGGTAGAAAAATATCTGCTGGCGTCTTATGAGTAATTCTTCGTAAAAAAGCCGCAGCTGGCAGCAGGGGCCTTCTGCCCTGCTGCCAGCTGCGTATTTTTAATCTTCCTGTTTTTTATAAGAGTCAAAAAACTCTCTCAAGTTCTTCAGCGATTTCATTAGGATCGCCTGCTGTTCTTCATTTAAATCCTTCAGCACTGCCTGGATCATTCCTTCATGAAACTTCATATGATGCGCGTTTGCTTTCCGCCCTTTTTCTGTCAGAGATATGAGCACTACGCGCCTGTCCTCTTCGCTTCGTTCCCTGTGCACATAACCCTTTTTCACCAGACTGTTGACAGCTATGGTCAAGGTTCCCACTGTCACAGAAAGAATCTTTGCCACAGAAGACATATTCCGGGGTTCTTCCTCCCCTATGGCTTCAATAATATGCATATCATTAACAGAAACATCCCTGAATTCAGAAGTGATCAGCGCTTTTCTCTCGATATCCATGATTTCCTGAAACAAATTCACCAGCACGTCATGGAAAACATCATATTTATCCACTCAAACGCTCCTTTACTGCATTCTGCAACGATTCCAACAATTATTCATAGTCCATTATATCCGATTTCGTTACCAATTACAATCAAAATTTTTGAGTATCAAAGTTTTTTCCGTTTTTTTGCGGATGCAGAAAAACCGCCGGAGAATTTCTTCCTGTGCGCCCTTCTAAGCGGCAAGGTCTGAGACTTTACCTTGTCTGCCTGAAGGGAGCGCATACCTTATTCTCCGACGGTTTTCTGTTTTTCTTTATGCTTTTACAGAGTGAAAGACTTTCCCGTTATATCTGCCCAGGACTGCTGCCAGCAGATTTCCCAGGATCATGCAGGATACGACTTCCCCGATTCCCACGGTCAGCATCAGGAAGGGAATGGGAAGCACCACGCCATAAGCATAGCGCAGGACAAACGGCACGATCAGGATGTTGGCAATCACCGGCGGCAGCGCTGCCAGGATCCTGGGGCACTTCCGCAGCTGCCAGGTTCCCACCGCGCCTACCAGCGTGGCGATGCTTCCAAAGATGATATCCGGCAGGATCGCTCCTCCTGTGATATTCCCGATCAGACAGCCCACGAACAATCCGGGTACTGCCGCAGGCGTGAAAATCGGAAGAATGGTCAGCATCTCCGCGATACGCACCTGTACTTCTCCGAAGCTGATGGGCGCGAACACAAAGGTCAGCACCACATAGACAGCAGCGATCATGGCTGCCTGGGTCATAAATCTTACTTTGTTTGTTTTCATATTCTTTTTTCTCCTTTAGTTTTGTTTTACGAGTGGAAGGTCTCGAACACTCGGCACATTTTACGGCGGTGACCGCCGGAAAGCCCTATAGACCTTGGTTTTGATGGGCTTTGCAACGCTGTGAGTATAGCATGATAAGAGGAAGAAATCAACCTTTGCGCCAAAATTAGTGTTATTCCTAATTTAATTCTTATTTAATTTGCCTGATAAATAGTGCTGTGTGTGCTATACTGCTCTTATGGGAAACCAGAGAGCCAGAGGCGGCTTACCCTCCATTCATCGGAGGGGCTACCCTCCAGACTGATGAGGAAAGGAGGGCGTTGCCAATGTATGTTACATACGCTGACTTGATTCAGCTTTTAATATTCATTGTTGCCCTTGTCGGTCTGTGTTATCAGATTTTCAAGGATAGACGAAAATAGCCGCCAACTACCGCAAATAGTTGACGGCTGACGCTTATAGCAGTATAGCATGTTACTTATGAGGGTAAGCCGCTTCTCTGGTTTTCCCTTTTTCTATTATCAATATAGCACATCCGGCAGCGGGACGCAAGCTCTTATTGGTCCTTATGCTGCCTTCCTAAATTTTACAGACATAAACGACAGCAGCAATCCGGCTCTTATAACGCTCAGAAAAGCGCTGCAAATGCCATTTCTTCTTTCATTCCCCGGGTAAAGTCCTCTTTTTTCACCGGATCTCCGGGCATTTTCACCACAAACTGCCCGTCCCATCTTCCGGACACCAGCTTTTCCAGGATAAGGTTGCTTCCCTGTGTATAATCCAGGGTACAACGGATCAGATCTGCGTTTTCCTGGGCTTCTCTGGCAAATTCCAGGGAATAGCAGTCGTATGCGCCGGTATCAATAATATCCGCATGGGTATAGGAAGCAAACCAGGAGCCAAAAACAGAGGTGCCGAATTCCGTCCCGTATTTTCTGCAGATCTCCTCCTTCATCCCCTTCATGGAATACTTGCCCTCATCACTGTCACGGAAGTACATATGTCCTTTCTGCTTCAGATTCAGATGCGGGGTATCATCTGTGTGAAGGAGCATGGTAATGCAGTCGTCTGCCTTGGGGATCACGATCCGCCTCGGGCTCTCGATCCTGTCCCAGGAACCGCCGCAGAATCCCATGGCTACAAGGACATTTTCCTTTTCCGCGGGCAGGCTTTCCAGGGTTTTTATGACCAGCTCACGCATCTTTGCCGGGTCAGAATGATATTCCCGGTCCAGCACCGCCACCGGAAAATCGGTTCCCATCTTTTTCTGTGCCGCTTCTACATGAAGCAGCATGGAAGAACAGGCTGCTATCACTGTATTCTCCCTGTTTAATGTTGGCTCCATCGTATTTATCTCCTTCTGTTTTCTCCTTCTGTTTTCTCCTCCTGCTGTTCCTTTTCCTGCCGTTCCTCTTCCTGCTGTTCTTCTTCCTGCTGTTCTTCTGTACTATCCGTCCTTCCTGATTTTCCACTTTTCATAAGAAACCAGGTAAGCCTCCTCCACCTTTTCAAACGGCTGTACCTCATAGGAGAATGTAGTTTTCATAGCAGGTCTTGGTCTGTCTGACTTTTCTCCCAGCAGTACCCAGAGATCATACCAAAGCATATCTTTATCAATTTCTTCTACCTGCGCCGCCTCTTCTTCTGTCAGATCTGAGCCCAGATACTTTCTGTATACCAGATCCAGCAATCTCTGCTCCAGTTCCCTGTACTGAGGCAGGTACTTTTTAAAAGGGCTGGGCACATCGGACAGGTACGCTTCACTGGCATCGTGGAGAAGACATGCCAGGATCACTCTGCCGGAATATCCCCGGGCTTTCGCTTCCCTGGCACAGTTGATGCAGTGCTGCCCTACCGAATAAAAGGTCTTCACTTGACCGTTGCCTCTGCAGATCAGAGACAGGGCATGGGCAATATCAGAAATATGGATCTTCTCTGCCTCCGGTTCTGTAGGCACAAAATGGGTTCCCCCATAGGTAGTGATATAATCTGGCATAGTCTTCTGCTTCCTCCCTCTTGTTCTTCTGTTTTTTATTCCTGGTCATACTCATCCATCAGATCCTCGAATCCGTCCCCTGACCTGAAGTCTTCCTGATTGTATACACGTTTCTTCATTCTCTGTTCTTCTATTTTCTGAGAGAGCATTTCCTTTACTTCCCGGGGGTTTTTCACGCTCATGATGTCGAAGTCCCTCATGCTGGCATCGGCGCTGCAGCAGTGGATAGTTCCCACGCCGAAGATCCTCTGTCCCAGGCTCTGCTTCAGTGTAATATCCATAATGCGGTAAAGGCGCACTTCATCTTCCCTTATACTCAGTATCCCTGTTTTAATAAACAGGCGCTCCTCATCCAGACTGTAAACGGTAAAGGACAGAGGCAGTCCAAATATAGGTCTTTTTCTGTCCTGCCAAAGTATTTTCATAAATAGCCCACCTTTCTCTTCTTACTCATTTCCTCTTGTAAAGCGATTCTTATAGTAGAACACTTCCTATAGTATAACATAAAAGAGACACCGATTACAAAACCAGTGCCTCTTTTGTTTCTAAATTCTTTCTTATCTGTTTCTGTCTTATTTATTTCCCGATAACAACCTTATCCAGATGCCAGATTTCATCTACATACTGCTGGATCGTTCTGTCAGAAGTAAACTTGCCGGAGCATGCGGTATTTAACAGCGCCATCTTTGCCCAGCCTGCTTCGTCCCGGTATGCTTTCTCCACTCTCTCCTGTGCTTCTGCGTAAGCCTTGAAGTCTGCCAGGATAAAGTAGGTGTCTGCTCTGTCGCTGCAGTTGGTGTTCAGCAGAGAATCATAGATCTCACGGAACATGTTGAAATCTCCCTGAGAATAGGTTCCGTTGATCAGCTGCATCAGCACGTTTCTGATATCCGGGTCATTGTTGAAATACTGCATAGGATCATATCCGCCGTTGTTTTCGTAGTTAATAACCTCATCGGAGGACAGACCGAAGATGAACGCGTTTTCAGCGCCTACTTCCTCTACGATCTCCACATTAGCGCCGTCCATGGTTCCCAGAGTAGGAGCGCCGTTGAGCATGAACTTCATGTTGCCTGTACCGGAAGCTTCCTTACTTGCAGTAGAGATCTGCTCAGATACATCTGCTGCCGCAAAGATCATCTCCGCGTTGGATACACGGTAGTTCTCGATGAAGACTACCTTCAGCTTGCCGTTGATGGACGCATCGTTGTTGATCACATCCGCTACTGCGTTGATCAGCTTGATGGTCAGCTTCGCACGGCGGTAGCCGGCTGCTGCCTTAGCGCCGAAGATAAAGGTTCTTGGATAGAAATCCATCTCCGGATGCTCTTTGATCTTATTATACAGATACATTACATGCAGAATGTTCATCAGCTGACGTTTGTACTCATGGAGTCTCTTTACCTGAACATCGAAAATGGAGTTAGGATTTACTTCAATTCCATTATGCTCCAGGATGTATTTTGCCAGACGTACTTTATTCTGGTACTTGATGTTCATGAATTCCTGCTGTGCCTTCTTGTCATCTGCATAGACCTTCAGTTTTGCCAGCTCGGGAAGGTTGGTGATCCAGCCGTCGCCGATGTGGTCTGTGATCCAGGAAGCCAGCAGCGGATTTCCGTGAAGCAGGAAACGTCTCTGTGTGATTCCGTTGGTCTTGTTATTGAATTTTTCAGGGTACATCTCATAGAAATCTTTCAGTTCCTGTTTCTTTAAGATCTCTGTATGAAGCTGTGCTACGCCATTGACAGAATAGCCGCCTGCGATTGCCAGGTGCGCCATCTTAACCTGTCCGTCATAGATGATCGCCATCTTGCGGATCTTATCCTGGTTGCCAGGATATTTCGCTTTGATCTCCTCCAGGAATCTTCTGTTGATCTCTTCGATAATCTGGTATACACGGGGAAGCAGCTTGGAGAATAGCTCAATAGGCCATTTTTCCAGAGCTTCTGCCATGATGGTATGGTTGGTGTACGCGCAGGTATGTGTGGTGATATCCCATGCCTCTTCCCAGGACAGGCATTCCTCGTCCACCAGGATACGCATTAACTCTGCCACTGTCATAGTAGGATGGGTATCGTTTAACTGGAAGGTTACTTTCTTCGGCAGGTCGTGGATATCGCTGTGTGCTTTCTTAAATTTGGCAATGGCTGCCTGGATGCTTGCGGAGATGAAGAAATACTGCTGTTTTAAGCGCAGCTCTTTTCCTGCGTAATGGTTATCGTTGGGGTATAAAACTTCCACGATGTTCTTTGCCAGGTTCTCCTGCTCCACTGCTTTGTGGTATTCACCCTTGTCAAAGAGATCCAGGCGGAAATCATTGATGGCTTCCGCATCCCAGATACGCAGGGTGTTTACGATCTTGTTATTATATCCTACGATCGGCATATCATAGGGGATTGCCATAACGGACTGATAGCCCTCCTGGATGAAGTGGTTTCTGCCGGTTGCAGGGTCATACTGTACTCTTACATAACCGCCGAATTTTACTTCCTTGGCATATTCCGGACGGCGCAGTTCAAAAGGATATCCGTTCTTTAACCAGTTGTCCGGTACTTCTACCTGATATCCGTCTTCGATCTTCTGTTTGAACAGACCATAATGGTAGCGGATTCCGCAGCCGTAAGCGCAGTATCCAAGAGTTGCCAGGGAATCCAGGAAACATGCTGCAAGTCTTCCCAGACCTCCATTTCCAAGTGCCGGGTCCGGCTCCTGGTCTTCGATGACATTTAAGTCAAAGCCCAGTTCATCCAGAGCTTCCTTTACTTCCTGGTATGCACACAGGTTGATCAGATTATTGCCCAGCGCGCGGCCCATGAGAAATTCCATAGATAAGTAGTATACGATTTTCGGGTCGTCTTTCTCATACTGCTTCTGCGTCAGCAGCCAGTTATCAATAATTACATCCTTTACAGCCAGGGACACAGCCTGGAAAATCTGCTCCTGTGTTGCCTCGTCGATGGTTTTTCTGTAAAGCATTTTTACATTTTCTTTTACGCTTTTCTTGAATTCCTCTTTCTTAAAATGGTTGTCTAACATCCCTTTTCCTCCTTCAGTTTCAGACACGGGTATATCGTCCGAAGTCCGGGCGGATGCCGCCCGGATGCTTCTTTCTTTTCTTACGAAATTTTCTCAACGCCCAGTCTGACGTCTTCTGAATTGATCTTCCAATCCTTTGTATAACCGCTTACTGTATTGTATACCACTTCTTCAGCAAGTACCTCCGCCTTGATGCCGGCTTCGTGTACGCGGAAGATGCCTTCGATTACCTGATTATCGGCAAGGGAAACCTTAATCTTGTCGGTAACTTCAAAACCAGCCTCTTTTCTCATGGTCTGGATTTTACTGATAATCTCACGGACAAATCCTTCTTCAACTAATTCGGGAGTCAGGTTTGTGTCCAGTACTACCGTGATGTCATTATCTGATTCGGAAACATACCCTTCCATCTGTGCGGTATCAATAAGCAAATCACTTTCTAATAATACTATTTCCTGTCCGTTTATGTCAAGTTTTAGCTGTCCATTTGCCTTTAATTCATCCATGGCTTTGTTGCCGTCCAGTTCTGCAAGGGCAGCCTTGATGCCTCCCAGGAATTTGCCGTATTTTGGTCCTACGGTCTTTAACTGGGGTTTGAAGGTATAAGAGGTAAAATCTCTCACATCATCGGTAAAGGTCATTTCCTTTACATTCAGTTCGTCTTCGATGATCTCTTTATAGAAATCGGAAAGCACGAACGGCGCTTTTACGAACATTTTTCCAATGGGCTGGCGGTTCTTGATGTTTGCTGTATTTCTGCAGGCACGTCCCATAACTACCACTTTCAGCAGGTTGTCCATGTTCTCTTCCAGCTCTTTGTCGATCCATTCCTGGTTTGCTTCCGGGAAGTCGCACAGATGGATGCTTTTCGGCGCGTCTTTATCAATGCTCCTTACCAGATTCTGGTAGATCTCTTCTGTCATGAACGGAACCATGGGCGCCGCAGCCTTGCACAGAGTTACCAGGGCTGTGTAAAGGGTCATATAGGCGTTGATCTTATCCTGCTCCATGCCTTTTGCCCAGAAACGTTCCCTGCTTCTCCTTACATACCAGTTGCTCATGTCGTCTACAAAGCTCTGGAGCGCTCTTGCGGTCTCAGGGATCTTATAATCTGCCAGGTTGTCATCCACTGCTTTTACCACGGTATTAAGCTTGGAGAGCAGCCATTTATCCATAACCGGAAGTTTATCGTATTCCAGCGTATATTTTGTAGCGTCGAATTCATCGATATTGGCGTACAGTACGAAGAACGCATAGGTATTCCACAGAGTTCCCATGAACTTTCTCTGCCCTTCCTGCACGGCTTTTCCGTGGAAGCGGTTCGGCAGCCAGGGAGCGCTGTTTACATAGAAATACCAGCGGATAGCGTCCGCGCCGTAGGTCTCCAGGGCTTCAAAGGGGTCTACTGCGTTGCCCTTGGACTTGCTCATCTTCTGTCCGTTCTCATCCTGTACATGTCCCAGGACGATGACATTCTTGTATGGCGCCTTGTTAAACAGCAGGGTGGACTCTGCCAGCAGAGAATAGAACCATCCTCTTGTCTGGTCCACAGCCTCTGAGATAAAGTCTGCCGGGAACTGCTGTTCAAATAAGTCTTTGTTTTCAAATGGATAATGATGCTGCGCGAAAGGCATTGCTCCGGAGTCGAACCAGCAGTCGATCACTTCCGGCACACGGTGCATCTCTTTTCCGCATTCCGGGCATTTGATGGTGATCTCGTCGATGTACGGTCTATGAAGCTCCACGGTCTTTGCCTCTTCGTTGCCGCTCATTTCATAGAGCTCCTGGCGGCTTCCGATGCTGTGCATATGACCGCACTCACATTCCCATACGTTCAGCGGGGTTCCCCAGTAGCGGTTGCGGCTGATGCCCCAGTCCTGTACGTTCTCCAGCCAGTCGCCGAAACGTCCCTTGCCGATGCTTTCCGGGATCCAGTTGATGGTATTGTTATTGCGGATCAGGTCATCTTTTACCGCAGTCATCTTGATGAACCAGGATTCTCTCGCGTAGTAGATCAGCGGAGTGTCGCATCTCCAGCAGTGAGGATAGCTGTGCTCGAATTTCGGCGCAGAGTATAATAAGCCTCTCTGATCCAGATCCTTTAACACTTCCGGGTCTGCCTTTTTGCAGAACATGCCTGCCCAGGGAGTTTCCTTGGTCATTTCTCCCTTGTCGTCTACCAGCTGCAGGAACGGCAGGTCATATTTGCGTCCCACCTTGCTGTCGTCCTCACCGAAGGCAGGAGCGATGTGTACCACGCCGGTACCGTCTGTCAGGGTTACATAAGTATCACATACCACATAAAAAGCTTTTTTATCCAGTTTTTTGAAATTGTATAAAGGCTCGTACTCCTTATGCTCCAGATCTTTTCCTTTATAGGTCTCCAGGATCTCATAAGCCGGAGTTCCTTCTTCTCTCTCCAGGGTGCCCAGCACGGTATCCAGAAGAGCCTCTGCCATATAATAGGTATTTCCATCTGCTGCCTTTACTTTTGCATAGGTCTCGTCCGGATGTACACAGAGCGCCACGTTGGAGGGCAGGGTCCACGGTGTGGTGGTCCATGCCAGGATGTAAGCGTCCTCTCCCACAACCTTGAAGCGGGCGATGGCAGAGCGTTCCTTTACATCTTTGTATCCCTGTGCTACTTCCTGAGCAGACAGAGGCGTTCCGCAGCGGGGGCAGTAGGGCACGATCTTAAAGCCTTTGTATAAAAGACCTTTGTTCCAGATTTCCTTTAACGCCCACCACTCAGACTCAATATAGTCGTCGTGATAAGTAACATAAGGATTGTCCATATCAGCCCAGAAACCTACTGTGGCAGAGAAATCCTCCCACATGCCTTTGTATTTCCATACGCTTTCCTTACATTTGTCAATGAAGGGGATCAGTCCGTATTCTTCGATCTGTTCCTTTCCGTCCAGTCCCAGCGCCTTTTCTACTTCCAGCTCTACCGGAAGTCCGTGGGTATCCCAGCCTGCTTTTCTGGGCACCATTTTTCCTTTCATGGTGCGGTATCTGGGGATCATATCCTTAATAACACGGGTCAGTACATGCCCGATGTGGGGCTTTCCGTTGGCAGTGGGCGGTCCGTCATAGAAGGTATAAGTCTCTCCTTCCTTCCGGCTGTCCATGCTCTTTTTAAAGATATCATTGTCTTTCCAGAATTTTTCTACTTCTTTTTCTCTTGCCACGAAATTCAGGTCTGTGTTCACTTTCTGATACATGGTGTTCTCCTTTCTTATTAAAAAAGAAAAAGCTTCCGCCCTGTAACAGGACGAAAGCCAAAATTAACTGTCGTTATACCACCTCTTACAACATACGAAGCATTTCTGCTTTTATACGCGTTCCTTGTAACGGGGGAAATCCGGCAGATCCTACTTGGTTCAGACAGCAACTCAGGAGTGATTTTCTTTCACCGCGACTCGTACCGGGCTTCCACCTTCCCCGGCTCTCTGGGACTTTTGCTGGCAAAATACTCTCTCCGTCTTTGTTTTTACTGATTCATACAGCCATTATACTGATTCTTTTCCCTGGTTGTCAAGGAGAATTTGCTCCTGAGAATTGATATAATCGCAAAAATCGCTTATAATAAGGAGAATGGAAGCAATTCCGACACACCAGAAAACGAAACGAGGATTTTCTATCATGACAGCAAAGAAATTATCTCATCTGCTGGGCGCCTTTCTGCTGGGTACGGCGCTCACTGTAAATACAGGGAATCCGGGGGTTTTTGCCGCTGCCCAGGACAACAGCCAGAGCACGGTACAGCAGCCCCAGGCTACTGATGCTGCGGCAGCTGCCCAGACCCCGCAGGAACCCCAGATGCCGGAAAGCTATGAATGGGAAATTCAGTCCAACAGCATCAAAGGCTGGCCCCTGGGACCCAAAGTAGCAGCGGAAACCGCCATTGTCATGGACCTGGATTCCGGTGAGATCCTGTATGCCAAGGGCATTGATGAAAAACGCGCCCCTGCCAGCACTACGAAGATCATGACTGCCATGCTGGCGATTGAAAAGGTGCCTTTAGACCAGCAGATCACCTTCACCAACGAAGTCAACAACATCGAGGCAGGAAGCACCCACATCGGCATCAAACCCGGTGAAACTCTGACCATGGAGCAGAGTCTCTACGGCATCCTCCTGGCTTCTGCCAATGAAGTATCCTCCGGCGTTGCCGAATACGTGGGAGGAACCGTACAGGGATTTGTGGATATGATGAACCAAAGGGCAAAGGACCTGGGATGTGAAAATACCCACTTCGTCAATGCCAACGGGCTTTACGATGAGAATCACTATACCACCGCCCGGGATCTTGCCATCATTGCCAGAGCTGCCTTTCAGAATGAAACTTACCGCAATATCATAAAGACGGAATACTATATCATTCCTCCCACCAACATTACCGCAGAACAGCGCTGGCTGAACAACCATCACAAAATGGTGGTCTCAGGCGCGCAGCATTATGACGGCTGTCTGGGAGGAAAGCCAGGCTATACAGAAAAAGCTGGAAACACGCTGGTCACCTATGCAGAACGGAACGGGATGCGTCTGATCTGTGTGGTGCTGAAGGACAATATTTACCACTACGAGGACACAAAGACGCTTCTGGATTTCGCATTTGACAATTTCCAGAAGGTTCCCCTTTCTTCCTATGATTCCCTGGAGAGCAGCCAGGATGCTTTCGGAGAAGCTCTGAAAGAGCAGGGGCTTCTGCAGGAGGCTGTGCAGGACACCGCCCTGCTGCTTCCTTCTGTTCCGGAAGAAACCGTTTTGTGCAAACCCCAGATCAAGGAAGACACGCTGCATATAGAATATTATTACGGAGATACGCTTCTTCTCAGTACGGACGCCCCCGCCTCCCAGGCAGTGGCAGACGCCTGGGAACAGTCCCAGCTCTCGGAGCGTCAGACCGAGCAGGCTTCTGCTGTCTCTGACCTGGAGCCCGAGCCAGTGCCCGCCTCAGATACATCAAGAAGCGCTTCTCAGTCTCTGAAGGGATTTGCTTCGGATCTGGCTGCCCGCTTTCAGGAGCTTCCCAGCTGGAAATACCCGGCTCTGCTCCTTCTGGGCGCTGCCCTGATTTTTTACCTGGTAATGCTGATTATCCGGATCAAGCGGAGCAGACGGCGCAGACGCAGGGAAAAAGCCAGAAAAAATGCAGCAAAGAAAGATTGAGCGTAAAGGGAAAGGAGCTTATATGGAAGTCATTTATCTCGGTCACAGCGGTTTTCTCCTGAAGTGGCAGCACTGTGACTGGCTCTTTGATTATTACGAAGGCACGCTGCCCCGGGGAGACGGACAAAAACCTTTGTTTGTCTTTGTCTCCCACAAGCACCAGGATCACTTTAACCCGGAAATTTTCTCCATACAGGGATACCGGGAGATCCACTATATCCTCTCCCACGATACCAAGCGCCAGGTACAGAAGCTTTTCCCGGCAGTCCCTGTACATTTCCTGAGAGCAGGAGAATCCCTGGGCTTACCGGTAACCGGTACGGACGCTGGTCTGAAGATCCGCACGCTCCGCTCCACAGACTGCGGCGTTGCCTTTCTCGTAACCTGGCAGGGTAAGACCATTTACCACGCAGGAGACCTGAACTGGTGGGTCTGGAAAGGAGAAAGCAAACAGTATAATAACAATATGACTGCCAACTTTCTGAAATATACCGAACCTTTAAAAGGACAGGAGCTTTTCGCCGCCTTTCTCCCGCTGGATCCGAGACAGGAGGAATGGTACAGCAAAGGGATGCTGCATATCCTGGAAACCGCCCGGGTATCCTATGCCTTCCCTATGCATTTCTGGAAAGATTTTTCTGTGATCGGCAGGTTCCTGGACTCACCGGAGAGAAAACCATACCAGAGCATCGTTGTCCGGCTGACAAAAGAAGGACAGCGTATCTGCTGCCGGCAAGCCGGAGATCAGACTGACTCTCACAGCTGTACAGACGACTGACCGTTACAGAAGAAAAAAATTGATTCTGCAAATTATTTTTTAGGAGGATTTTCTATATGAAATTTCAGATGTATCACGAAAATTATAATGTCAGAGATTTGGACCGATCCCTTGCCTTTTATGAAAAAGCACTGGGATTAACCGAACAGCGCCGGATCAATGCCGAAGACGGCTCCTTCATCATCGTATATCTGGGCAATGAGACCACAGATTTCCAGCTGGAGCTGACCTGGCTGAGAGATTTCGACCGCGCCTATAACCTGGGCGACTGCGAATTCCATCTGGCATTCCGCACAGACGACTTTGAAGCAGCCCATAAGCTTCATGAGGAAATGGGCTGTATCTGCTTTGAAAATCCGTCCATGGGAATTTATTTCATCTCGGATCCGGACGGCTACTGGCTGGAGATCGTACCGGAGAAATAGGCAGCAGAACAGCAGAAAATATGTGAAAAAGGGGCAGTCCTGAATTATAGTTTCAGGATATGCCCCTTCTCTTTGCTTCTATTTTGGTGATCTGTCAGGACAGCGGAATGTGTCTGTAATACTGGTATGTATTTCCTCTCGTATCAGTTCCTGCCTCTTCATACCAGTTATATTCTATGCGTTCCTCCTGATCTTCCCAGATTTCCGGACAGTCGGTATACTCCCAGTCTGCCGGGATCTTATGCTTCTTCTGCAGCGAAGCTTTCAGCATGATCTGGTGCAGTTCTTCCTTCTGCTCTTCTGTCAGTACGCCCGGTTTGGCTGAGACAAACAGGGAAGTGCCGGATTCTGCTATGACATCTGCCCACTGGCGGTTCATCTCCCAGGGGATCTTCCCTGTAATTCCTACACAGTCCGCGTCAATTTCATAAAAGGTTCTGTGCTGCGGAAGGCAGAAGGCAAGGGTATTCACGCCCATGCGCCGTGTCCTTTCCCAGGTAAAGCCGCTGGTATCATCCCCGGTGCGGTGCATATGCATCAGCCCTGCGCCCAGATGTCCGATGGTATTGCAGCCTAAAACCAGGGCGTCATATTTCTTTGCCACCTCATAGATGGCTTCATAAAGCCCTTTCACGATCTCCGCGCTGGTCCTGCTTTTATCGTAGAAGCTCCAGCCGTCCTGGGTAGGATAAGGATTCATCTCCAGTCCCCAGCGTCCGAACATATCAAAGGTGCTGAAATCGTGCTTGATCAGGGTATAGCCCCACTGGCAGATCTGCTCCATATCTTCCTTGATATAGGCAAGCGCCTGGGGATGGGAAGGATCCACACAGCCATTGTGGGAAATCCTCCACTCCTGAGGGATCTGGGTATCCTCATTTAACAGGAACCGTACCCAGATACCGGGACGCACGCCTTTTTCCTCCAGTTTCTCTGCCAGAGCCTTCATATCCGGGAACTTGCTGTTTCCCTTTCTCCAGGGACCGCCGTTATAGTCATTCAGTCTGTGATGCTCCTGCCAGCAGTCGTCGATGACCATATAAGGAGGATTTTCTGCGCCTTTTGTCAGCTCCAGAAGGTAATCTGTATCCTTCAGGATTTCTTCCTGGCTGCTGTCTCCGTATGCATAATACCAGTTGTTGCTTCCATAGACCGGGAAAGAGGGCAGAATCGGATCCGTGCACATGCAGCGGCAGAATTCCTCTGCTGCCTCAAAGGAGGTGCACTCCTGCGCCTCCATGCACACGATCTCTGCTGCCAGAAGTTTTCTTCCCTTCAGCTCCACGCCTGTCCCGCCGCATCTTACGTCCAGGAACAGGGTGATCCCTTTGGTATCTGCCTGCCAGAAGCACATAGCGGAGGGTCTGACCTTTACGCCGTACCCTCTGTAAACTTCCTCGCAGGAAGTCAGGAAGAACCAGGGCATAAAGGCATTGGCGCTCATTCCCATCCACTGGGTATCTCCATAGGTTCTCTCCCAGGTGCTGCCCAGGATCCGTGTCTTCCCGCAAACCGGAACCGGGAAACGCAGACGGACGGATTTCACTCTGGAGGTCTGTGCCTGCACGAAAACCTTCCCGCTGTCCACCTCTACGCACACATCTCCGTCTGTCCATTTGGTTCCTTCAAACTGCCAGGTTCCTGCCTTTTCCTCTGTTTCGACTGCTATATAAGAGGGAATTCCTAATTCCAATGTTGTTTTCTTCATTTCTTTTCCTTTCTGTCTCATGCCTCTTTATAAACCAATCCTGCTCTCGAATTCGCCCTTTTCTGAGCAGAACTGAAGCTCGTCTTCCATTTTCCGGTAATCCTTGGGGCTTACTTTATAGTATTTCTTGAACATCTTAGAAAAAGCAAGCTGGTCTGTATAGCCCACAGCGCCTGCCACAGCACTGATGGGCACGTCCGATTTGCGGAGCATGGACTGTGCTTTTTCCATCCGCAGATTTACAAGAAACTCCTGGGGAGAGCATCCCATGGATTTCCGAAAGCTGCTGGTCAGATAGCTTCTGCTGACCCCGATATAATTGGCAAGATCATTGATCTTGATCTTTTCACTGAAATGCTCTGATATGTAATCCACTGCATATTTCACATATACAGATCCCGGATACAAATGGGAATTCCCCGGGATTTTCTTCTTATAGTCCGCGATCAGCGCTGCAAAGAACATCATCAGATACCCTTTCCGCATCAGATCACATTCGTAAGACAGCTGATATTCCTCCAGGATCCCGTCCACGCATTTCGTCAATTTCGGAATGCATTCCACGCTCCTCACCGGCTGCTGCAGAGTGAATCCGGCGTTTTCCATACATTCCTTTGCCTTCACGCCGTTGAATCCCACCCACATATAACACCAGGGGTCTTCCTCATCCGCCTCGTACCAGGCTTCTACATCCGCCTGGATCATAAAAGCATCCCCTGCTCCTAATTCATAGGTCTTATTATTGATCTCCAGGCGGCCTTTTCCGCTTTTTACCACATGGAGCACATGGGTGTGCCTCTTATTGGGACCGAATCGGTGTCCCGGATCGCAATATTCCCATCCGCAGTAGATCAGCCCCAGTTCTACCGATTCCCCCTGGATATCCTCCAGGCATTTAAACTTCGCTGAACTTGTATAGCCTGTCACTCGTTCCATAGCCATTCCTCCCCTTTCTGCCTTGTACTGTCACTGCATTTTGTCACGAGGGGAAGCCGGAGCGTCCGGCATTCCATCATCTCTTTGCTACTCCATTTCTTTTAAAAGGAACAGCAGCGCTGCAAAATCTCCGCCTTTATCTGTCAGATACTGTCTGTCAACCGGGATTCCCGCATACATCAGTTCATCTCCGTATGCCTGATAGGTCAGGACTTTTCTTTCTGCCTGCTTTCCTGTGCACACTGCCGGTGTCACGTCGCAGCTGACCTCATAAAGCTTTTCACTGTCCAGACCCTGAAGACGGAAGCGCAGCCAGGACGCATTCACCTTATTCAGTCTCTGATAGAACGCTGCAATGGACTCTTTCTTATCCTGAGATACCACCTGCCATGCTGTCTCATTTCCTTCAAAAGGACTGAGAAGTCTGTAGAAATCGCCGTCTACCTGGATCAGCTGGCGGTACTGCTTCATAAATGCAATCTGTCTCTTTACTTCTTCCATTTCTTCCTCAGAAAGAAGATTTAAATCCAGCTCATAGCCAAAGGTACCGAAATATGCCACTGCCGCTCTGGTCTCAATGGGCGTGGTGCGGAAAAGCTGGTGGTTCGGCACTGCGGATACATGGGAACCCATGCTTACTACCGGATATACATAGGAAGTACCGTACTGGATCTTGGTCCTTTCATTGGCATCGGTGTCATCACTGGTCCAGGTCTGCGGTGCGAAATACATCATACCCGGGTCAAACCTTGCCCCGCCGCTGGCACAGGATTCAAATAAGATCTCCGGGAATTCTGTGGTCAGCCTTGTATACAGATCATAAACGCCCAGGATATATTTATGCATTACCTTGCCCTGCTGGGACGCCTCTGTATTTCTGCTGTAAGGCTCTGTCATATAGCGGTTCATATCCCATTTAATATAGGAAATGGAAGATTCCCGGATTACCTTGGAAATCATTTCGTAGATATAGTCTACCACTTCTTTTCTGGAGAAGTCCAGTACATGCTGATGTCTCGCATGGCTCTCAAATCTTTCCGGAACTCCGATCACCCAATCGGGATGCGCGCGGTACAGATCACTGTCCTTATTCACCATTTCCAGCTCAACCCAAAGACCGAATTTCAGTCCCATCTCTTCTACCTTGCGGGACAGTCCGGAAATACCGCCCGGCAGTTTTTCCAGATTTACATACCAGTCGCCCAGTCCTCTGTAGTCATCGTTTCTGGCGCCGAACCAGCCGTCATCCAGAACGAACAGTTCTACACCGGCTTCCTTTGCCTTCTTTACAATATTCAGAATCTTTTCTTCGTTAAAATCGAAATAAGTAGCTTCCCAGTTATTCAGCAGGATAGGACGCGCCTGATCTCTCCACTTTCCTCTCATAAGACGTTTTCTGTACAGTCTGTGATAAACCTGGCTCATCTTATTTAAGCCCTGGTCACTGTATACCAGAATGGTCTCCGGTGTCTGGAAAGTCTCGCCCTTCTTTAATTCCCATCCGAAATCTTCCGGATTGATACCTGCCATGACTCTTGTCATATCAAAGGTGGAAACCTCTGTCTGCATCAGGAAGTTGCCGCTGTATACAAAGCTGAATCCATAAACTTCTCCTGTACTTTCTGTCGCGTCCGGACGCTTCAGCGCCAGGAAAGGATTGTGTTCTGCGCCGCTGCAGGTGCCGTTGAGACTCTGAATTGCCTGAATGCCCATTTCCAGCTTTCTGTTCTTCACATAGCGCTCTCTTGACCAGCCTCCTGCCAGATGGACCATTTCAAACTCCATATCAGAGAATTCCACGCTGGCGCTCATAGCACGTTCCAGGACGATGGTTTCCTCTCCTTTGTGCTCAAAGCGGGCATTTCTGGCAATGACCGGATACGCTTCATAGATGGTATAGGACAGCACCAGATCGGTATCCATCACTTCATCGTGAAGAGTGATCTCCAGAGTCTGCGCTTCTGCATCGTCCTCTGTATACACTGCAGGAAGCGGCGCCAGAGACGGCTTTCCGCTGCTGATCTTATACCCTGCATAGACAAAATTCACGATCTTGCTTCCGTTTTCCTGACGGATGCACAGCGCCGGGCTTCTGTAGTCTCCGGTTCCGTATACAGGATACTCCTGTCTGGTATAATGCATGGATAAAATCCCCGGTTCCGGCACACATACAGACATCTGGGAGCGCATAGTCTCTTCATGGAAATGACCGAAATCCTCTCTGTCCCGGATTGCCTTTCCATAATACAGGTTTTCCAGCTGTCCGTTTTCCATAACTCTTATGATGTAGCTGACTTCCCTGTTAAAAAGATGAAACTGTCTTGAACCCTCATGAAAAATAATTGCCATAATCGTTCCTCCTTGTATTTTATTTCTTTTAAATTTCCTTTGTTTTTCACTGCTCTGATTATAAAATCTGATCCAATAAAATGCTATTGCGTTTTGTAGTTTATAATTGTAAAAATGTTGCCAACAAAGTTCTTTTTGACACCGGCGGCAGACCATGCGCCGGAAAGTCCTCACGCACAGAAATAAAAAAAGCCGATACAGGCATTTTGCTTGCACCGGCTTTTTCATACATTTCAAAAAACAATCCACAAAAACTTATTATGTATTATAACTTACCACCGCTGGTAGCAATACCTTCAATGAACTGTTTCTGGAAAATCAGGTAAATTACGATCATAGGCAGACAAGCGATCAGGGAAGCTGCCATCAGCTCCGGATACTTGGATGCGTACTGTCCCTGCATAGATGCCAATGCGGAAGAAAGTACCAGCATACTCTTGTCTGTGTTAATGATCATAGGCCACATCAGATCCTTGAATCCGAATACGGCTGTGAAGATACCAAGGGCGATCATAGAAGATCTGGTCAGAGGAGCCATAATGAATAAGAAAGTCTGACCGATATTACATCCATCCAGACGCGCTGCTTCCTCCAGATCCTTCGGCAGTCCCATATACGCCTGTCTCAAAAGGAAGGTACCGAAAGCGGTAACGAGACCTGGGAATACCAGAGCGAAAATGGTGTTGGTCATGTTCATCTTTGTGATCATCAGGTACTGAGGAATGATGAAGATCTGACCGGGAACCATCATCTGGAACAATACCAGACCAAAAGCAAATCCTTTGCCCTTGAAGTTCAGTCTTCCTAAAGCATAACCTGCCATTGTGGCTGTGAGCACTGCCGCAACAATTCTGAAGAAGATCATCAGAAGTGTATTCTTATACAGCAGGAAGAAGTTCATATTGTTGACAACGGTACTGAAGTTCTGCCACTGCCATTCTTTTGGGAAGATGACAAACGGATTAACCTGTGTGGATTCAGAAACTGTCTTGCAGGCAGTCAGGAACATCCACATAAATGGCACCAGCATGGTGATCGAAAAAACGATCAATATTACATGTATCAATACAGATACTAATTTTCTTTTCGCTTCCATGAAATCCCCTCCTTCTAGTTATAGTATACCCATTTCTTCTGCGCGATCATCTGGAATACTGTAATGATCATGATAACGATCAGAAGGAATACTACAAGCGTTGAACCGTATCCCATATTCTTTTCTACGAAGGATGCCTCATAGAACAGATATACCAGGGACTGAGTCTTTTCCAGTGCAGGATTTCCACGCTCCATAACCATATAGATTAAGTCGAATACCTGAAGACCGCCGATCACTCTTGTAACTACTACGAAGAAGATGGTTGGGGAGATCAGAGGAATGGTAATGCTGAAAAACTGGCGTACGCCGCTGGCTCCGTCAATAGAAGCTGCTTCATAATAATCATGAGGCACTTCCTGAAGACCAGACAGGAACAGAACCATGTTGTAACCGATGATAGACCATACACCGATTACGGCAACTGCAAATACAGCAATCTTAGGATCAGAAATCCATTTTACGTTGGAATGGAAAACATGATTCAAAAGACCGAATTCGGAGTTGTACAGCCATCTCCATACCATTGCGATCGCTGCCGGAGCACAGACCATAGGCAGGAAGAAGATAGTTCTGTACGCAGAACGTCCTCTCATCTTTCTGTTCAGAAGAACAGCAAGAACCAGAGCGATAATGATAGAAAACGGTACTTCTACAATCGCGTATTTAAATGTGTTGATCAATGCCTGCCAGGTTTCCCCATCGCTAAGCATTTCTACATAGTTGTCCAGTCCTACGAATTTGTCGCCGATACCGAAGTCACCGGTCTTAAAAAAACTCTGTCTGATCGTTTCAAAAATCGGATAAATGTTCAGCACGATCAAACCGATCATTGTAGGCAAAACAAATAACCAGCCCCATACAAACTCATTACGAGCCTGGGCTGTCTTCTTTACTTTATTCTTTCCAGCCATACACAGCCACCCCTTTTTCTTTTTGGAACAGCAGGCAGATCCATAAGAATCTGCCTGCCGAAAACTACTTATTCATTTTCTTCTGCCAGAGTTTCATTCATTACTTCTGCTGCTGCTTTGCAGGCTTCTTCCATGCTTACTTCCTGCATCCAAGCTTTCTTCAGCTCATCATTTACTGCGTTTTCCCAGGTAACTGTCTGTTTGGAGTATGGTCTGATTACCATATCGTCCATCATGTTCAGGTATGCCTGTAAGTTGAAGTCTGCACAGTTTACCCATGCATCAGAAGTATCTTTGTATGCAGACATGGTAACACCAAGTTCTGCCTGTTTAAGCTGAGCGTCTTTTGATCCCAGATACTCGATCAGCTGCCATGCTCCGTCCGGATTGCCTGTCTTTGCAGATGCAGCCCATCCAAGACCGTTGTAAATGGATACTCTCTTTCCGCTTGCTGCGTCTTTCGGAAGCTCTACACAGTCACAGTTCTGAGCAATGTACTCATTGTCTCTCATAGCTGCTACCATCCAGGATCCCATAGTTGTCATAGCAAGTGTTCCTGCGCCAAGCAGTACGTCCTCTGCTGATTCTGATAAAGTCTGCTGGCTCGGCATCAGGCCTTCCTGAGTCATCTTCTCAAAGTACTGCATTGCTTTGATGGTATTCGGATCATCCCATCCGGATTTTGTCTTATCATCGTTGATGATATATCCGCCCATATCATAGATCAGGTTGTAGTAACCTGCCTGGTTGTTTGTTGCGGAGCAGGCAAAACCGTAAACGCCGTCCTTAGTCAGGGCTTTGGCTGCTTCGTATAAATCATCCCATGTCCAGTCTGCGGTAGGATATGCAAGTCCTGCCTCATCAAACATAGTTTTATTGTACCACAATGCAATGGTATCTACGTCTTTGGGAACTGCATAATACTTATCTTCATAGGAGTAAAGATTTACGATATCTTCTGGATAATTTGCCGGATCAATCGCATCGCTTTCTGCAATCTTATCGGTCAGGTCAAGAAGCATACCGTTGGACATGTATCTCTCAGCCTCATTGGAGTGCATCCAGAATACATCCGGCATGGAATCGCCCTGTGCGCCTGCGGAAAGCAGTGTCCAGTACTCGTCCCATTTTACCATCTGTACTTCTACATCGATGCCTGTCTCTTCTGTGAAGTCAGCGCAGATTTCTTCGATACCCGGCTGCTGATTGGCATCCCAGATCATAAGGGATAAGGAACCATCGCCGCTACTGCTGCTGCCGCCCTCTCCACCGTCACCGCTGTCGCTGCCGCCACCGCCGCAGGCAGCCAGAGAGAAGGTCATCAATCCAGCCAATAAAATCGCTGTTACTTTCTTAAATTTCATGGTAACTCCTCCTTTAATCGTAGTTTTGTTAAAAACAACGGATTTCACATTTTTCTTCGTCATTTTAACTTATTAATACATCATTACGGCCGTTTCCATTATTATAATTGCATATAGAAAAATAGAAAATGGTATTCTGTCTTTTAAATATGGAAAAATGTTATTTATTATATAAATCGCACATTTTGCACGCATTTTTTCCGCTTTCTTGTGATCAATTTAACATATGTTTTCTTTCAGTATTATGTCAATTTCCCATTTTTCTGCGTTTTTCTTTCTACTTATTGTATTCACTTTAGCACTTTCCAGTCCTTTTCTTCCATATTCACCTTACATTTTTCCTGTTTGTAAATTATTTTTCCTATATCTTTTTTTTTCGTTCAGTGTTACAATTTTAGATATCGCTGTATTGATACATAATTTATTCTACAGAAAGGAACTTGCCTATGAATCCATTAAATGAAAACAGTCTCTTTAATATTATTTTTAATAAACTGGGAGATATCATCATTGCAAATCTGCTTTTTATCCTGTGCAGCATCCCGCTGATCACCATAGGACCGGCGCTGACCGCCCTTTACCACTGTACGCTGCGCTCCATAAAGGGCAATAATCCCGGAACTGTGAAAACCTTTTTCCGAGCCTTTAAGGAAAGTTTTCGTCAGTCTGTCCTTGTGTGGATCCTGTTTCTTGTCATCCTTGCAGTGTTGGTGCTGAATATCCGGTTCCTTCTGTCCCAGGACAGCTCTGCCTCACAGATGCTCGTGTATCTGTCCATGGCAGTGACAGCCTTTGCAGTCATCGGCTTTTTGTATATTTTCCCTGTGATCGCTGCATTCTCCAATTCCCTGAAGAATCTGCTGCGCAACTCCTATATTTTTGCGTTTATGCATTTTCCTTCCACGATCTTGATCGCAGTTGTCACCATTTTGCCCATGTATATGACTTACCAGGACCTGGACCTTCTTCCGCTGTACGCTTTTTGCTGGTTTTTCTTTGGCTTTGGTCTCACCGCAGAGATCAACTCCCGCCTCTTCTACCGTATGTTCAAACCTTATCTGGAAAAGGAAGAACCGGAAGAGCAGGAAGAAGCTGTCGGCATAGAAGAAAGTAGTTCAGAGAGCGATTCTGTTAAATCCTGATTCGGAAACTATGTAAAAAATCGAGAAGGACACGAAAAACCCTTCTCGATTTTTGTAAATATGTTAGACTACGCTTTTCTCTATCGTTCACTTATTTAACTATCTTTTTATTCATGCCAGATATCTGCATGGCTTTCTTATATCCAGCAGATCAAGAAATTCCTCTCTCTGCACCTCCCCTGGCAAGCCTATCTTATATGTACATTCTGAGGAATAATTCACATCCAAGTGATGCAGAGGATGTATCCTCTTATCCGCATGTTCCTCATCATAATCATAACGTATATATCCAGGTTCTGCAGCTATGATCCTTAACAGAGTTTCCCATGCCTTTTCTGCGATATCCTCCATCCCTTCCTCACATACATCCTCACAATAATTATCATACATTGTTTCTATATTTCCTGTCCTTTCATCGTACCTTCCGAGTATGAGGATCATTGCCGAAAGCATTCTGTTGTCAATTTCTATATCCGAAACCGGATCATAAATCCTGATTCCTTCCTCTGTCACCTCTGCGCTGAAAGGAAAATAAAAAGAAAAGAACTTATCTTTCATAAAATAATTGATTCTTCTCATTTTTTCTATTGTTATGATAACTTTTCCCTGTACCTCACAGGAAATCTCCTCTATATAGAATAGCTTCAGAGTTTCCAGCATCAAAAGGATGAGTTCTTTTTTCCTGCGCAATGGTTTCTTCGCCCTTTCACAAAAAGCAGCATTCATCTCACGTTCGATTCTTTTTCCCATAGCCTTCCTCCTATTCCATCAGGCTATAGTTCAGTCTGATAACTTCATACAGCTTTTCTCCGTTGGTCTCCTGAGGATACAGTACCCCTATCATCTTATGGATCTTTTCTCTGTCGCTTTTATTTACTATTTTAAGCTCATCCATAATTTCATCTGCTATTTCTCTCTGGGATTTGTAAATATTGGTTCTGTTAATGATGGCATTATTTAAGATCTGTTTCTCAGCTTCTGACGGTTCTTTTACATGGAGATAGCCTTTTTCACTGACCATCCTTATACCGTCCGCAATACCTTGTATCCTTCTGCCGTTGGCATCCGGGAGGAGAAAGTAGGAGGTGATAAAAGATCTTGTCAGCATCATGTAAATAGAATTTCGCGACTGCAGGTTATCATCCAGATCTCCCTGCATCAAACAGATGACAAAGGGAAACTCTAAACCTTTCACATTATTTTTGTTGCTTATAAACAAACTTCCTTTGCGCTTCTCTTTTGTCTCGTATCCAATATTGACATCCCACCGAAATCTGTCTTCAATTGCCACCTTTAATTCGTTTGACAAATTATAGTTGGCATTGGTGTTTTCCAGAAACATAATTCCAATGTCATCCGGTTCCAGGGAGGGATTTTCCTGCCTGAGGTTTTCAATAATCTTAAGGATCTCCCAGAGATAATTTTCAGGTTTTTGCGGAATGATCCTGATACTCCGGATATTAACATTCCCCAAATCTTCAAATCTTCGCAGCGGTCTTCTATACAGATTATAATATCCTGTTTCCTTTCTGATCTCATACCCGCAGTCTTCCCATGCTTTATCATCCAGCCATCTGAGCCTGTGCCCTTCCTCAAATAATCCCATGCCAATGGCGTGGGCACACATAAGCGTCTTTGGATCTGTCCTATAGCATTTATTCAAAAGGAAGTCCGGGTTCACCTCGCTTCTGTCCTCCGGATCAAAAACGTTCTGAAAAATATCACCGGCAATGTAAACCGTTTCTCTTGTTACCATAGAGCAAAGAGTAAAGAAATTCTCTGTAAAATCCTGGCTTTCATCAATCAGCATGTAATCAAAACAGGTATCATGGATTTCCTTTTCCCTCAGATAATCCACTGCCTTTTTGCAGACACGGTCAAAATTATTGGTGTAAGAGTATCTCTCAAAAGGAATCCCATAATAATGACAGATATAGCTGTATACCCCGGAATCCTTATCGTTTTTAGAACCCCAGCCTCTCATAACCCACAGTTTTTCCTGCCATTTAATCTGTTCCTGAACCTTCATAAAATCAAAGAAATCCGGGATTCTTTCTCTCATATTATCCGCTAATATCTGATTATGACAGGTAAAAACAATTTTCGTGCTCTCCTTTGTATACAATTCTTTCATCTTGTGCAAAAGCAATTCTGTTTTCCCTGTACCTGCAAGCCCCTGTATCACAATCCTTTTTTTGCGGGGTGCATCATAAATAAATCTGGTCTGATCTGCGTCAAACAAAACAATCTTACGTTTTATTTTATCTAAAAGCGTTTCGGGGTAATCAATACCTGTCTTTTGAATATCGTTAATACTTCCTGTAAGCAAAGAGATCAGGAATTCTCCCTTTCTCTCTTTTTCCTTTGTGTCAAGACGGTATTCTGACAGAAATTCCGCGGCTTTCTTATCGGCAATTTTCTGAAGATCAGCTTCTGCAATATACTCTTTTCTCCAGTTTCTTGGTCTTCCAAGGACTGAGCGATACTCATATTTATCTGATATATAGCCCAGATCTTCCAGAAAATCCTCCACATAATCCTCAAATTTTTCCTCATTTTCTCCCCAGTGAAGAAAAATGATCTTATGCCTGGGGACAAGGACCGCTGCTGCTTGCTCATAGTCGTAAGTATACTTTCTGTCTCCCAGCGGCTTATTTATAACATAGACCGGATTTCCGGTATTGCTTTGCTCAGAATATTTCTTCAGTTTTTCCGTAAAACCACTGATTTTTTCATCGCTGACAAAATTTTGATAATATAAGCTTTTATCCATTCTCTTTTTCCCCGCTTTCCTCCACCAAAGAAATTTCCAGCTTTAATCCCATACATTGCGCTATCTTCACAAGCATATCCAGTGTCGGATTATAGTCACCGCTTTCAAACCTGGCAACATTCGGACGTTTGACTTCCAGCCTTTTTGCCAGTTCCTCCTGAGTGAGGTTTCTCTTTTTCCGTGCCTGGATATACAGCAGCGCCGTCTCCCTGCGTACCTTTTTTCTCTCTTCTATTAATATTTCTTTTTCTTCTGAGTAGTAATCCATAACTTTCCCCCTCTATTAGAGTAACATATATGTTACGTTACATCAAGTTATTTATCTCTGATTTTTTATCTTCTTTAAATTCTCCATAGCCAGAAGCTTTCGCTTTTCCACATAAACCTCAAATTCTTTCAAAAAAGGCACCGTACCTTTGCACGGTGCCTTAACGCTTCTTTCTTCTTTTATGCCCGGATTTTCACTGCTCGGTCCCCCGAAGCGCCAGCTCATCCTCCATCTCATCCAGATACCTCTCCCAGATTTCCCGGTTCTCATGGGCAGGATATCTCTGCGCATAGTATTCCAGGGTCTCAATGCAGCGCTCCAGGTACTCGGTCCTCATATCCCGAATCCCCATGGAATCTCCGTTCACAGTCTCCCATCTGCTGTAATCCACCTCATCGGCGTCTAAGCCTTTGTCCTGAAAGATCCTCATGACAGATCCCCCAGCATCTGATTCCAGATCTCCACGTCTTTACCAACTACATAACCGCTGCCGCCTCTGCCTTTCACATCTTCCACCATGGTCAGCATCAGGCAGGTATCTGCCGCGGAAGCATCTGCATTATAAACCGCAAACCATCCCAGCTCGGTCCCGGTCTCATCATCCTGGCTGGCTTTGATCTCCGCGGTTCCGGTCTTGCCTGCAAGGGTCGCTCCTGTCACTGCGGCAGCGCCGTGTCCGGTTCCGTTAGGATCGCTGACCACTTCTCTCATATCGTCATACAGGGTCTGCGCCGCCTCTGCTGAGAATGCGTTTTCGATCCAGTAGGAAGACTCTTTGCCCTCCTGGTATTCCAGATAAGGCGCGATCATATTCCCTTCATTGAAAAATGCCGAATAGATGCAGGACAGATGAAGGGGATTCACCAGCATCTGCCCCTGCCCGTATCCGCTGTCTGCCAGCTGGATCTCCGAATCTATACTTTCCGAATTGGAATAGGCGGAGGAGGTCATCCCGATGTCAAAGGGGATATCCTGGTTGAATCCCAGCTTGTCCAGCTGTTCTGTAAAGGTATCTGCTCCGATCTGCAGGGCTGCCTTCGCAAAGTAAATATTATCGGAATAAATCAGGGCGTTTTTCAGATTCGCCGCGCCGCTGTACGTATGGAGTGTCGTCACCTGATAGCTGCCCCAGCTGCTGTCCTTCTGCCATTCCAGACCGCTGGCGCCCAGATCCTGGTCCGCGGCAAGCTTTCCGGTGGTCAGCCCTATGGCGCCTGTCACCGGTTTAAAGGAAGATCCCGGCGCCCAGGTCTCTCTGACCCTGTTGTACATGGGCTGTGCCGGATCGTTATTCAGGCTGTCCCACTGTTCCTGAGACATCCCCAGCACGAAATCCATGCCATTGTAGGACGGCGTGGACACCAGCGCCAGCACCTCCCCGGTATAGGGATTCATGACTACGGAGCAGCTTTCGTCTTCCTGGTAGGATTCATAGACGCTCTGCTGCCAACGGATATCAATGGTCAGATGGATATCCTCTCCGTTCTCCGCTGTCTTAACTGCCAGGGCTTCCTTCTCATTTCCCTCTGCATCCTTAATGGAAATCCGGTATCCGTCCTGTTCCTTCAGACGATCCTCATACAGCTTCTCCAGACCGGTTTTGCCAATGACGCTCTGCTCATCGTATCCCTGGTCCTTCCTTTCCTCCAGCTCCTCTGCGCTGATCTGCTGCACATATCCCAGCAGGTGGGATGTGCTCTCCCCATAGGGATAAACTCTGCTGTCAGTCTCGCTGATCAGAACTCCTTTGCATTCTAAAAGCTTGTCCTGCAAAGTGGCTCCGGTGCCTGTGCCGTCAGCGCCCATCCAGGGAGCATCCAGCTGCTCCTGGGTCATTTTCTTCAGGGGGACATAGCTGTCCGGCTGCACCCAGGAGGCATTCAGCTGGGCATTGATGTCCTCCTGGCTCATGCCCAGAAGCTCTGCCAGCGTTTTGATGGTCTCTTCCGGCTGTACTTCCATCTTCCCCGGCACCAGTCCTATGTAAGGAACTGTGCCCTGTCCTGCCAGAAGCTGTCCGTTTCTGTCGTAAATGCTGCCCCTCTGAGCGCCCACGCTCTCCACGCTTACCTTATCCGTACTTCCCAGCTGCGGAAAGATCATAGAGTCGTCCCAGTCAATGTGCCATTCGCCGTCTTCCTTTTCAAACGCGGTACTGTTGTCATAGGTATATTCCCCGGCAATGGTGTTCATGGTCACACGGTAGGAAAGGGGCTGGCTCTTCTCCTGGTCTTCTGAAATATCCAGCTGTATATCGGAGGCTTCAATTCCTTCGTAAATATTCTGATTCCTTGTGATAAAGTCCTCCTGGGTGACGGTCTCTTTTGCGCTCTCGCTTAAGAATCCGTACATGGTTTCATAATCTCCCGCTTCGATGCACGCCATATATTCCTTCAGCGCATCTTCTCTGGAGCCTGCCATCTGCGTGGTGTAAAACCATACGCCCGCGCCTGCTGCAGCCGCAAGGACTGCCGCTGCCGCTGCGCTGAAGATGATCTTCGCCTTCTGGTTTTTCCTTTTTTTCTTCTTTGCCATGTCTGATCTTCTCCCCTTTTCGGAATTGCTTCCGCTTACAGAAATCTTCCGCCTATTCTTCCGCCTGCGTCTCTGTGATCACAGCAGTCTCCATCAGCACGTCGCATGCCCGGTTCCACAGTACACTGTCTCTGATCAGACCCAGATTGGATTCTGAATACAAGTTCTTCATGGCTTCTGCATTTTCAAAGCCTGACAGCTGGGCATATTTTTCTTCCTCTTCCTGATACTGCTCCTCTGTCAGTGTGATGCCCTCTGCGTTTAAGATTGCCTGGGTGATCAGATTCTGGTCCATAGAGCTTTTCGCCATTTCTTCTACCATCTGGTCCGCGTCCTCCTGGGAAATACCGCTCTGCTCATAATATTCTTCCAGGGTAAGTCCGGAAGGCGCCGCGTAGGTTTCCTCGATCCGTCTCTCCACATCCTTCTTGGCGTCTTCCATCATCTGTTCCGGATAGGATTTGATCTCAGAATTCTCCACCACTTTTGAGAACAGGTCGGATTTTGCCTGGCTTTCATACTCGGTATCCGTATACTTTTGAAGAAGTGTCTTCTGCTCTGTGCGGAATTCCTCTGCGCTTTCATAGTCTGTGTTTTCCGTTACCCATGCGTCGCCGAATGCAGGCGGCTCTGAGATGGAATTGATCGTCACCTTAAACTGTACGGGTTTTCCTGAAAAATCCGGGTTGTTCTGATACGGGTCGGGAAAGTTCAGATCCAGAGTTACTTCCTCTCCTTTCTTGTGTCCCACCAGCCCTTCCTCAAAGCCGCTGATAAAGGAGCCGGAGCCGATCCTCAGGTCTGTCCCTTCCGCGGAACCGCCGTCAAAGGTTTCCCCGTCCATATACCCGGTATAATCAATATTGACCGTATCGTCTTCCTGTACTGCCCGGTCCTCTGTCACTTCCACAGGTGTCTGGCTGACCATCACGTTGTGGATATACTCTTCCAGGTATTCGTCTGTGATCTCCTGCTTGGGCGCTTCCTCCACTTCCAGATTTTTATATTCTCCCAGGGTCACATACTCTTCCAGATTCTCTATATCTGCCGCAACCACCTTGCCCTCATCATTGGTCAGTTCAAAGGATTCCTCCTGTGCAGTCTCTTCTGTCTTCGTACTGTCCTCTTCCTTGGTCCCGCATCCTGCTGCCAGCGTCAGAAGACTCAGGGACAGCAGAAGCATTGCTGTTCTTTTCTTCATATAAAAATATTCCTCTCTAAAATTGTCTTATAACAGCCATTATGCCACATCACCTGGAAAAAAGGAAGGCTTTCTTCTTTTTTTATTGCCTTTTTACCTAAAGAATGCTAGAATATTTAAAGTATGAAGTTAGATAGGTTCTAGGAGGTTTAACAGAAATGGCTAGTTGGCAAATTCTTCTGATTATCCTGGTCATTCTCGGCATTGGACTTGCTGTCTTATATTTTCTGGGCAAAAAAGCGCAGAAAAAGCAGGAAGCACAGCAGGAACAGATGGAAGCTGCAAAGCAGACCATTACTATGCTGGTCATTGACAAGAAACGGCTTCCCATCAAGCAGTCCGGGCTTCCCCAGATGGTCATCGACCAGACGCCCCGCCTGATGAGACGTTCCAAGCTGCCTATTGTAAAAGCAAAGATCGGACCGAAGATCATGTCTCTGGTTTCCGATGAATCCGTCTTTGATCTGATCCCTGTGAAAAAGGAGATCAAAGCCGATGTCAGCGGTATCTACATCATGGGAGTCAGAGGTCTGAGGGGACCGCTTACACCGCCGGAAAAGAAACCAGGATTCTTCAAGCGTATGCGTACAAAGGCAATGAATATGACAAAGAAAAATTAAGACCGGTACTGCACAGGCAGCGCGCAGGATGCGCTCCTGTCACTGGGAACAGCAAAACGGCTGCTCCGACAGATCATGCATCTGTCAGAGCAGCCGTTTTTCTTCTTCCGTATTTGTTTCTTCACCGTCAGTTTTTGCACCGCTTAATTTCTCAGGGAGAAATCTCCGGAATCTTTCGCCTTTACATTCACGCAGATCTGGCAGTCTGCCGCATGCTCCGCATTGATCTCCAGGGCGTAGTCGATGCAGATATCCAGGGATTCCTGCATTTCCTTTACATCGATCCTGGTAGCTGCGATTCCCATCTGCAGCGTGCCGAAGGGCGTGGCGTAATAGGTCAGATTCTTCTTGTTCTCTTCAAAGATCATCTGCACATTGGCTGCGCCTCTGCGCTTGACCTCCACCGCGTTATCCGTTATTTTGATGGTATTTTTCGTAGGCTCTTCAAACCCTTCCATGATCTCGTCGAAAAGTATGAAGTGGTGACCGTTGCGATAATAATAGTCGCCCTTTGCTACCATTTCCACTTCTTCTGCTTCCTGGATATCCTGGATATTCTGAAGCCCTTTAATCGTCACAAGCACATCCTTTGTCATCTCAGTACTCCTCAATATTTATCTGCTTCGTCATCTTTACATCATAGGGAAGGATGGAATTGGCAAACTGCTGGAAATGCGCCTCCTCATCACTGACAAAGAAGCGATAGGGGAATTCCTCCTCCTTCTCTCCCTCTGCCTCCAGATCCCGTTCCTTTAAAAGCCTTGCCAGCGCTCTGGCGGTCTCGTACGCCGGATTCACCAGGGTCACCTGTTCGCCTGCCACTTCTCTGAGAAGCGAACGCAGAAGGGGGTAATGGGTGCAGCCCAGGATCAGGGTATCGATCCCCTTCTCCAGCAGAGGATCCAGATAGCGCTTTGCCACCTCCACAGTGACCGGATCCTTCCACCAGCCCTCTTCTACCAGGGGAACGAACAGCGGACATGCCTGCCCGATCACCTGGATCCGGGGGTTGATTTCCTGGATGGTGGTGCGGTACAGGTCTGATTTTACTGTGGCGTTGGTCCCGATCAGCCCGATCTTATTGTTCCTGGTGGTTTCTGCCGCTACTTTGGCGCCCGGCTTCACCACGCCGATCATGGGAATATCTGTCTCCTGCCGGATGGTCTCCAGCGCCAGAGCGCTGGCAGTATTGCATGCCACTACAATGGTCTTGACCTCCTGGGTCTGCAGAAAACGTACGATCTGCCTGGAATAGCGCAGGACTGTCTCTTTTGATTTGCTGCCGTAGGGAACCCTGGCGGTATCTCCGAAATACACGATCCGCTCGCCCGGCAGGTTTCTCATGATCTCCCTTGCCACGGTCAGACCGCCTACGCCGGAGTCAAAGACGCCGATGGGCGCATTTTTTTTATCTGTCATATATAAACCTCTTACTTTGCTGCAAATGCTGCATTTTTTCATCTGTGTTTTATTGTACCCTGATTAGGGGGAGATTTCAAGTTTAAAACCAGCGAAATCCGATCCTGACTTTTTTCTTTTCCTGTTGACTTTGCATAACTTCCAGAAACTCTTCCCTGGTCAGCACTTTCTGCAGTTCCTCTTTTTTCTCCTCTGTCACTACGGCATAGGTATCGTCAAGAAAGCACAGACTGGGATAGAGCACGCACCACCAGTTCTTCCCTTTGGCGTCTCCGATCCGTATGATCAGGGCTTCGTATTCTCCTGCCGGAAAGGTGCAGTCCCCATACGTTTTTTCCGGAAAATAGGTTTTCTCCACCATTGCCTGCACCGGATAATCATAGCCTTTTTCCTCCACCGTATCCCTGGCTTCCTCCTCGATCTGCGCCAGATGGGTCAGTACTGCCTCCTTGGTCTCTTCTGCTGAATGGGTCTCTCCCACAGTCTCCTCCAGGAAATCCACCACCTGGTTCTTTACCTCCAGCTTCAGCTCCTGGTCTTTTTGCGTATCACTGTTGGCGATCACATGCAGGCGGAAGATTTCTCCTGCGATCCCCTGCTGGATTTCCTGCTCCAGCCGGGTTTTCAGTTCTTCGTTTTCTCTTCTCAGCGTCATGATCCTGATCCCTGTAAGGAACAGGGTCCCGGCAAGTCCTATGAGCACTGCCGCCAGAAAGATCCTTTTATTCTTAAATTCCCAGAACTTCATATCTATGTAGCCTCCTGATATTTTCTATCAGGAGTATTGACGGATCTGAGGGCGGTTATTCATGACTGTGACCTCTAATAGCCGGGGCATCTCTTCCCCTCTGTGCCAGGCATTGTATAAATCCTGCAGGGTGACGGCGTCTTTCGGCGCCCCTTCCCGGGTGTTTTCCAGGATTCCGGTAAGGTAATCCCCCACGGAATCCCCTTCCTGCCGCTCCACGCTCATAAGTTCCCGGTTATCTTTGCAGGAAAACACATAGATATTCCCTGCCACAGAAGGCTTTTCCTCCAGAAACGCCAGGAAGCCTTCCAGCGCCTCTTTATTTCCCAGCAGATCTTCTCCCAGGATCAGAGCTTTGATATGTCCCAGATCCAGATAGTTCTCCTGGTTCTTATTGAATGCTTCCTGGGCATCCTGGGGCGTGATCCCCTGGTATTCTACAGCCTCCTCCTGCCCCTGGCTGCTCTCCTTGTCCTGCCCGGTCACCTGAGAAAGCTGAGGAATGCCGTAAATGATCTGGTAATGTCCGTCCCGGTAGTCTGCGCTCATGGAGAGCGGGAACAGCCTCTTCTCCAGAGAAACCCCGCAGGAAGAAAGAAACGGCAGCGCCAGGCACAAAAACCCGACAAGGACTGCTGCTCTTTTTCGTTTTCCCCTGACTGCCGTGTACAAAAGCAGGAGAAGAAACAGGGGCGTATAGATCCTCTCTGTCACATAGAAAAACCATTCCCCGGAAATCCCTGCCCGCTCCATAAGCAGAGCCGCGGCTGTCACTGCCACGGCTGCCGCAGCCCCGCCTTTCTGCATCCGGATCCTTGCCAGGATCTCATGCTGATAGAAAAAGACGCTGCCCAGGGCAAACAGGAGACTGAACATCACCCCCGCGATCCAGAAAATATCCACCCGCTCCAGGAAATCGCCGGGAATCTTCACCCCCGCCATCAGGTCAAACATGGGGTATTCCTTATGCTCATATCCGCCCAACCCGAAGCTTCCCTGCAAAAGCAGGATACTAAAAGAAAGAACTGCGCCTAAAAGCCCGGCTGCTCCTGCCATGGCACGTCCGGCATTTCCCGCACGGCTTACATTGCCCAGGGTAAAGGGAAGGAAAAGGAAGGGAAGCAGACAGCTAAGCACCTCCCAGGTTCCTTCTGCCCAGCCCCCAAAAGTCAGGGTTCCCTGTTCCTCCAGATAGCCGTGCCGCATCTTAAGCGCTGCAAGAAACAGCATACCGCCTAGGATCACCGCCAGCAGAGGAAAGCACACCTCCGCCATCCTGCCTCTTCGCTCCATGCCCTGATGGCTTCCCAGATATGCGGCTCCCGCAGCGAAAAGGATCACGATCCAGGAGATACTGCCCTCGATCAAAAACCGTTCTGTGATCTGTGCCGTCACCAGCAGCAGCCAGATGCCTGCCTGCCAGAGCCAGGACAGATAGCACAGGGCAAACAGCCTGCCTGCAATCTTCCCCAGATATCTTTCCGGCTCCTGAAAGACGGTTTTCACCCGGATAAAGCAGATGCCCAGCGCGATATAAATCCCGATGCCTGCCAGCACTGCCAGGATCCCCTGCCTGCCTCTGAGCGCAGGCGCCGCCGGCACCGCCAGCAGGGAGACGCCCAGAAGCGCAGTCAGGATCTGCCGGAAAAGCTGCCGGTGGGAAATCTGTGCGTTATCTGCATACATCCTGATCTCCTCCCTTCTTTTCTCTTAATTTTGTCTGTTCCTGCTTTCTGGCATATAAGGGGCGTTTTCTCAGTTTCCAAATCGGCATACGCAGGATGCTGTCGTCCTCTCCCCGGTATCCCTGCCTGTTCTGGGCGTCAAAAGGCGCCAGGTAGGGGATGCCAAAGCTTTTCAGCCCTGCCAGATGGCTGACGGTCAGATACAGCCCCAGCAGGATACCGAAAATCCCCATGGTCCCTCCCAGAAAAATGAAGCCGAATTTCAGCAGCCGGAAGGGCGCGGAAAATTCCTGGCTGGGTATGGCAAGGGAACACAGCGCGGTCACTGCCACCACTACCACGGCAATGGGGCTTACCAGATTAGCAGTCACTGCCGCCTGTCCCACGATCAGACCTCCCACAATGCCGATGGTCCCTCCCAAAGGTCCCGGCATGCGCACGCCTGCCTCCCGGATGGTCTCAAAGGCAACTTCCATCAGCAGGATCTCCAGGATCCCCGGAAAAGGCACGCCCTGGCTCGCCTGGGAAAAGGAAAGGATCAGATTGGTCGGCAGCACCTGGGTATGGAAATTAGTCACTGCCAGATACAGCCCGGAAAACAGCATGGCAAATAAGACCGACGCATATCTTAAAAACCGCTGAAAGGACACGATCTCAAAGCGGTTATAGCTGTCTTCGCTGACCTGGAGAAAATCGTTGAACGCAGCGGGCAGGAGCAGTCCTTCCGGTGAATGGTCGCACAGCAGGAGGATCCTTCCGTTTAAGATCTCCATGGCACATTTGTCCGGGCGTTCTGTGCTCTGAAACTGAGGGAAGGGCGAAAGCCAGTGCTTTTCCGTAAGCTGTTCCAGCACCCCGGTATCCAGGACGCCGTCTATGACAAAACTGTCCAGCCGCTCCTCGATACTCTCCAGGATGCCCGGGCGCACCAAATCCTCCATGTACAAAAGCTGCACAACGGTGCTGCTCCTGGCCCCCAGTGTCTTTTCCTTTACCTTCAGTCTGGTATCCCGGATCCTTTTTCTCACCAGCGCGGAGTTGGTCTTTACCGCATCGGTAAAGCTTTCTTTGGACCCCCGCAGCACCTTTTCCCTGGATGCTTCAGAAACGCTCAGGTTGGGATAGCCTTTGCTGGAAATCTTGATGGCTTTGGTGTAGCCGTCAAAGAAGAAAACCGCATTTCCAGCCAGCATGGCAGCCATGGCGTCCTCCATGTTTTCCAGCGTCTTTACATCCGAGATCCCCAGTCCGTCCCTGCGGACCGCTTCCAGGATGTCTGCCGGAGACATTTCTCCCAAGTGGTTGATCAGCTTCCCCACCATGGAATCCTCCAGTATCATGTTGCTCACCGCTACTTCTATATAAACCACCAGACAGCGGATCCGGGACTCTTCCCCCAGGACCATAGGGCGGATGATACAGTCGTCGCAATTTTTCAGTCTGTTTCTGAGATAGGCTTCGTTCTTTTCAATCTTGGCATCAATGGCGTCGCTCATGGCTTCCTCCTTTTCAAACAGCTGCCGCCTTTCTTCAAATTTTAAGGCAGGATTCTCTGCCGCTTAAGACGGCGAAAAAAATAAGAAGAGGCATATGTACGTTTTCATATACCTCTCCTTATTATTTTCCGTTTCTTCTATTCTATTCCATTCTATTCTGCTGCAATATGTTTATGGTTAATCTCTCTTACAGCCAGTAAAGAATTATCCCTCTTGCTGCTTAAGCTGTATAATGATGGAGCAATCGGTATATTGGTTCTATTCTTGGATCTGCTTTCAGTTGAAAGCTGCTTTCAAAAAGCCTAAAAGTTAAGGGAGTATTATGATTTATTCTGCATAATTATCAAGATATGTATTGAAAACATATAATTATTTTATATAATGAAATTATCAAAGTAAAAGGGGGGGATTTATGAAGAAGAAAAAAATTGCGGCATTGGGACTTGTTGTCCTATCTGTCTGTATGGCAGGCTTGATTGCAAATTTCAATAAGGTTAAGTCAGCTCAGCCAGTTGATGAAATGGCTTTCTTTGAGCAGTGGGGAGCGGTATTAAAAGATGATTCAGATGATATAAAAACAGAACCATATGCCCTGCCAAACCCAGATGAAAATACAATTATTGTCCCTAAATCTGAAGTGGATAAAGCAATCGAATTTTATAAATTGCAAGCTATAACAGACGCGGAAGCTAAGGTAAAAGCGGAAGAATACACCAAAAAACGTAATGCTTTATATCATGAAGCTGTATTAAACGGATTTGATGTAACAGATTCAGAACTTAATGATTTTTTAGAAAACCAAAAAAAATTTTTAGCAGAGGCAGAGAATTCAGCGCAGGCAAATGCAATGATCGATGGATTTGGCGATGAAGACGCGTATTGGGAATACGAGTGGTATGTCTATAAGAAGAATCTTCCGATCATGAAGTATCGAGAGTTTCTGCAAGAGCAATATTATCAAGAAAACAACATTTCGGCAGATAAAAAAATAGAGGGCGATACGCTCATTTTGGGTGGAAATTTTGATGATTATTACGAAGCATACCAGCAGTCTTTACTTAACAAATACACATTTGAGATCCAATAATCCAGTGCTGCCCTGGAGTTTTTATAAACGAAAAACATTTAGAAAAAAGCAATCGTGATTAAAAAAAATTGCATTTTTTGTGTAT
>NHCFC00100__coassemble_1383_pt1 | contig 55058 bp, 55 predicted proteins | sample NHCFC00100__metabat2_low_PE_019 | metagenome-assembled genome bin NHCFC00100
ATAAAAAGGAGTTGTCCTCTAAATTAGGCTGTGATAGACTGTTCTTATCAGTAATTATAACAAAGGGAGAAAGAATATGTCAGAATTACGTCTAATGGAAAACGAATTTTTAAAAGTCGGGATTGCAGATAAAGGTGCGGAAGTTCAGAGCATTTTCAGCAAAGAAATGCAAAAGGAAGTGCTCTGGTACGGAGACCGGCAATATTGGGACCGCCGTTCTCCTATCTTGTTTCCGAATGTAGGGCGCCATTATGAGAATTATTATCTGTATCAGGGAAAAAGATATGATACGGTTCAGCATGGATTCGCAAGAGATTTGATTTTTGAATGTATAGAACAAAAAGCAGATCTTTTAAAGTACCAGGTGGCAGATACAGAGGAGACCAGATCGTATTTTCCATTTGCTTTTACGTTGACGATCACCTATAAACTGGAAAAGAACAGCCTTTCTGTCCAGTGGACAGTGGAAAACCCCAACAGCAGAACCATGTATTTTACAATCGGAGGACATCCGGGATTCAATGTGCCCATTCTGGAACATACCAGGCAGACCGACTATAAGCTTCTTTTTAAAAAACAGGGACCGTTAAATTATAAACTGGTGCATGGCATGACAGGAACGGCAGACGGGACAAAGACCTATCCTCTGGAATTAGAGGATTATGGAGAATACAGAGGCTGTCCGATTACGGAGCATATGTTTGACAGGGATGCTTTGATCTTTGACGATGCTCAGATTGACTGGGCTGGTATCGGATATCCTGACGGAACACCGTATATTTCTATGGAATGCAGCGGCTTTACAAATTTTGGAATTTGGACGGCTCCTCAGGGACCTTATATTTGCCTGGAACCCTGGCAGGGAAGATGTGACGATTATGGATTTCAGGGAGAAATCTCGGAAAAGCCGGATGTGGTAGCTTTGGACGAAGGTAAGACTTTCCAGCTGGGTTATGTTATTACCGTGTATCCGAAGAAAGAAGAAAACAGATAGTAAAAAATATGGGCGAAAGCATACATAAAGTTTTCCTATATTTTCCATAAAAACCTATAAGTTTTATTTATTGTGTGGATTTGGTATATTATTTCAGAAAATAAAAAACATAATTGTAAAACATGTTTTTATGGAAAGGGAGAAAATGTATGTGTGATTGGAAAGGACAGATAAGACAAAAAGGTGCAGGCGTCCTGTTTTGCTTTGTCATAGCCGTGCCAGCCTGGCTGCTGGGAAAATGGCAGCCTGTGATAGGCGGACCTGTATTTGCCATTCTGATAGGAATGATTCTGGCATTTGCGGTTAAAGACGGGGAGATCCTTCAGCCAGGAATCAAGTATACATCCAAGAAAATCCTGCAGTATGCCGTGATCCTGTTGGGATTCGGCATGAATCTGACCGATATCCTGGCAAAGGGAAAGCAGTCTCTTCCTATCATACTCAGCACCATTACCGTATCGCTGGTCATTGCTTTTTTTCTTTTTAAAGTGATGAAGATAGATGGAAAAATTTCCATTTTGGTGGGTGTGGGCTCCAGTATCTGCGGCGGCTCTGCCATTGCGGCGACTGCACCTGTGATAGAGGCGGATGATGAAGAGATTGCACAGGCGATTTCTGTGATTTTCTTATTTAATGTGATTGCTGCCCTGGTCTTTCCTTCTTTGGGCAGTCTGTTGGGGCTGGATAATGAGGGGTTTGGCTTATTTGCAGGGACAGCGATCAATGATACTTCTTCTGTGACTGCGGCAGCAGCTGCCTGGGATGGCATACATGGAAGCCATACGCTGGAAGCAGCAACGATCGTGAAACTGACAAGGACGCTGGCGATCATTCCGATTACCCTTACACTGGCAGTGTGGCAGATGAAAAAAGCGAGAAAAAGGGGGCTTGCGGCAGGCGGCGGTTTTGCGTTTAAGAAGATTTTTCCATTTTTTATCCTTTTTTTCGTACTGGCATCCATCCTTACGACTGTTTTTGCCCTGCCTTCTGCAGTGATCGGTCCCATGAAAGAAATCAGTAAATTTTTGATAGTCATGGCAATGGCTGCTATAGGATTTCATACCAATCTTGTAAAATTGGTAAGAACGGGAGGCAAACCGATTTTTATGGGATTTTGCTGTTGGATCGGCATCGCCGGCGTCAGTCTAGCCATGCAGCGGATTCTTGGAATCTGGTAGACGCGGATGCATACAGGAAAAGTGAGAGAAAGTAACAGAAAGTTACAGTTCAGCCGGAAGTCTGAACTGCAGCCAGAAAAACCCAGAAATCCGAAAAATCTATTGACGGATATTAAAAAATATGATATAAAAAATTTATTATAGTAAACCGTTGAAGAAGAGTAAGTACCCTTTAAAAGAAACGGAAAAGTTTTGAAGTGCGGATCCAGAGAGCTGCGGAAGGTGGAAATGCAGTGCCGGCTGTAAAGGGGAATGGGCTTCGGAGGGCGAGCAGAACGGAAGTATGTGAGACGGAGAGAGTACTTCGTTATCAAACTTTGCATATGAAGTATGCGATGAGAGGATATGAAAATATCAATCAGGGTGGCACCGCAGGAAAGAATCTCCTGTCCCTTTAAACCATGGGTTTAGTGGGGCAGGTTTTTTTATGCGGCAGAACAGGGGACAGACAGGTCCCGGATACGGGGACAGAACTGTATCTGCTGAAAAAGAACAACAGCGGTGAAGAAAGGAGAAAATATGGCTGAGAAAAAAACAATCCCTTATAAGATTTATTTGGAAGAAAGTGAGATGCCCAGGCAATGGTATAATGTAAGGTCTGATATGAAAAACAAACCAGCGCCTCTTTTAAATCCACAGACTTTAGAGCCTATGACAGAGGAAGAGTTAGGTCAGGTCTTCTGTGAAGAATTAGTAAAACAGGAGCTGGACAATGACACACCGTATATTGACATTCCGGACGAGATCAGGAATTTCTATAAAATGTACCGTCCGTCTCCTCTGGTCAGAGCCTACTGCCTGGAAGAAAAGCTTCAGACTCCGGCGAAGATCTATTATAAATTTGAAGGAAACAATACCAGCGGAAGCCACAAATTAAACTCTGCTATCGCGCAGGCTTATTATGCAAAGAAGCAGGGATTAAAAGGTGTGACCACAGAGACAGGCGCTGGTCAGTGGGGAACCGCACTTTCCATGGCGTGCGCTTACCTGGGACTGGACTGTCAGGTATATATGGTAAAATGTTCCTATGAGCAGAAACCCTTCCGCAGGGAAGTTATGAGAACCTACGGCGCTTCTGTGACACCGTCACCGTCAGATACCACAGAGATCGGAAGGAAGATTCTGGCAGAACACCCGGGAACCAGCGGAAGCCTTGGCTGTGCCATCTCTGAAGCAGTAGAAATGGCAACACGCCAGGATGGATACCGTTATGTGCTGGGAAGCGTACTGAACCAGGTACTGCTCCATCAGACTGTGATCGGTCTGGAAACCAAGACTGCTCTGGATAAATATGGAATTGTTCCGGATATGATTATCGGCTGTGCCGGAGGCGGATCCAACCTGGGCGGACTGATTTCTCCTTTCGTAGGTGAGAAATTAAGAGGGGAAAAAGATTATCAGATCATTGCGGTAGAGCCGGCATCCTGTCCAAGCTTTACAAGAGGGAAGTTTGCTTATGATTATTGTGATACCGGAATGGTGACACCTCTGCAGAAGATGTATACGTTAGGCAGCGGCTTCATCCCGTCTGCCAACCACGCAGGAGGACTCCGTTACCATGGTATGAGTTCCATTTTATCCCAGCTTTACCATGACGGTCTTATGGAGGCGCGTTCTGTGGAACAGACTGCTGTGTTTGAAGCTGCAGAGCAGTTTGCGAGAATCGAAGGAATCCTTCCTGCTCCCGAAAGTGCCCATGCCATCCGGGTAGCTTTGGATGAAGCTATGAAATGTAAGGAAACAGGAGAAGAAAAGACGATTGTCTTCGGTCTGACAGGAACCGGCTATTTCGATATGGTGGCATATGAGAGATTCAATAATGGAGAAATGACAGATTATATTCCTACAGACAAGGATCTGGAAGCCGGATTTGCAGGAATCCCCAAAGTTCCAGGGAATGAAACAATCTGAGAACTCCGATAAAAGAATTTCTAACTGAAAATGAGAACTTAAATAAAAGGGGTTCTAAACTAAAAACAAGAACTTCGATAAAAAATCTTTAAACGGAACAGCGAAAACAGAGAAGAAAAGAGGACGAGAGCACAGAGGCTGCGGTCTGACTGAAAGAGCAGACAGAGTTTCATGTGCTCAGTCCTTTTTGCGTATTTAGAAAAGCAGCGCTGTCAGACAGGAAAGCAAGAAGGGATTTTAGGAAAAATCTTTTATGCCGTACATCTCACGGTATTGACGCAGAGTAAAACCAGTTTCTTTTTTGAATTCTTTTCCCAGGTGGCTTTGCGAAGAGAAGCTCAGGGATTCAGCGATAGTAATATAGGAATCCTGCGTATGGATCAGAAGGTTTTTTGCCAGCCGGATTTTTTCCTGCAGGATGAAATTTTTCATGGAAATCCCCTCGTATTGTTTGAAACATTCAGACAGATAATTGGCATTCATCCCAAGCTCTCTGGCAATATCCCGGATACAGAGCTTTTCATGCAGATGAGAAAATATATAATCTTTGCACTGGCGGACCAGGGGATTTTTCCGCATTTTAACTTTTCCCTCCCGGTAATCCTTCAGTTCTCTTACCATGTGTGCATAATGCAGTTCACAGTTACAGATCAGCCGTTCAAGGTGCTCTTCCTGCTGCTCCTCTTCAATCTGGCGGACATAATCGTGGCTGAGTGTGCAGGCGATTTCCGGTACTACGCCGCCGCGGACAGCGGCACGGCTGGCGAGGGCGACGGTCATGATCCCGAGATTTTTTTGGCTGCGCAGCTTGTCGGGAGCAAGAGGATCAGGATCTGGGAGACTTTTTCGCGTCCACAGCTGTTTCAGCTTTTGCTCCTCCCCGTTTTCGATGCTTTCCAATTCACGAAGTTCTTCATCGAAAGGATTTTCTATAGTTTCTGTGTCAGCCGAAAGAAAATGAAAATCAGAGAACTGATGGAGGATCTCCTGGGCAGCGTGCTCCCGGATGCAGTTAAAAGAGATAAGCTTTTGGACGGTACAGGGCGTTTGGCGAAAAAGGTTATAACACAGCAGTACGTCTTTTATGAAAAGCGAAAATTCGCAGCCGGATACAGAAAGAAGCCATCTTTTAGGCAGGGGATTGGTATCCACATTTAGTTTTAAAAATACGGGGGTATAAAATTTTACAGGACCGATCAGGAAAATGGCGTCCGGAGTTTCCACAGAGGCATAAACGATCTCACTGTTCAGTGAGATGACCGCCGGTATTTCCGGCGTGCACATGGAAAGCAGCTGCTGCGCTACATCAGGGGTACAGACAGTACGGTCCCGAAAATCCGGACGTCCGCAGAATTCTTCCAGGATGCGGGTGTCTTTTCCGTATTTGCGTATTAAAGTGTGCAGGTGGCAGGAAATGTGACGCATAAGATAGTCGATGTTCATAGGAGGTCTCCTTTGCTGTAAACTGCGGGATGTTTCACAAAAATTTTACATACAGCATTATTGTACCAAGCCGCTAGCGCGGCGGCTAGCCCTAAGTACACGAAACCGTCGCTTTTTTTCAAAAAAGAAGCAGTTTTTGAATACATGCTGTATGGTTGAATTACCCCTGACTCACAACCGCATAACATCAAGAACGGCTATGCTTAGTTTGCCATGGATCTTCAAATCCAGCAACTACATATTCCTTGCGGGAAGAAAGAGAAAAGTTTATAATGAAGGACAGAGTAACAAGAGATGAAAGAAAAAGGGAATGGTAAGGAATGGTAAACAAAATTTTATTGCTGGAGGATGATGAAAGCCTGAACAGAGGAATTTCCCTGAGACTGGAAAAAGAGGGTTATCAAGTCTATTCTGCATTTTGTATACAGGAGGCAGAACAGATCATGAAGAAAGAGGAAATCTGGCTGCTGATCAGCGACATCACTCTTCCTGATGGGAACGGAATGGAGTTTGGAAGAAAAGTGCGGAAAACCAGCAGCGCTTATATTATTTATCTTTCTGTGCTGGACCAGGAGGTGGATATTGTAAATGGCTATGATTCAGGAGGGGATGATTATATTACAAAGCCCTTCAGCCTTCTGGTGCTTCTCTCCAAGGTCAATGCTCTGAAGCGGAGGGGCAGGGGAGGAGATGGGCAGATCCTGGCTTCCGGAGATCTTGAGGTGCACTGCAGTACCATGCAGGTATATAAAAATCAGGAACCTCTGCTCTTAAGCAAAAAGGAACTGCAGCTGCTGGTGTTTTTTCTGGAGAATGCCAGACAGATTGTCACCAAAGAGCAGATCCTGGCAAAGGTCTGGGACGCAGAAGGACAGTTTGTAGACGAAAATACCGTTACCGTGACGATCAGCAGATTAAAAAGCAAATTAAAGACAAATGTCATATCTAATATAAGAGGGCTGGGATATCTATGGACAGAAACAGCAGTAAGAAAATAAAACGGACGGCAGCCGCAGCAATCCTGGTTTTGGTCTGTATGCTCCTTCCATTCGCAGTCTATCTGCATGTGAGGGGCGTTCAGCGGGACCGGGAAAATGCCCTGCTTTTTCTGGAGTATCCCAAGATGGGAGAGGACTGGCTGAGGATACGGGAAAAAGAGGACTCTCTGTCACAGTCTCCCAAGAACATTCGGGAAGAGGCAGAGCGGATCCGGGAAAAGTACGGCTATACCTTTTGGAAGATTCGGGAAAACCGGGAAATTCTGCTGGTACTGGCAGCGGAGGCGGGCATAGCTGTGCTCTTTTTGGGAATTTTTGTAAACAGGCGCCGGAAGGAGAAAAAAGAGGAAGAGCAAAGGCAGAAGCAGGCGGCAGAGCAGATCAGCGAGCTGCTGCAGCAGGCTGCCTGGAGAGAGAGGAAGGGGGAGAAGCCTCAGGAGCCAAGAGAAGAAGTCTCCAAAGCAGACCAGTATCTGCCCCAGATCTGGGACAGTATCCAGGAGGGGATCCGGCAGGTCAGGATTTCTTTTGAAAGGATGGAGGAGCAGATGGAGAAAGAAGAGGCAGACACCAAGGCTTTTATCACCAATATGTCCCATCAGCTGAAGACGCCTCTTGCAGGGCTGAATCTCTGCCTGGAAATGCTGGAAGAGGAAGAGATTTCACAGGATGAGCAGAAAGAATTTACCCACAGGGCAAAAGAAGAAACGGAAAATCTCCAGAGACTTCTGGACGCGCTGGTGAACGTATCCAGACTGGAAGAGCATATGATCGTTCTCAGGCAGGAACCCAGGGATCTGAAAGCCACGGTCATAGAGTCCGTCAATGTGGTACTTGCCAAAGCGCTGGAGAAAAAAATAGAAATCTCCGCGCAGATCACATCCTGCATGGTCAGTCATGATTTCCGCTGGACCCAGGAGGCACTGGTCAATGTCCTGGATAATGCGGTCAAGTATTCGGAGTGCGGAAAGACGGTGGAGATCCGTATGAAAAAGCTGACTTCGTATGTGCTTCTTGAGATCCTGGATCAGGGCATGGGGATTGAAGCAAAAGAACGGCATAAGGTATTTCAGCGGTTCTACCGAGGGCAGAGGGCAAAAGAGCTGCAGCGGGACGGCGCCGGCGTGGGACTTTACTTGTCCCGCCAGATTCTGGAACAGCAGGGCGGCACCATCAGCGTGAGAGGTCGGGCGGATGGTCCGGGAAGCTGCTTTCAGATAACCCTTCCCCTTTTTCGGTAAAAGAAGCCGTGACAGCAGCTGGCAGCAGGAAAAGGAAAAAGATGCGCCAAAAGCAGCTTTGCCTGAAAAGGGCAGGTTTGCTTTTGACGCATCTTTTAGAGACGTGTCTATTTTCTGCTGGAAAATTTTTTCAATGATATCAGGTAGCAGACAACCGTCACCAGGGCTGCGGCAGCAGCCAGCAGCAGGAGCAGGAATGGTGTCTTAAGGGTGAAAAGTACTGTAAAATCAATGCCTGCAAGGGTCATTGCAAAATAACCAAGGATTACCACTGCGATGATCAGCATATAGATGATGGCAGTTACATTTAAATCGCCCAGATAGGCGGCAAGGAGATTTACTGCGGTAAATAGGATGCCGAATATCCAGGAAACCAGGAGAAGCAGGAAATAGTCTGTCAGGGCAAACTGCCGGTAGAGGCAGTAGTGCACCACACAGTACAGCAGCATCAGTGCAAGATACTCCCCATGAGACAGCAGGGCAGACAGATAACGGGAAAGGACCAGCTCTCTGGAAGAGAAGGGGAGGAGCACAGAATGCACCGCTCCTTTGTAATTAATATCCATCTCTTTCATGGTAGTAGGCATTCCGGACATGGACAGCGGCGTGACGCAAAACAGATAAGTGAAAACGCTGAACTGCCCCTTGATCACCAGCAGAAAGACAAAAAAGACGATGATCTCTGTAATCCAGGTGGATTTGGAAGATCTCCGGTAATAAGTAAACAAATCTCTGTAAATCAATCCTGTCATGATCTTACCCCCTTTACGTAAAACAGCATAATATCTTCAATGGTGGCGCGGTCCAGCAAAAGTCCCTCAAAATGCGTCCGCATGGCATAGCGGTCCGGAACCAGTACTTTATAGGAAAATTCCTCTTTCAGATAGGCGTCGTAGTCTTCCGGAGCCAGCGCCCGGAAAAATTCTTCTGTACAGTGGAGCACGCCATAGCTTTCCAAAGCCTCCCTGGATTTTAAAAACATAAGCTTTCCCTCATGGAGAAACAAGACATAGTCTGCGATCTTATCCAGGTCACTGGTGATGTGGGTGGACATCAGTATGGAATTCTGTTCATCTGTGACAAATTCCTGCAAAATTTCCAGGATATCATCCCGCATGACCGGATCCAGTCCGGAAGTAGCTTCGTCCAGAAGAAGCAGCTGCGGGTGATAGGAAAGGGCAGCTGCGAAATTCAGCTTTACATTCATGCCCTTGGAAAGCTCCTTTATCTTTTTCTCTCTGGGAAGCTTAAACTGATCCAGATAAGAGAAAAAACGCTGGCTGTCCCAGCTGCGGTAGATCTTTCCCAGGATCTTGTCCAGGTCCCCGCATTTTAAGTAAGGATTCTGGTTCAGCCCGTCCATGATCACGCCCAGTTTTTGCTTGATCTCCTTTGCGTCTTTACAGTGGTCTTTGCCAAAGATTTCAATGGTTCCGCTGTCGGTTTTGATAAGATCCAGAATGCTCTGGATGGTGGTCGTCTTCCCGGCGCCGTTTTCTCCGATCAAGCCGAAGATCATGCCTCTGGGAATGTCAAAGCTTACATGGTCTAGTGTAAAATTCTTATATTTTTTGGTTACATTCTGTAAACTGAGAATCGTCTCCATTTACTATTCCTCCTCGTAAAAGATTTGCAGCAGGTCTATGATCTGCTGAAGGCTGATATCGTTTTCTTTTCCCAGACGGACGGCTTTTTGCAGCAATTTTTCGATGTTGCGCAGATTTTCCTCCCGGATAAAGTCTTTATTCTGGGCTGCCACAAAGGTTCCCTTGCCTGCCACAGTGTCTATGAAGCCGTCTCTTTGCAGATCTTCATAAGCTCTCTGGGCTGTGATGACGCTAACATGGAGTTCCTTTGCCAGTTTCCGCATGGAAGGAAGGGAATCTCCGCTTTTGAGCGTACCGTTCATGATCATTGCTTTAATCTGTGAAGTGATCTGCTCATAGATGGGTTTATCGCTGCTGTTGCTTAATAGAATTTCCATGTTCTCACCTCTTTGCACCTCCGTTATTACTGCACTTATCTTATATGTACAGTATATGCACAATGAGTACAGTTGTCAAGAGATATTTTGAGATAAAAGAGAAATTTTTCAGAGTGATTACAAAAGGGATTTCCTGGAATAAAAAAGAGGCAAAAAGAAGACACTTTCCCGAAAAAAGCTCTGGTGTTTTAGGATGCCTTTTGCTATAATAATTATCCGCCTTTAGCTGGAAGGTGCTGAAAGCCAGTGCCTGCTTCAGATTTTAAAGCAAAATTTGAGAAAAGTGAGGGAAAAAAATGAGTACAGAAAGACAGGATGAAATGCTGTTGGAAAAACAGCATTTAAAAGCATGCAGGAAAATCATCCGGGAAAATATCCGCCTGTATGAGGAAAAGGAAAAGCGTGAGCGAAAGGAAGTCACTCAGCTGTATCAGGCTGTGAAGAAAGGGGAGGGAGACTCCTATGGACTTCTGACTGCCGGGCAGAATATTCTGGAGCACACCAGAAATATGCTGCGCAAGAACCGGGCTGCCATGGAGAAAGCCTATTTTGGCAGGATTGACTACGCGGATAAGACTTACGGCACCTTTGAATGTCGGTATATCGGAAAGAACGGTGTCACCAGGAATTCCAGTGACGTGGTGATCGTGGACTGGCGCGCCCCGGTATCCAGTGTGTATTATGAAAATGAAAGCGGTCCCGGTGTGTATCAGGTCCCGGGAAGCAGCCCGGTAGAAATCGATCTGAAGAAAAAGAGGACCTTTGATATTTCCGGAGGAGACCTGCTGGGATTTTATGACGATGATGTGGCAGCCAATGACGACCTGCTGGTAAAGTATCTTTCCCAGAATAAGGAGGCAGTGCTGGGAGATATCATTGCTACCATTCAGAAAGAGCAAAATGCCATTATCCGGGACGTGCCAAATAAGAATATGATCGTACAGGGCGTGGCAGGAAGCGGGAAAACCACCGTGGCGCTTCACAGGATCTCCTACCTGCTTTATAATTATGAGGATAAATATAAGCCTTCGGAATTCTGTATCATCGGCAGCAGCGATGTACTGCTGAATTATATCAGCAGCGGGCTGCCGGAGCTGGATGTGAATCATGTTTCCCAGATGCGCATGGATCTGTTTCTGCCTTACCTGATGGGGCGGGCATGGAAGAAGAAATTCCAGATAGTTCCGGACCATCCGGATGCCCCGGTGAAGTGCCGTCTGGCTTTTGCCAGGAAGCTGGAGGAGTTTCTGGCACGCTGGAAGGAGCGCTGTCTGTGTCTGGATGAGATCCGGGATCCGGAGATCGGCGTGATCCTTTCCAGGGAAAATATGGAAGATACCAGAGACCGGAATCCGGGGCTTTCCCTTTTGCAGCTGGAAAAACTTCTGAATCAGAGGATTCAGTCCAGGATCCGGTTTTTATGTACCGAAAGGGAAGAAGGATTTAGAAAAGAAAAGCAGGCGCAGTACAGGAAGTATTTTGATTCTGCAGTACAGAAATGGACCGAAACAGGGATTTACCTGGAATTTCTCCGGCAGATAAAACGACAGGGAGTGGATGTGGCAGAAGCTACTTTGGAAGGTGTAAAGAATGGCAGGCTGGATCTCTATGATACGGCAGCGCTTGGTCTGATCTACCAGAGGATCCTTATGAAAAAAGAACAGGATGAATTCAGCCAGATCATTGTGGATGAGGCGCAGGATTTCGGAGAGGCGGTTTATTATGTAATGAAGCAGATGCTGCCTGGCTGCTATTTTACCATTATGGGAGATGTTTCCCAGAATATCCGCTATACCACAGGCTTGAATGACTGGGAAGATCTGAAGAAGATCCTGTTTGGTACGGACAGGGATGCCTTCTGCCTGCTGGCAAAAAGTTACCGCAATACCATTGAGATTTCCAACTGCGCGGGAAAAATCCTGGAAAAGGCTTCTCAGGGAGCCTATAAGATCCAGCCGGTGATCCGCCATGGAAAAGAAGTGGAAACCTGCCTGGCGCCGGAAGAAGGGCTGGCAGAGAAGTTAAGAGAGCTGCTGGAAGGTATAAAGAGAAAAGGATTTGAGACCATTGCGGTAGTTACCAAAGAGGAAGAGGAGGCTGCCCGGGTCCGGCAGATGCTGGAAATGGAGGAAGAGGGAGAATTGTTTCATAATGGTGTAATGGTCCTTCCGGTGAGGCTGACCAAAGGTCTGGAGTTTGACGCAGTGATCCTGTGGAAGCCGGATGAGGCGCATTATGCCGCAAATCCGCAGGATGCCAAGCTTTTGTATGTGGCAGTGACCAGAGCGCTTCATGAGCTGTATCTGCTGGGCGATCAGAAAAACAGCAGTTTGTTTGAATAAAAGAACTTTGATTTTGAAGATGTTTTACAAGCCTTTTTCTCAGCTTTCCAGTACAATGGAAGGCAGCAAGGAGGCGTTTCATAAGATGAGAAAAGAAATAAAAACAGCTGTTTTTGATGAAGAACTGCAGATAGAAGCTTATCGCTTTGAAGGCACAAGCCAGCCCTTTCCTAATCATTTTCATGAATATTATGTCATTGGATTTGTGGAGCGGGGACAGCGGTGTCTGCTGTGCCGGGACCGGGAGTACAGCATTCACCCTGGGGATGTACTTTTGTTCCAGCCGGGAGAGAATCACGGCTGTGCGCAGACTGGGGAGGAGACGCTGGATTACCGGGGGCTGAATATTACCAAAGAGGTGATGGAAAAGCTGGCAAAGGAGATTACCGGACAGCCTAAGCTTCCGGGATTTTCCCACAGTGTCATCCGGGATGAGGAGATCAACGGGTGTCTGCATGCCCTTCATGAAAGTATAATGAAAGGCTCATCAGAATTTGACAAAGAGGAGCAGCTGTACCAGCTCCTGTCCCTTTTGATGCAGAGATACGGACAGCCTTTCTGTCAGGGCATTCCGGAATGCGGGCAGGAGATTGCACGTGCCTGCAGATTTATGGAAGAACATTACCGGGAAAGGATTTTTCTGGATCAGATCTGCCGGGAGGCAGGACTGAGCAAATCCACCCTGCTGCGGGCATTTACCAGAACCAAGGGAGTTACACCCTACTGCTACCTTCAGAATATCCGAATTGGTGCTGCCAGAAAGCTTCTGGAACAGGGAACTGCCCCGGTAGAGGCAGCCCTGCGGACGGGATTTTTTGACCAGAGCCATTTTACCAATTATTTTAACCGTTTTATCGGGTTGTCCCCCGGCGCCTACCGGGAGATTTTTCAGAAAAAAACAGAAGAAGCAGGAGGAGAAGTCAATGGAAAATAGTGCAATGAAAGGGCATTTGTCCGGATTACTGACGATTTTGATCTGGGGGACTACGTTTATTTCCACGAAGGTTTTGTTAAAAGATTTTTTGCCGGTGGAGATCTTATTCTTCCGTTTCCTTCTGGGATATCTGGCGCTGTGGGCTGTCAGCCGCTGCCCTTTAAAGGGGACGTCCCGCAGCCAGGAACTTACCTTTATCCTGGCAGGATTCTGCGGCATATGCCTGTATTATCTGCTGGAAAATATTGCGCTGACCTATACCATGGCTTCTAATGTGGGCGTGATCATTTCCATGTCGCCGTTTTTTACAGCGCTTTTATCGCATCTGCTGTTAAAGGGAGAGGAACGGCTGGGAGCCAGCTTCTTCATCGGTTTTGTGGTGGCAATGGCAGGCATTGTGCTGATCAGCTTTCAGGGATCCTCCTTAAAGCTGGATCCGGCAGGAGATCTGCTGGCTTTGCTGGCAGCTTTTGTGTGGGCGTGCTATGCCATCCTTACCAAAAAGATCAGCGGCTATGGCTATGATATTATTCTGACCACCAGACAGACCTTCTTTTACGGGATTCTGTTCATGATACCAGCTTTGTTCCTTTTTGATTTTCATCTGGAGCTTTCCAGATTTGCCCAGCCGGTGCATCTGCTGAACATCTTGTATCTTGGACTTGGCGCGTCGGCACTGTGCTTTGTTACTTGGAACTTTGCGGTGAAGCTGTTGGGGGCGGTCAAGACCAGCATTTACATTTATATGGTCCCTGTAATCACAGTGATCACCTCTGCCCTGATCTTAAAAGAGCCCGTCACCTGGATGACTGTGGCAGGGACGGCTCTGACCCTGGCGGGACTGCTGCTTTCAGAAAGAAGAAAGCCCGGGAAATAAATGCGGAACAGGTGCAGAAAAGAGCGGGGGAAAGCAGTGCGGGAAAGCGGCAAAAGTTTCTGTGGTAATGCTTTCCTTTTGGGAGTATAATAGATAACGGAAAATTTAGGAAAGGACGGAAATTATGAAAGTATTATTGTTAAACGGAAGCCCCAGAAAAGAGGGCTGTACTTATACGGCGCTTTGCCAGGTGGCAGAGGCATTAAAGGAAAACGGCGTAGACAGTGAGATCTTTCAGGCAGGGAATCCGGAAACTGACCGTGTGAAGGAAGCAGCGCAGAAGATGAAGGAGGCAGACGCTTTGATCGTAGGTTCTCCGGTGTACTGGGCGTCCCCTTGCGGGCAGATCATTGAATTTATGGACAAGTTCTGCTCCATGGCAGGAAAGGATATGCTCCTGAAACCGGCGGCAGCAGTGGCTTCTGCAAGGCGGGCAGGAACCACCGCTACGCTGGATGTGCTGCTGAAATATTTCTCCTTCCACCAGATGCCGGTAATCTCTTCCAACTACTGGAATATGGTCCACGGCAATACTCCGGAGGAAGTAAAGCAGGATGAAGAGGGGATGCAGATCATGCGCGTCCTGGGAAACAATATGGCTTGGATCTTAAAATCCATTGAAGCCGGAAAGCAGGCAGGTGTAAAAGCTCCTGCGCAGGAAGAAAAGATCAAAACCAATTTTATCAGATAAGTGATGCTGGTTGGGCACAGTACCTTTTGGGCAGGACGCCGGGGGACTGTGCTCTTTTGCTGTCCGGTTTTTTAAGGGACTTTTCAAAGAATTACAAAACTGTAATTTTCGTGTCAGCCTTTTGTAAGTCTGTTCCTGTATTATAATAAGCGTAAAAGGAAAAGCAAGAAGAAACACAGAAAGGAAGGACAGCAATGCAGCCTATTTTAGAAGTAAAAGATTTAAAGAAATATTATGGAAAAGGCGAGAATCTGGTAAAAGCAGTGGATCATACCAATCTGACTATCCAGAGAGGCAAATTTACTGCCATTGTAGGCAGATCAGGCTCTGGAAAATCCACGCTTCTGCACCTGATGGGCGGTCTGGACCGCCCAGACAGCGGAAAGGTGTATCTGGACGGCACGGATCTCTACGGACTGAAGGAGGAGAAGCTTGCCGTTTTCAGGAGGAGGAAGATCGGCTTTATTTTTCAGGATTATAATCTGATCCCTGCTTTGAATGTGTGGGAGAATATCGTACTGCCCATAGGTCTGGACAACAGGAAAGTGGACCAGTCCTTTGTGGAGGAGGTAGTGAGGACGATCGGTATGGAAGAAAAGCGAAACAGCCTCCCCAGTACCTTGTCCGGCGGACAGCAGCAAAGAGTCGCTATTGCCAGAGCGCTGGCAGCCCGTCCGGCAGTGATCCTGGCAGATGAGCCAACCGGGAATCTGGACTCCAGGACGGAGCTGGAGGTGCTCTCCCTTTTGAAAAACTGTGTAGCCCAATATGGGCAGACCCTGGTGATGATCACTCATGATGAGACCATTGCCCAGATGGCAGACCAGATCCTTATGATCGAAGACGGCAAGGTGGTGACAGAAGCATGAAAACCGTAACCAAAACAGCTCTTGCCAATCTGCGGCAGAACAAAAGCAGAAACCTCCTGATCGGGATTGCTGTCTGTCTTACCACACTGCTGCTTTTTCTGATCCCCGGGATCGGGCTGGGGATGCTGCGTGCAGACTATCAGGCAGTCAATCAGATTTATCCGTTGTATCATGGCGTTTATTACAGTATTGATGAACACACGGCAGACAGCCTTCTGGCGGTAGAAGGGATCAAGGAGGCAGGGTTTCGGTGCGACGCAGCCAGGATCGTCAGCGAAGAGTACAGCATCCCAATGATCTATATGGATCAGACTGCCATGGACCTGAACCGCATAGAGATAGAACAGGGAAGACTGCCTCAGGAAGAAAATGAGATTGCAGTATTTTCCGGATTTTTAAAAGCCATGGGATATTCGGGCAGAATCGGCGATCGGATCAGGCTTTCCTACCAGCCGGAGGAGGCAGATGGTCTGGGCTATCAAAAAGAACAGGAATTTACCATCTGCGGTCTGCTGAAAAATACCCAGGCGCAGGACGCCAGCCAGGTCAATGCGGCAGTTGTCTCCAAAGCCTTTGTAGAACAGGAAATCCCCCAAGAGGAACGCCGTTATGAAGCGTATTTTTGTCTGAAGGAGGACAATCGTCCTGGGCTGGCAGCAGGGCAGACCACAGACCAGATGAAAGAGAAGATGCAGACAATCGCCTCCGGATTAGGGATCGGGGAAACGCAGATCGGAGAAAATGGAGAGTATCTTGCTGCCAATTATACGGATCCAAGTACCATCTCCATCCTTGTCCTTATTATGCTGGTGGTGGTGGCGGCAGGGATCGTGACCATTTACAGTATTTACTATGTATCCATGATGCACCGGGTACAGGAATATGGAAAGCTAAAGGCGCTGGGAGCTTCCCGCCGACAGATCCGCCAGATGGTATTCCGGGAAGGACTTGCGGTGGCAGCAGCGGCAATCCCAGCAGGACTGCTGTTAGGAACGGTGATCCTGCTCCGGATTTTTCCGCTGATCTATGGGTTTATAGAGGTGGATGAGACGGAGGTGTTTGTCACCACGGTCCGGTCGCTTCTGGTAGAGGGAGACGTCCCGCTTCTGGATCCGGCGCTGTATCTGCTGGCAGCGGCAGCAGCGCTGCTTACGATATGCTGTTCCCTTGCCAAACCCATGGGGATCGCCGCCAGAATCTCCCCGGTGGAAGCCCTGCGCTACCAGGGAGAGGGAAAGACAGGGAAAGGACAAAGGAAAGGTTATAATTCCATGAGCCTGTGGAGACTGACAAAATCCAATCTGGCGAGAAATAAAAAGCGTACGGCAGTGACAATTTTAGCTATGGCGTTTACGGGAAGCTTCTTTCTGGCAGTGGCAACGGTCCTTTCCTGCGCCAATCCCAGGGAGTCGGCAAATGCTTCCATAGACGGTCAGTATAAGCTATCGGTGATCACAGAGAGCGGCAACCGGGAACACCCGGAACTGGAATGGAGCCAGGTGCGAAAAAATAATCCCATGACCCGGGACTTCATCGGACAGATACAGGAACTGGACGGCGTCCGAAAAGTAGAAGCCTTTCAGGAGATGGATGTAACCGGCAGTTTTTGTGAGGAGGGCGAGATGTATTCTCTGATGGGCTACCCTCAGTCCTACCAGAAAATCCTGGAGCAGGGAATCCTGGAAGGAGATCTGACCTACGAAGAAATGGAGCAGAGCAATCAGGTGATCTTATCAAAAAATGCCTGGTACTGGGGGATTGACCTGCAGGTGGGAGACTCCTTTACGGTAAATTATCAGGAGGGCGATGAGGTAAAAGAAGCAGTACTCCAGGTCGGCGCTGTAGGAAGCTATACGGTGGGTGTGAATGGTTACGCGGTTTTTCTGGGAGCCAGCAGCCTTTTTGAAAGGCTTTCGGATGACAATAGTACGGCAAAACTGCATATCTTTGCGGACCAGGACTATGATCCTGTGCTGGAGCAGGCGCTTACCGATATGTGCGGGCAGTCCGGGAAAGTACGCCTGAGCGATACCTGGCAGAAGAATTATGAGATCTGGAGCCAGGGAATGGCGCTAATCCGTATGGGCTGCTGCCTTTTCCTGGGCGTGCTGGGAGTGATCTGCATCATGAATCTGATCAACACCATGCTTAACAGCATCCATGTGCGGAAAAAGGAGCTGGGCATGCTTCAAGCCATCGGCATGTCCCAGAGACAGCTGATCCGGATGCTGGAGCTGGAGGGGCTGTTTTATACCATCGGAACCCTGCTTTGCTCCCTGCTGCTGGGAAGCCTTCTGGGATATGGATTTTACCGGTATGCCAGAGACAGCGGTATGTTTAATATTACTGCTTTTCACTATCCGCTGTCTGCGGCTGTGGGGCTGGCAGTTATCCTGTTGCTGCTGCAGCTGACGCTCGTGGCTGTGATAGGAAAATCTATGAAAAGACAATCTCTCATCGAGCGGATCCGGTTCAGCGAGTAAGCTTGGCAGGGAAAAGGTCAGAAAATCATCTCACACAGACAAAAGAAAACCTTTGTGCTGTTTTGCAGGAGCGGACAGAGGTTTTCTTTTGGCTTCCAGGGAAAAATGTGTGCAGAATAGATAAAAAACAACGAATAAAACTGTGAAAAACTATCAAACTCACTGAAAATGCTTTCGTAACGTCACGAATTATAACTTTATCTTGAAAAAGTAATAAAGCAGAGATATAATAAAAAGGCAACAGAAAATCAGAGGCAGGAAAGAGTCCTCTGATTTTCTGCTTCAAATACACAAGGCAGAGCCTTGAAAAAGACAAAAAGAGGAGGATATGAACATGGAAGTGCTCAAACAGGCAAAAGTAAGAACAGAAGAAGACAAAAAGCAGCTTTCCGCAGCAGTGGAAGAGATCATTACCCATGTGCGGGAAAAAGGTGATGAAGCCTTAAAAGAATATTGTGAAAAATTTGATGGCTCCAGGCGACACCATTTTCATATCAGCCGTGAAGAGATAGAGGAAGCTTATACACAGCTTAAAAAGCAGGAGATTCAGGATATCCAGAGAGCGGTGCTGAATATCCGGGCGTTCGCCCAGGCACAGAAGGATTCGATGAAGCCTCTGGCGGATTTTTCACCGATGCCGGGCATTTACCTGGGACACAGGATCATTCCCGTGGATTCCTGCTGCTGTTATGTGCCGGGAGGAAATTACCCTCTGTATTCGACTGCGCTGATGCTGATCACGCCTGCAAAAGTAGCAGGAGTCAAGCGGGTGACCGCCTGCTCCCCGGTGATGAAAGGAACAGACAAGATCAACCCCAGGACACTGGTGGCTATGGATCTTGCAGGAGCCGATGAGATCTATGCGGTAGGCGGAGCCCAGGCAGTTGCGGCTTTTGCTTACGGGACAGAGGAGATTCCGGCAGTGGATATGATCGTAGGTCCCGGCAACCGCTATGTAACCGAAGCAAAACGCCAGTGCTACGGACAAGTAGGCATTGACTTTGTAGCAGGTCCCAGCGAAGTGCTGATCCTTGCCGATCAAACGGCAAATCCAAAGATCATTGCCGCGGATATCCTTGCTCAGTCGGAGCATGACAGAAACGCCAAAGGAATCCTGGTCACCACGGACCGTCAGCTGGGTCTGGATGTGATCCAGGAGGTAGAACAGCAGTTAAAGACCCTGGCAACCAGAGACATTGCCCGGGATTCCTGGAGAGAATTCGGAGAGGTTCTGGTGACAGCCAGTCTGGATGAGGCTGTGGAAACAGCCAACGCCTATGCGCCGGAGCATTTGGAGGTACATACGGCACAGCCGAAGAATCTGCTGGGACGGCTTAGAAATTATGGTTCTCTCTTTTTAGGTGAGAATACAGCGGAAGTATTCGGCGATTACGCGTCAGGGACCAATCACACCCTGCCTACTCTGAGGGCTTCCAGATATACAGGAGGTGTCTGGGCAGGCACGTTTTTGAAGGTCTGCACATATCAGAGCATGTCCACAGAGGCATCTAAGAAGATCAGCCCTCTGGTTTCCCGCCTGGCTATGGGAGAAGGACTGGAAGGTCACGCGAAAGCAGCGCTCGCAAGGAGCGAGAAGGCAGAATAAGAAGAAAAGACTTGATAGGAGAGAAAAACTATGCAGTTTCGTGACAAAATCACCCCGGAGGGGACTAAAGATCTGCTTTTTGAAGAGTGCGACAGACGCTCTTCGGCAACCCAGAAGCTGAAAAATCTTTTTACCATGCAGGGCTATCGTAGGATCATGACGCCTGCGCTGGAGTATTATGATGTATTTGCCAGGGTGGCAGACTATTTCCCCCTGGATACCATGTTTAAATTAACGGATAACAAAGGGCGGCTTTTAGTGCTCTGCCCGGATTGTACCATTCCGGCAGCCAGACTGACGGCAGCCAGACTGAAGGATGAACCCCGTCCGCTGCGTCTGTATTACAACCACAACATTTACCGCATGGATCCCCAGCAGAAGGGGAGAGCCGTGGAGACCAACCAGGTAGGCGTGGAGCTGATCGGCGGAGAGACGCTGCGCAGCGACCTGGAGGTGGTGGAGCTGGGCGCAGACTGTATGGAAGCCATCGCCGGAGAGAAATACCGGCTGGAGCTTTGCCACATCGGCTATTTTAAGGCGATCATTGAAAGCCTCCAGGTGGAAGAAGAGATCAAAGAACGGATCCGGGGTTACATAGAGCAGAAAAATTACGCGGCACTGACCAGCATTTTAGAACCATACAAAAAGAACCGGGCAGCCAGGGCGCTCTTAAAGCTTCCCAGACTGTTCGGCGGAGCAGAAGTCATTGACAAGGCATATCAGCTGTTTGACGAGAACGGAGCCGGAGAAAGCCTGGATTACCTGAAAAAGGTTTATGAATACCTGCAGACGTTGGGGCTGGGCAATAAGGTCATCATTGATCTGGGGCTGGTAAACCTGGCAGATTACTATACCGGGATTATTTTCCGCGGGTATTTTACCGGAATCGGAGAACAGGTGCTTTCCGGAGGACGCTACGACAATCTGCTGGGAGATTTCGGAGAGGACAGCCCTTCTGTGGGCTTCGGCATTAACGTGGATCTGGCATCCCGCAAGATCAAGGAGGTCAGTTCCGATAAGACCCGGATCCTGGTCTTTGCAGAGAATACAGATTATGCGGCAAAAGCATCTGCCTACAGAAAGGAACTGAACCGGCAGGGAATCATTGCTTCCAACAGCGTGCTGGGCACGAGGGAGGAAGTTATTGATTACGCCAAGGCATCAGGAATCCCCCAGGTGCATATGGTGGGAGAAGAAATCAAGATCTGGAGGGCAGAAGAATTATGAGACCAATGAGACTTGCCCTGACAAAGGGACGGCTGGAAAAAAAGACCGTGGAAATGCTGGAGCAGTTAGGCTATGACTGCAGCCAGGTGAGAAATAAAGGAAGAAGGCTGATCCTTCCCATCGGGGACGGCTCCATCGAAGTCGTCCTGGCAAAAGCCGCAGATGTGGTCACTTATGTGGAGAACGGTGTCTGCGACATGGGCGTGGTAGGAAAAGATACCATTATGGAAAAGGAAGGCACCTTTTATGAAGTGACAGATCTGGGCTTCGGCAAATGCCGTTTTGCCCTTGCGGCAAAAAAAGGCACAGATTTTTACAAAGGATATCAGACCAGGACCATTGCCAGCAAATATGTGAATGTGGCCCACAGTTATTTTCAGGAAAAGAACATGGATGTCAACGTGGTAAAGATCGAAGGCTCTGTAGAGCTGGCGCCGATCCTGGGTCTGGCAGACGCCATCGTAGATATTGTGGAAACGGGCAGCACATTAAAGGAAAATGGTCTGGAGATCGTTGAGGATGTGTGCCAGGTAAGCGCCAGACTGATTGTCAATATTGCCAGTATGAAGCTTCGCAAACAGGAAGTCGAAGCTTTCCTTGATAAAATCGAAGAATTTGTAGAAAAGAAAAAACAGGAGGAAGAGTGCAATGGGGTATGAACTGCCGGAAAAATTGAAAAACATCAAAGCATATGAGCCGGTTTCAGGGGAATTCCGGACCCATCTGGATGCCAATGAAAGCTTTCTCTTCCTGACAGAGGAAATTTTAGACGAGATTGGCCAGGCAGTAAAGAAGATCCAGTACAACCGTTATCCGGATCCGGAAAGCCGGGGTGTGTGCCGGAAATATGCAGAGCTTTTAGGCATCCGCCCGGAAATTGTCATGGCAGGAAACGGGTCGGATGAGCTGATCTCTCTGATCATGGCAAATTTTGCCGATCCGGGAGACCGGGTGCTGGTAGCTGCGCCGGATTTTTCCATGTATGAATTTTATGCTCTTTCCTGCGGGCTCAGCCCGGTGATCCTGGATAAGGAAAATCTGGTCCTGGATAAAGAGGCATTGATTGAAAAAGCAAAAGAAACCAACAGTAAAATCGTTATTTTCTCCAACCCCTGCAACCCATCCTCCCTGGAACTGTCTGAGGAGGACGTGCTGGAGATTGCCGGGAGACTGGACTGCCTGGTTGTGGCAGATGAAGCGTACATGGATTTTTCAGATTCTTCGATTGCGGACCGCACCGAAGAGTATGAGAATCTCATTGTGTTAAAGACCTGTTCCAAAGCCTTTGGACTTGCAGCCATCCGTCTGGGATTCGCTGTTTCCAATGAAATGCTCACCGGAATTTTGAAAACCGTGAAGTCTCCGTATAATGTCAATACCCTGACACAGACGGTAGGAGAAATCGTACTTTCTCACAAAGAATACTTAAAGAGATGCAGGGACAAGATCTGCAAAGAGAGAGATTACTTGTATCAGGAAATCGAAAAGCTGCAGCAGGCTTATCCCAATGTGTTTACTTTGTATCCTACTAAGACGAATTTTGTATTTCTGAAAACAGACTGCGGAGAAAAGATTTTTGAGCGGATGAAAGCGGAAAAAATCGCTGTCCGTCTAATGAAAGGCAGCCTCCGGATCTGTACCGGGAGCAGGGAAGAAAACAACGAAATGCTGGCTGTTTTGGAAGACTGTCTGAAGGAATGCTAAGGAGGAAAGAGTCTATGAGAACCGGTCAGATTGAGAGAAATACCAAAGAAACCCAGATCAGCCTTTTCCTGAACCTGGACGGGGAGGGTACCTTTGTGGGAAGCTGCGGCGTGGGATTTATGGATCATATGCTCCATGCCTTCTGCGTTCACGGCGGTTTTGATCTGAAGCTTCAGATGACAGGGGATCTGGAGGTGGACTGCCATCACAGCATTGAGGATCTGGGGATCGTACTGGGGAAAGCCTTTTCCCAGGCGCTGGGGGATAAGAAAGGGATTGTCCGGTACGGCAGCTTTTTCGTTCCTATGGATGAGTCCCTTGCCTTCTGTTCTCTGGATATCAGCGGACGCCCGTTTCTGGTATTTCAGGCAGAGTTTGATAATGAACGGGTGGGAGCCCTGGACTGCTGTATGGTGAAGGAGTTTTTCCGTGCTTTTGCCTTTCACAGCGGCATGACCCTTCATCTGAAAGTGGAATACGGAGAGAATGACCATCACAAGATCGAGGGACTGTTTAAGGCAGCAGCTCACGCATTGAAGGAAGCCGCGGCTCAGAACCAGGATGGAAGACTTCTCTCATCGAAAGGAATGTTAGAATGATAGCAGTGATCGATTACGGAGCAGGCAATCTGTTCAGTGTAAAAAACGCCCTGGATTATCTGGAAACCGACAGCGTGGTAACCGGAGACAGGGAAACAATAGAAAAGGCAGACGCAGTCATCCTTCCCGGCGTGGGAGCTTTTCCTGACGCTATGAGGAAGCTGAAGGAAAGCGGTCTTTCCCAGGTGATCAAAGAGGAGGCAGAAAAAAAGCCCCTTCTTGGCATCTGTCTTGGCATGCAGCTCTTATTTGAGCGCAGCAGTGAGTACGGAGATACCGAAGGGCTGGGACTGATCCCCGGTCAGGTGCGTCCCATCTGCGCGCCGGGACTGAAGATCCCCCACATGGGCTGGAACCGTCTGGAGGTGCTCCATTCCTGTCCCATGCTGGACGGGATCAAAGAAGAACCCTGGGTCTATTTTGTCCATTCCTTCTGCGCAGATACAGAGGAAGAATTTCTCTCCTGCTATGCAGACTATGGAGAGCGGATCACAGGTCTGGTGCATAGGGATCAGATTTACGGCGCCCAGTTCCATCCGGAAAAAAGCGGCGGAACAGGGCTTAGGATGTTGAAAAATTTTGTAAGGCTGGTGGAGAAATGATAGTATTACCTGCAATTGATATTAAAGGCGGACAATGTGTAAGGCTGGTACAGGGAGATTATGCCACAGCCCATAAAGTGGCAGAGGATCCCTTTGAGACCGCGGCAGGATTTTTAAAAGCAGGCGCCCGGTGGCTGCATATGGTGGACTTAGACGGCGCAAAAGAAAAAAGACCGGTAAACCTTTCCCTGTTTAAAGAAATGATCGCCCAGAGCGGATTAAAGGTAGAAGCAGGCGGCGGCATCCGGGATATGAAGACCATTGAGGAATATGTCAATGCCGGAGTGGCACGGGTGATCCTGGGGTCCGCGGCAGTGAAGGATCCTCAGCTGGTAAGGGAAAGCGTAAAGGAATTCCAGGATAAGATCGCAGTGGGAATTGATGCGAAAGATCAGTATGCAGCCACGGAAGGCTGGACAGATAAAAGCACCATGCATTATCTGGAACTGGCAAAGCGGATGGAGGACGCAGGCGTTTCCACCATTATCTATACGGATATTTCCAGGGACGGAACTTTAAAGGGATTAAACAGTGAAGAACTGGATGCCATCAACCGGGCAGTTTCCTGCAGGATCATTGCCAGCGGCGGAGTGAGATCCATAGAGGATATCCGTCTGTGCAGGCAGCTGGAACTGTACGGCTGCATCTGCGGCAAAGCCCTTTATACCGGGCAGCTGGATCTTGCCGGCGCCCTCAGAGAGGCAGGTGAAGCTTCATGTTAGCCAAAAGGATCATTCCCTGTCTGGACGTCAAGGACGGCAGGGTGGTAAAAGGCGTAAACTTTGTGGGGCTGCGGGACGTGGGAGACCCGGTGGAGTGCGCCATTGCCTATGACCGGCAGGGGGCAGACGAGATCTGCTTTTTGGACATTACTGCCACCCATGAAGGCAGGAAAAATATGCTGGATGTGGTGAAGAAGACTGCCAAAAATGTATTTGTGCCCCTGACCGTAGGCGGCGGAATCCGCAGTGTAGAGGATTTCCGGGAAATCCTCCGGGCAGGCGCGGATAAGGTGTCCGTCAATTCCGCGGCAGTGAGAAATCCGGAGCTGATCTCCCAGGCGGCTAAGATTTTCGGGAACCAGTGTGTGGTGGCTGCCATTGACGCTAAGCGGACTCAGGACGGAAGCTACACGGTGGTGGTAAACGGCGGCAGGATCGATATGCACCGGGAGGTGGTTTCCTGGGCAGTGGAATGCCAGAAGCGGGGAGCAGGAGAGATCCTTCTGACGTCCATGGAAACAGACGGGTGCAGAGACGGTTTTGATCTGGAACTGACCCGGGCAGTCTGTGAGGCTGTGGACATTCCCGTGATCGCCAGCGGCGGCTGCGGAACCCTTTCCCATTTTGCCCAGGTATTTGAAGAGACCGGGGCAGATGCGGCTTTGGCAGCCTCTTTGTTCCATTCGGGAGAATTGACGGTGGGACAGGTAAAAGAATATTTAAAAGAACAGCAGATACAGGTAAGGGGGCAGGCAGTATATGGAACTTGACCGTTATTTTAAAAAAAGCCAACTGATTCCCGCAGTGATCCAGGAAAAGGATACCGGGGAGGTTCTGATGCTGGCATATATGAATAAAGAGAGCCTGGAAAAAACCTTGGAGACCGGATATACCTGGTTCTTCAGCCGTTCCAGAGGAAAACTGTGGAACAAAGGCGAGACCAGCGGACATGTGCAGAAGGTGGTCTCTATAAAGGCGGACTGCGATGAGGATACCCTGCTGGTGACTGTGATCCAGACTGGTCCGGCATGCCATACAGGTGCCCACAGCTGTTTCTTCCGGGATGTGGAGGGCGGACAGACAGCAGAAGAATGAGAAGCCTCCAAAAAGAAGAAGATGCACAGACGTGCAAGGCAGAAGCGAAAGGAAGGCGGCTGCCGGGAATATGGAAAAGAAAATAGACGGATAAGTATAGAAAAGAAACAGGAGAGCAAAACCATGATAGATGTGATCAAAGGTCTGTATCAGGTAGCGCAGGAGAGAAAGACAAATCCTACAGAAGGATCCTATACCTGCTATCTGTTTGAAAAAGGACTGGATAAAATTTTAAAAAAATGCGGAGAGGAATGCAGTGAGGTCATCATCGCCGCAAAGAATGGAAAAAACGAAGATACTGCAAATGAAATCTGCGATCTGCTCTACCATCTGATCGTCATGATGGCTGATCAGGGGATCACTGTGGAGGAGATCGAGGCGATCCTGGAGCAGAGAAGGCAGAAGATTGGAAATTTAAAGAAATTCCACGTATCCGATCACGAAACCTGATTCAGGCTACAGAAAGACAAAAAAGACTGGAAAACCGGGACGGCTATCCAGTCTTTTTTCAATACCGCTTTACAAGAGAAGTTCGGCAGATCAGAATTCTTTCTTTTCTATGATTTTTGCGCTGATGAGATAAGAGAGGAAACAGCAGACGATCATCAGAGCCAATACCAGAGCCGCGGCTGCTCCTGTGTGTACCTGAAGGAAGCGAAGGATCTCAAACAGAGGATCTTCTGCCGCAGCTCCAGCCTGGGACAGGATACTTTCTGCAGCCACACAAAATCCCAGACCTATGCCCATAAAGAGCACCAGGAAAACCCTTGCTTTTTCGTTTCCGAATTTCAGCAGCAAAGGCAGCAGGACAGACAGAAAAAGCATCAGCAGGATCAAGGAAAATCCATTGGAGAGCAGAAAATCAGTAAGCCGGAAGGCAGAGGCGGTGCGGAAAACGGTAACCGCTGCGCAGACTGCCGTGGAAATGCACCAGATCACCAGGCTGCTTCCTATGCAGAGAAGGTATTTCTCTCTGGCATAGCTTTTCCGCAGAAACGGCAGGGTGAAAAGGAATTGATTTCCGTGGTGGAACTCATCGTAGCTGATGGTATTTAAGGTGAGCATGGCGGCGATAAAGGTGCAGTAAGAAATAATAAAGCCGTTGTTGTCCTGGGAAAAGAGTAAAAACAGCGACACCAGAATCATCAGGACAGCAATCCGTTTTTGATTTTTTAAAAGCAGCAGATCTTTGATCAATAAACCTTTCATAATACATCCCCCTTAATCATCATGGTAATGACTTCGTCAATGCTTCCTTTTTCCACAGCAAGATCCGGATAGTTTTCCAGATAAAACTGCTTCTGGTCGGTCAGACAGCTATAGCCATAAGTTTCTTTTTTATACCGGAGAAGATAGCGCTTATCCAGGCGGTCAAACTGTGCAGGCTGGACTTTTAAAAGTCCGTAGCTGTCCAGAAGAGTATCCGTGTCCTCGTGGAGAATGATCGCTCCGTCATGGATCATATACAGATCGTCACAGAGTCCCTCCAGATCAGATGAGATATGGGAGCTGATGAGAATGGAACGCTGGTCGTCTTCTTCCATATAGCTGCGGAACAGCTGCAGGATCTCGTCCCTGGCAATGACATCCAGACCTACCGTGGGTTCATCCAGGATCAGAAACTTGGCGTTATGGGACAGGGCGCACAGCACCTTCAGCTTTGCTTTCATGCCCGTGGAAAAATCCTGGATCTTTTTATCCAGCGGGATCTGAAATTCCCTGCATTTCTTCAGAAACTCCCGGGAAGAAAATTCTTTGTAAAACGCTTTTTGAATAGAGGCAAGATCCTGTGCTGTGAGATATTCGCTGTATCCGGTGTCTGACAGGACCACGCCAAGCTTTTCCCGGTCTCTGGCTGTCAGAGCTGTGTGATTTTTCCCAAATATCTGGATGGAGCCTTCGCCGTAAGAGATCAGTCCCAGCACAGCCTTAAATGTGGTGGTCTTTCCGGCTCCGTTTTGTCCGATGAGACCGGTAATGGCGCCAGGCTCCACATGAAGGGAGCAGTTCAGACGAAATGAGCCGTAATCCTTTTTTAAATCAGTAATTGTAAGCATGTTTAATCCTCCATAAGCAAATCAAATAATTCTCGGATCTCCTGATCCTTCAGCCCGCATTGTCTGCCTTTTAATATGGCTGCTTCCAGATCTGCCTCCACCTCTTTTTTCTGTTCCTCGAGAAGAAGCTCCGTATTGGCAGACGCCACATAGGTTCCTTTGCCGTGGACAGTGACGGTAAAGCCGTCCGTCTCCAGGTTGTCATAGGCTTTCTTGACAGTCAGGGCGCTGATCTTCAGCTCCTTGGCAAGTGCGCGGACAGAAGGAAGAATATCATTTTCCTTTAAGTCGCCGTTTAATATCATAGCTTTTATCTGGTCCATGAGCTGCTCGTAAATTGGTACCATGGATGAGTGATTGATTATAATCTTCATTGTTTCCCTCCTGATGCAAACAGTATATAACAGTACAGAGCTGTTGTCAACTGTTTTATACTGTTATATATAAAAAAGATGTGATTTCTTTCGACAAATTCGCAAGTCTTTCTTGTGATAGCGGGAAAAAAGGAATATAATAGACAAGACTAAGCAGGCTGTTGCCGCAGCAGGAGAAAGGTGACAGCAAGGCAGCCTGCAGCAAAGAAGACGGAACATACCGCCTTGGATAGGAGAAACCCATGAATTACGAAGAAGCAAGAGTATATTTGGAGGAAACCTCTAAATACGGAAGTGTACTTGGCTTGGAGAATATGAGAGAGCTGCTGGGCAGGCTTGGAAATCCTCAGAATGACCTAAGATTTATCCACATTTCCGGAACAAATGGAAAGGGCTCTGTGCTGGCATATCTCTCAACGATACTGTCCGGTGCGGGTTATAAGACGGGAAGATACGTATCCCCCACATTATTTTCCTACCGTGAGCGTATTCAGGTAGACGGAAAAAGGATTGAAAAAGAGTCCCTTGCCGCACATGTCACCACAATCGCCAAAGCGGTTGAGGACATGAAGGAGCAGCAGGCAGGGACGCCTACTGCCTTTGAAGTGGAGACTGCCCTCGCCTTTTTATACTTTAAGGAACAGAACTGCGATCTGGTGGTCCTGGAGACCGGGCTTGGAGGGGCGCTGGATGCCACCAACGTTATCGAGACTCCGGTACTGGAGGTGATCACCTCCATCAGTATGGATCATATGGAGTTTTTAGGAAACACCCTGGAGGAGATCGCCGGACAAAAGGCAGGGATCATCAAGCCAAACACTGCCGTAGTCTGCGCCAAGCAGAAACGAGAGGCGGAAAAGGTGATCCAGTCTGTCTGCAAAGAGAAAAACTGTGTCTTAAAGACAGTGGATACCACCAGGATCCGGGACATCCACTATGGATATGAGAGACAGAGCTTTACCTACAAGCACTGGAAGAACGTGGAGATCGCTCTGGCAGGAAGCTACCAGATCCTCAATGGAGCTCTGGCGCTGGAAGCGGCGCAGATGCTTGGGAAGGTGGGGTATCCTCTTACAGAGGCACAGATTTATGAAGGAATGAAACAGACCAGGTGGAGAGGAAGGTTTACCCTGATCAGCAGGCAGCCCCGTGTGATCCTGGACGGAGCCCACAATCCTGCGGCAGCTATGGAGCTGAGAGAATCCATAAACCTTTACTTTCCCAAAGAGGAGCTGTACTATATCTTCGGTGTGTTTGCGGACAAGGATTATGAGAAGATCATCTCTATCACAGCGCCGCTGGCAAAGCATATCATAACCGTGCAGACTCCGGGAAATCCCAGAGCGCTGCCGGCAGAGAAGCTGAAAGAAGCAGTAGAGAAAGTGAACCCTTCTGCGGAAGCCGCGGGCAGCATCCGGGAAGCGGTAAAGAAGAGTCTAAAGAATGCAGGAGAAAAAGGCGTGATCCTGATCTTCGGTTCCCTTTCCTTCCTGGGAGAGGCACAAAGAGAAGTAGAAAAAGAAACCAATTGCGGGGGAGAAAAGTACCATGGATAGAGAAAAGATCAAAGAAGGCGTAAGACTGATCCTGGAAGGAATCGGTGAAGATATTAACAGGGAAGGGCTGGTGGAGACACCGGACCGCATCGCCAGAATGTATGAGGAGCTGGCAGGAGGCTATACCCAGAGCGCGCAGAAGCATCTGCAGAAGCGGTTTCACGTAGATAACAACGATATGGTGATTGAAAAGGACATTCCATTTTATTCCTTTTGCGAGCATCACATGCTGCCATTTTACGGGACTGCGGCAGTGGCGTATATCCCTGACAAAGAGGTGGTGGGGCTTAGTAAAATCGCCCGGACCCTGGAAGTCTATGCGAAGCGGTTCCAGCTTCAGGAAAGACTCACTGCCCAGGTGGCAGATGTCTTTATGGAGGAATTAAAGCCCCAGGGCGTGATGGTGCTCATCGAAGCTGAGCATATGTGCATGACCATGCGGGGAATCAAAAAGCCCGGCACCAAGACCGTGACTGCTGTGACCCGGGGCGTTTTTGAAAACAATGAAAGCCTGCAGAACCAGTTTTTCCGTATGATAGGAAGGTGAGAGGATGGATAAGATCAATCAGATCCTTGTGCATCCTGTCTGGAAGGAAAGCTATGAGAAGATCCAGGAGCTGGAAAAGGAGCGGATTTTCTGCGGGCATGATCTGGAGCATTTCCTGGATGTAGCCAGGATCGCGTACATCGAAACTCTGGAGCGGAACCTTAACATCTCCCGGGAGAAAATCTACAGCGCTGCCCTGCTGCATGATATCGGCAGGCATCTGGAATATATACAGGGAATCCCGCACAATGAGGCAAGCTGCGTGCTGGCAGAGGGGATCCTGAAGGACTGCGGCTTTGAGGCGGAAGACCGAAAGGAGATCCTAGATGCCATCCGTGCCCACCGCAGCAAGGAAACCGGGCAGCAGGACAGCTTATCCGGCGTATTGTACCGGGCAGATAAGAAGTCCAGGAAATGTCTCGTATGCCGGGCGCAGGAGCAGTGCAACTGGTCCCAAAAGAAGAAAAATCTGACGATAACTATATGACACAACCGTGATAAGACCGATCAGCAGGAGGAAAAAAGTGAAAATAGGAAACCGACAGTTTGACACAGACCATGACTGCTATGTTATGGGAATTTTAAATGTAACCCCGGATTCTTTTTCTGACGGGGGGAAATGGAACAGTCTGGAAAAAGCCCTGCGCCATGCAGAGGACATGGTAAAGGAAGGGGCGGCGATCCTGGATATCGGAGGAGAATCCACCCGTCCGGGACATGTACATATCAGTATACAGGAAGAGATTGACCGGGTGGTTCCGGTGATCGAGGCAGTGAAGAAGGAATTTGACGTTCCCGTTTCCATTGACAGCTACAAAGGAGAGGTGGTAGAGGCTGCCCTTATGGCAGGAGCCGACCTGGTCAATGATATCTGGGGGCTGAAGTATGACAGACGGGTGGCAGACCTGATCGCCCGGTGGAAGGTGCCCTGCTGCCTGATGCACAACCGCAGCCAGGCAGATTACGGAGATTTTCTCAGCGAAATGTGCTCCGATATGGAAGAATCTGTGGCGATCGCCAGACAAGCCGGGATCCAGGACGAGCAGATCATTCTGGATCCGGGCGTAGGCTTCGGAAAAACTTATGAGAATAACCTTGCAGCCATCCACCACCTGGAGCGGCTGTGTGAGCTGGGATTCCCGGTGCTGCTTGCCACATCCAGGAAATCGGTCATTGGGCTGACCCTGGACCTTCCCGCAGACCAGCGGCTGGAGGGAACCCTGGCGACCACCGTACTGGGAGTCTGCAAAGGCGCTTCCTTTATCCGGGTCCATGATGTGAAAGAGAACCTTCGGGCAATCCGCATGACCCAGGCAATTCTGAGAGAAAGCAGGTGAGAGCATGTATCAGCCATGTTATGATGAAATACAGATCCGGGATCTGGAGGTGTTTGCCAACCACGGCGTATTTCCGGAGGAGACCCGGCTGGGGCAGAAATTCCTGCTCTCCCTTACCATGTATACGGATACGAGAAAAGCCGGCACAGGAGACTGCCTGGAGGATTCCATAGACTATGGGGCAGTCAGCCATTTTATGACCGATTATATGAAGCAGCATACCTGGAAGCTGATCGAAGCGGCGGCGGAGCATCTGGCAGAAGAGCTGCTGCTGCGCTATCCCCTTTTAAAGGGAGTCACCCTGGAACTGAAAAAGCCCTGGGCGCCGGTAGGACTTCCACTGGACACGGTGGCAGTGAAGATCACCAGATTCTGGCATCGGGCATACCTGGGGCTGGGCTCTAATCTGGGAGACAAAGAAGCCTATTTAAATCAGGCAGTAAAAGCGCTGGACGAGACCCGCGGCTGCCAGGTGGAGAAGGTTTCCTCCTACCTGGTGACAGAGCCATACGGGGGCGTGGAGCAGGATGATTTCCTCAATGCCTGCCTGTGCCTGAAAACTTATCTTTCACCGGAGGAATTGCTGAGACGGCTCCATGAGATCGAGCAGGACGCCCACCGGGAAAGGATCATCCGCTGGGGTCCCAGAACCCTGGATCTGGATATCCTGCTGTACGATGATCTGATTCTGGAGACAGAGGATCTGATCCTTCCGCATATGGATATGGAAAACCGGGAGTTCGTGCTGAAGCCCCTAAGTGAGATCGCGCCCAACCTGCGGCATCCGATTTTACATAAGACCATGCGTCAGCTGGCAGACCAGCTTGCTGCAAAGGAAAAGTAAATAAAGAAACAGAAAAAAGAAGGGATAGCCGGTTTTTCCGGTTTATGCCTTCTTTTTTTCTGTGAGTTGTGTTAAAATCAGAATAACTATCAGACAACAGACAAAATAGCAGAGAAAGATTACAGGAAAGGACGTGCAGCCGTTGATAGAAAAAGACAGAGAGAAGAGGATCGCAGTGCTTTCAGATACCCACAACCTGCTGCGCCCGGAAGTGCTGGAAATTCTGGCTTCCTGCTGCGCGGCAGTCCATGCGGGAGATATCAGCAGCCCGAAAGTACTGGAAGAACTGGAAAATACAGTGCCCCTTTTTGTGGTCCGGGGAAATAATGATAAGGAATGGGCAGAAGAAATCCCCCAGGAGCTGTACTTTGAACTGCTGGGGCTGCGCTTTTATATGACTCATAAGAAAAAGGATATTCCAAAGGAACCAAAGCCCACAGACCTGGTGATCTTCGGGCATTCTCATAAATATGAGGAATCCTGGAAAGGCAGTACCTGCTGGCTGAATCCGGGCAGCTGCGGTCCCAGGCGGTTTTCCCAGCCCATTACCATGGCAGTGATCACCCGGGAGGAATCGGGATTTTCCGTAGAGCGGATTGATCTTCTCCCACAGATCAGAAAAGAGGAGGTCCCGCCGCTGCAGGGGAAAGATCTGACAAAACTCATGGACGGAATCTTAAAAGACATGCAGAAGGGAAAGACCATCCGGGAAATCGCCAAAAAGTACCAGGTAACATCGGAATTTGCGGAGCAGGTCTGCAGGATCTATGTCACGCATCCGGGAGTGACAGCCCGGGGAATTCTGGATAAAATGGAAGTGAATTCCACGGTGACGAAGGAAGCAAAAGACAGGAAAGTATCTGAGATTTCGCGTGGAAGGGAGTGAAGAGGATGGGATGTCTGGGAAATCTGCTGTGGTTTCTGTTCGGAGGCTGTATCAGCGGGTTAAGCTGGTGTCTTGCCGGATGTCTGTGGTGCATTACGGTGATCGGGATCCCGGTGGGAATGCAGTGCTTTAAGTTTGCGGCGCTTAGTTTTTTCCCATTTGGAAAAGAAGTGCATTACGGCGGAGGCGCAGGGTCATTTCTTTTGAATCTTCTCTGGCTGGTGCTTTCAGGGATTCCCCTGGCGCTGGAGTCTGCTGTGCTGGGATGCCTGCTCTGCATTACGGTGATCGGGATCCCCTTTGGCATGCAGCATTTTAAAATTGCCAAGCTGGCGCTGATGCCTTTTGGCAGTGAGGTATACTGAATTGTATTAAGAGAAGAATGAGTTTGCGATAATAATATTATGTAAAGTAAAAGAGGCGTAATAAGATGTTTCATTAAAGATTCTTCAGAAGCTGAAGATACAATGGATACAGAGGTTTTGATTAGAAAAAGCTGGAGGTAACCTACCTATGAGAAAAACATACAAACAGGCGCTCTGCTTTTTTTTCGCAGGAGCTGTGTTCTGGATGGCAGGCTGCGGAAAGGAAGAAGGCAGGATTCCCAATGGAATCTATGAGAGTGAGAAAATCCATGGATATACAGTCCAGATGACCATAGAGGAGGACGGGCGGTTTGTGGAATATATTGACAGACGTCCGGTCCAGGAGGGAAGCTATACAAAGGAAGATGAGGCGTATGTCTTTGAGGGAGACCAGACCACCTTTGAAGTAACCCTGACAGAGGAGAATACGCTGGAACTCTTTATTTCCAGCATTGACGCCAATTATGCCATTGTCCTGGAGCGGACCGGAAGCGATCCGGCTGACTTTGAGGAGGAGACCCAGGGGATTTCCAATTATCGGACGCTTTTGACGCAGTAATTTGATACAGTAAGAAGGTGAGCTATGAAACATCTGTATCTCATCGGCGGAACCATGGGCGTGGGGAAGACCACGGCAGGAAAGTGCCTGAAAGCCATGCTGGAGCGCTCGGTCTTTTTAGACGGCGACTGGTGCTGGGACATGAATCCTTTTCTGGTAACGCCGGAGACAAAGAAAATGGTTCTGGAAAATATCTGCTTTCTTCTGCAGAATTTTCTGTCCTGCCCGGCACTTGACCATGTGATCTTTTGCTGGGTGCTTCACCAGCAGGAAATCCTGGAGGAGATCTTAAGCCGTCTGGACTGTCGGCAGGTGTGCGTCCACTGCGTTTCCCTGGTGTGCACGCCTGAGGCATTAAGAAAAAGGCTGGAGGGAGATATCCGTCAGGGGATCCGGGATCCCGGGGTTCTTACGAGGAGCATGGAAAGACTCCCTCTTTATGAGACTCTGGATACGGTAAAGATCCAGGTGTCAGGACTTACTCCAAAAGAGACGGCAGAACGGATACTGGAAGAAGCAAAAAATCCAGAACAGCGGAATAGAACAACAATTTGATACGGAGCACAGCGGATAGATGCTCCGTGGATAGAATGCCTGCCGGATTTGCAAAGGCAGGCATACAGAACGGGAGGTGCGGATCAAATGAGATTTCAGGGAAAAATCGCAGCGTGGTTCTGGGGACTTGTCATCTTCGGAAGCCTGATGCTGCTGTACACGATCTGGGATATTTTTCAACAGGGCAGTTGGGGAGAACTTCCTGCTATGATTCTGGGCTTTTTTCTGTTTCACCTGCTGTGCATCCCTATACTTGTATGCAACTATGCAGAGATTACAGAAGAAAAGGTGATCGTTCATTTTGGCTTTTTTAAAGAGTCCATGGAGCTAAAGGAAATCCGGGAAATCTATAAGACCAAAAACCCTATATCATCCACAGCAGCATCCCTGGATAGGATTGAAATCGTAGGAAGACGGCAGAGTATCATCTGCGCGGTCCGGGAACGAGAGGCATTTATCCAGGAACTGAAAAGAAGAATGTAACGGAGGAAGAAATGGAAAAACAGGAATTGCAGGAACTGGAAGCATACAGAAAAATGCACCAGGCAGTGAAAAAAGAATATGAATCCATTGTGGCAAAGATGGAGGCTTTAAAAGCCCAGGACAGGACAAAATCAGCTACCTACAGACAGCTGATGGGACGAAAGCTGACCTACACCAATATGCTGGATCTATACAGACTGTATGATCTGGAGGAATAAAGGGCAGAAAAAGCCTAAAAAGAAACATGCGAAATTGCAGCAGCCGGGGAGAAGACCATGAAGGAGAAAATTCTGATTGTTGACGATGAAAAAGAAATCGCGGATCTGGTGACTTTGTATCTGGAGAACGAAGGCTTTGAGGTCTATAAATATTACGATTCCAGGGAAGCGCTGGAAAAGATCCTTGCTCAGGAGATGGATCTTGCCGTACTGGACATTATGATGCCGGAAATCTCCGGGCTTGAGCTATGCCGGAAGATCCGGGAAAAGTATGCCTATCCGATCATTATGCTGACGGCAAAAGGGACGCAGATTGATAAGATCAACGGGCTGGCGCTGGGAGCGGACGACTATATGACCAAGCCCTTCCTGCCTCTGGAGCTGGTGGCGAGGGTCAAGGCACAGCTGCGCAGATACAAGCGCTATAATCCTGCCAGACAGGAGTCGGAGGAGGTTTTCGTCCACCGGGGGCTGGTGCTGAATCTGCGGACCCATGAATGCTTTCTCAATGAAAAGGCGCTGTCCCTGACCCCTACAGAATTCTCTATTTTAAGTATTCTGTGCAGAAAGAAAGGGGAGGTAGTCAGCTCAGAGGAACTCTTTCATGAAATCTGGAAGGATGAGTATTACAGCAAAAGCAATAATACCATCACCGTCCACATCCGGCATCTGAGGGAAAAAATGAAGGATTCCTTTGAAAATCCCAAATACATTAAGACAGTCTGGGGGTGCGGATATAAAATTGAAAATTAAGAAACTCCCTGGAATCGTCAAGGTTTTCCTGCTGGTTCTTTTCAGCTTTTTGTTTCTCTATGTCCTGTATTATATCACGGATAACCTTTTTAACGGAAGCTTCCGGCAGTGGCTTTCTGACCGGTATACCTCCGCGAATATGACAACGGACATATACACCGGAGAAATGATCTCCTCCATCAGCGTAGACTGGTTCCAGCTGAAGACGGACGTTTTGATCGGCGGCGCGCTTTTGATTTGTTTTTTTGTCCTGGCAGTTCATTTTTCTGTTCAGGCGGGAAGGCGGAGACAGGAGCAGGAGACGGTGTCTGAGATTTCTGAGGGGATCCATACCTATCTGGAAAAGGATGTGGAGCTGGAGGAGGCTTTTCCTCCTTCCTGCATGGAAATCGGCATACAGATGGTTCAGATGAAGAGTTCCATGGAAAAAAAGGAACAGCAGCTAAAGGCAGAATCTCAGAGAAAAAATGATCTGATCACCTATCTTGCCCATGACTTAAAGACGCCTCTGACTTCTGTCATGGGATATCTGAGCCTGCTGGAGGAGGCGCCGGATATGCCCCAGCAGCAGAGGCAGAAATATACCCGCATTGCCCTGGAAAAGGCAGACCGGCTGGAAAGCCTGATGAATGAATTCTTTGAAATTACCCAGTACAATCTGCAGAATATGATCCTGGAGAAAGAGGAGATCGATCTTTACTATATGCTGGTGCAGATGGCAGAGGAGTTCTATCCTGTGCTGGAGGCAAAGGGAAATACCTGCGAGATCCATGCGGAGGAAAATGTGAAGGTTTACGGGGATCCGGAACGGCTGGCGCGGGTGTTTAACAACATCCTGAAAAACGCAGTGGCTTACAGCTATCCAAAAACAGCGGTGAAAATCTGCGCGCAGCAACAAGACAGCGGGGTTCAGATCCAATTTATCAATCAGGGAAAAACCATACCAAAAGAGAAGCTGAAGTTCCTTTTTGAAAAATTTTTCCGTCTGGATGAAGCCCGAAGGACCAATACCGGCGGCGCCGGACTGGGACTTGCTATTGCAAAAGAAATCGTGGAACTTCACGGAGGCACCATCACGGCAGAAAGCCGGGAGGAACAGACCGTATTCACTGTGGAGCTTCCCAACAGGAAAAAATTTTGATCATAGAAATTCCGTCGGCAAAAAAGATTGGCTGGCGGAATTTTTATGTCCAAAGATCACAGGTTTATGCTCCGCAGGAAATCTTAATAAAATCTTAGGAAATTCACAATGGAAGGTTAAAGTCCCCTCTGCCTGAAAATGCTAAAGTTTCTTTAACAGCAGGAGAGAAAGCTGCTGCAGGCATCCTTCGGGAGCCTGGAAAGAAAGGAGCTTACAGAGGATGGCAGGAAGAAAACGAAGAAAGAGACCAAGCATTTTTATAGGAATATTTCTTGCGGGACTGGTTCTGGTGCTGGCAATGGCGGCAGCAGGCAGTATCCTTTTGCGGGAAGCCATAGGAAACACAGAGAGTTCCTCCCTTTTTACCAGGGAGAGCGGCAGCGTAGAGCTGGGAACGCTTTTCAGCAGAAATTATGTGCTGATGGGAAGATATACCGGGACCATATACAGCGAAAAAGGCGGCGAGGAGCGGATCTATCCGGCGTCTATGACAAAGATCATGACCGTTTTGACCGCTTTGGAAAACCTGGAGGATCTGAGCGCCGCCGTGACCATGCCCCAGGAGATTTACCCTTCTTTATACGCCGAGGATGCCTCTATGGCAGGATTTGAACCTGGGGAAACCGTTACCTGCAGGGATCTTTTATACGGCGCCATGCTGCCCTCCGGGGCAGAGTGCTGCGAGACCCTTGCCCGGACAGTGGCTGGCACAGAGGAAGCATTTGTGGAGCAGATGAATGAAAAAGCTCGGGAATTAAAGATGACGGGAACCCATTTTGCCAACACCACGGGACTTCATGATAAGAACCATTATTCTACAGCAAAGGATCTGGCTGTCCTGCTGTCCTATGCGTTAAAAGACGAGGATTTCTGCGCAGTCTTTACCACGTCTCAGTATACAGCATCGCCATCTCAGAGCCATCCCTCCGGGCTTTTTATGACCAGTACTCTGAGGCAGGAAATGCAGGAAAACGGCATAGAAGAAGACCGGATCCTGGGCGGAAAGACCGGCTATACTTCCCAGGCAGGGCTGTGCCTTGCCAGCCTTTTAAAGATCGGGGAGAGGGAGTATGTGCTGGTAACTGCCCATGCGGACGGCGATCATGAAACCAAGCCTTACCACATCCTGGATGCAGTCGCGGTCTGTGAAAAACTGGGAGAGCTGCCGGAATAAAACGCCGGGGGTGTTTTTTGCGGAACTGCCGGGAGAGAATTTCTGCCATTGACAAGAACTGCCGCCTGCCTTACAATGGGGATACCCTGTCAAAAAGCAGGGAATTTACCATAGAAGGAACCGAGAAATTAATGGAAAAAAACATAGAAATCCCAGTCAGAGATCTGGATGCCGAAGGGCTATTCCTGGTGGATATCCGCGGGGAGGAGGCGTTTTTGCGGGGCGGGATTCCCGGAGCAAAGCCCATCTCGCAGGAGCAGATCCAGGAGAATCCGGAGATATTGCCTAAGGATAAAAAGATCGTTTTATACTGCGCAAAGGGAATCCTTACCCGTCCCCTGGCAGAAGAATTAAGAAGCCAGGGATACGATGCCTGGAGCTTACAGGGCGGGTATGGACAGTGGCTGGTGGAGCATTTTGAACAGGAAGAACGGTATCAGGAGATTGAGAAAAGCATCCGCAAAAAGTTTCATAAGGCGCTGTTTTCCAGGTTTGCCAGAGCCATCAATACTTATGAACTGGTTCAGGACGGAGATAAGATTGCCGTGTGCATTTCCGGAGGGAAAGACTCCATGCTGATGGCGAAATTGTTCCAGGAGCTGCAGAGACACCGGAAGCTGCGCTTTGAGCTGGTCTTTCTGGTGATGGATCCGGGTTATCAGGAGCTGAACCGGAAGGTGATCGAGGAAAATGCCAGGCTTTTAAACATTCCGGTGACGATTTTTGAAACCAATTTTTTCGACGCTGTGTATGAGATCGAGAAGTCACCCTGTTATCTCTGCGCCCGCATGAGAAGAGGCTATCTTTACAGTAAGGCAAAAGAACTGGGCTGCAATAAGATCGCGCTGGGACACCATTACGACGATGTGATCGAGACCATTCTCATGGGGATGCTTTACGGCGCCCAGATCCAGACCATGATGCCCAAGCTGCACAGCACCAACTTTGAGGGCATGGAACTGATCCGCCCCATGTATCTGATCCGGGAGGAGGATATCATCCGCTGGAGAGACTATCATGACCTGCATTTCCTCCAATGTGCCTGCCGGTTTACCGATACCTGCACCACCTGCGATCCGGACGGAAGCGCCGCGTCAAAACGGCTGGAGATCAAGCATCTGATCGCGCAGCTGAAGAAGACCAATCCTTTTTTAGAGGGGAACATCTTTAAAAGCGTGGAGAATGTAAATTTAAATACAGTGATCGCATACAAACAGGATGGCGTGCGGCATCATTTCCTGGATCATTATGATGAGGAATAAGGTACAAGAAGAAAGTACAAGAAAGGCAATTCCGGAGAAAAAGGGCTGGGCATAAATGGAAAAGTATGCTATACTGATAAAAATAACAAAGATTACGGCAAAGGCGCTGTTTGAGTCTCTTTTCTGAGACTTGGACAGCGCCTTTTTTGGAGGCTGGGGCAGAGCTGCCTTCCAATCCTCCTTGCCGTTTCAGGATGGGAGGTTTTAGACTATGGGCGCATTTGATAAAATTTTCAGCGGGATCCCGGAGATGGATGACCTTCTGGATTCCATCCGCATGGGAGACAACGTGGTATGGCAGGTGACAGAACTGGAGGAATTCCGCTTTTTTGCAGAGCCGTTTGTCACCCAGGCGATCGCAGACGGGAGAAATCTGATCTATATGCGGTTTGCAGAGCACGAGCCGCTGCTGACTCCAAGAGAAGGGCTCAAGATCTATGAGTTTGATCCGGATCAGGGTTTTGAGGCGTTTACAGTGGAGATTTATAACCGGATCACGGAAGAAGGCAGAGACGCTTTTTATGTCTTTGACAGTCTGTCTTCTCTTCAGTCCGTGTGGTATACGGATTTGATGATGGGAAACTTTTTCCGGGTTACCTGCCCCTATCTGTTCCGTTTGGATACGGTAGCCTATTTTCCTTTGCTTCGGGGACGCCATTCCTTTGATACCATTGCCCGCATACGGGATACTACCCAGCTGCTCCTGGATGTGCATACCGGAAAGGACCAGCTGTATCTGCACCCCTTAAAGGTTTGGAACCGGTATTCCTCCCGGATGTTCCTGCCCCACGCCTGCAGCCTGGAGCAGCGGAAGTTTAAGACCATTGAGGGCGGAGTCGCCATGAGCCGGTATTACCAGATCCTGGAGCAGGAGGAAGGGAAGAGGCAGGATCAGAATTACGACAGCCACGACCGTTTTTTCTCCAGAGCAAGACTGGAATACCAAAGAGGAACTTTCAGCCGGGAGACCGAAGACCAGATCCTGGAAAGCACCATGACCAAGGATCCCCGCCTGCGGGACATGATCCGGAATTATTTTACTCCGGAGGATTATTTCCGCCTGCGGGATCGGATGATCGGAAGCGGAGCCATCGGAGGGAAAGCCTGCGGTATGCTTCTGGCGCGCAAGATCGCGGCAACCCTTCTGCCGGAGTACCGGGAGCACAGTGAGGCGCATGATTCCTATTATATCGGCTCCGATGTGTTTTACACCTATATTGTTTCTAATAACTGCTGGGAGACCAGGATTGCCCAGAGGACCAAAGAGGGATATTTCGCAAAGGCAGGGGAGCTGCAGCAGGCGCTGCTTTTGGGACAGTTTCCCTCCAATATCCGGGAGAAATTCCGCTCGGTGCTGGAATATTTCGGACAGAGCCCCATCATCGTCCGCTCTTCCAGTTTCCTGGAGGACGGTTTTGGAAATGCCTTTGCCGGAAAATATGAATCCGTTTTCTGTGTCAATCAGGGATCGCCGGAAGAGCGGCTGGAGGCTTTTGAAAACGCTGTGCGGACGGTATACGCCAGCACCATGGATCTGTCTGCCCTGGAATACCGGATCCAGAGAGGGCTGGAGCACCACGATGAACAAATGGCTGTGCTGGTGCAGCGGGTGTCGGGATCTTATCAGGGAAATTATTTCTTCCCCAGCGCGGCAGGGGTGGGATACAGCTACAGCGCTTACCGTTGGAACCCGGATATGGATCAGAACGCTGGGATGCTCCGCCTGGTAGCAGGGCTGGGGACCCGGGCTGTGGACCGGACGGAAAACGATTATCCCAGGCTGGTGAACCTGGATATGCCTGCCGCTTCTGCCCACAACACACCGGCGCAGAAGCACCGGTTTGCCCAGCGGTATCTGGATCTTTTGGACACTGGGAAGAATCAGGTCTGCACCATAGAAGCAGATAAAATTTTAGAACAGCTGCCCCTGTGGTATAAAAAGGCGGTGATGGAGCGGGATTATGAGGCAGAGGATGCCTTAAACCGTATGAACCGCTACCGGCAGGTGTGGTTTATCACCTGTCAGAAGCTTCTGGAGAATGAAAGCTTTACCGGGCTGATGCAGAAGCTTCTCAAAACCCTGGAACAGGTCTATGGGAACCCGGTAGACATCGAATATACAGTGAATGTAGATGAAACGGGGGAATTTGTAGTCAATCTCCTGCAGTGCAGACCGCTGTATACCGGAGGCACCAAGGAAAAGATCCAGATCCCGCAGATATCGCCTGAGAAGGTCTTCTTTCAGCTGAAGGCTTCTTCCATGGGCAATTCAGTCCGCAAGAAGATCCATGTGGTGGTGCAGATCGATCCGGTGAAATATTATGAATATCCCCATGCCAAAAAGCATCAGGCAGCAGAGGCAGTGCGCAGGATCAATGACTACTACCGGGGACAGGGAAAAGAGCTTTTGCTGATGACGCCGGGACGGATCGGCACCTCCTCTCCGGAGCTGGGGCTTCCGGTGCGGTTTGCGGATATCGGAGCCTTTTCAGGGATCTGTGAGGTCTCTGACAGCCGGGCAGGCTATATGCCGGAGCTCAGCTATGGAAGCCATATGTTCCAGGATCTGGTGGAGGCAGATATCTTTTATAATGCAGTCTGGGAGGACGACCGGAGGATCCTTTACCAGCCAGAGCTGTTTGAAAAGGAAAAAAATCTTTTTCCGGATATCTGTCCCTCCATGCCGGAACTGTTCTCCATGTTCCGGGTGACAGAGCCAGAAGGGCTGGTTTACTGGAACGATATGTTTTCCCAGGATACTCTGTGCGGATTTGAATCGTGATAGAGTGGGACGGCGTATGGACGATAGCGATTGCGGTGAGGCAGGCAGGGAATAATGACGAGGACGTATCCATAATGGTGCGTCCTTTTTTACGGATGCTATTGACAAAACTTTCCGTCTTATTTCATAATATTTTTTAGCAAACTGCAAACAAAAAGGAGATAGTTGTCATGGAACGAATCTTGATCATAGAAGATGATACGGACCTTCTGGAGGGGCTTATCTTTGCCCTGGAAAGCGAAGACTATGAGACCTGCGCTGCCCAGACCATGAAAGAGGGGCTGAAGCTTCTAAAGGAGGGCAGCAGCAGCTTGGTCCTTTTGGACTGCAACCTGCCCGACGGGAGCGGCTTTGACCTGTGCGTACAGGCAAAGAAGCTGCAGGATATCCCCATACTCATGCTGACTGCCAGAGACACGGAAATGGATGAGGTAAAGGCGCTGGAGCTGGGCGTGGATGACTTTATGTCCAAGCCCTTTTCCCTGGCAGTCTTAAAGGCGCGGATCAAAAAGCTGCTGCAAAGAAGAAGCCAGACCTGCCGCATCGTCTCCGGGGGCATCTGCCTGGATAAAAACGTCTGCAAGGTCTACAAAAACGAGACGGAAATCCCCTGCAGCAAGGTAGAATACCAGCTGCTGCTCTACCTGATGGAAAACCGGAACCAGGTGGTCTCCAAGGAACAGATTCTGGAGAAGGTCTGGGACAGCCAGGGAAAATATGTGGATGACAACACGGTTTCCGTCAACATCCGAAGGCTTCGGGGAAAGATTGAGGACGACCCGAAAAATCCCAAAAGGATCTGTACGGTACACGGAATGGGATATGTCTGGAAAGAGGGAAGCTTATGACGGGGATTTTCGCGCTGCTTTTTGCCGCGGCGCTGTGTCTGGCAGGCTATGGACTTTACCGAAACCGGAAAATGTACCGTGTCATTGACCGGATGCTGGATGAGGTTCTGGACGGGGAGCCGGTGTCTGTGTCGGACATCCGGGAGGGAGAGATCTCAGCTCTGGCAGGAAAGACCAAACGGATCCAGGAGAAGATGGAGCTGGAGATCCAGCATGCCCGGGAGGAAAAGGAACAGGTAAAAAGCCTGATCTCCAACATGTCTCACCAGCTGAAAACGCCGCTGGCAGGTTTGATGATGTACCGGGAGCTATTGGAGGCGCCGGACCTTCCCCAGGAAAAGCGAAAACAATTTCTGGAAAAGATGAAACAGCAGTCGGAGAAGCTTGACTGGATCTTAAAGTCTTTATTTAAAATGGTGCGGCTGGAACAGGGCGCTATTGTCTTTGAACCTGGAGCCTATTCCCTGAAAGAGACCCTGCTGGGGGCAGTGAACACCATCTATGCCAAAGCAGAGAAAAAGAACCTGCAGGTATGCACGGAGCCCTTTGCTGACCGCAGCGTGCTCCAGCACCCCAAATGGACCGGAGAAGTCTTTGAAAACCTGCTGGAAAATGCAGTGAAATATACCCAGCCCGGAGGAGAGATACACATTCGGGTCAACTCTATGGAGCTGTATACCCAGATCCAGATTCAGGATACCGGAATGGGCATCCCGCCCCAGGAACAGACCGAGATCTTCAAACGTTTCTATAGAGGAAAGGCAGCGGAGTATCTGGAAGGATCCGGGATCGGGCTGTATCTGTCCAGACTGATCCTGGAAAAAGAAAAAGGCTATATGACCGTATCCTCTGCTCCCGGTAAGGGGAGCACCTTTTCCGTTTTCTTACAAAACTGTCAGAAAGAAGAGGAGATATTGTCATCTCCATGAAAGGTCTGCCTGTTATGCTAACAGCAGAAAGAAAATCCTGCTGCCGGTAAAAGGCAAAGAATCACTGACAGCCAAAAGACGGATGGCAGGAAGGAAAAGGAGCGGTCTGTATGGAAGTATTACAGGTAAAAAACATTGAAAAAACATACGGGGAAAAAGAAAATCAGGTACACGCCTTAAAGGGGATCAGTTTCTCAGTAAACCAGGGCGAATTTATTGCCATTGTAGGAACTAGCGGGTCTGGAAAGAGCACACTTTTAAATCTCATCGGCGGTCTGGATACACCGGAAAAAGGGGAGATCCGGATTCGCAAACACAACCTGGCTTCCCTGAACCGAAAGGAGCTGACAGTGTTCCGCAGGCGCAACATCGGCTTTGTATTCCAGAACTACAGCCTGATGCCAGTGCTGAATGTGTACGACAACGTGGTCCTGCCTGTGACCTTTGACAAGGGCAGGCACGTGGACCATGCCTACATCAAAAAGATCTTAGGCGAGCTGGGGCTGTGGGAGCTGAGAAAACGTTTTCCTTCGGAACTTTCCGGAGGACAGCAGCAGAGGGCGGCGCTGGCAAGGGCGCTGGCGAATAAGCCAGCCCTGATCCTGGCAGACGAGCCTACCGGAAACCTGGATTCCCGCACCACCGTAGACGTAATGGGGCTTTTAAAAGCCAGCAGCGAAACCTATCACCAGACCATCCTGATGGTCACCCACAACGAAGCCCTTGCCCAGTCCTGTGACCGGATCCTGCGCATCGAAGACGGAAGGCTGTATCCGGCGCAAAAGGAGCAGGAGAAGGGAGGGGATCTGGTATGAGGAAAGTAGTAAAGCTGGCATTTTCTTATCTTCGTTATTATAAAAAACAGACACTGGCGCTGCTGGCGGGCATGGTCCTTTCCGCAGGAATCCTGACCGGCATTGGCTCCCTTTTCTACAGCGGGAAGCAGGCAGCTTTGGAGAATGCCAGGGCACAATACGGAGACTGGCAGTATTCTCTTTGGTGTTCGGAACCCTGGTTTGAAGAGTTTCTCGCCCATCCGGAGGGGAAAGGCTTTCAGATTGAAACTTACGGGGTAAAAACCATAAAAAAGACTCTGGAGGAGCCCTATGAAATCCAACTGGTTTCGGCAGATACCGGTTATCTCCAGATGATGGGCAGGGAACTTCTGGAAGGGCAGATGCCCAACAGCAGCGCAGAGATCGCCATGGACCTTCATACGCTGCGCAATCTGGATCTGCCCCGCCAGCTTGGGAGCACCCTGGAGCTGGATGAGCAGACGTATACCCTGTGCGGCATCCTGACAGAAATGCCTGCAAAGCTTCAGGAGGACGGCATGGAGATCTTTGTCAGTCCGGAATCCGACTATGGATACGAAGGGAAGTTCCTGTATCTGAAATTTCAGGAGAACGGGAATATTTACAAGCAGGCAGCAGCCTTCGCCGATGCTTTTGCAGCAGATAAAAGCACCATTGCCAGAAATAATGGGATTGCCGGCTATCTGGGAGGAGAAAGCCCGGCGCAGATCCTGGAGACCATCCGGGTAGGACTTTGGGAAGAAGGAACCGGGCTTCCCTATATCTGGGGACAGCTCAATGAAGACGGATCCCTGACTCACAAAGCGGTTCTGGCAGCTCTGGGACTTTTCGGGGCTTTTATCCTCTACAGCCTGTTTCAGATATCCGTGATGAAACGGATGAGCCAGTACAGCCTTTTACAGACTCTGGGGCTGACAGACGGGCTGATCTTCCAGGTGCTTTTGGCAGAGCTTCTGCTCCTCTTTGTCCTGGGCTATCCTCTGGGCTGCCTTCTGGGAAACGGAGCGGCTGCCCTGGTCTACGGCAGGATCGGCAGAGTCTTTGTGACGCAGGAGGCTGCGGTGCATACCGGAGCAGGGACCCAGGAGCAGGCACTGGCATCTGCGGCGTCTGCTCTGCCGGATGCGGGAAGCTTTCAGGCAGATGGCGCCATTCTGGCAGCGGGGGCTGTGTTTTTCCTGGTCTTTCTGGCAGGGATCAGCCTGCGTCTGGTAAAAAAGATGCGGAAGAAAACCGTGCGCCAGATGCTTGCCGGAAATATCGGCAGGATGCCCAGGCAGCGGAAGATCTACAGCCTTCACCTGGAGAACCTTACCGGGGTTCTGACCAGGAAATTCATGTTTGCCAGGAAAGGTGCTTTTGCCGGAATCCTCTTTTCCCTGTCAGTGGGAAGTGTAATTTTTCTGGGCGCATATTTTGTAGCGGAAAACACAAAGATCAACAATGAACTGAACTTAAAAGCCGACGACGGTCTGGGGTCCGACATCCAGGTTTATGAGGCGTCTGATGAGCTGAAAGATGTCATTCCCAGGGAGGATTTGTCCGCATTGGAGGAGATCCGGGGAATCGAAGAAATCCATCCTGTCCGCTATCTTTTAGGAGAGATTCCCCTGACGGAGGGAAAGCTTAAGTGGACCTCTTATTTTGCCGAAGTGGCAGAAGATGAGACTAATCCTCCGGATCCGGAGCTGATGGAGAACTATCAGGGAAGAATCGTCCGGACGGGGGAAGAGGATTACCTTTTGAAGGTCAATGTCTATGGCTATGATGACGGCATGCTGGAAGAACTGCAGGATTATCTGCTGGAGGGAGAGATTGATCCCCAGAAGATGCGGGAAGAAAACACGGTGATTTTCAAGACCATTACCGACGGACAGGGAAATACGGACGGGATCGATCTGCACTGCAAAGACAGTCTTTCTTTAAAGACGCCCAGGGACCCTATGGCATCCGGAGAACTCCTGAAATTTTCAGGTGAGGAAAGCCAGTACAGCACCGAAGAATTTTCCATTGCTGCTGTGGTCAGCCGCCCGCTGGCAAAGGTAGAGACTTATATCGGAGACAGCGGTTCCACGGAGGTGGATCTGATCATGACTAATGAGCAGATGGAAGAAAATTTCGGTGTCACAGGCTATCAGACCATCAGTATTTCTCTGAAAGAAGGCGCGGACGCAGAAGAGACAGCAGGGCAGATCCGGGATGCCATGTCCCATATTTCCAGGTGCGTGGTAAAGGATTATACGGAGCAGATTGCTTCCCAGAATTTCTTCCTGGCACAGAAAATGATGTTCTTTTATGGTATCGCGCTGGTACTGTTTCTGGTCAGCCTGCTGCACATCATGAACAGTATGCAGTATCTGATCGCAGCCAGAAAGCATGAGTTCGGGATTCTGCGGGCCATGGGGATCACCGATGGGGGATTTCTCAAAATGCTGGCAAAGGAAGGTCTCCGCTACGGCATTTATTCCAGCCTTGTGATGACCGTTTTGTACTTTTTCGTACAGAAGATTTTATATTATTTTATGGTTCATGTATACCTGTATGTCCATCCCAGAGGAAGCATTTCCCCGGCGCCCTATGGGGCAATGGTGGCGCTGAATCTGGTGATCTGCATAGGAGCTGTGCTGATTTCCGGCGGCAGTATATTAAGAGAAGAAATCCTGGAGGAGATCCGGGAATAACCGGGAAATCCCGGAACGGCAGTCCGCAGAGGATAGCTGTTCCGGGATTTTTCGTCTTAATTAACCGTTCGGAGACAAAATTCATAATACAGCCTTCTTTATCTGGTATTCCAAGTCTGGTCTTTACAGAAAAGATTGGAAATAAGCATTCCGGCAGTGGTTACCCCTATGGCAGGAATAACCCCTCCGCCGAAAATTTCCTGGAGAGGCGGAACCAGTTCAAATGCCATAGCTGCGGCGATACCGGCGGTCATACCGATTTTGGCTGCTGTGACACTCATTTTTGATCGAAATGCAGGCGATTTCCGGTCTCTGGAGATCAGACCGATTACAAAGGCTGGAATCAGCACACCGCCGCAGATCGTATAGCCGTAGGTTCCCAGAGCATAGATGAAAGAGCCGAAAAACCCGGAAAGTATAGCGACAATACCGGCGAAGAGCGTGGCGATTTTTGCATAGCGCACACTGGCGGCGCCACTCAGCCTGCCTTTGGGATCCATAATGTCCGAGACAATATTTGCGGCTGCACAGTTTAAATGGGTGTCCGCACAGGACATACAGGCAGCCAGGACACTTTCTGCCAGAATAATTCCAAGAACCGGGGGCATCTTATTTTGAATCAGCCACACAAGGGCCTGATCTCCCTGGTCCGAAAACATAAGCGTAACGATTCCAAGAAGAATCATAATAAAAACCAGAATGATATTAGCAAAGAAAGTAAGACCATAGGCTTTTTTTGCTGTACTTACGTCTTTTGCTGTAAATGCCCGGTTCCAGAAAATGGGATTAGATACCGCTCCCACCAGACCTGTAAGAAAACTGGAAATGATGACGATGGGCTTTTCTGCGAAAAGGTCCCATTTGTCCGAATCAATTTGGAGAATCTGTTCTCTCAGATAACCGAAGTCCATGTGAAAAAGCTTTAAGCCGAAAATAACTACCAGTACAGCGAAAATCATCTGAATGGTGCCGTGGAGCGCATCTGCATAGATGACGGCTTTCAGACCGCCGCTTACGGTATAAAAGACAAAAACGACGCCGCAGACGATTACCGCTATGTGATAGTCAATGCCAAAAACCAGCTCCAGCACATAGGCTACTCCCATAATCTGTGCTCCAGGCCATACAACATTAGGCATTAACGCGGCTATGCCTCCGACTCTGCGTATCTGAGCATCTCCTCCAAACAGATAGTCAGAGATAAAATGGGGCATAGAATAATATTTAAACCGGGAAAGATAGGGTGCCAGGATATAGCCCATAAGGATACCGCCCAGCAGCCCTTCGCCCAGCCACAGCCAGTAGGCGCTGATTCCTTCCATGGCGCCTCGTCCTGCCTGGCCGATAAAGTTTCCGGCTCCGCTGAAACTTGCCCAGGCGGTGAGGAAAAGCAGAACCGTTCCGGTTCTTTTGCCGCCTATAAAGTATTCTTCGGCGCTGTCAGCGCTGCCTCTGGTCCGCAGACCTACGGCGAAACAAAAAAACAGGTCTGCAAGGACTAAGATTGCCGCAATGATGGTATATCCCTGGGACAATTTCATACACCTCCGTTTATTCCTGCTGCTTTAACTATTTGTAGTTTTCCTGATTTTCTTTGAGTACCGGTATGTCAGGACTGCGGTGACAATGCCCAGTATGCCGCAGCCAATGGCCCAGTACCAGATAAAATCATAGCCCTGATTTCCATAGGTATCCAGCCAGGAACCTGCCAGCTTTGCAAAGTATACATCAGGCAGGTAGCAGAGCATAGAGATAATTCCCGTGGCGATTCCGGTCATGGAAAGGGGGATTCCTACCTCATTGAGGGTGGCAAAATAGATGCCTCTCATACCGGAGTATACAATGGCAAAAGCAAAGGAGACAGCCAGGCATAGGATAAAGGAGCTTTTGGTGAAGATAAGGGCTGCACATAATACAGAAGCCACAGCCAGATAAATGCCCAGAGTTTTCGCTTTGGAGCCGATTTTATCAGAGATAAAGCCAATAGCGAAGGTCATTGCAGCGGCTATAATATAATTCCGGATAATGGCAAAAGTGCTGGCGGTAGTCTCCGAGACACCCAGTATATTTACTGTATAAGCACCCAGATAACCGTTTCCTGCGGAAGTAAAGGAGAAACAGCAGAAAACCAGGGCTGAAATCAGCCAGGTGCCTGGCATTTTCAATACACGAAGTACATTTTTTATACTGAAGTTTTCCTGAACCTGGGTCTGAGTTTCTTCTGCGCCAATGACCTTGGACGGGATAAAGAAAAAGACCAGGGCAGAGAAAAGGAGAAATAAAGCGCCGCTGATAAACATTAGATTTCTCCACTGGACACCCAGAAGCTCAGGGCTGATCTCTCCCGAAGGAAGCACTGCCCCGCCCAGAAGGCCCACCCCTGCAAAGCCAATCAGCATTCCGAAAATGCCGCGGACAAATTCAGAGGTAGAGAACATTCTGCCCTGCTCCCTGGCATTTCCCATTTTTCTGGTTAATTTCAGATAGGCGGACCAGATAAGGAAGCTTGTGCCTACTCCGTAAAGGAGATGAATAATAATAATAGATATCTTGCCGGGCACCAGACCGAACCAGAAGGAACACAGACCCATTAGGCACCCTCCGGCTATAAGCAGCCATTTTTCATTGAAACGGTCTGCAAAGATGCCGCCGAAGGGATATCCCAGCATGGAGACAATTCCAAAAGCCATGCCAAAGTCCCCGATAAAGGTATTGACGGTCTCAGGGGGAACAATCTGCTTATATTGGGTAAATAACACGCACATCTGGTCATAGTAACTGTATCTCAGAAAGGGAACATAAACCATGATTCCCGCCATCAAAGCACATAAAACCACTACAAACCAGCGCTTCACACCTGTAATTTTCATTGCCATGCCTCCCATTCTTTTTACAGGGAACGGATTTTTTCAAATTCCTGGGGTTCCATACCGGACTTTGCCAGGATTTTTTCTGCTGCTGCTCTGGCTTCATCATCCAGAACAGGAGGATTGTCCTGATAGGATTTCAGCAGCCGTTCCATTTCTTTATCGACACTTTCTTTAAAATAATCAGAACCGGAAGCGTTGCGGGAACCTACCTTAGGAGAATAAAGGTCCATATAATTTTCCAAAGTATAATCTGCGGTGACAAAGCTTCCGCTGTGGCCGATTTCCTTGATTTCTTCCAGATTTAAGGTTTCTTCATTGACTTCAAAAGGAGTAAAGGATGCCTTTACCTGACGCATGATCTCAAAGTCTATCACCATTTTCTCGAAGGAAGTGGCATTTACACTGTCCATAACCCCTCCGGCTTCCATTACAAGGTTAATGCCGTGGCGGTACGCAGAGGAAAAAGTAAGCATAGATTCATAGCCTGCCTGGCAGTTGATTACCGGTGCGTCTGTCTGACAGCCGCCGCCTCTGGAGGGCATTCCGTAGAATTTCCCCATATTTGCAGAAAATCCCTGCATGAGAGTACCTTCCGGAGCTGCGCAGGCAAAGGTGATTCCCCCTCGCAGGTCCGCGGCAGTGGACTGAATGCCGAATACAACAGGAGTGCCGGGACGAATCATCTGAGCCAGTACGATACCTGCCAGTGCTTCCGCTGTTCCGCTGGCGATCGTTCCTGCCATAGACAGAGATCCTGTAGCGCCAAGCATAGTAGCGGGACAGAGAACTGCCGCCTGCCCGTATTTTGCAAGAAGCATAAGACAGTCCAGCATTCTTTCGTCTAAGGTAAGCGGAGATACGGTATTAATCAGGGCAATCATACGGGGTTTTTCTGCCATGGCTTTCATGCCGCCGAAAAGGGCACAGCCCGCCTCCAGAATCAGCTCCATTTCGTTTTTGAAGCCGGTGGGGAGCATAATCGCTTTATCAGAATGAGTCAGGGCAGCATAGAACATTTCTACAGCCGCCCGTTCCTCTGGAATATCTCCCGGCTGAATCAGAATCCCGCCGTTAATGGAATAAAGCTCCTCTGCCTGAACCAGCTTCAGACTTTTGATATAATCTTCCATAGTTCCGGAGCGGCGGTTTCCTTCCCAATCGTCAATAAAAGCACAGCCATAGGTAGGTGCCGGGTTGACCGTATCTTTGCCCAGGAATACATTATATTTAGGATTTCTGGCATATAAGGTAAAGGATTCCGGCGCCATCTTTACCCAGTGGAGTACCTGCTCTTCTGTGAAATAAGCAGTGGAGCCTTCTACCCGAATGTCATGTTCCTTTAAGATTTCCAGTGCTTTTGCATTATGGAAATCCACACCAACTTCTTTCATGATTTCCATAGCTGCTGCATGGATTTTCTGTTCTCTTGTCATTTGATCTCCTCCTTTAATCTCTGTTTCTGATTCCCAGTTTTAATACATCACGAAGATAGCGGATGCTTTCTTCACATGCCTGAAGCTCTCTGACCCTTGCTTCTTCAATAGGTTCGTCAAGGCTTTTGAAGGCAATTTCATTTTCAAAGATGATTTTGTCCAGGGAAGATTTTTCCCGGATTTGCGTCACCATTTTGGGACAATCCATGGAACCCTGACCGTGGGGCGCTCCAATATCGTGTACTCCAAGAGGATCTACTACAATAAGGTCATCACTGAAATGGCAGCAGTATGCCCGGGGAAGCATACGCTCCATAGCATAGTAGGGATTTTCGATTACCTGCAGAGGATTCATGGTATCCACACAGGTGCCGATGAAAGGATGATTCAGCTTCTCTACCAGCCACAGGATTTCATCAGCAAAGGTGTCCGTGTGATTTTCAATGGCAATCTGCATACCAAATTCCTCTATCATAGGCAGGGCTTCCTTAAATTCTCTGTACCGCTGGGACAGCTGCTCCATGATTTCCGGGTGCATACAGGAACCGTACAGTTCTCTGGGGCGGAGAATGTCCAGGCTGAACTTTACAAGTTCAGCATCCAGGGCATGGCCAATCTGAAGTGCCTCCTTTACGGTGCAGTTTACTCTGGAATCACTGCCTGCATGGAAGGAAGAATTAAATTCCAGAAACAATCCGTGGGCTTTTGCCTCCTGGGCTACCTTTTTCAGATTTTTCTGGGAAAAGGGATCTTCCTCAGAAGTGGTGAGAAGATCAACTTTGGTAATCTGAAGACCGTCCAGCTCCCAGTCCACCGCCCGGTCCATTAATTCATACAGGGACATGGTCTGTTCAAAGTAATAATCCTTGCCAAATCCCCAACTTTCTCCAAGTCCGAAAAAATGCAGGGTATACGTGTGCATTCCCAGACGGATAGGTCTGTTTTTGTCAGCCATATACATGTTCCCTCCTTTGAAAGAAATAAAAGTAAACACGTTAACTTTTATAAAATTATAAAGCCTGGGAGGGTAAGAAGTCAAGTAAACACGTTAACTTTTTGAGGGTTTGTAGATTATGCACAAAAAATAGTACTACAATACAAAGACGGAATTAAAAAAGAGCTGTTAAAGAATTGATAGGACTTATGTGCAGGGGCTGCTGCATAAAAGAAAAATGGAGAATATTTCTGACATCTGTTAAGTGCGGCAGCCCCCGGATAAGGAATTGTCAATTTGTTAATTTTTCTGTATTGCTGCGAATCAGTCTGTCACAGAGCTGCCGCAGCTGGTTTCGCTTTTCGTCGTCTGCAGTTCTGGCATCCTGGATGAGCCCTCTGGCAATCAGAGGATTGGTGTAGCTGAGGAAAAGTGCATTATCGCTGTTGAGATACCCCATATTTTCCAGCCGCCGGAGCATCATATAATCTCTTTCCTGAAGATTTTCGTTGAAGAGCAGAGTGTAATAGTGGGCGGTGTATTTTTCAGAGCCTTTAAAGGGAAACAGCTCAAAGTAATCCTGAAATGCCGGACCGAAGATGCTGTTGTCTTCCCCCCAGAAAAGCCGGTAATAGATGTCAGGCCTTGCAAATGCATAATGGTCAAATAATTCCCAGCCCTGAATATAGATTTCCAGAAATTCCTTATCACTGTCCAGAAGATTGGCATACTGACGCATATATTCATCCAGAAAACGTATGGAAGCCACAGCAATCAGATATTCCAGGCTGTCAAAATGCTTGTATAAGGCAGCGGCGGAGCAGCCCAGTTCTTTTGCCAGACTGCGGACTGTCAAAGAGGAGGCATCTTCGCTGCAAAGCTTTTGGTAGGTCATAAGAATAAATTTTTTTCTGGTTTCATTTCCTTTGTTATAGTTTGCCATATGAAGAAAATCACTTTCTAAAAAATCTTTATATTCATTCTATATGTTGGAACGAAAACTTGTCAACCTGGAATTGAAACCATGATTTCAGCAAATAAAAATTTCAAAAATGGTAAAAGCTGCAAAAGGCTTAATTATGCGGATTGAAGAAGCCTAAGCGCCGGTGCCGCCTATGATGAGATGTATGATATAGTTAAAATCCTGGAGGAAATCGGGGGGATTTTACCCTCACGTTTTATAGCCCGTGTGGACAGACATCTATTCGATATTCAGTCGTATGTGTTCTCTAATGGAAGTTCACATCAATTAATCGTTCAGAAACAAAATTCAGACAAAACAGAAATAAATCCATGCCATAATTGCAGCATACAACAGAGAAAGGAGCGTCAGGGATGGTTAGAAAAGCAGCAGTAGCAGCGATTATAGCGACAGCGGTTGCAGCCGCAGCAGCGGTCGCTGCAGTTGTCAGAAAGAAGAAATAAGGTGGAGAACGTAAAATCGTATAAGAACAAGCGGCAGCAGTCCGGCAGCCGTAAGTAGAAAGGTTGGTTGAAAAGAATGAAAAAGAGTACTTTTACAGCAATGCTCCTTGGAACGATCGGGGGAATCCTGTTTGCTCTTGGCATGTGTATGGCGCTGATTCCGGAGTGGAACGCTTTTAAACCCGGAGTCATTATGGGGATTGCCGGAGCGGCGGTTCTGCTGATCATGGTGCTGGTATGGCGGAGGATGGAACAGAAAGACCCCATCAAAGTGTCCGGAAAGACTATAGGAACTGTGCTGTTTGGCATAGTCGGAGCACTGCTTTTTGGCGTGGGAATGTGTCTGACAATGGTATGGAGCAGAATGATCCTGGGAATCGTGATCGGAATTGTGGGGATTGTTCTTCTTCTGTGTCTGATCCCTTTGACAAAAGGATTAAAATAATACGCAGGGACAGGAATCCAAAGAGAAGCTGCTGAATTAACAATTCAGAAACAAAAACCAAACAATGCAGAAATAAAAGAAAGGTATCCTGTCTGTGCAGGAAAGGAAAGTTCCTGCCGGATCTTGTGTCTGGTATTCAAAACAAATATCAGATATAATGACCACAGATAGTTCCGGACAGGAACAAAACGGGAGGGACAAGGGATGATTCACATACTTGTAGTAGAAGATGACCAGAAACTGAATAAGATTGTATGCACCTATCTCAATGATACCGGCTTTGAG
>NHCFC00100__coassemble_1400_pt1 | contig 46083 bp, 39 predicted proteins | sample NHCFC00100__metabat2_low_PE_019 | metagenome-assembled genome bin NHCFC00100
TTGGAATCGGTATCCTTTTCCGTTTCTTTCTGCTGGGACTTTTCTGTCTCTGTGGCTCCGGCGGAGGTGTCTGCTGCCCCTTTTCCTCCCAGATTGCAGGCTGCCGCGCCTGCTGTCAAAACTCCAGCCACACAAAGTACCATTCCTTTTCTTACAAGTGCTCTTATTCTTCTGTTCTCCATTGATTTTCTCCTTTCTGTTTTGTATGATTGTTTTTTGATGTTTCCTATTATCCCAGAGACACCTGAAAGGTTTCTGAATGAATTCTTAACAAATCTAAATCTATCGGTCCCAGCGCTTCTTTCCCGGCGCACAATCCAGGTCGGCAGAACACACCTCTTTCACAGGATCGGACAGGCAGCAGCATTCCATTTCGTCAGGACAATTCTGCCTGAATCATTCTTCCCGGACATCTTTTATGCTGTCGTTCATTTCCTATGACATAAAAAGAGCCAGACACTCTGCCTGACTCTTTGGTTTCACTTATCTTCTATTTTCTTTGCCTGAGAACTTCATACATGAGAATTCCGGACGCCATCGCCGCGTTTAAGGATTCCACCTGTCCCTTCATAGGAATCCGGATCAGACAGTCTGCCTGGGAGGTCAGCCGGTCGGTGAGACCGTTTCCCTCATTTCCAATGAAAAATGCGGTACCTTTCCGGTAATCCTCCTCATCATAGCTGTTCTTCCCCTGCAGATGGGCGGCATAGGTCTGAATGCCCAGCTGTTTTAACTGAGGCAGAAGCGCCTCAATAGAATCCGTATACAGCACCGGCATACGGTACACCGATCCCATGGTTGAACGGATCACCTTAGGATTAAAAACGTCCACAGAGTTTTTGCTCATCAGGATCCCGGTAACTCCCGCCCCTTCTCCGGTACGGAGTATGGTTCCCAGATTTCCCGGATCCTGGAGATCCTCCAGGACCATGAGAAAAGGCGCCTCCTGACCTTTTGTCATATCCTCCAGCGTATATTTCTCCATGCGAATGAGGCACAGGACGCCCTGGGGCGTCACGGTATCCGAAACAGACTTAAACACCTTATCCTCCACGAGCTCTGTCAGAGGTCCCGGCTCCTGGATTCCTTTTTCCCTGAGGATCTTCCTGCACTCCTCTTTCCCGGCAAAGGACTCTGCCAGATAGATCTTCTCGATCCTCTCTCTGGGCGCTTCCCGGAACATCTTGATCCCCTCCACCACAAAGACCTGTTCCTCCCGCCTTGCTTTTGCCTTTTTCAAAAGCTGGGCGATTCGTTTCATCTGCGGATTTGCACTGCTTGTTATCATCCTATTCCCCTTTCAGAAAAAAGAGGGCGCGCATCTGCACGCCCTCCTGATGGTCCTTTCACCGGATCAGCTGTTCTTGCTGTAATTATGTGACAGTGAATAGCTTACTTCATACTGGTATTCGGAAATGGTCTTCTTCATTGCCAGTGCTTCGTTGATATCCATGTCGATGTATTCTGCGTCTCTGTAGCAGATAACTCTCTTTGTCTTGCCTTCCAGAAGGACATCTACTGCCTTTGCGCCCATGATGGATGCATAGACACGGTCCTTACAGGTAGGAGTGCCGCCTCTCTGCATGTGTCCCAGGATGGTAGCTCTAGTTTCGATTCCTGTTGCGGCTTCGATACGCTTTGCCATAGCCTCGGAATGTCCGATGCCTTCTGCATTGATGATGATATGATGCTTTTTGCCTTTTTTACGGTTGTCAATGATGTTATTGATGATGCGCTGCTCATCGTAATCATATTTCTCAGGAAGAAGAATATCCTCCGCGCCGTTGGCAATACCGCACCACAGGGCGATGTATCCTGCGTTGCGTCCCATAACCTCGATGATACTTACACGCTCATGAGATGTGGAGGTATCACGAACCTTGTCGATGGCTTCCATAGCAGTATTGACTGCTGTATCAAAACCAATGGTATATTCTGTACAGGCGATATCCAGGTCAATGGTGCCGGGTACGCCTACGGTATTGATTCCCAGATTTGCCAGCTTCTGCGCGCCTGCAAAGGAACCGTCACCGCCGATGACAACAAGACCGTCGATGCCGTGTTTTCTGCACACTTCTGCTGCTCTTTTCTGTCCTTCCAGGGTACGCATCTCTGCACAGCGGGCAGTATAAAGAACAGTACCGCCCTTCTGAATGGTATCAGATACATCCACTGCTGTCATGTCCACGATCTCTTCATTGATCAGACCTGTGTATCCCTTCTGGATTCCCTTCATATTTACGCCGCGGCTCAGACCTCTTCTTACGACAGCACGAATTGCCGCATTCATACCTGGAGCATCTCCACCACTTGTTAAAACGCCGATTGTTTTGATTTCTTTACTTTCAGCCATAATCTTCCTCCATAATATCAGAGCCTGCTTTGAAACAGTTTTCCAAAGCCGCAGCTTATGTTTTTTCTTTTATACATTGAATCGCTTTTATTTTAATTCATTTTTCTAAGATTTTCAATACTCTTTTCAACAACTTTTATATTGTCTTTTCCGTATTTTTCATACAATCTGACAAGAAGCGACCGGTCAATATGCACTTCTCTGGCGGGTCCCAGCCGTTTTACTGCCTTTGGAGAGCGGATATAGACCACCACACTGTCCCTGCCGTCCGAATCCTTCAGGATATCAAACAGCTGCTCCTCCTGCGCCAGATAGGCTTCTTTTGTCTCAAACTGCAGCCACAGCTCTCTGGGCGCCTCCTCAAAGGCATAGATCTTCTCACAGATCAGCTTGCTGGCTTTCTCTTCCTCCGCGGAAACACGTCCCTGGATAAAGACCTTGGCATCTACATCCATCAGCCGGACGTTTTTCTCATAATCCCTTGGGAATACCACGACTTCTACAGTCCCCACCAGGTCCTCCAGCGTAAGGAACGCCATGACCTTGTTGGTTTTGGTATATTTAATGGTCTTTGCCGTGATCATTCCGCCTACCACTTCCTTGGCTCCGTCTCGCACCTTGGGATTTCCTGTCTCCTCGTCCGGCTGGAAATCCGTGGTCACTGCAGAAATATTTTTTCTCCACTTCTCTTCATATTCTTCCAAAGGATGACCGCTGATATACACGCCCAGCACTTCTTTTTCAAAGGCAAGCATGGCTTCTCTGGGATATTCTTCCACATCAGGCATCCGGATCTCATAGGAAGCCTTGTCCTCCTCAGAGGCAATGTCAAACAGACTCAGCTGCCCTGCCATGACATTTTTCTTCTCCTGGTTCACTGCGTCCAGGATCTGGACATAGACCATCATCTTCTGCCGGCGGTTTCCTGCCAGACCGTCAAAAGCGCCTGCTTTGATAAAGTTTTCGATCACTCGTTTATTTAATTCTTTTCCGGAAAGGCGCTCAATGAAATCTCTCAGATTTTTATACGGTCCTCTTGCGTTTCTCTCTTCCACTAATCCTTCGATCACAGGTCTTCCCACACTTTTGATGGCTGAAAGTCCGTAGCGGATGCTGTTTCCGTCTACAGAGAAGGCGCTTTCCCCTTTATTGATGTCCGGAGGCAGGATATCAATGCCCATCTTCCGGCTGGAAAGGATGTATTCTGCCACTTTGGAAGGGTTATCAATGACAGAGGTCATCAGCGCCGCCATGAATTCTACCGGATAATAGCATTTCAGATAAGCGGTCTGATAGGCGACTACCGCGTAGGCGGCAGCATGAGATTTATTAAATGCATATTTGGCAAAGTCTGTCATCTCGTCATAGATCTTATTGGCAACCTGCTCCGGGATCCCGTTATGAATACAGCCGGGTACGCCTTCTTCTTCATTTCCATAGACAAAATTCTGGCGTTCCTTTTCCATGACGGAAGCTTTCTTCTTACTCATGGCACGGCGCACCAGGTCGCTTCGTCCCAGGGTATAGCCTCCCAGGTTACGCACGATCTGCATTACCTGCTCCTGGTAAACGATGCAGCCGTAGGTAGCTTTCAGGATCGGCTCCAGCTCCGGGCAGTCATAGGTGACGCTGTCCGCATTGTTCTTCCCTTTAATATATTGGGGTATAAAATCCATGGGACCCGGACGGTACAGGGAAATGCCCGCAATGACATCCTCCAGGTTCTGCGGTTTTAATTCCTTCATGAAACTGGTCATGCCCGCGCTTTCCAGCTGGAACACACCGTCGGTCTTTCCGGCTCCCAGCATTTCATAAACCTTTTTGTCCTCCTGGTCGATATGGTCCATATCCAGCTTGACTCCTTTATTTTTCTCTGCCAGCTGGACGGCATTCTGGATCACCGTAAGGGTCCGAAGTCCCAGAAAGTCCATTTTCAAAAGCCCCAGCTCTTCCAGTGTGGTCATGGTAAACTGGGTGACAATGGAACCGTCGGAGGCTCTGGAAAGGGGCACATACTCGTCCACCGGCTTCTGGCTGATGACCACGCCGGCAGCGTGCATGGAGGTATGCCTGGGCAGCCCCTCCAGACGTTTGCTCATATCAATGAGATTTCTCACGGTCTCATCCGATTCATAGAGACTTTTCAGCTCCGGATTCATCGTCAGGGCTTTGTCTATGGTAATATTCAGCTCCGTGGGGATCATCTTGGCAATGGCATCGCACTGGGCATAGGGCAGGTCCATGACCCTTCCCACATCCCGGATCACGCCCCTGGCTGCCATAGTACCGAAGGTCACGATCTGCACCACCCGGTCCTTCCCGTATTTCTCCACCACGTAATCAATGACCTCCTGGCGTCTCTCGAAGCAGAAATCCACGTCGATATCCGGCATGGACACACGTTCCGGATTCAGGAAACGCTCAAACAGAAGATCATACTTGATGGGGTCCAGTTTGGTAATGCCAAGGGTATAAGACACCAGGCTGCCTGCCGCGGATCCTCTTCCCGGTCCTACCATAATGTCGTGGTCCCTGGCAAATTTGATGAAGTCCCACACGATCAGGAAATAATCCACATATCCCATGGTCTTGATGACATTCAGCTCATACTCCAGGCGCTCTTTCAAAGCATCCAGATTTTCACTGTACCGCTCCTCAAGTCCTTCATAGCAGAGCTTATTCAGATATTCCCAGGAAGTATAGGGCGCCGGCACATCGAATTTCGGCAGCTTGGTCACGCCGAATTCGATCTCCACATTGCACCGGTCTGCAATCTTCTGGGTATTGGCAATGGCTTCCGGCGCATAGGAGAACAGTTCTGCCATCTCCTGGGGAGATTTCACATAATACTGCCCGCCTTCATAACGCATCCGGTCCTCATCCTGAAGCCGCTTTCCGGTCTGGACGCAGAGCAGGATATCGTGCGCCTGGGCGTCGGTGCTGTAAGTGTAATGGATATCGTTGGTCGCCACCAGATCGATCCCGGTCTCCTGATGCATTCTCAGAAGCTGGCTGTTGACCGTCTGCTGCTGAGGAATTCCATGATCCTGCAGCTCCAGGAAGAAATTCCCTTTTCCAAAAATCTCTTCATATCTGAGAGCGGCTTTCTTCGCTTCCTCGTAAAGCCCTCTGGTGATATACCTTGCCACCTCACCGGCAAGGCAGGCGCTGAGAGCGATAATTCCCTGGTGATACTGGGCTAAAAGCTCCAGATCCACCCTGGGTTTATAATAAAATCCGTCAATAAAGCCCTTGGACACGATCTTCATCAGATTCTCATATCCCTGCTGGTTTTCTGCCAGGAGCACCAGATGATAATATTTATCCTCTGCATGCCCTGCCTCCTTGTCAAACCGGGAACCGGGGGCTACATAGACCTCACATCCCATGATCGGCTTGATCCCTGCCGCCTTTGCCGCCTTATAAAAATCAATGCAGCCAAACATGACTCCATGGTCTGTTATGGCCGCACTGTTCATTCCCAGTTCCTTTACTCTGGCTACATATTCATTTATCTTATTGGAACCATCCAAAAGGCTGTATTCCGTATGTACATGCAAATGAGCAAATTCCACTGTTTCTCTCCTTTATCTGTAATGATGGACAGCAGCAAAACTGCTTACCATTCTTCCTCTTCTTCACTGGCTTTCCTGATCAGGACATTGTACCAGCGGCTGCTCTGGTCTTCCCTGAGATCGCTGGTCTTCCAGATATCCAGCACTTTAATGCCGGATAAAGAATCCAAAAGATGGTTCAGTGCCTCTCTGTCATAGTCATAGAAATACCTGCCGTTGAACCGTCCGTTCCTGTCGCCTTTTCTCACGGAAAAATACAGGATCCCGTCCTCTTTCAGCGCTCTCAGGATCTTCTTCATCACACCCTGGATTTCTTCAGGCGGAAAATGTCCCAGAACGGCGCACGCCCAGATTCCATGGAACACATCGTCAAATTCCATGTCTTCCACTTTCAGGTGAAGCACTTCCCTGCCTGTATGGATACTTGCCAGCTTGCACATCTGCTCAGAGCCGTCCATGGCAGTGACCACACAGCCCTCCTCCTCAAGAAACACGGTATCTCTTCCGGAACCGCAGCCCAGGTCAAGAACATCAGCATTCTCCGGCAGATACTCCAGAAATCTCTGAAGCTGCTCCTCCATGCTCAGTTCCACCGTCTTTTCATAATAGGGCACCGCGTACCGGTTATAATAATCTATCGAGTCCACTTATTTTCCTCCTTCTGGACATAACAACACAACTATTGGTATTATACCACACTGCCCCGCCTTATAAAAGGTTTAGAGCACATAAATTTTACCGTTTTTCAATTCTACTTTCTTCTCCTTCAGGAGATGTCCCACTGCACGCTTAAAGGCGTTCTTGCTCAGTCCGAATTCTCTCTGGATGACCTCCGGGGAAGCCTTGTCGTCAAAGGGAAGCACCCCGTCAAATTCCTGGATGATCTCATACACGCTCTGTGCATCCTCATGGAGCTGGATATATGCCTTCTGCTTGGCGCTCAGGGTAAGCTTTCCGTCCTCCCTCACAGCAGATACCCGGCAGGAAAGTTCGTCTCCCACCTTATATCCCGCCTGCGCCTCCTGTCTGGGGATCATGGCAGAATACTGGTAATCCACTGCCACAAACACGCCGAAGTTCTGACTGATCTCATATACCAGCCCGGTAACGCTGTCTCCTTCACTGTAGGGAGAATCTGTCCTCAGATAATGATACAGCTTCATTGTGGCGCACAGACGGCTGCTCTTATCAATGTACAGCGCCACCAGCACTTCTTCTCCTTCGTGGACTTTTTTTGTCTGTTCCCGGTAAGGAAGAAACAGATCTTTCTCCAGTCCCCAGTCCAGAAAAGCGCCGATGCGGCTGACCTGCGCCACCTTTAAAAGGGCTACTTTTCCCAGTGTGATCTTCGGCTCCCGCACAGTCGCGATCAGCCGGTCGGCAGAATCTCTGTAGATGAATACAGACATCCGGTTTCCTTCCTTTGTGCCTTCCGGAACCTGTTTGCCAGGAAGCAGCACCCGTTCCTTCTCTGCCGCATCCGGCTTTTCACCCAGATATACACCGAACTCCACCCGTTTTACAACTATCAGTTCCTGTCTTTTTCCTAATTCTATCATACAATCTCCTTTTTCTATTTCAGTTCGATCACTGCATACGTATCTGCCAGGGGGCTGTCCAGGGAAACCGTGTACACGCCCTTTTCTTCATGGATCCTGGGAATGATCTCATCTCCCAGCACCGCCTGTTTCTTATATTCTGCCCGCATCTGGCTTACGCAGAAATCCGCGGGAAGGTATTCCTGCGCCATCTGGATATACTGACCGTTGTTTACATGGTGATTACTGTCCAGATGATGGGGCTTTACCGTAAAGCGCTCAAATTCCCGGTATCCCTTGGGAAGGCGGATCTTCCTGGGAGCATATTCCATGGCAAGCTTCTCCTCCAGCGGATAAGCCCGGATCTGCTCCTCATCCACCAAAGCCGGCATACCGGTTTCCAGATCCAGAAATGTCCAGAGGGTATTGGCATAGGCAATGCGCCTGCCTTCTTCATCCTCCATAACGAAATTCCTGTTTCCCAAAAATCTTTTAAACTCATAGGGCCATGTGGAGATCCGGACCTTTTCACACAGCCGGGGATAACGCTCCACTGCGATCTGCCAGGCAGACAGCACCCATGTCCGCTGCTTCTGCATCAGGTGGTCCATCCCCACGCCTGCTGCCTCAGAATGAAAGGTGCTGCAGTCCTGAAAATAATTGATCAGTCCGTTTAGTGTCAGTTTCTTATCCTCCCCCACTTCGCTGAAACGGATCCTGCTCTCAAAAGAATAGCTCATTTTCCTGCCTCCATAAAATATAAAACCTTCTCCATCTTCTCTGTATACCAAAATATCCCAGACAAATTGTCTGGGATATTCAATAGCTGGGCTACAAGGATTCGAACCTTGAAATGACGGAGTCAGAGTCCGTTGCCTTACCGTTTGGCGATAGCCCAATGTTTTGCTGTTGTCTTGCAACAAAATGTATTATATAGCATAGCTTTTAAAAATGCAAGCACTTTTTTAAATTTTTTTCAATTTTTTTTGGAACAGGCGGATACCCGCCTGTTCCAATACCAGAAACCCTGTTTTTCCAGTTCTGGATTTCCATTTATTCAATAGCTGCCCTTCCCATTTCCTCCAGCAGCTCGGTCTTGATCTTATACAGCTTGTCCGACAGGTCTACATAGACCTCCTGAGGATTGACCAGTCTTCGTGTCTCATCCCAGAGCGTATTCAGCTCTTTTCTGCAGATCTCCTGGATCTCCATGACAGACGGAGAAGTATACTCGCACTTGCCTTTCCTGAAGACAGGGACAAGGAGCTCCCGCAGCTCATAGGTGCCGCCTGTGATCTTTGTCTTTTTCCAGGTAGCAATGGGATCGAAAATGATCATATCCTCTTTGGGGTCAAATTCCTCTCCTGCCAGGCAGATCAAGTCTGCGCGGATCTTTCCGGTTTCTTTATCGTAAATTCTCTGGATGGTCTTATTTCCCGGATTGGTCACTTTTTCAATGTTTTCGGAGAGCTTGATCTTAGGAACGAAATCCTTATCCTCCTTGTCCTTGATCGCCGCCAGCTTATACACACCGCCGAATGCCGGATGACCGCTGGAGGTAATGAGGTTGGTCCCCACGCCCCAGGAATTGATCTTGGCTCCCTGGGTCTTCAGGCTGTCGATCAGATATTCATCCAGATCACTGGAAGCAGAGATCACCGCATCCCCGAAGCCCGCCTCGTCAAGCATCTTATACGCCTTTTTAGAAAGGTAAGCAAGGTCGCCGCTGTCAATACGGATCCCATATCCTTTCATCTCCACTCCGGCTTCCTTCATCTCCTGAAATACCCGGATGGCATTGGGCACACCGGAATTCAGCACATCATACGTGTCCACCAGAAGGATGCACGCCTGCGGATAAAGCTTGGCATACGTCTTAAATGCCGTATATTCGTCCGGAAAACTCATGATCCAGCTGTGGGCATGAGTACCCTTCACCGGAACATCGAACATCTTCCCTGTCAGTACATTGGAAGTGCCGATGCAGCCGCCGATCATAGCTGCTCTTGCTCCATAGATCCCTGCATCCGGTCCCTGTGCCCGGCGCAGACCGAATTCCATAATGCCGTCTCCCTTTGCCGCATAAACCACACGGGACGCTTTGGTAGCGATCAGGCTCTGGTGATTAAGAAGATTCAAAATCGCCGTCTCCAGCAGCTGCGCTTCCATAACAGGAGCAATGACTTTTAAAAGGGGCTCCATAGGAAATACTACGGTTCCCTCCGGCACGGCATAGATATCCCCGGTAAAGTGAAATCCCCTCAGATATTCCAGGAAATCCTCATCGAAAATATTCAGGCTTCTTAAATAGTCCACATCATCCGGAGAAAAATGCAGGTCACGCACATATTCAATAACTTGTTCCAAGCCCGCAGCAATGGCATAGCCGCCTCCACAGGGATTTTTCCTGTAGAATGCGTCAAATACTACCATCTGATCTGTGGGATTTTTGAAATATCCCTGCATCATGGTCAGTTCATATAAATCCGTCAGTAAAGTTAAATTTAAGGCTCTCATACATGTGCTCCTTTGTATTTAAATTACGGTCATTATAGCACTTTTAAGCCTAAAAGAAAAGTTTTCCCAGAGTTGTTTTTACCTGATCTTTACTGGATTTTTACTCCAGTTCATGATATTCCTCCAGCGTCATCCCCGTAAGGGACAGATACAGAGACAGCGCTTCCCCCACATAGCGGATATGCCACGGTTCATAAGGGAATCCGGTGATCTTTTCCTTGTTTCTGGGATATCTTATGATAAATCCGTAAAGGGGCGCATGTCTGGCAAGCCATTTTCCCTCTTTTGTAGCTTCAAATTCTTCCTCCAGTTCCAGGTTTACTGCCGGGCAGGATACATCCAGGGCAAGCCCGGTCTGATGCTCGCTGGCTCCCGGCGGAGCGACTGCACTGCTTTTCCTTTTCTGCGCGTCTTCATATAGCTTTTTCTGTCTGTCATAAGAGCGGTATCCGGACACGCCCACCAGTCCCATCTGGTTCAGCGCCGCCTGAGTAAACAGCCGTACCGCTGCCTTTGCCGCCGTCTTCTCCATCAGCCTTCGCTCATCACCCGGAGGCGCGCTGAAGGGGATCGCCGGCTCTGCAAGTTCATCCGGGATATAATCCGGAGAAAGAAGCCTTTCTTTATTTACAATAAGAGGGAAATATTTCATGGTATCCTACCGCCTTTCCTGTACGTAATATTCTATGCAGGAAAGGGCAGAGGCAGAACTTACTGTTCCATCTGCCTTCCAAGGAAGCCTGCCGCTGCCTGGGCAAGCTTTTTCTCTACCTCTGAAAAAGTCCTTCCGCCTGTCTTATCAAGGATGATCACGGCTCCTACCGCATCTCCCGCGCAGGTAATGGTGTGGATCACCTGGGAAGCGTACTCTCCTTTATCCCCCTCTATGATTTTAAAATATCCATTGTCTGTGATGCAGATGTTGATCCGGTCGGCGATGGCGTCTTCCAGATCCCGGTGGATCCTGTGCTCGGCATATTCCTTAAATCCGCTTCCGGCTGCCGCGATCACCTGATCCCGGTCTGTAATGCACACCAGACATCCGGCTGCCTGGGCAAGGGCTTCTGCGTATTCCTTCGCAAAGGTACTCAATTCACCGATGGGAGAATACTTCTTCAGAATGATCTCTCCCTCTCTGTCCGTGAAGATCTCGAGCGGGTCGCTCTCTCTGATGCGCAGTGTCCTTCTGATCTCTTTTGGTATTACCACCCTTCCCAGGTCGTCGATTCTCCTTACAATCCCTGTTGCCTTCATAAAAAAATCCCTCCATCTTACATGCTGTCTGTTCTTATGCCCCACCGGCGCAGCCTCTGACAGAATCCGCCTTTGCCGGTCAGGATTCTTCACCGCGCCGGATATCTCCGGCAGATAGACATATTATCTGTAAAATGGAGGAAAATATACCAATGAACTTTAACCTATGCTGAGGTTTTCCTTAAACTCCAGGATCTTCTTCTCTTCGTATTCTCCTTGATAAGTTCCGCCAAGGAAGCGGTCCAGGGTTTCCTGGAAACTTTCCCAGGATTCTCTCTCCTGGTAAGCAAGGATAGGACCGAACAGGACGCCGGCTTCCCGGGCTGCTTCCAGATCTGCAGGCGCGTCACCGATCATGATCACATGATCCGGCGCATAGCCTTTCTCCACCAGCGCTTTCAGGCATTCTCCCTTCTGCCCGGTCTCCTGAGATACCAGAAGGTCTGTATAGGGAAGGATTTCCTGTCTTTCCCACTCTTTGCGTATCTCGCTTCCGTTGGCTGCTGTCACAATGACCACATCTGCGCATTCGTGTGCCTTTTTCAACGCTTCCGCCGCGCCGTCAAAAGGAACCTTGGACTTATCTGATATCATTGCCATGGACTGATTGACCAGTCTGGACCAGTCGATGGCTTTCTTCAGGCAGATTCCGCCGGCTTTCTGGTATGCCTCTTCCAGGCTCTCATCCGACAGTTCTTCCGCTGTCTGAACCCAGTATATATATTCGTCCAGACCATCTACCCGCATATAGTTCTCATTGATCTCCGCGAGAACCTTTGCCAGCCCTTTAAAACGGTTCACGCCTCTGGAAGAGCTGAGAAGATTCACCCGTCTCCAGAGCCTTACGATCTCATCTCTGAATTCACTGAGACCCCATTCATGTACAAGGCACGGACCAAAGCAGCGCATATGCTTCACATCCATCGTATCCATAACACATCCGTCAGAGTCAACGCAGATTAAAAAATCTTTCTTTTTTTCAAATTCTTTTAATGTTTCTTTCACTTTTTAATCCCCCTGATGCTTCGCTAAATGATAGTTTTATTATACGCTTATGTTTCAGCTGCCGCAAGGGAGAAGCCTTGTATTTTCCTACAGAAATTCGCCCTGTTTTTCGTGTATTTTTCTATATGGCATCCCCGCTGTGCAAGTATTTCGATTCATGTTATAATCTGGGTACATTCATTTACGCAGGAGGATTTTTCTTATGAAGACTTATGATTTTGACACATGGATCGACCGCACAGAAACAACATCGATCAAACATGCTTTCAAAGAGGAATTTCAGGTCCCCTCTGACGCCATTCCTTTGTGGGTGGCTGACATGGATTTTCGCTCTCCTGATGAAGTCTGTGACGCGGTGAAGGCTGCCGGAGAATTCGGTGTCTTCGGATATTCCAAGGGACATGAGGATTATTATCAGGCTGTGATCCGCTGGATGGAAAAGCGCCACGGCTGGACCCCCAAGAAGGAATGGCTGCTCTGCACCCCAGGCGTGGTCTGCGCCATTTCCATAGCCATACAGGCATATACCAGCAGGGACGACGCTGTCATGATCATGCAGCCGGTCTACCATCCCTTTAAAAATGCCGTTGTAAAAAATCAGCGGAGGCTGGTAGAGCACCCTCTTCTTACCGGAGAAGACGGTCGGTTCCAGATTGACTTTGAGCGGATGGAAGAGCAGCTTCGCACGGAACAGGTCCGTCTTTTCATCCTGTGCACCCCCCACAACCCCGGCGGACGCGTCTGGACAAAAGAGGAACTGGAAAAGATCATAGAGCTGTGCCTTCGCTATGATGTTCTGGTGGTGGCAGACGAGATCCATCATGACTTTACCTTTCCCGGACATCCGCACACGGAATTTGCCCCGCTCAGCCCGGAAATGGAGCAGCGCTGCGTGATCTGTACGGCTCCCAGCAAGACCTTTAATATTGCAGGACTGGGATTATCCAATATCTTTATCCCCAATGCAGAACTGCGGCAGAAGTTTCAGAATGTCCTGGACTGCTGCGGGCTTGATACCGTAAATCTGGTCTCTCTGGACGCATGCAAAGCTGCCTACACCTATGGAGCAGACTGGCTGGAACAGTTATTAGTTTACATAAAGCAAAACGCAGACCAAGTTCAGGCTTTTCTGAAAGCCAACCTGCCCCAGGTCACTATGATGCCTATGGACGGCACTTACCTCGCCTGGCTGGATTTCTCAGGTCTGGGGCTGTCTCAGCCTGAACTCAATGATTTCCTTCTGAACAAGGCAAAGCTCTGGATGAACGACGGTGAGATCTTCGGCACCGGAGGCACCGGACACATGAGGCTGAACTTAGGCTGTCCCAGAAGCGTCCTGATGCAGGCAATGAAGCAGTTAAAGGATGCCGCAGACCAGGCACAGCTCCTTTCCGAATAAACAAGCGACAGAAAAAAGATGAGGTCTCCTGCCGCCGGCAGCGCCTCATCTTTTTCTTTTTTACGCATGTACAATATTGGTAAACTCGCTGATCTCCCTGCTGACTGTACACAGATCTTCCACGCTGAGATCATGAAGTCTTTCATGTCCCGTGATCCGGGCAAACATCTTTAATTCCTCTAAGGTCACATTCAGGAAATTTCCCACCCTGGCAGCAGCAGTATCAATTTTCAGCCGCTCTCTCAGATCCGGATCCTGGGTTGCCGCACCTACCGGACACATGCCTGTGCCGCAGATGCGGTACTGCTGACATGCCATAGCGATCAGAGGAGCAGACGCCATGGCAACTGCATCCGCGCCCATAGCAATGGCTTTCGCCGCGTCAGAGGATACCCGCAGCCCTCCTGTGATGATCAGGCTGATGCGGGAACCTATGCTGTCCAGGTATTTCCTTGCCCGATACAAGGCATAAACGGTAGGCACACTGGCAGCATCTCTTAGCAGCAGAGGGGAAGATCCTGTGGCGCCTCCTCTTCCGTCAATGGTAATAAAGTCAGGTTCCGCATAGACACAGAATTCCAGATCTCTCTCAATCCTGCCGGCGGCAATCTTGATCCCCACAGGTCTGCCGTCCGAAGCCATGCGAAGCTGCGCCACCAGTTCCCTCATATCTTCTTTTGTGTCGATATCCGGGAAGCGGGAAGGCGCGATAATATCCTCGCCCACAGGCTTGTTTCTGACTCTCGCGATTTCAGGCGTTACCTTTTCTCCAGGAAGATGACCGCCCATGCCCGGCTTGGTGCCCTGCCCGATCTTAATCTCAATGGCATCCGCGTTTCTTAAATTCTCCGGCGTCACGCTGTAGCGGTTCCCCACATATTCAAAGATGTACTTATCTGCCGCTGCCATTTCCTCCGGCAGGATCCCTCCTTCTCCGGAGCACATAGCAGATTTCGCCATTGCACTTCCCTTTGCCAGGGAAATTTTCGCCTCTCTGGAAAGAGCGCCGAAAGACATATGCGATACATATACCGGATTTTCCAGCACCAGAGGCTTCTTTGCATCTGGACCGATCACGGTTCTGGTGTCCACAGGAGCATGTTCCTCCAGGGGCATAGGATCCAGCTGCGCGCCCAGAATCAGGATATCATCCCAGGAAGGCATAGGAAGCCTGGTGCCCATGGCTGCGGAGACCGATTTTCCGCTGACTGCCATCTGGTGGATCTCCTCCATGTAACGGCAGCTGTCGTCTGTTCTGTAATACTCCCTGGTATAATCCAACTTATGCTCTGGTTTCTTCTCCTTTTCCCTGCTGTCTACCTCTTCGTACAGGGTAAAGGCACTTGCAGGCTGATGGCATACCGGACATTCAGAAAGATCGGCAAACTTCCCGCCCTCTTGTTCTTCATCGTAAATATAGCCGCATACATTACACCGATATCTTGCCATAAAAAAATCCTCCTTCCTACCGTACATTATTTTCAAATATCGTACCATAGAAAAGAGGTTTTTTCCATGAAATATCCTGATTTCACTCTTTTATTTCTGAAAATAAATCTTCCCGGCTCAAGTCAGCTGTCCGGCTTCCCTGTGGACGGTACGCCGGTAATAAACCAGGGACACGGCTGTTCCCAAAAACGCCGCTGCTGCCAGAAAGGCGTATCCCAGACTTACATTCACCCGTTCTGTCAGGCTTCCTACAACCGTTGGGAAAACGCTCATACCCACCGCATAGACCGCCTGGAAAAATCCCATAGCCGTTGAGCTCTTCTCCCTGGGAACTTCTGTCATGGATTCTGATGTCAGATAAGACAGCAGGATTCCGGTAGACATTCCCGGAAATGCCTGGAGAAGAAAGATCACATAAATATTGCCTGCCGCAGGAACCAGCACACAGTACAGCCCGGTCAGTAAAAATACCACCGGAATGTAAAATCTGGCGCCCTTTTTCTCACAAAGCTCTGTGGACGCAAACTGGGCAGAAACTACTGCCGCGATCATATAAAACACAGACGCACACCCGATAAACGCCGCGCCCGCTCCCAGGTCCTCCAGAATCTGGGTAGTAAAGGACATTGCCGTTGCCATCTGGATTCCCTGCTGCAGCAGCGCAAGCAGGGAGAAAAGGATCAGTTTCCGGTTAGAGCATATGTACAAGAGATCTCTTACCGACGTTCTCTTCTCCTTTCCTTTTCCATTTGTCTGCTCTGTCTTTGGATCCTTTGTCTCCTCTCTGACACTGAGCGCCAGTACCACGCCTAACGCTCCTGCCGCCACTCCTGCGCCGCACAGAAAGCGCATACTTGTCACTGCATAGAAACAGGTGCTGAATACAAATCCCAGGCACATTCCCAGGTTGCACGCCATGATCGCCCGGCTGGTGGCTTTCTGCTGCTCCTGCCTCCCATAATATCCGGAAAACAGCACCATATAGGAAATCCAGGTAGAAGCTCCGCATCCGGAGATGATATTTCCTATGAGAAACCCTGTTCCGTCAGGGATCAGAAAACGCACAGCACATGCCAGCCCGGTCAGGGCAGCCCCCAGGATAACAAACGGTTTATGTCTCCCCGCATAATCTGCCATGACTCCTACCGGCAGCCGCAGGAGAAGCTGCATGACTCCGTAGGAGCCCACCACTGTCCCGATGGTCCCGGCAGATACCCCCAGAGCTGTCAGATAAGGGGTCTGGTATGGGATGTACACATAAAGAGCAAACCAAAAGCATACGATCGTTACCAGCAGGATATTTTCTCTTCTCTTTCCCATTCTTTTTACTTCCTTTTTCTTTTTTGTTACGCTCTTTATTATCACACAGTTCTGCATGTTTTTCCATGGGAAATTCAAACTTTGTCCCAGGTTTTTTCAGACCTTGCGTCTTCCCTCTCCTTGTCATCCGTATCATAAAATGATAAAATAATTGAAATCAAACCTGAGACCTGTCTTCTTAATTTATCATATTTTCAGAAAGGGGGCGTATTCCCTATGGCACCGCAGAAAATGCTGCCTGTGGGCATTGAGGATTTTAAAGAAATCCGGAAAGATGGTTTTTATTATGTGGATAAAACAGATCTGATAAAAGAACTGCTGGAAAACAGAGGAAAAGCAAATCTATTTACCCGTCCAAGGCGCTTCGGAAAGTCCCTGAATATGAGTATGATCCGCAATTTTTTTGAAACCGGCTGCGATAAAAGCATTTTTCAAGGGCTGAAAATCTGGGAAGAAACGGATCTTTGCGAAAGATACATGGGAAAGTTCCCCGTGATTTCCATCAGCCTGAAGGGAATTGACGCAGAAACTTTCCAGACCGCCCGTAAAATGGCTGTAAAAGTGATTACAGAAGAAGTCCGGAGACTGCAGTTTCTCCTGAACAGCACAAGCCTGACCGATCATGATAAAGAAATCCTGATGCAGCTTTTGTCTCAGGATATGGACGATGATACCCTTTACTACAGCCTTCGTGAGCTTACGGAACTTTTGTATAAGCATTACAGCCAAAAGGTTATCCTTCTCATAGATGAATATGATGTCCCTCTGGCAAAAGCAAATGAACATGGGTATTATGAAGAAATGGTACTTTTGATACGCAATATCTTCAGCAATGTACTCAAAACCAACGACCATCTCTATTTCGCTGTCCTTACCGGCTGTCTGCGGGTGGCTAAGGAAAGCATTTTCACCGGACTGAATAACTTTAATATCTACTCCATTGAGGATGTGGATTTTGATGAATACTTTGGCTTCACAGAAAAAGAAGTAACGGAAATGCTCCTCTACTATGGGCTTGAAGAAAACCTCGCTGCGGTCAGAGAATGGTACGACGGATATCACTTTGGAAACATCGATGTATACTGCCCATGGGACGTCATCTGCTATTGTCAAAAACACAAAAAGAACCGCCTGCTTCCCCCGGAAAACTACTGGATCAACACAAGCGGAAACGATATTGTCATACATTTCATTGATCGTATGGGGGAACAGCGCACTCTGACCCGGTTAGAAATCGAGCAGCTGATCGCCGGAGAATCTGTTCAGAAAGAAATCCGGCAGGAGCTTACCTATAAAGACCTTTATTCCTCTCCGGAGAATATCTGGAGCGCCCTCTTCATGACCGGATATCTGACCAAAAGAAAGAGTTCCGGCAGCAGTCTCTATGATCTCGTCATCCCCAACCGGGAAATCCGGAATATCTTTACCCGGCAGATCATGAGCCTGTTTCAAAACGAAGTGGAAAAAGACGTTCCTTTGCTGAATGATTTCTGCAATGCTTTAATCAAATGCCAGCCAGAGAAAGTGGAACAGCTCTTTACTCAGTATATGAAAAAAACCATCAGCATACGCGATACCTTTGTAAGCCGTCCCACAAAAGAAAACTTCTATCACGGCATTCTGCTGGGCATACTCAGCTGCAGATCCGGCTGGTCTGTCAGGTCCAACCAGGAAGCAGGAAACGGCTTCAGCGATATCACAGTGCGTATCGATCAGTCTGATATCGGAATGATCCTGGAAATCAAATACGCAGAAAACCATATGGAGCAGGAATGTCAAAAAGCGCTGGATCAGATTAACAAAAAACATTATACCGATATTTTCAGGCAGACAGACCTTCGCAGGATCCTGAAGTACGGCATTGCCTGCAGCCGAAAAAGCTGCAAAGTCCTGGCAGAAAAAGAAATCTTGAAATAACGCTGCGGCTTTACCATAAAAGAATCCGGACAGCTTCCCAACGAAGCTGCCCGGATTCTCTTTCCTTCAAAATACTGCTGTCATCAAGCTCTTATCAGCACTCTTTCACATAAAGCTGCACTGCCTGATAATCATCCGGCATAACCGGGATCGGATAGCCTCCGTTCATCAGCGCCGCACCGGTAAATCTGCCGCTTTGTCCTTCAATCTCATAAACGCTGTCCGGATTCAGTCCCTTCAGATAAACCGTGATGAACACCGGATTCGCCCTGGTCTTTAACACAACTCCGTTTACAAGAGCTTCTTTCTTATCCTCTGATGTAAACTGCCATGCCACCAGGTTGGAAGTCTTTCCGTCATCGGTCAGGCGGTAATAATCGCCTCTCTGAATCAGTTCATAATATTTCTTAAAGTCTTCGATCTGAACCTTCACCTCTTCCTTATCCTCCTGGGACATTTTTGTAATATCCAGCTCATATCCGAAGGTACCTGCCATAGCTACCACGCCTCTGGTCTTCATGGAAACGCTTCTGCCGGTCTGATGATTGGGGCATACGGATACGTGAGAGCCCACAGTAGAAACCGGATAGCCGAAAGAAGTTCCGTACTGGATCACCAGTCTTTCTACTGCGTCGGTGTCATCGCTGCACCAGATCTGCGGATGGTAATACATCATGCCCGCGTCAAATCTTCCGCCGCCGCCGCTGCATCCTTCAAACAATACATCGGGGAATTTCTGTGTAATCTTCTCCAGGAAATCATACAGTCCCAGAATATAGCGGTGGAACACTTCCCCCTGCTTATCTGCCGGAAGCGCTGCTGACCAGACATCGGTCAGATGACGGTTGGCATCCCACTTCACATATTCAATGTTGGCGCTTTCCAGGATCTCGCTCATTCTGTCAAAAATATAATCTCTGACCTCTTGTCTTGAGAAGTCTAATACCAGCTGATTTCTCCCCCTGGTAAAACTTCTGCCCGGAACAGTCAGCGCCCAGTCCGGATGAGCGCGGAACAGCTCGCTGTCTTCAGACACCATCTCCGGCTCAAACCAGATGCCGAATTTCAGACCGATGTCATTGACACCGTCTACCAGCTTCTTCAGACCGCCCGGCAGCTTCTTCTCATTGACAAACCAGTCCCCGAGACCGCTGTTGTCATCGTCTCTCTTGCCGAACCATCCGTCGTCCATGACTAACATCTCGATTCCCAGCTTTTTCGCTTCCCTGGCAATATCCAGAAGCTTGTCCGTATTAAAGTCAAAGTACGTTGCTTCCCAGTTATTGATCAGGATCGGACGTCTGGCGTTTTTATATTTACCTCTGCAGATATTTTCCCGGATCGCTTTGTGATAATTTCTGGAAAGCTGTCCCAGTCCCTGTCTGGAAAAGCTCAGCAGAACCTCAGGAGCGGTAAAATCTTCGCCCGGATTCAGCACAAACTTAAACTGCGCGTCATGGATTCCCATGGTAAGACGTGTATTATTCGCCTGAGCAACTTCTGCCTCAGCTGCAAAGTTTCCGCTGTATACAAAAGATGCTCCATAGCAGATTCCCGCATCCTCTGTGGCGTTATGTTTACATAAAATCACCATAGGATTGTACTGATGGCTGGAATATCCTCTTCTGCTTCCCACGCTCTGCATACCATGATGAAGCGGCGTCCTTTCTGTTACCCGCTCCATAGCATGACGTCCGTAGAAGTGGATCAGGTCCATATCTCTGTCATAGAAATCCACGCACATAGAGTACACTCTCAGCAGAGAAACCTTCTCCTGTCCTTTGTTGATCACCCTGCACGCCCTGGTGATGATATCCAGCTCCTCAAATACGCCGTAATAAAGAACTACTTCCAGATTCTTAAATTCATCCTTCAATGTGATCTCCAGCGTCTCTGCCTTTTTATCGCCCTGATACATGGCAGGGAGACCTTCCAGCGCATACTTGCCGTCTTTTACCTGGCAGGAAACAAATTTCAGATCTGTCACCTGGCTTCCGTCGGCATACTCTACCCGCAGGCAGTCATTTCTGAAATCCCCTGTTCCATAGGACGGATACTCCAGCAGCTGTGTGTCCAAAGAAAAATCCCGTCCTTTGACACCCTCAGGAATCCCAGAAAAACCTCTGTCAATGGTCCTGGAAAGATAGGACATATCCATATCTCCTACCTTTTCTCCATAGTAGGTATGGATCAGAAATCCCTTTTCCACCTTCATCTGATAGGTAGAATTCCTGGTTTCCATTGTGATTACATTGTCCTTACAGTTAATTGCCATTTCTCTTACCTCCGTTTCCTTTGTTTCTATTTTCTTTATGCCTTCCGAAACTTCCTCTGAAGGCTTCTGCCCCGCAAACGATCACGGACCGCCCTGCTTTTTCTGTCTACACCAGATGAAAATGCTTCATCGCTTTCCATATACCGTCATCCTCCAGGTCGGCGGTCACATAAGAACAGCACTGCTTCACAGATTCCTCTCCGTTTCCCATTACCACACTGTTGGGAACTGCCTCCAGCATGGAGCGGTCGTTCTCACTGTCTCCGAATACATAACAGTCTGCTGCAGAAGCACCCAGATACTCGCACAGGAAACGGATTCCCGTTGCCTTAGAGCAATTCTTCTGAGTGACCTCCCACATATCGTTCTGTCTGTCAATGCACTCAAAATCTTCGGAAAGGAACTCCTTAAGCCTCTCCCCTTCCCGGGAAGGTTTCAGAACCATCAGGATCTTGTCGTACACCAGATTCTCACTGTTCAGCAGTTCATCCAGATCCTTTCCCTCTGTCTCAAAGGCTTCCCTTGCATGACAGATCCACGGATCCGAAGCCGCGCTTTGATAATCAAAATAAATGGCATCGTCCGCTTCATAAAACACCGGGATATCCATCTGCCGGATCCTTTTCGCCACCTCTTTGCATCTTTCATTGCTGATGCCGGACGAAAAAATCCTGCTGCCTTTGTAGTAAATATTGGTTCCGCATCCGCATACATACCCGTCAAAATCCAGTTCCCTTATTTTCGCCGGGATACTCACCCACGTTCTCCCTGTATTGACAAACAGCATGCAGCCTTTCTGTCTCGCCTCTGCCAATGCCTGCTTTGTGCTGTCCGGGATCCCGTTCTCGGAGAGCAGTGTTCCGTCTATGTCAAAAAACAATAGTTTTCTATTCATCTTCCGTTTTCTCCCTTTGCTTTTTCCTCTTTATTATAAGCCAATGGGAAAAACACCGTCAATATTTTCTATACACTTGTTTTTGACATTGCCGTTCTTTCCGTATTATTATATAATTTTTATTGAAATCTACACAATATCTATTTGTGTTTTTCTATTGGTAATTTGTTGCATAAAGGAGACCATTATGAATATAAACCAGAATCCGCACACGAACCAATCTCCGCTGTCCGTCTATTTCTGCGGTCACGAATGCTGCGAACCGAATCATTCTTTCGGTCCGGCAGTACGTCCGCATTACTTACTTCACGTAGTCTTGAGCGGAAAAGGAATTTATCAGAAGGATGGGATCACCTACCGGCTGAAAAAGGGCAGCGCCTTCCTGATCCCTCCTATGGAATCCACCTTTTACAAGGCAGACGCAGAAAACCCCTGGACCTATGCCTGGGTTGGATTTGACGGAAAAAACTGCCGGGATATCCTTACCCGGACCTGCTTTTCCAATTCCTTTGTTTACCAGGTGGATGACCCCACGGCAGAGGAGACCCTCATCTCACACATGAAGCAGCTCCTGACTGTATTCCAGGATTCTGCTCAGAATCCCCTGCTTCCCCTGGGACATCTTCTTTTGCTTTTTTCCTGCATGAAGCAGCCTGAGGAAAACAGAGGCAAGGATCCTACCCACCAGTACCTGGCAAAGGCACAGGAGTATATAGAAAAAAATTATACCTATCACATCCGCATTTCAGACGTTGCGGATTATGTGGGGATCGACCGTACCTACCTCTATAAAATCTTTATGGAAAAGGAAGGCATCTCCCCCAAAGAATACCTGCTGAAGCACCGCCTGCGCATTGCTGCCCAGATGCTTTGCTCTTCGCAGTTTACAGTGACAGAGATCGCTTTCTCCTGCGGATTTAAAGACGCTCCTGCCTTCTGTAATTATTTTAAGAAAAACATTGGCTACACCCCCAGCCAGTTCCGCAAGCTTAATTTGTAAACGCCTTTTCTGCAGAAGTCCAGTTTTGCCCGGACGTTTGGCGCACCGTCCTTTCATGCATGAGGAACATCAGCACCAGGATCAGGCACAGATACACCGGAAACAGCCCGATGCTGACCTTTTCTGCCAGAACTCCGAAAAGCGGAGGCATCAGGCAGGTACCTACATAAGCCACTGCCATCTGGATCCCTATGATTGCCTGAGATTTCTCTGCCCCGAACCGCTCCGGTGTAGAATGGATGATGCTGGGATAGACCGGCGCGCAGCCAAGACCAACCAGTACCAGCCCTGCTTTTGCAGGTCCGCTTCCTCCTGGGATAAAGAGCATGACAACTCCCAGAAGGATCAGTACAGCCCCCATTCTTACCATATTGGTATCATTCAGCTTCATAGTAACGAATCCGCAGGCTGCACGTCCAATGGTGATCCCTACATAGAAAAGGCTGGCAAATCTGGCAGCCTCCTGAGCGGAAACACCGTGCTGAAGCACCAGGAAGCTGCTGCCCCAAAGCCCGGCAGTCTGCTCTATGGCGCAGTAGCAGAAAAAGGTTATGAGGATTTCTTTCACCCCGGCGATCTTGACCGCCTGCCTCAGCCCAATAGGATTCTCCGTATCGCTGTTCTCTGCGTTCTGCTGCCGCGCAGGATCTGTCCTCTTCTTCCAAAGAGGAAGGCTGCACAGGATAATCACAGTCAGAACCACCTGGATCACAGAAACGCTGCGGTATCCCAGGTTCCACTGCCCTCCTGCTGTCAGTATAAATCCCATAATGTAAGGTCCTGTCAGAGCGCCCAGTCCCCACATACAGTGAAGCCAGCTCATATGACGGCTGGTATAATGCAGCGCCACATAATTATTCAGCGCGGCATCCACACTTCCCGCTCCCAGTCCATAGGGAACTGCCCACAGGCACAGCACCCAAAAAGAATGGCTGACCGAAAAACCAAACAACGCCAGTGCAGTCATCCCCACACTGATGGCAGTCACTTTTCCTGCGCCAAGCTTTTTCGTAAGCCGGTCACTCTGCAGACTTGACACAATGGTTCCGGCAGCAATGATCATCGAAATCATCCCCGCATAGGAAACCGGAACCTGAAACTCCGTATACATAGACGGCCATGCGGAACCCAGCAGGGCGTCCGGCAGCCCAAGGCTGATAAAAGCCATGTAAATCACTGCAAGTAATAAATGAAACATTCTGCTCCTCCTGTCCTGCGGCAGTTCTCTCTTCAACACAGAACTTTCACCGCCGCTGTTTTTTGCTTCTATAAGAATAACGTTGTTCTCTCTTAAATTCTACACATTTTCTGACTGATTACTGCGAAAATTTGACTTTCCTTTTTCGGATAAGTTCTGTTCCGTGATCGGTCCTTCCTTATCCCCGACCTGCAAAAAGGCTTTCCGTTTCAGCGCTTACACTGAAACGAAAAGCCTTTTCCTTAATCCTTATGCAGTTTAGCTTTCTTCTACCCTCAGATTCCTGTCGGCATAACAAAGAAATACATAACAATGAAGTGACAGATACTTCCTCCCATCACAAATAAATGGAAAATTTCATGAGAACCAAAATTCTTATGACGGGAATTGAAGATCGGCAGCTTCAAAGCATAAATAATTCCGCCGATGGTGTAAATAATGCCGCCTGCCAGCAGCCAGCCAAATCCCGCGGGGGAAAGCGCCCTTACAATAGGAATAAAAGCAAAGACGCACAGCCAGCCCATACCGATATAGATCACAGAAGAAAACCATTTCGGACAGGTGATCCAGCACGCTTTGACAATGATCCCGATCAGAGCAACTGCCCATACAGCGGCACAGAGCACATAGCCGGTCATATTCTGAAGTACGATCAGACACACCGGCGTGTAGCTTCCTGCAATGAGAATGAAGATCATCATATGATCCATCTTCCTCAGTCTCCGGTTTACCTTCTCCGTAGAATCAACGGTGTGGTAGATGGTACTTGCCGCATACAGCAGGATCATGCTGAGGATAAAGATCCCCATGGCTATGATATTGATTTTATCCGGTTCCCGTGCCGCCTTCAGCAGCAAAGGGGCTGCCGCCAGCACTGCCATGATACAGCCGATCAAATGAGTAATCGCGCTTCCCGGGTCTTTCATCTTGAACTTCATTTCCATCACTCCTCGTATAATTGCTTTAAATATAGTATATGTACTGTCTATATTAAGTATTCTTAATTATTATATGTAGTTTTTAAAACTACTTCTTAACAACAATTATACTACACCTTTTGCTGTGAAAAAGCAATACCTTTTCAAAAATAATTTTATTATCAAACTATTTTTGAAAAGGTATTTGGCAGAAAAGTGAATGTTTCAATTACTTTGATCCCTGTCCTTTACATACAACAACGATTGTTTTTAGCAAAATTTTTATATCAAGCGCCAGATTCCATTTCTGTATATACTCCACATCCAGCCTGACCACTTCCTCAAAGTCTGTGATATTGCTTCTTCCGCTTACCTGCCACAGACCTGTCAGCCCCGGTTTGGTCGCCATGCGCCCCCTGTGATGGTATGCATACTGTTCCCATTCATCAACAGTCGGCGGTCTTGTTCCCACAAGACTCATATCTCCCTTCAGGATATTTAAAAACTGAGGAAATTCATCTATCGATGTTTTCCTGATAAACCAGCCAAGCCCATGACGGGTTCCGTCAGCGCCGCTTCCGATGATCCGGGGATCGGCATCCAGCTTGAACATATATCCATTCATCTGGTTTTTTTCCTTTAGTTCCTGTTTTCTCTTTTCCGCGTCCATATACATACTGCGGAATTTATAAATTTTGAATTTTCTCCCGTTTCTTCCCACACGCACCTGTGAAAAGAAAATCGGTCCCGGTGAAGCGGCGTAGATCGCCGGAGCCAAAACTACGGTAAAAATCCCCGTGAGAACCAGCCCCACCAGAGCGCCGCAGATATCCATAGCTCGCTTCACAAACAGCTGTCTGGAGGTTGCCATTCGGATATTCGTAGATAAGACCACATAACCCCCCAGATTATCCAGCTGCTGGTTTTTGATGCCTTCTTTGATTTCCGCAATTTTTTTATGTACAGTAATTCCCATCTTCACACAGGTACTGGTAAACTGATCCGGCAAGTAATCCAGTTTTGTCATATTCACAAGAACACCATCCACCCAGCGGGTCTGCATATAGTCAAAGATCTCACTGCTTCTGCACACAATGGGAATCCCCGCGGTCTGTGTCCCTACCAGATCATTTCTGTCCATAATGACTGCACCAATGATTTCCAGTTCATTATAAGTATTTCCCTGTACAGTGCGCAGGACATCTTCCGCTATGTCACTGGTAGTCAGAATCAAAAGAGCTCTTTTATTATAAAATATTTTCTTGTGCTTTAATAAATATGCTTTCCATAATACTCTTTCACAATAAAGCAGAAAAACTGCGTCTGCAATGAACACAATAAAAAAGCTCCGGGAAATCTGCTCTCCGCTTCTGCTTAGAAAAAGGTAAATCAATTCCGCTGCGGCAATGACAGTCACATGCTTAATCACTGCCTTCAGCTCCTGAATATACCCCCTTCTCATGATACCTCTGTAGTTTTCCAGAAAAAAGGCTGTACAGATATCCAAAAGGCACAGAATAATACCTATATTTCTGTAAACCGGATTTTCATACGGATTAGAAAGCCCATTCCTTAGAACATAAGAAAGCGCATATGCCGCCTGCAAAAACAGTAAATCAAGCGCAATAAAGTCCCAATGCTTCAGCCAGCTGTTTGAGATTTTCTTATACATGCCCTCCACCTCTCTCTATACAATGCCGCCTTTTCCTAAAGGAAATCCCTGTCGGGGTCAGTCCCTTTGGAAAATATCCCTTGTATATACTTTATTTTTGACATTCTCCAGGGAAAGATCATATCGGTTGGCAATGATCACATCTGCCTCTTCCTTGAATCGCTCCAGGTTATTCACTACCTTATTTCCCCAAAACAGAGAACCGTCTTTCAGAGATGGCTCATATACAATCACAGGAACCCCCTTGTCTCTTACTCGCTTCATGATCCCCTGCACAGAGCTCTGGCGGAAATTATCGGAATGACTTTTCATAGTCAGCCGATACACGCCGACTGTATATTTTTTCTCATTCGCCGCCGGGGAATCCGCCTTTTTACATCCTTCCTCATACCCCGCCATTTTCAGGATCCTGTCTGCGATAAAATCTTTTCTTGTTTTATTTGCCTCCACAATCGCCCAGATCAGGTTTTCGGGCACATCCTCATAATTCGCCAGAAGCTGCTTGGTATCCTTAGGAAGGCAGTAGCCTCCATAACCAAAAGAAGGATTATTGTAATGACTGCCGATCCGCGGATCGAGACAGACACCCTGAATAATATTTTTAGCATCCAGGTCTTTGATTTCCGCATAGGTATCCAGTTCGTTAAAATAGGCAACCCTCAGCGCCAGATACGTATTGGCAAAAAGCTTTACTGCCTCTGCCTCTGTAAAACTCATAAACAGTGTGTCCACGTTTTCTTTCTCAGCGCCCTCCTGCAGAAGCTCTGCAAATATCCGGGCTGCCTCCATTGCCTTTTCGCTGTTCAGATCTGTCCCTACAATAATGCGGCTGGGATACAGATTATCATAAAGGGCTTTTGATTCTCTTAAAAACTCCGGACTAAACAAGAACCTGCCATTTTTAATCCTGCTGCTCAATCCCTGTGTATATCCCACCGGCACTGTAGACTTAATCACCACAACTGCCCGGCTATTGATGCTCACAATCTGCTGTACAGTTTGCTCCACTGCGGAAGTATCAAACTTCTGTGTAGTACTGTCATAATTGGTAGGTACGGCAATGATGATCAGGTCTGCGTCTTGGTAAGCTGCTTCCCAGTCCATCGTAGCTGTCAGATCCAGCTTTTTTTCTGCAAAATACTTTTCTATGTATTCATCCTGAATAGGAGACTCTCTCCTGTTGATCATCTGAACTTTTTCAGGCAGAATGTCCACAGCTGTCACCTGATGTCTCTGAGAAAGCAGAACTGCCATACTAAGTCCCACATAACCTGTGCCTGCCACTGTAATTTTTAATTCTTTTTCCATGAATCTCATTCTTTCTCTTGTTAAATAATAAGAACCAATACTCTATAAAATACCGGCAAAACTTAACACTATTAATAGAAGGACAATCGGTGAAGATACACTGCTGAAGATAAAAAGTCCAAATTTTAATTTTTCCAGTTTTTGAAATTTAATGTACTGTTCCTTTACCTTTTCACTGTAGTCATATAATACTTTTGTAGCTTCTTCTACCTTTTCCAGCTCCTGCTCACAGGATTCTCTGATGCTGCCCTCAATGGCGTCCGCCAATGCTTCTGTCAGCCGCTGTATTTCTTTATCAATGCGTGAACTGAGGGATTCACTGTGATTCCTGACTTCCATGGCCAGCCCCATCAGGGTATCCATGTGGGAAGAAAGGCTGCTGTCCTGTTCCTGTATCAAATTTCTTATGATTGTCTCATATTCCGTATAGTGCTTTTTATATACGTCCATCTGATAGACCAGCTCAGCAGACTCTGCTTTTGCCAGGGCAAGCTCGCTGTCTGCTTTTCTTAATTCCGACACATACCGGAGATACTGGCTTTCCTCGATGCGCTCCTCTTTTATTTCTTCTTTTTTATTCTCCAGCTTTCTTATGGGACGTTTTTTCCTTTTTCCTATAAAATCCAGAGGCTTTGTATTTTCTATCTTTTTTGCCCCTTCTTCTTTTGCCTTTTTTTCCTGCTCTTCCGGCTTTAAAACTTCATATTCCAGATGCTCTTCCAGCTTTTCCGCCAGATCAATGGTATTTCCTAAATCTTTCATATCTTCTCCTTTGTACATTCTCTCAAGCACGCTGCTGTTGTGAAATGATGCCGCAGATACGATCTATGTCTTCCATGCTTAAATCCGCATACATAGGCAGTGTCAGCACTCTCTTGCTCATGTGAAGCGCTATTGGTGTTTCCTGTGCGTCAAATTGATGATGGAAACATTCAAATGTGTTTGTCAGCGGATAAAAATATTTTCTGGAATAGATCTTCGCGTCGATCAATGCTTTGTATACCTGATTCCTGGTGGCCCCAAACTCCTTTTCCTCTATCACTATAGGGAAGTATGCGTAATTGGGCTCCACCTCCTTTTGGATGGGATTCATATAGATTCCTTTTATACCCCCCAGACCCATCCGGTACCTTTCTGCCGCCTTTTTTCTCTTAACAAGTTCCTCGTCCATGTGTCTTAAGTTACAAATTCCCATAGCTGCGCAGAATTCGTTCATCTTAGCGTTGGCACCAACCATGTCTACCGTTTCCGGGTCCCGGATTCCGAAGTTCTTCAGACCACTCAGACGAAATCCGATCTCTTCGTCTCTGAAGCAGGCAGCGCCTCCCTCTATCGTGTTAAAAACTTTTGTTGCATGGAAACTAAAACAAGATATATCGCCGAAATTTCCAACCCCCTTTCCCTTATATGTAACACCAAAGGCATGTGCCGCATCATAAATAACCTTTAATCCATAATTGTCAGCAATTTCCTGTATCTTATCCACATTACATATATTTCCGTACACATGGACTGGAAGGATTGCCGAAGTCTTATCTGTGATCAGACTTTCTATTTTCGATGTATTTATTGTAAAATCTTCCGGATTTATATCACAGAATACCGGCTGCAGACCATTTCTTACAATTGCATGCGTTGTGGATGCAAAAGTAAAGGGCGTTGTAATGACTTCTCCGCTTAATTTCAGTGCCTGTACCGATAATTCCAATGCCATATGCCCGTTTGTGAAAAGGTCCAGATTGTCAACCTTCAGATAATCCCTTAATTTCTCCTGAAGTTCAATATGTTTTATTCCCATATTTGTCAGCCACCGTGTCTTCCACAGGTCCTGTATTTCTTCTACATACTCCTGAAATTCAGGCATTGATGACCTTGTTACTAAAATTACATCTGACATTCTCATTACCTCTAATCTTTTGCTTTACATAGCTATTTTTCTATATTTTGCTTTTTAAAGCTGCAGCCGTACGCAGCACATAGCTGAAGCTTTCCAGCTTTAACAGATAGGAACCCCCGATATAAACTGCTGCGCCAACCAGAATCTGAACGGTCAGTACTGCGATATCCCCTGTCAGAAGCTTACCTGCAGCCCACACCGCAATGCCCATCAGGATATTCAGACCTGTAATAGGCATTAAATCCTTTATATGCTCTCTAAAGCCGTATCCAGCCAGCTCCTCATTGGGCTTAGCGTTAATATAAAGGCAGATTACTGTCACGACACACATGGATACCATCATAGCCAGTACGCCAAAGGGTATCGTAACAACGATTGCCAGCAGAGAAACGACCTGCTTGACCACCTCAATTTTCAAAATCGTATCGCTGCGCCCCATTGCCTGAATCACCTGGAGATCAGCGGTATGAAGAAGATAAAAAGCAAAGATAAAACACCAAAGCTGTAAATAAGGAACCATAGAAATCCATTTTTCTGTATATAAAATACGTACAATAGATTCCCCGCACACGGCAATTCCAACCATACACGGAAAAATACAGTACGCTGCCGTGGTAAACGATCTCCTCAGAATTTTTCCTACCTCCTGCTTCTGGTCCTGCCTTTCCGCAAGGACGGGAAAAAGTACGCTCTGCACAGATGACTGAAGATTCTCCACTACAAGATTCGGTATTCTTCTTCCCTTGTCATAATAAGCAAGCATTGCTGATGAATAGACCTTTCCGATAATCAGACTGGAAAGATTGGTTGTCATCGTATTCAGAAAAGAGGAGCCTAACAGTTTGCTGCCGTAATTGAACATAGGCTTCAGTCTCTGGAAAGAAAAGAGCAGAGACGGTTTCCAACGGACCGTTACCCACAGGATTGTCGTATTAATCAGCTGATTGACCAGCTTCTGCGCGATCAGGGCCCACACTCCCATTCCCTCATACGCCATCCAGATACCTACCACAGCAGAGAAAAGAGTCCCTCCCAGCGTGGCATAGAAAAATCTTTTAAATTCCATTCTTTTTGCCACCACCGCTGTCTGCACTCCGTTTATTCCGCCTAATACCAGAGTCAGAGACATCACGCGGATGTACGGGACCATATAATCTTTTTCATAAAAATGCGCAATGGCAGGTGCTGCTGCAAACATACACAGATAAAGCACAATACCCATAAAAATATTGAAATAAAATACCGTGCTATAATCCAGCTGGTCTGCATTTTTTTTCTGAATCAAGGCATTTTTAAATCCCGAATCTATAAACAGATTTAAAATGGAAGTAAAAATAGTAATCAGCGACACTACTCCATATTCTTCCGGAAGAAGAAGCCGCGCCAGGATAATAGAAACAATAAAAGAAACTCCCTGCGCCCCGCATCTTTCAGCGAACCGCCACATCATATTACTCAGTACAGTTCTTTTATCTGCCGGCATTTTGTTCATCTCCTAAAACCTTTTTTATCTTTGCTGCCTTTTTGCCCATGCGGTACAGATTTCCATATAAAACAGGCAGAACATCATTTATATGGAACAATTTCACAAATATCCAGTGTCTTGTATGGACTCGCTCTTTTTTCTGGTATCTGCAGGATTCTTTGTAATACGGCTCATTTCTGATTCTCCTCATGATCTCCTTCTTCCTGCTGCCGGAAAGGTTTGATACGCAACAGCGGTAAATATAATCCATGAAGAAAACAGCTGCCGAATGATAAAACATATCTATATATTTAGGTCCCTCCATATTCCATTTCTTCATCATCTCCCGGATATGCTCCTTCATAATAAGAGTGTCCTCCAGTTCTTCCGGACGAAAGGTTCTCATTACGCTGCCTTCTCTTTGTCTGTAATAATACAAAGGAGCATCTATATAAATAATCCTTTCTGCCTCATCTGCCAGATACAGATTGTATAAAAGGTCCTCTCCCTTTCTCATACTTTCAAAATCAGAAAAATCCTTTTTTATTCTCAGGAAAAGCTCTCTGGAAATAACCCGCGTCCACATTTCATTAATAGGTCCGCCCTGAACAAATTTCTCATAAACTGCCTTTTTCTGTTTTCCCTCAAATACTTCCCCGTCAGAAAATGTATGTATGACTTTACGGACAACCTGATCCTTTTTTACTTTCTGGTGTCCAAAGATGATCAGATCTGCCTGCTGTTTCTGCAGCGTCCGGTAAACTCTGTCCAAAAGATTGCCGCTCCACCAGTCATCTCCGTCCAAGCAGAGCAGATATTTCCCTTTTGCTCTGGAAAATCCTGCTGTGCGGTTGAGGAGCTGTCCTCTGTTTTTCACATTCACAGCTTGAATTTGGCTGTATTTTTCCGTATACTCCCTGATAACCTCTTCTGTTCTGTCATTGGGCTGAGGATTCACAATCAGAATTTCAAAATTTTTAAAATTCTGTCTTATTACAGAATCCAGACAATTTCTCAGGTAAGGCTCCACATGATACGCCAGAACAATAACGCTGAAAAATATAGGTACCTGATCCATCTCCATCCCTCCTTCACAGAATCCTGCAGCGTATAAGCCGTTTCCATACCGTCCATATGGAAATCCATCCCTTTTGATACATGGTCCGTATGATCCTGAAATATTCATTTTCCAGATTTTTTCTTTCTTTTTTCTTTTTTATGTGCTGCAGTTTCTTAATACCTGCAAGAAGCCTGCCTTCGTTAACAAGAGCCAATTCCATATCATTGCTGTCCGTCAGATACCGGCATCGGTCTATAAACGCCTCTGTATAGTTGTAAAGATGTTTTCCGCTTGAGGTAATGCTTCCCTTCCTCTGAAAATAGTGATAGCCAACCGTAGGAATACAGACGATCCTTCCGCAAGGATAAAAAAGATGGTGAAAAACAAACTCGTCCTCATGAATCTTTCCCTCCGGATAGCGCAGTTCTGCAAATAATTCTCTTTTATATAATTTATTGCAGGCAATTTCACAAAACGCATATTTCCCTTGATCCATCAGAGCCATAAATTCACGCCCGTTTAAGATCCTGGTACTGTGGATTTGATAGCTTTCCGGAAATTTTTTCTCTGTTTTTTTCTCCGGATCCTCGTATTCATAGACGAAATTGCAGGCAGCAACCTCCGCCTCTTCCATGATCAGCGCTTTTAAAAGCTTTTCCAGCATTTTAGGCTCCAGAAAATCATCTGAATCAATAAAGCAAAGATACTCTCCGGAAGACTCCTCAATTCCGGTATTTCTTGCTGCCGCCAGACCCGCATTTTTCTTATGAATGACTTTTATTCTCCCGTCTTTTGCAGCCCATCGCTCGCAGATTGCCCCGCACTGGTCCGGAGAGCCATCATCAACCAGGATGATTTCGAGATTTCGATATTTCTGCTTTACGATACTTTCAATGCATCGGTCCAGATAATCTTCTACTTTATAAATAGGCACAATCACCGAAATCATGACTTTTCCCCCATTTTATGTATTTCCGGTCTTTTGTCCGGTTACTGATTTCCCATAATGAATCCTCCGGTACAGATCCACCGCCTTTGGAAAATAAAATTTAACAAATACAATCAGCTTCTGTTTCCTGCTGCATTTTTTAAATTTTTCCCTATACTCCGGCTGATGCAGGGCTTTCCAGTCTGCATCTATACGATATCTCAGATACAGTCTTTCATTGAGGTTCGGCAGGATCTCTTCATGATAGGCACCTGAGGTAAACTGGTCAAACCACTGATAATACCTGATATATGCCTCGTTCGTCTCAATAAATTTCGGACTGTTTTTCTGCATTCCCTGCCTGTATCGGTCAGAACAGGATCCCGGTGTCATCATTCTGTAACAGCACATCCGATCAGCAAATCCATATGCATATCCTTTCAGCATAAGGTAATGCCGAAGCGGTATATCTCCTGCTTCTCCTGCCCGAAATTCTTCGGGCATTTCCATTGCGTCCTTTGTTCTGTACACGGTTCCCGCAGTAGCCAGAAAGATTTCCGGCGCTTTTATGATTTCTCTCGGACTAAAGACACGGGTTTCCCTGGCAGGTGTCTGACCTCCTATCACCTTAGAGTCCAGATCTACATTATAAGAATTGCAGAAGCAATAGCTGCAGTCCGGGTGCTTTTCCAGATAATGGATCTGCCTCTGCAGTTTATATTTATCGCACCAGAAATCATCACCTTCGCACTGAGCAATGTATTTGCCCCGGATCAGGGGACGCATAAATTCATATACATTCATTCCTTTGGAATACTGATTTTCTTTCTGCAGAATTGCTCTGATCCTGTGAGGATACTTTTCCGCATACTCTTTGACGACTTCCGCGGTGCCGTCGCTGGATGCATCATCATGGACAATAATTTCATAGGGGAAATTTGTTGTCTGCTCCAGCAGGCTGTCCAGTGTCTTTGCAATATATGGTCTGTGATTATAGGTTGTTGTTAAAACTGAGACCATGATCTCCATAGCCTTTCCCTCCTCGTATCTGCAAAATCGTCTTATTCCAGTTCAATGCAGACTGTTTCTCCCGGCTCTACAGTTACTGTCCTCTGATGAAATCTCCATGTTTCTTCTTTCATATCTCCATTTGGAGACGCTTCATTGATTCTGGTTATCTTTGCTGTCTCTTTATCCCCTGTATACTGGAGTTTTATCACTGCTTTTTTCGGTTTGTCTGCATTGTAGTTTGCCAGCAGAATGTAATCCTTGTCACCGGCTGCCGCCATACAGTATATCCCTTCTGTCTCTTCTGCACGGATATCCGCCAGCTTCCCATGCTGTTTCATTTCATTAAAGAACTGAAAGACAGCATATCCCGGAAGCTTTTCTGTACCTTCTTTATATAGTCCGCACCAGACAACATCTCCTTCCACAAACTGTCCGTCATAATACATTGCTCCTGTAACCGGACTGTTCTGAAGGGTAACCAGACTGGCTGCCAGAAAAGCTGCTCCCTGTGTGGACTGTATAAATTGTTTTCTGCCGCCGAGATCTTCCCATTCTTCTACAAAATTCCATTCATCCAAAAAGCTTTCCGTATTTTCATACCCATTTTCTTTTAAAAGTGTCTGTACCAGTTCCGCATTCCTGCCTAGATCAGCCGGATTATTGGTATAAGTATGCCAGCTGAAAAAGTCCAAAGGCGTCTCCTGCCCGTCTGCCCTCAGGAAATTCAGAAAGCCGTTTATATTTTCCTCTGAACATGCCCCTGCTCCATATCCTCCTATTTTTATTTCTGGAAACAGACTTTTTAAATAGCGTGCTGAGGTACGGTATAATTCATAATATTGTTCCAGGCTTCCTGTCCAGTTCTTGATATTGTCCGGTTCATTCCAGATTTCCCAATACTGTATTCCGTACTGATATCCGTCCGCCCAGCCCGCGTTGTAATGCCGGATAATATGTTCGCAGACCTGTGCCCATTTCATATAATCTTCCGGAGGGTTGATATAGGTATTTTCCCCTGAATGGTCAATGGACTCTCCTAATCGGAAAACGACTTCTGCTCCGGACTGGATAATGGCTTCTATGTATTTATCTGTATAAGTAAAGTCATATGACCAGGGATCCTCCGGATCTGCGGAAAAATCCGGAAAAATGCAGTGAATATCTACAAATTTTCCCTGCCCGTAGGGATATTCCGAATCATGTATTCTCACATACGGGATCTCCAGCTCTCGATAAAGTTCTGTGGCATCCAGTTTCCATTGGTCTGTTTCTGCATCGTATCCTGATTTTGGTCCGTTATTTATACCATTTACATCTTTAATCTCTGTTTCTGCATATTCAAAATCTATGTAAACATCTTCTGTACTGATATTCAGAAAAGAAAATCTGCCGCTTACAAATTTCAGAACAGGGTACCAGAAAAGCACAGCAGCTGCCGCTGCGCACGCTGCCCCTAATATAAAAATGAATAATTTTCTTCTGATCTTTCTTTTCATACAGCACCTCTGTTACTTCGTAATAAGCTCATAATCGGATAACATTTCCAAAACCGTATTTTTGGAATTGAACATCAACACATCTATAATAGACAAATTAGGTTCAAACTGCTCTCCAAACTGCCGGTATCGGATCTCCCTGCATTTTAAAAATTTCAGCTGAATCCCTTCTGCCTGGAATTTTTCATAGGAATACAGCTTTTGCCCGCCTTCGGCATTATAATATTCATCCGCTCCCAGCAATCTGCATATTTCAAGGATTTTATCCTGCCCCTTTAACTCATTGTTCTTAGCAATGGAAGAAGACATGAGCCTTTTTGTTTTTATATCCAAATAACCGCAGATAACAGCAATGGAATCTGCCAGATACTCTGACAGAAGTGTTTCCTCACTGTTGATGATTTTTTCTGCCAGCGGGAATACCTCCTGGAAATATGGCGCCTTTTTATATGCCATTTCCAGTGTCCGCAGATTCTTTTTTCGCAATCCTTCATCGGCGTTTACCTGGATCTCATCTATTTTTTTATTCTGGCTGGCTTTCAGCATAGGGACATTGAAATAAGCCGGTTTTCCATCAATGAGGATTCTGTTTCTGTTAATCCATCCCCGGTTTATATAGTTCACATCATCATAGATCACATATGTATCCACTGCACTGAGCAGCTGCCAGTATCCTATATATGGCAGATAATAAGGCTGCATAATTCCTAGCTTCATTTTTTCTCCTTTGTGGGAAGCAGATCATATGAATCAAATTTTGAGAGTATATCTCTTCCCTTTTCATCATATACATAGAATGTATGGTTAATCGTGTTCATCAGATTTTCTGTTTCTTCTTCATTTTGGGTATAAAAAGTAACGGCTGCCATAAGCGTCCCTGCGTTGGGAGTTCCATTTACCTTTTCACCTTCTTTAAAAACGCTGTTTATTTTCACATTCTCCATTTTTTCAATCGCATCCAGTCCTTCGATCCTGGCGATCTTACATTTTTTATACGACCAGATATTGTATACATACATCCTGGGATTTTCCTCCTCTTTATATGGGATTATTTTTGCATCTGTTTTTCCATATAAAGAAATATCGGTAATGATTTTTACCAAATCAATTCCACAGGCATCCTTCACTGTTCTGAAAAATCCAAAGCCGTCTATCCTGTAATTGATCTCGAGAAAATACAGCGTCTCATTTTTCATCATAGTCTGTACGAAGGCTGTACCATTTCTGCATCCTATATCCTTGAGCATTTCACGGACTTTTGCATCATATTTTTTCAGATATAAATCCGTATAATTATGATAAGTGGTATGTACTGAATAACAGGAGCCGGGATCCTGGGGACGTACCACAGTTTCCATGACCGCATATAATTCTGTCTTTCCATCTGCCATATAATAACCCGCCTGTATCATAGTACCTTCTATGTATTTTTCTATGACAATTCTTTTTCCCGGAGAATTTTCATATGCGCAGACACAGGCATCTTTAAATTGGGAAATATCTTTGCAGATGGTCAGACCTCTGTTCAGACAGTTATCTGCAGGCTTTACAATCACAGGGAAGTCTCCCGCCGCAGGAGGATTCTCTTCTGTATAATCCTCCGCCACCGGGATGCCATGCTTCCTGCACATTTCTTTAAACAGGATTTTGTCATTGGTATATTTCCAGCTCTCTTCCATTGTGTAAAAGGGCAAATCCAACATTTTTGCCAGTCTTACCGCACTGCTTAAATTCTGTTCTCCTGTACTGGACAAAACAGCATCCACATGTTCCTCCCTGCATTTTCTATACAGCGCCTCCACATCCATGGTACTGATATCCCAGCTTTCATCTGCCAGCTGTTTCGCCGGAGATTTTTCTATTGGATAGTAATCTGTAACAATCAGGTATTCTCCCTTTTTCCTTACATACTCCGCAATTTCCACACTACCAAGGTTACTTCCAAGCAGCAAAACTTTTTTCATCACAAAATCCCTTTCCGTCACAATCTGTCTTGTATTTTTCTTTATAAATCACCAGTAAACTTTGCTAAAATATCTTTGTTTTCCTGGTCATATACAAAAACCATACGATTGATTTCTCTTATGGTTTCACTGATCTCCTTCTGACTCTTTCTGCAGAAGCTGATATTCATCATCATAGCGCCTGTTCCGGGTACGACCTCTGTCTCCATCCCTTCCTCACATACCATCTGGAAATGCAGGTCAGGCAGGATCTCCTGTATTTCCCTGACTCCTTTGATCTTGTCTATTCTGCACGTTTTATAGGTCCACAGACTGTATATACAATAAACTCCCTCATTCTCTTTCCTATATGAGACAGGAATAAAATCTGTCTTTCCGTCTAAAGACACATCTGTAATAATCTTTACCGCGTCTATGCCTGACGCCTCCTTAAGCGTTTGAAAGAATCCCAGCCCGTCCAGCCTGTAGTTCATTTCCAGAAAATACATTTCCCCCTGGCTTTCGATTGCCTGTACAATAGCTGTTCCGTTTCTGCATCCCAGCTCTTTCATCATTGTTCTGACTTTCTCATCATACTTTTCCAGATACCTTTCGGTATTCTCCGGATTATTGTATGTGACTGCATAGCAGCTCTCCGGTGTACCCGGATTTGTCACAGATTTCATAACTGTGCTCAGATAAATTTCTCCATTTACCATATGGTAAAAGACATTGACCTGTATTCCTTTTACAAATTTTTCTATGATTATGTTCTTTGCAGGAGAATTCTCATAAGCATATGCACAGGCAGACGGCAATTCTGAAATTTCCCGGCATATAGATAGCCCCCTGTTCAAACAGTTATCTGCAGGCTTTACCACAATGGGAAACTCGTCTTCCAGCGGATCGCTCTCCGAAAAGTCCTTCGGCACCGGAATCCCGTATTTTTTACAGGTTTCTTTGAATTTGATCTTATTATTAACTGTATTCCAGCATCTGCTATTTACATAAAACGGAAGCTGCAATCTTTCTGCCAGTTCCATGGCGCTTTTCAGATTTGCTTCTCCTGTACTGGACAAAACTCCCTGAACAGAGTTTTCTATGCATTTTTCATATAATTGGTCTATGTCTGTTGTACTGATATCCCAGGTTTCATCTGCGATTTGCTTTGCAGGAGATTTTTCTTTAGGGTAATAATCTGTTACAATCAAATAATCTCCGCGGCTCCTGACATATTGCGCGATTTCCAGGCTTCCCGTGTTGCTTCCCAGCAATAATAATTTCTTCATTGAATCTCTCCCTTTTTGTTCTGTCAACTCTGTTCTATGGTATCCGATGTATTATTGGCTGCTGTCTGATAAGCCATAGCAGCCAGCATAAAAAAAATTGCCTTCTGCGTCTGAATCTCTGTTATCATGACGCAGCAGATGACAAAAATCAAAACTGCCGCTAATCCCGCTAAATATTTATCCGCACATTGTGAGATCATCCTTCCTACGGCAAAAAGCATAGAAGCAAAACCTGTCAATGCCAGAGCGCCTCCCTGATACAGGATATTTAAGATTTCATTATGTGCGGGAAGCATTCGGTCTTTGATATACGCGCTGATGTAAAAGGCGCCCGTAGGCGTTACTCCGTAGCCCGTTACAGGCTTTTCAGCAATATAGGAGCAGGCTGTCTGCCAGATGATCGTCCTGCCGCCAAAGGTAGTGTCCTCATGAAACCAAGATAAAATCGTCTGCAGCATCTCTTTATCCGTAAACACTGCAATGAGAAACACAGCAATCCAAATACCAGTTAAAACCCAGTAGTTTGCCAGGTAATCCATAGCTTCTCCCACAAGAAATCTCACTGTAAGAAATGCTGCGATCAATACCAGCGCGATAATTCCCGTTGAAACCCTCTGCAGAAAAAGGTTCAGCAAAGCAATGCCAAAGACCGCTGCCGAAAATACGGAAATCCTTCTTTCTTCCGCGATCACATCAGCAAGTACTGCGGCTCCTACCGCAATCAATACAAATGGAGTGAAGCCGATCCTGGATCCCAGAAAGTAATAATAGGTACTGCCGATTCCCTGCGGAAAAGCAATAATCGTAAGAAGGTTGACCACTAAAAAACCAAAGGATATATTCCTGATCAGCAGAACTCCCATAATCTGATCATCTTCAAAAAGCTCTTCCACAAGAAATATGGTTCCTAGTCCCTGTATGGCATAAGTGAACCAGCTCACATAATCTCTGCTGACAAGGACAGTAGAAATCAAAAGACAGAAATAGAATCCCGCAGCAGCCAGATCCAGATACGACAGCTTTTTCTTTCTTATCTTCAGTACTCCGTAATAGGCAACACAGAACAGCTGCAGCAGCGTCATGAAGGTATCCAGTATATTCTCTGTTTTGATCCACGCAGAAGCTCTGGAAAGCTGCGCTGTAATGCACAAACCATAAACCACTGCCGATTTACTGATCTCCAACTTTCCGGGATTTTCCGCTACCTTTATTTTCATCCTTTCAGCCCCCTGTAAATGCTTAACAGCTGTCTTGCGGTCATTGAAATATCGAAACCGGATTCTTTTATCTGTTTTTGTGCCTGTGTTCTGTCTGCCGGATGGTCTTTAAAATATAAAATTGTATCTGCCCACTTCTGGGGAGGTACCTTTAAAGACAGATACTGCACCGTTTCTGTCACTGCTGCCTCCCTGGTGATCTGATCTGATAAAAACACCGGAAGCCCTGCTGCCTGCGCCTCCACTGCCGCAAAAGGAAGTCCCTCGTACAGGGACGGCAGGACAAAACAGTCCATTGCCTGCATCAGCTGTGGCACCTGATCCGTAACCCCCAAAAATAAAATCCTATGAGACAATGACATTTTTTCAGCCAGTGCCTTAATTTTTTCTTCTAAAGGTCCTGTGCCTATCAGCATAAGAACTGCTGTTTTCTCTTTCCTGTATATTTCCCGGAAAACTTCCAAAAGGAACCTGTGATTTTTCTGTTCCGTAAATCTCCCCACATGACCGATCACATAGTTTCTTTTCAGACTCCACTTTGCTCTGGACTGCTCCCGGATATCCGCATTATATAGAAATTTTGAGCTGTAAATTCCATTCTTCAGTATTGTATAGTTATGCTCTCTCAATATTTTGTCTGGAAACATAAAGTTCGCCGCACTTTCTGAACATGCCAGATTGCAGTCTGAAACATAGGGTATGAAAACCTTACACAGGGGCATCAGAAGCTTTTTCATTCTGTTGCTGCTGCTCATATTGGAATTATGAGAATGAAAGATTACATAGGGGATTCCTGCCATCTTTGCCGAAATTCCCACAAAAATGTCATAAGGGAAGGAGGCATTAATATGAATGATATCCGCTTCTTCTTTTTTCAGTACCAGGATTGTCTTAATAAACTTATACACAGCCCTGAGCAAAGGATTCCCATACTTATCCTTTGGTACAACCAGCTTCTTGCCTCCATAACGCAGAGCTTTCTTTTCATTAAATTCTTCCTGATCTCGGAAGGTCAGGTAATCAAAGAGTACTTCTGACCCTGAAATTTCTTCCGCGATATTTAAGACCATACTGGTAATCCCTCCTGCTCTTAAGGGAACCATATGGATGACTTTTATATATCCGGAATCCTCTTTCCTTGTGTTCATAGTTTCATTCCTCTTCCTCTGCATTGTATTCTGCGCTGAGTGCTTTTTTCAGATAAGACAGAGACTTCCTTCTCAGCTTGTCCATTCTGTCCTCAACCTTCTGATAATCCACAGCAGAAAATACCGCTGTCACATCGCCCTGATATCTCCTGCTGTTAAGTCCAAGCATGCCGCATAGACTTTCAATGCGGCTGTTGCGGGAATTTTTTCCCTTTCTGAACCTGTCAAAAACCAAAAATTTCTTATGATTTAAAATACTGAATATAGACCCATGAAAAGAATCGGTAAGTATGTACTGGGCGTGACGGATCAAATTTATAAAGTCTGCCGCATCCATATCAAACAGCTGTATATCTCCAAATTTCTTATCCGCTTCCACAAAATTATCCAAAAACGGACAGGATACAAGCGGTAATCCCGTCTGCTCTTTCAGTTTTTCTGCCGCTTTCCTGTGGGACTCATCCGTACCAAGAAAATAGCAGAATACATATGGCTTCTCCAAAACCTTCCTGTCCGGGATAAGTTTTATCCATTCCTGTGTATCCAGCAGCATTGTAGGATCGCAGACTACCAGCGCTTCTCTTCCTGTAAGAGACTTTATAATTTTTTCTCCTGAAATTTCTCTGGTGCTTAGCGCCTGAAATCTACTCAGATACCTGGCTGTTCTTTTCCTTTGATACTCCGGAATCTCACTGACCCCAAAGCTGGTGGCATATGCAATCTTAGGTTTCTGGTCCGGGGCGAACTCCAGTGTATAGAAATGACTGCCCAGGTTCTGCGGCAGCCATAGCTGGTCACTTCCGCACAAAAATCCATCATAATTTTTACTGCTTTTTTTCACCAGTTCTTCCCAGCCCCAATATGGTTCAGACAAGTTTGTGAAATAATGGTTTGCAAAATCTCTGAATCTTCTCTTTCTGATCTCCGTATTCCTTTTTATATCCGGATCTTTCTGTATTTTTTTCTGCTTTTGCTTTGCCGCGATCTTTGTCCGAAGAAACGTGCCGTTAAACAAACGCGGCAATGACTGCAGCAAAAATACTGGTGTCAGCTTCTTCTTATAGCGGATGATTTCTGTTTCATATCCCAATCTCTCCACAGCCTTGATTGTTGCCAGTACCTGTAACTGGCTTCCATAATTGGGGGTATCATAACAGACTGCCAGACCGATTTTCTTCATATGCATATCTCCAACTTTTAGTTTCCCAGCAGGTTATAATAGGAAATCAGTTTTCTGTGCATGATTTCCATACTGTACTGCGTATGTATTTTTTCCATGTTTTTCCCCGACATTTTATTCAGCATATCTGCATCTGCCGAGCATTTTATCAATGCCTCTGCCAATGCATTGACGTCTCCGGCTTCGATCAAAATTCCATTCTCCTCTTCTATCACTTCGGGAATTGCTCCAGCCTTCGTACTGATCACTGCCTTGCCGGATGCCATTCCTTCTAATACAGCCATAGGAAGTCCTTCATGATAAGAGGGAAGCACCAGTGTGGCTGACCTTTTCAGCAATTCTATCTTTTCCTGAAACCCCACCCAGCCGACTACATCTATGTTTTTCTCAAGTTTTTTTTCATGAACCAGATTTCGGACTTTCTCTATTTCTCCGTCTCCTGCCATAAAAACCTTGATATGCGGATTCCTTTTGGCTGCGATTTGAACAGCATCGACTAAGTCATAGGCTCCCTTCCGTTCCCCCAGCCTGCCCAGAAAGAGAAATTCATTTCTGTGTACCCTTAAGTCACACATTCCATCAGCAAAAGCTTTCGTATCGATTCCATTGGGAAGTGATACACAGTTGGAAATCCCAAAGAGCTTCTGAAATTTTTTTCTCCAGTCCTCTGACAGTGCAATGACCAGATCCGCTGATTTCAGAATATCCACAACCTTTTTCTTCTTTTTGGCATTCAACTTCTTGTAAAACACAAGATATTCTGCGCCGTGAATATGTAAAATAACCTTTTTTCCCCATTTTTTTGCCGCGCGCACATAAAAGCCTTTTCTATATGTGCTTCCTTTTGATGCGGCATGGATATGGTAGACGTCATAATTTCTTTTTGTGAAATAAAATTTCAAAAAGGCGAACACAGAGAACGCAGCTCTGCACAGCATTCCCCCATCTATATAAGACTCATAAATATCCAGGTCAAACTCCCGCTGCAATTTCTCATCCCTGCGGATTTCTGAAATAACGGCAGCCATTCCTCCCTTACTCCTGTCGGGACTGGGTCCTACAACCAACACTTTCATTTTAATGTCCTCTGTTTCAAATCAAGTTGTCTTCCCATCTCTAAATCAAATTCATAGGAAGAAAATTTATCAAAACCTGCACCGCTGGAAAATGTTATCTCTCCGAAAACGATATGTCCGTTTACAATGTAAAAATCCACTCTTGCATGTTTAAAATCTCTGGAAAGTTTTTCGGCATAGTCTAACATTTCCTTCAGGCAGTCCGGCTTCCTTTCTGCCTTGTTGGTGCAGGGGTATCCCATATTGCAGTCTTTTAACAGATTCCAGTCTGTATCATAAATGGTATCCCGCAGGTTAGAGTATCTGTCGCTCATTACACGGATGTACCGTGGATGTCCGTTAAAGCAGTAAATTTTATAATCCAATAAATCTTTATGCCCGCTCTGCGCATCTTCCAGATATTTTTCAATAATAACTCTCGGCTTGACTTTCCCATAAAACCATTCACCATAACATGGCAAAAATTTTGCTTTCAGCCATTTTCTGCATTTTCTGACCGCTTTTTCCCTGTTAAGTTTTGTCTTGTCTCTGCATAAAATATTAAAAGTGGATCCATGAGTTACTTTTATAACGAACTTATCCGGAAGCGAGTCAAAAGGAATATCCCGAGGATCGTATCCGTCCCAGATCAATGTGTTGAGAATCGCTCCGCATCCTCTGTCCGCAGCATACTTTCTGACCGTAAATTTATCACAGCATTTCGGCATTAAGGGATTTCTGTCATACAGTTTTATCCACTGTATTTTTTCATTATAGGTCTGAGGCTCCTGCAAGTTTAGCGGATATCCCTGTTTCATATAAAACAATAGTTTTAATGTCGTTTCCGGAGATATTTTATAAAGAATATTAAATGGGGTTAAAATCAGGTTTTTTGTAAGATTATTGACGCCCATTTTTTACTCCTCCTCAAGAAAACCTTCTATATCACGGATAATGGTCTTCGTATTACTGATATAAGACTTATACTCTGTCTTTCTTACGGTTTCCAAAGCTGATTCCAGATCTTCGCATTCCCGGCATACGCAGATAAGATCCAGATCCTGAAACTGCTCGGTCAGCTGCAGCTGATGATCATCTACATGCTCTCCGTATCGTGCCCGCCTGGGTACTGCAATTACCTTTTTCCCTTTTTTTAATGCTCCTATCACTGCTCCCGTACCGCCATGGGTGATTACGATATCGGCTTTTTCAAGCATGTATTCAAAATCCTGACGGTCAAGAAATTTTTTGTATTTATAATTTTGAGGCTCATAATCGCTGTATCCTGTCTGAGCAAAAACCTCTTCCGTAATTTTTCCTTTTTCTATCAGTTTGTCTATATATTCTATCAATCGATTAAACTGGAATTTTTGTGATCCTACTGTAATAAATATCATTCTGTCCCCCTAATAGATACCGCCTAAGTAAATTGCATCTGGATAAATCTCCAGCATCTGCTGCCATTGCACATAAAATCTGTCAGCAAACCGGTACAGTAGTTTTCCAGTCTCTGTGGCACTTGTTACTTTTGCAAAACTTTCTATGTAAATCAATTTTTTACGGAACAATTTCGCTGTAAGACAAATAGGTATAACTGCCAGAACACCTGTCGTAATGATCACATCCGGCTTTTCCTTAAAAAATATGAACAGTTGTTTCATCACATTCATAAACATAAGAAGGAGACAGCTCTTTTCTTTTCTGTTGACCTGATTAAGGTAGTAAACCTTCTCATCTTTTACAGAAACCTTGTAAAAAGTCTTTTCCGTAATCAGGAAGCTGTCGTATTTCTCCATTAAAGGTTTCAGCATCAGCAGCTGCTCTAAATGTCCTCCTGAGGAAGCTGCAAAACAGACTTTTTTCTTTTTTTCTTTCATTGCGTCAATTCCTCTCTTTTATTTTTTCATTTTTTCCTGTCCATAATAATTTTTGTATTTGCTTTTCTTTGTCTGAACCTTATTCAGTACAACACCTAATATGGGACACTTCGTCTTTTCAATCTGGTTTTTTACTTCCTGCGCCATTCTGTAGCTGACGGATTCAGCTTCTATGACCATTAGAATCCCATCACAATTTTCGGCAATTACAGCGCTGTCTATAACACTTCCAAGAGGGGGTGTATCTATAATGATATAATCGTATACTTTCTTTAGTTTACAGATCATTTCTCTGAAGCTTTTTCCCCCTAAAAGCTCTGTAGGATTCGGACTTATGGGACCGGCAAAAATAATATGGAACTGGGAGATATTGGTAGCGCAGATCACATCAGAAAGTGACATCTGTCCGGAAAGGTAATAGGTCAGACCTTTGCCCTTTTCCCTGCATCCCAATCTTCCCATCAGCACAGGCTTTCTCAAATCGCCTTCGATCAGCAGTACACTTTTTCCTGCCTCTGCTAGCTCCATACTTAAATTCATCGACACACTGCTCTTTCCCTCGCCCGGTGTACAGCTCGTCACTGCGATTACATTTTTTTCATTTCCGCAGAACAGCAGATTCGTTCTCAGGGATTTATATGCTTCTTTACTGATATATGTCATATCCTCTTTTCTGATATTTATTTTCATCATACCGGGCGCCTCCTACACAGCCTGCCTTTTCATATGTTTATTTTTTGAGTGTTTCCACTTTGTCTTTTTATTTTTTTTGCTTCGTTTATTTTCTGAAGGAATGTTCCCCAATACACTGAGATTTAAATATTTTTCTACATCCTCTGTATTTTTTATGGTGTCATCTGCCAGAAATATAGCGCAGATAAAAACAATACATAAAAATAAAAAGACAAAGTGGAAACACTCAAAA
>NHCFC00100__coassemble_1405_pt1 | contig 44334 bp, 36 predicted proteins | sample NHCFC00100__metabat2_low_PE_019 | metagenome-assembled genome bin NHCFC00100
GGAAAGGAGACGCGGAGAAAAATCCGGAAGAGCCAAGTATCTGAAAAGGAGAAGCAGAAACATGGAGATATGGAAAATCAGAGAACATGAAGAAATGGCAGATCAGGCAGCCCGGTGGTTTCATCAGAAGTGGGGGATCCCGCTGGAAGCCTATGAGGAAAGCATAGAAGAATGCCTGAAAAGAAAAAGCCCTGTTCCCCAGTGGTATCTGGCAGTCGAGCAGGGGAAGATCGCAGGGGGACTGGGGGTCATAGAAAATGATTTCCATGACCGAAAGGATCTTGCACCGAATGTATGCGCCGTGTATGTGGAAGAAGCGTTCCGCTGCCGGGGGATTGCCGGTGCGCTGCTGGACTGTGTGTGCGAAGATATGAGATTGTTTGGGATCAATACCCTGTATCTGGTTACAGACCATACGTCCTTTTATGAAAGGTATGGATGGGAGTTTCTCTGTATGGTGCAGGGGGACGGGGAAGAGGAAAAGACGAGGATGTATGTGCACAGAGGATGATGCAGACAGTTATTATCTGGACGTTGCTGTGCAGCAGAACATGATTTTTAAAATCTGTATAAAATGATAGGATATTTTAAAAGATGCAGGAAAAATTTATGAAATTCACCAAAAACTAAAAATTTAAAAAAATACACTTGACTCTAATGTGAAATGGTAGTAGACTAAAGTGCATCAAAGAAAGGCAAAGGCGCTTCGTGAAAGATCGAAGTGCCTTTTTCTTTCTCTGAAAAAGACACAAAGGTGTGTATCTTGGAATGTAAGTTCCAGGTGCACACCTTTTTTCGTGTTCAGGAAAGGGGATAGGGATATGACGAAAGAAATTATGACAGCTATTTCTGAGATGGTGAGTGCAGAAGCGTTTGGTATCTGGTTCCTGATAGGCGCTGCTTTTGTATTCTTCATGCAGGCAGGATTTGCAATGGTGGAGACCGGATTCACCCGGGCGAAGAACGCAGGTAATATCATTATGAAGAATCTGATGGATTTCTGTATCGGTACAGTAGTGTTTATTATCATCGGCTTCGGCATTATGATGGGAGAGGATGCCCTCGGCGGATTGATCGGTATGCCGACTCTGGGAATTTTTTCAGATTATGCAAACTTTGATTGGTCCTCCTTTGTATTCAACCTAGTATTTTGTGCCACAGCGGCAACTATTGTATCAGGCGCTATGGCAGAGAGAACCAAATTTTTATCCTACTGTATTTATTCAGGAGTTATTTCAGCAGTAGTATATCCAGTAGAAGCCCATTGGATCTGGGGCGGCGGCTGGCTTGCGCAGATAGGATTCCATGATTTTGCAGGCTCCTGCGCCATCCATATGGTAGGCGGAATTTCTTCTCTCATCGGCGCAGCCATGGTGGGAGCCAGAATCGGAAAATTTACAAGAGATAAAAGCGGAAAGGTGACAAAGGTTCACGCGTTTCCAGGACATAACATTGTAGTCGGAGCACTTGGCTGTTTTATCCTGTGGTTCGGCTGGTACGGATTTAACGGAGCTGCCGCCACAAGCGGATCACAGCTGGCTTCTATTTTCATGGCAACCACGATCGCGCCGGCAGTGGCAACTGTGGTATGTATGATCTTTACCTGGATCCGTTACAAAAAACCAGATGTATCCATGTGTCTGAATGCTTCTCTTGCAGGACTTGTGGCAATTACGGCTCCCTGTGATATGACAGATGCCGTCGGCGCGCTGGTGATCGGTACTGTGGCAGGATTGCTTGTAGTATTCGGTGTTTGGTTCTGTGATAATGTTGTGCATGTGGATGACCCGGTAGGTGCCATTGCCGTACACGGCTTCAATGGTCTGTGGGGTACGATCGCGGTCGGATTGTTCGCAACCGATGCAGTTCCAGGAAACTCTGTGAACGGCTTGTTCTATGGCGGCGGCTTTGAGCAGCTGAAACTCCAGCTCATCGGCGCGGCAGCGGTTCTGGCATGGACAGCGGCAGCGATGACGATCGTGTTTAAGCTGATTGATAAAACTGTGGGACTTCGTGTCAGCGAAGAGGAAGAAATCGTGGGACTGGATGCTATGGAGCACGGTCTTGCTTCCGCATATGCAGGCTTCAGTATCATTGATGCAACTGCAGGCGGTATGGTGGAGAATGAGAATACAGACCTGGGTCAGGACGAATACGACAAGGCATCCCAGGCGCAGAAGGATGTGTCCGTTCCAGTAGCAGGACCGGTAGAGTCCGGAAGCGGTATGTATAAAGTTGTGGTTGTTGCCAAATTATCACGCTATGAGAAATTAAAGAATGCGCTCAACCAGTTGGGCGTTACCGGAATGACTGTGACACAGGTTATGGGCTGCGGTATCCAGAAAGGCGCCGGTGAACGGTACCGTGGAGTAGAAATGGATGTAACTGTTCTTCCGAAAGTAAAAGTGGAAGTCATCGTTGGAAATATTCCGGTAGACAGTGTGATTGAAACCATCAAGAGAACGCTCTATACCGGTCATGTAGGAGACGGTAAGATCTTTGTATACAACGTACAGAAGGTTGTAAAAGTCCGCACCGGAGAGACCGATTTCGACGCGCTGAAAGATGTGGAATAATCGGAATGTCCTCCCAAGGAAAATCTGCTCATGAGGAGAACACTTTCGGGAAAACCAATAGGGTATGAAATGTAAAAAAGGAAGCTTCTGCTTCCTTTTTTGCATGATTATAATACCACAAAATCGCCGAAAATTCAAGTCTGGAAGCCTTTTTCGACTGGTGCTATAATCAATTCCCAAACCCACTTTTAAATAAAAAAATACCGGAGGAGGAAGATTCTTGGACAAAGATTGGATGGTTTTATTACAGCAGCAAAATCAACTGAGTAAAGTTCTGGAGACAAATCAGATCACAGAAAAATTCGGTCTGGTCTTATCCGGGCAGGAGGCGCAGCTGCTCCTGGATGAGCGCAGAAATACTTTGCAGGAACAAAAAAGGGTGGAATTCGGCGAAGGGATCCTGCCGAAGATCATTTATGAATTCTGCGATTCCCAGTATCTGGACCAGAGCAATTACGTGCAGACACTTCTGCGGCTGCAGGAAATTTTCTATCTATATAAGAATGAAATGCAGGACGAGATTACAGATGATGAACTTCTGCATTTTATGAAGGAGCAGTACGAGACCATCTGCTGCGGGGATCTGGAATACCTGGAGGGAACCTGTCTTAATATTTTCGCTCAGGCAATCCGCGCAGGTTATGACGGACATAGAAGCACAGACGGCAGAGGAGAATACGAAAAACTGGATGAAGTCACCCGATGGGATCATGAGCTTTATATGGAAGCGTTAAGAGAGCTTTGCTGGAGGTAGCAGGATATGGAGTATAAAATAGAAGAATTAGTACCTATCGTGGCAAAATTGGCAGAGAAATATACAGCAGGGGAGAGCACCTCTGTGACTTATGAAAGAGCGGAGGCGCTGATGGGGGCAGTGCTGTACTGCATCCATGAGGCAGAGCAGCAGGAGGACAGCAGTCCGGCGCCCCGGGAGAGACTGTCTGCACAGAAAATGTATGAAATCGGAGCTGACTGCGTAAAGCAAAAAACAAGGAAAGCTCTGGAGGTGTACAATTCCCTTCTGCCGGAATTTGAAGCCTATGGAAACCAGTGCCTTTCCGATACCTTTCTCAAAGGACTGCCGGAATTCTTCCGATGGTATGAGGATAAATTCTGCCCCCAGGACACCATCATCACACTGGATTATCCGGTTTTAAAGGATCTGTCGGATGATACGGGGATTGATAAGATTTATGAGTTCCTTATGTGTATGCAATGGGAGCAGACGTTTTTCAAAGGATTTCCTGCAGGTTACGTGGTACGGATCTTAGAGCGGTACAGCAGTGAATGGAAAGACCTGGCAGAGAATCTTTGTGAAATTGTTTATCTGCATTTCGCAGGACACATCCTGGCTGGAAAACCTCTGGGGAAAGTAAACTTTGAGCAGTCGGATTATCTGCGGCTGGAGAAAATACTTCTGGAATCCGAAAGGGAAGCGCTGTATCAGCAGGTGCAGTATGCCTCAGAATTTTTTGTGAAAAAGAGCTGCCCGGACAGCCGGAAGCAAGGGGAATTGATGCAATATCTGGGAACAGCTGCCGATAATGCCCTGGTCCGTTTGAAAAATGCAGGAGCGAACCATGTGCTGGCGCATTTCTTATAATTCGCGGCAAGATTCGCGACAAATCAGGAAATCCGTAATTGACAAAGCCTTCCTTTTGTGGTATGCTGAAACGGCGACAGTGGAAGTAGGTCTTTTTTTTATGCCCAAAGAGCAGGAAGAAAAGCCTTGTCGCGGTAACAAGACGTTGCATAAACGGCAGCAGCGTGAAGCTGCCGGCGATAAAAGACACATGGAGGTGGAGAAGTCGTGCGCGTAAGAATCACATTGGCATGTACAGAATGTAAACAGCGTAATTACAACATGACAAAAGAAAAAAAGAATCATCCAGAGCGTTTGGAGACAAAGAAATACTGTAAATTCTGCAGAACTCATACATTACACAAAGAAACCAAATAATTCGGTTTAATGAGGTAGATTTATGGACGCAGAAAAGAAACAGAAAGCTCCAAAAAAAAGCTGGACTCAGGGACTTCAGACTGAATTCAAGAAAATCATCTGGCCGGACAGGCCGACACTGGTAAAACAGACTGTGGCAGTTGTATCTGTTACCGCTGTATTAGGCGTGATCATAGCTGTGATCGACAGCGGAGTTCTGCAGCTGCTCAACTTATTAATCAAATAAGGATAAGGTGAAAAGAATGTCAGAGACAAATTGGTATGTTGTCCATACTTATTCCGGGTATGAGAACAAGGTAAAAGCCAACATCGACAAAACCATCGAAAACAGACATCTGGAAGACCAGATCTTAGAAGTCCGTGTGCCTATGGAAGACGTAGTGGAACTGAAAAACGGCGAGAAGAAACAGACACAGAGAAAGATGTTCCCGGGATACGTTCTCATCCATATGGTGATGAATGACGACACCTGGTATGTCGTAAGAAATACCAGAGGTGTTACTGGATTCGTTGGTCCGGGTTCCAAGCCGGTTCCCCTTACGGAAGCGGAAATCGAAGCTCTGGGCATTTCTAGCATCAGAAATGCAGAGGTTGACTTTGAAGAAGGCGACAGTGTCGTTGTCACAGGCGGTGTCTGGAAAGATACTGTGGGCGTTGTTCAGAGCATCAATGAAGCAAAACAGATTGTGACAATTAATGTTGAGCTGTTTGGCCGCGAAACGCCTGTAGAAATAAGTTTCGCAGAAGTAAAGAGTCTTTCATAAGACAAAATCAGGTAACAAGTAGAAAGGGCCGTACCGTCACACGGCTCGTGGGAGGGACAATCCCGCAATTACCACATTATAGGAGGTGCCGAAAATGGCAAAGAAAGTAACAGGTTATATTAAATTACAGATTCCTGCTGGAAAGGCTACACCAGCTCCGCCAGTTGGTCCTGCTTTAGGTCAGCACGGTGTAAACATTGTTCAGTTTACAAAAGAATTCAACGCAAGAACAGCAGACAAGGGAGACCTGATCATCCCTGTTGTTATCACAGTTTATGCGGACAGAAGCTTCAGCTTCATCACAAAGACTCCGCCGGCTGCAGTTTTATTAAAGAAAGCTTGCAACATCAAATCTGGTTCAGGCGTTCCAAACAAAAACAAAGTAGCTACTATTTCCAAGGCTAAGATCCAGGAAATCGCAGAGATGAAGATGCCGGACTTAAATGCAGCATCCTTAGAAGCAGCTATGAGCATGATCGCTGGTACTGCAAGAAGTATGGGTATCACTGTAGAAGAGTAACAAGCAACAAACAAACGTGGGAGGGACAATCCCGCAATTACCACTAGGAGGTTATTTATAGTATGAAACGCGGAAAGAAATACGCAGAAGCTGCAAAAGCAGTTGATCGTGGAAATTTATATGATCCAGCAGAGGCAATTTCTTTAGTAAAGAAAACAGCCGTAGCAAAATTTGACGAAACAATCGAAGCTCACATCAGAACAGGCTGTGACGGACGTCACGCAGAGCAGCAGATCCGTGGTGCAGTTGTACTGCCTCATGGAACAGGTAAAACTGTTCGTGTTTTAGTTTTTGCTAAAAACGCAAAAGCTGACGAAGCTCAGGCTGCAGGCGCTGACTACGTAGGAGCAGAGGAATTAATTCCGAAGATCCAGAACGAAGGATGGTTAGACTTCGACGTTGTTGTTGCAACACCGGATATGATGGGCGTTGTTGGTCGTTTAGGACGTGTCCTGGGACCAAAAGGCTTAATGCCAAACCCGAAAGCCGGAACTGTAACTATGGATGTTGCAAAAGCAGTTCAGGATATTAAAGCTGGTAAGATTGAGTATCGTCTTGACAAAACAAACATCATTCACGTGCCAATCGGAAAAGCTTCTTTCACAGAGGAGCAGTTAGCGGACAACTTCCAGACGCTTATGGGAGCTATCATCAAAGCAAGACCAAGCTCTTTAAAAGGTGTATTCTTAAAGAGCGTTGCACTGGCTTCTACCATGGGACCAAGTGTAAAGGTTAATCCGATGAAATTAGCTCAGTAATAGATGAATATGAAAAAGTCCCGGTGTGAAAGCACCGGGGCTTTTTAGCGTATAAGAGAAATGCCGGAAAAGGCGATACGGCAGGGAAATATGAGAAATTGGGCAATCCGGGAGATGTGCAGGAATATGAATAGACAGAGCACAAAAGCATAGTGCACGAAAATGTAAGAAAGAAAACAGTGCAAAAAAGTTTACATAAATCGCAGTCCGGAATACAGGAGTGGGAAACATGGGAACTGCGATTCGGAAAATGCCTGAAATAAAAAGGAGAAGGATTTCAATGAAAACAGAATTGGGAATATCAACAGATTTTGCCGGGGAAAGCGGCAGGCTGGAAGAAATAGAAGAGACATTGAGAAAGATTTCAGAAGCTGGTTTTACACACATCCACTGGTGCCATGAGTGGGATGGAGATTATATCTATTCTCCCTATGAAATGCTCCAGATCAGGGAATGGATGGACCGGTATGGTCTGAAGGCAAAGGGGCTCCATGCCTCAAAAGGTTCTGTGCGCAATGTGAACGTGCAGTGCGGACATTCCAGGAGAGACTACACATCCGACTGGGAATACAACCGAAAGGCAGGCGTGGATCTGATCAAGAACCGTGTGGATCTGGCACAGTGCCTGGGCGCAGAGGAAATCGTCCTGCATTTATACTGCCCGCACCTGAGTATGCGCACAGACCCGCAGTTAAAGGATCGTTATTATGCACAGGTAAAGCGTTCCTTTGATGAGCTGCAGCCCTATTGTATGGAAAAGGGAGTAAAGATCTGCATAGAAAATTTATTTGATATACCGGAGAAATACGTGCTGGGACAATGGGACTGGCTTTTGAAGGAGTACCCGCCGGAATATATGGGCATCTGCCTGGATGCAGGACATGGGTATATGGTCTGGAGAGAAAGACTGCCGGAGCTTATCCGGAAATATCGGGGCAGGATTTATGCGGTGCATCTTCATGACAACATTGGTTCCGTAGATTTTCATCTGCTTCCCGGGGATGGACAGATGGACTGGAAGAAGGTCATGCAGGAGCTGGCGGGATCTGCTTACCAGCTGCCTCTGGTGCTGGAAGTGAACAGCTGCGAAGAGAGCGCGGAGGAGTTTTTGAAAAGGGCGTTTGCTGCGGGGGAGAGACTGCAGGGGTATTATGAAGACGCGCTGAAGAAATAAGAAAATATTCTTTACCGGAAATGAGATTTTAGAAATTTTCAGTACATTTGGAAGAAGGAAAAGTCCAACAATAAAACTTGATTTTATTATTAAAAAAAGGTGACGCAAAAATTAAAAAAATGCGTTACCTTTTTTTACTGTATGATATATGGAAAAAGTTAATTTTTCTCTGCCAATCTCTCATTTCCAATAGGAATCGCACGCAGAGCAGGGAGGTTCTTTTATGCCTCACTCAACATTCCTACTTCGTCCCAAGATTACGAAATTCACTGGGCTGGATCCCCGTATAAGACTTAAACGCGCGGCTGAAATAAAAGCCGTCCCGATACCCCACCAGCTCCCCGATCTTCTGTATTTCCATCTCCTGATTTCTCAGCAGAAGCCGTTTGGCTTCGTTCATACGCAGCCGGGTCAGATACTTGGAAGGTGTCTCACCGCTGTATTTCTTAAAAATTTTTCCCAGATACTCCGGCGTAAAGCCGAACCGCTTCCCCAATTCGCTGAAGGAAATCTCCTCCGGATAATGCTCCTGCAGATACTGTTCCAGCAGCGCGCAGATGGTCTTCTGATCAAGCTTGCTGGGATCGGTGCAGAAATCGTCGATCTCTTCCTCCTCCGCCTTGATAGAAATCAAAATTTTATGCAGCGCCTCGGACAGAGCTTCTATGGTTACCGGTTTTAACAAATAATCTCTTACCTGAAACCGTATGGCAGACTGGGCATAGGAAAAATCATCATAGCCGCTGCAAATGATCACCTTTATGTGAGGATGGTTTTTATACAAATATTCAGCCAGCTCAATGCCGTCATACTGAGGCATCCGGATGTCGGTGATCACCAGATCCGGGCAGACTTTATCGATCAGGAGCCGTGCATCCATGCCGTTGGCTGCTTCCCCTGCCAGGGAGAAAGGTAAATTTAAAGAATCCAGTTTTTTGATCAAATTCTTGCGGATCAGGTACTCGTCTTCTACTACCAGATATTTATAACTTGGGGTGCTCATGATAATATTCCTCCCTCGTACGATAAATAGGTCCTCCCAGAATGAAAATCGTTCTCCTGGGCAGTGAATTTTCAATCCGGAAGATGGCTTTGTCACCGTACAGCATTTTCAGCCGGAGATACACGTTTTTGAGTCCCATGCCTCCGATCTGCAGGGATTTCAGCTCCTGTCCCAGATCCAGATTTTCATACAGATTCAGCAACTCCCGTTTTTTCTCATCGCTGAGATTTCCCCCATTGTCCTCAATTTTCAGGATCCAGGAATCTTCGGAAATCTCTGAGGTGATTTTCAGCTTCCATGGCGGGCTTATGACAAACGCATATTTAAACGCATTTTCCACAATCGGCTGGATAATAAGCTTGGGGATATAAAATCCCCGGGTTTCTTCGCTGATATCTGTCTCGTATTCCAGCTGTTCCCCGAAACGAAACTTCATACATTCCAGATAGCGTCTGGTGTAAAAGATTTCTGTTTCCAGTGTCACCACCATATCCTTGCTGGAAGAAATATAGCGGAAATAGTCGCACAATGCCTGGCAGATCTTCACGATTTCTTCATTCATCTCTTCTTCTGCCATGATGCTGATATTGGTAAGACTGTTGTATAGGAAATGCGGATTGATCAGCGACTGGGTAGCCTGCAGCTTTGCACGGGTTTCCTCTGAGCGGGAGAGCAGGACCTCCTGGGAGGTGGAGCGCAGCTTCTCATACATGGACCGGATGGATTCACACAGAGTAGACAGCTCCTGGATGCTGCTGTCCGCAGACGTAAGGTTGACCTTCTCTTCGGATAAGACCCGGTTGATGGTGATCTTGCTGGCTGCTGCGGTAAGCTTCTGCAGCGGCTTGGTCATCTGCTGGGAAATAGAAAAGCAGATCCATAAAGTTACCAATATAGATAAAACAGCGATCCCCGCAAAGAACAGCTGAAAATTATGCAGAGGCAGGAAAACGGATTCCCTGGTCTTGACAACCGTCACGGTCCAGTCATAATCAGGGATTGTTACGTATGTAAACAGCAGGGACTGCTGATCCTCTGTCTGGATGAACTGGCTGCGGGATTCTTTCAGGTGATTTTTCTCAATCTCAGAGTAAAAATCGTACTGGCTGCTGTCACTGTAAGGGTATACCTGTTCGCCCCTGGAGTTGTAGATCTGTACACGGGTATCTGGATTTGTATCTTCCAGCTGAGAAACAAAACCAAAGATTTCACTGCAGTCCTGTATGACTTCCACGATTCCCTCCGGTTTGCCTTCCCGGTCCAGAAACAGTCGGATCAGGGAGATGAATTTATGAGAGGCGGAATTTCCCTCCCTGCTGGGCAGGTCTGCATTCGTCTGCGGGGCAGTGAAATACCGGTGTCCGTTAAGCGCCAGGACCTCCTCGTACCAGGGCAGACTCGCCAGGTCTTCTGTGGAAGTGCGCATGAAATAACCTGCCTCTACACAGGAACCGTCCATGGTATAAAGCTTGATGCTGGAAGCGCTCTGATAAGCGCCGATGATGGCGGTTACAATATCATGGATGGAGGTGGCTTTCTCTCTGGACGCTACCAGAGCTTCAGGGTCATTCCCGGTCTTCTGGTATAGGCTGGAAAATTCTTTGAAATTGCTTTTGATGGCATTGGAATAGACGATGTTCATGGAGATCGTGGACAGGTTGTATAGCTGATTGTCTACAGCGTTTGCCGCAGAAACACATAAATTTTCGGATTCCTTTTTGGCATCTGCCAGAGTATTGCTTTTGTAATGACTGTAAGTAAAAAGGAAAAACACACCCAGCAGGAACATGATAAATATTCCATAAATCAGAAAGAGATATACTTTTTGTGAGTATCGTTTGTGCAGAGTGGTGATAAACTCCACCTCCTTTTTTGATATCGATTATACAGGATTGTTCAAAAAATTACAAATGAAAGTTTTGAATTGTCTATTTTACTGAAAGGACGCCTGTGATATGCTTTGTTTACATCAAAGGAAACATATTTTATCGATAAAATACAGGCAAAAGAAGAAAAAGAAAGAACAGGAGTTGTAAAACAATGAAAAAGAATTTAAAAAGATGGGCAGGGCTTTCCCTAGCAGGAGTAATGGCGCTCAGCAGTTTGGCAGGATGCGGATCAGAAGGCGGAAGTGACGGAGATTCCGGCAGTTCAAAATCCGTGACACTGACCTTCGGCAGCCATCAGAGCGGACTTCCCACATCAGGGATCGTGCAGGATCTGGCAAAAGAATTTGAAGAAGAGACCGGGATTAAAATTGATTTCCAGATTTCACCGGACGCACAGTGGAGGGATCTGATCAAGGTAAAATTAGATTCAGGGGAAGCGCCCGATATCATCTGTGTGGACACACCCATCGGACTTGCTTCCAGTATCCACATGGATCAGTATTGCGTAGACCTGACAGACCAGGAATGGGTGGGACGTATGGAGGACAGCGCCCGCTCCGCGGTTTCTGTTGATGATAAAACCTATGGAATCACATTCCCGGGTGCGAAGATGTATTTCTATCTGTATAACAAAGATATCTTCCAGGAACTGGGACTGGAAGTACCCACCACTTATGACGAGTTCAAGGATGTGTGCCAGACCATCCTGGATGCAGGCACGACACCCGTCTATGAGTGCACCACCAACGGATGGCACCAGGTTCTGCCGTTGTTTGAGACAGGCGGTCTGTGGCTGGCAGATGACCCGGATATTTATAACAAGTTAAATGCCAATGAAGTAGATCTGGATGAAATTCCTCATCTTCTGACCATTATTGAGCAGCTTCAGGAATGTGCAGAAGCAGGATATTTCGGCGAAGATTACCTGAGCAACGCATGGGAAAATGCGAAGGAAGCTATGGCGACAGAAAAATGTGCCATGACCATTGCAGAGCTTGGATTCCGCGGTGAAGTAGAAGCAGATTATCCCGACTTTAAGGCAACAGAAAAGCTGGGCGCATTTATCATGCCCTGGGGCGATAACCAGACCATCGGCGTAAACCCGGCAAGCAACGCTTATTTCATCAACAAAGACAGCAAATACACAGAAGAAGCAAAACAGTTCTTTGAATTCCTGGCAAGACCGGAAAACCTGCAGAAGAGACTGGACGGACAGCCGGAATTAAGCGCGCTGTGCTGGCCGGAAATCGAGAGCAAATATTCAGAAGAAGACCAGGCATTTCTGGATTCTGCTGAAAAAGCAAATGTAGTGCAGACTTCTGTGAACTACATTGACAGCCAGTGGATGGATATCGGAAAAGATCTGGAAGCCATGTATACAGGCGCATCTTCACCGGAAGACGTGCTTAAGACCATTATGGACAGACGGACCGAGCAGGCGCAGCTGCAGAAGGATCCTGGCTGGACAGAATAAAAGATGCTGTTTCCGGGAGGTATGAGAAATGAACAATAAAAAATTATACCCTTGGTATTTTGCGGCAGGCGCGGCGCTGGTTTATTTCCTGTTATGCTTTCTGCCGGGTGTCTTAGGTATCGGTTATTCCTTTACAGACTGGAATAACTTCACCACAGAAGTGAATTTTGTGGGGCTGGATAATTATAAACAGATTTTTGAAGGCAATTCAGAGTATATTACTTATATTTTGAACACTGTCATGTTTACCATTGTGACCACAGCGGCGAAAACCATCGTGGGACTTGCCCTTGCTCTTTTGCTGACGCAGAAATTTATCAAATGCAAGAATTTCCAGAGAATGATCATTTTCTCCCCTCAGGTTATGTCCTATCTGGTGGTTGGACTTGTGTTTAAGAGTATGCTGCATCCCACCACCGGGTTTTTGAACAACTTCCTCAGGAGCATTGGTCTGGACGCGCTGGCAAAGAATTGGCTGACAGACCTGAACCTGGTGTTCCCCAGCGTGATGACGGTGGATACCTGGAAGGGTATGGGATACATTATGGTGGTAGTGATCGCGGGACTGATGTCAATTTCTCCGGAATACTATGAAGCGGCAAGCATCGACGGCGCTAATTTTTTCCAGAAATTCCGCTGCATCACGCTGCCGTTATTAAAGCCGGTCCTGGTGAATGTAACGGTGCTGAATGTAACCTATGGACTCCGTGTGTTTGATATGATCTATGCGCTGACCAACGGCGGACCCGGCAACGCGACAGGTGTGATCAACACAGCGGTATACAAGGAGTTTTCGAAAGGCAATCTGGCGATGGGTACAACGCTGTCCAGTGTATTATTCTTCTTTATGCTGGCAATCCTGTACTTCATCATCAAATCCATGGAGAATAAGGAGGTGGAAGCATAATGGGAAAAGCAGGAAAAACCATTGCCCATATCATTGGGAATGTGGCGGCGATTTTTATCAGTCTGATCGTGGTGATCCCTCTGGTGGTTTTGTTCTTAAACTCCTTTAAGACCTCAGCGGAAGCCAACAGCATGACTTTATCCCTGCCTACACAGTGGGTGTTTGAAAATTATGCGACCGTCATCGAGCAGGGAAAGCTGATTTCTTCATTCTTTAACGGTCTGCTTTATGCAACCGGCAGCGTGGTGATCATTGTGATCCTGGTTTCTGCGGCAGCCTTTGTAATCTCCAGAAATCAGAAAGGTGTGAACCGGTTTCTCTACTATTTCATCATTTCGGGAATCGCCATGCCCATCAATAATGTGGCTTTGATGAAGGTCATGCAGGCATTCCACCTGATGAATACCAGGATCGGCATTATCCTTTTGTATGCGGCGATCAATATTCCGCTGAGTTTGTTCCTGGCGTATGGCTTTGTGGGAAACATCCCCAGGGAGATTGACGAAGCGGCGGTGCTGGACGGCTGTACGCCTATCCAGATGTTTGTCAGAGTCATTGCCCCGCTTTTGAAACCTATTATTTCCACGTTGTTTGTGCTGGATTTCATGGCAGTCTGGAACGACTTTACCATGCCTCTTTATTATCTCAATAATTCCAGCAAATGGCCAATGACACTGGCGGTTTATAACTTCTTTGGAGCGTTTGAAAATTCCTGGAACCTGGTGGCAGCGGATATTATGCTGACCCTGCTTCCGGTCCTTGTGGTTTTCGTTATGGGACAGAAATATATTGTAGGCGGAGTTGCTGCAGGGGCTGTAAAGGGCTGATGGAGCAATACAGGTGAAATGATTATGGAAATGTATGAAATTGACGAACTGATAAAGAAGCTGACACTGGAAGAGAAGATCGGCATGATCCACGGACAGGGCATTTTCCATACCAAAGGGGTGGAGCGTCTCGGCGTTCCGCCCCTTTGGATGTCTGACGGTCCTATGGGCGTGCGCAAAGAGCTGCAGGATGATAACTGGAACCCCAAAGGGACCACAGAGGATTTTGTCTCCTATCTGCCCAGTAATTCTGCCCTGGCATGTACCTGGAACCGGGAGCTGGCAAAAGAAGCCGGAAATGTCCTGGGGGAAGAAGCCAGAGGAAGAGGGAAAGATGTAATCCTTGCGCCGGGGATCAATGTGATCCGTTCTCCCCTGTGCGGCAGAAATTTTGAGTATATGAGTGAAGATCCCTGTCTGATCGCGGAGATGGCAGTGCCGCTGATCCAGGGCATCCAGCAGCAGGATACTGCAGCGTGTGTGAAGCACTTTGCTGTGAACAATCAGGAGACCAGACGGCTGGATGTAGACGTTCAGGTCGGGGAAAGAGCGCTGCAGGAAATCTACCTGCCGGGCTTTGAGGCAAGTGTGAAAAAAGGAAAGACATGGACTCTCATGGGCGCCTACAATCAATTCCGGGGAGAGCACTGCTGTCATAATTCTTATCTGCTGAAGGAGATACTGCGGAAAGAATGGGGCTTTGACGGCGCAGTTATATCGGACTGGGGAGGCGTCCACGATACCAGACAGGCGGCAGAGAATGGGCTGGAAATTGAAATGTCGGTGACGGACTGCTTTGACCAATATTATATGGCGCAGCCTCTTTTGGAACAAGTAAAAGCAGGCGAGATCAAAGAGGCGTGGATTGACGAAAAAGTAAGAAACATCCTGGTGCTGATGGACCGTCTGCACATGCTGGACGGAGAGCGGAAACCAGGCACCTGCAACAGCAGGGAACACCAGGAAACGCTTCTGAACTGTGCCCAGGAGGCAGTGGTTCTTCTGAAAAATGAGGAGAACATTCTGCCTTTGGATTTAAAAGGGAAAAAGCGGCTTGCGGTGATCGGAGAAAACGCTGTAAAGCTCCACGCAAACGGCGGAGGAAGCGCCGCGGTGAAAACTCTCTATGAAATCTCCCCGCTTCTGGGACTTCGGATGGAGCTGGGAGGAAATGTGGAGATCACCTATGCCCCAGGATACGCAAGCAGTCAGGAGAACACGGAGGAGAAAGAAAACTGGCAGTCATCCAGTCTGGAGGACAGGGCGTATAAAGAATCCTACCGGGAAAAGGAGGACGATGCAGTCAAAGCCGCAAGAGAAGCACTCATAGAAGAGGCAGCTGCACTGGCAGAGAACCATGAAGATGTAATTTTGTTTTGCGGACTGAACCATGAGTTTGATTTGGAGGGACAGGACAGAGCAGATATGAAGCTTCCCTACGGACAGGAGGAGCTGATCCGCAGAGTGCTGGAAGTGAATGAGAACACAGTGATCGTGGTCCTTGCGGGATCTCCTGTGGATCTGGAGGCTTTTGCAGATCAGGCGAAAGCCATTGTATACAGCAGCTATAATGGAATGGAAGGCGGACATGCGCTGGCAAAGATTCTTCTGGGAAAAGTCAATCCGTCAGGAAAGCTGGCATATACGTTCCCCAAGCGTCTGGAAGACTGCCCTGCCCACAGCATTGGAGAGTTTCCGGGAAGCGATACGGTCAGCTACGGAGAAGGCATCTTTGTGGGGTATCGTCACTATGAAACCCGGCAGATTCCTGTAAGGTACTGCTTCGGACACGGACTGTCTTATACTTCCTTTGCCTACCGTGATCTGTCTGTGGAGAAAAGAGAAAACGGGTTCCAGGTGAGCCTGAAGGTGAGCAATACAGGAGAACGGGAAGGAAAGGAAGCGGTACAGGTCTATGTAAAAGCATCCGGAAAAACCATACCCCGCCCTGTAAAAGAACTGAGGGCATTTTCCAAAATCCGGCTGATGCCTAAAGAAACCAGACAGCTGTCCTTTTTCCTGGAAATGCAGGCATTCTCATGCTATAGTGAAGAAGAAAACAGATGGATTGTGCCCAAGGACCGCTACGAGATCTGTGTGGGCAGTTCGGTCCAGGATATCCGCTTACAGCAGGAAATCCAGGTTGCGGCGCAATATTTATAGAAGGAATAGAATCGGGAGGAAAAGAGATGGCATTTGGCAAAGATTTTTGGTGGGGAGCGGCGACCTCCTCTTATCAGATCGAGGGAGCGGCATACGAAGACGGAAAAGGGCTGAATATCTGGGATGTATTCTGCCAGGAAGAGGAAAGGATCTTCGGAGGGCATACCGGAGACATTGCCTGCGACCATTACCACAGATTCCGGGAAGATGTAGAGATCATGAAAAAGCTGGGGCTGAAGGCGTACCGCTTTTCTATCAACTGGGCAAGAGTCCTTCCTAATGGATATGGAAAGGTCAATGAAGCCGGAATCCGTTTTTACAATGAACTGATCGACGCTCTTTTAGAGGCAGGCATCGAGCCGTTTGTTACGCTGTATCACTGGGAGCTTCCCTATGAAATTTACAAAAAAGGCGGCTGGATGAATGAGGAGATCGTAACCTGGTTCGGCGAATACGCAAAACTGGCGGCAGAGCGGTTTTCTGACCGGGTGAAGTACTTCTTTACCTTAAATGAACCTCAGTGCTTTGTAGGACTGAGTTATCTGGACGGCGTACATGCACCGGGTGTGAAAGCTCCCATCCGGGATACCTTCCAGATGGCGCACAATGCGCTGAAGGCGCACGGAATGGCAGTAAAGATGCTCCGGGAATATGCCAAGCAGGAGATCCAGGTGGGATATGCGCCTACCGGGACCATGAGCTATCCGGACAGTGAAAAACCAGAGGATATCCAGGCGGCAAAGCAGCATCTCTTCGGACTGAGAGAGCCTTTAAATCGCTGGACCTGGAATGTGTCCTGGTGGAGCGATCCGGTATTTTTCGGCGAATATCCGGAAGAAGGCATGAGAAAGTTTGAGAAATACCTTCCCGAAATGAAAAAGGAAGATTTTCAGCTGATTTCCCAGCCCATTGATTTCTACGGACAGAATATTTACAACGGAAACAGGATCCGCATGGGAGAGCAGGGACAGCCGGAAGTGGTAAAACGATACGAAGGATTTCCCAAGACAGCCCTTGACTGGCCTGTGACCCCGGAATGCCTTTACTGGGGACCGAAATTTTTATATGAAAGATACCAGAAACCCATTTACATTACAGAAAACGGTCTGTCCTGCCATGATGTGATCTCTGTAGACGGACAGGTGCACGATCCCAATAGGATTGACTTTCTGACCCGTTACCTGCGGGAACTTAAGAAATGTGCAGAGGACGGGGCAGATATCCGGGGCTATTTCCAGTGGTCCCTGATGGATAATTTTGAATGGCACAGCGGCTATGCGGAACGGTTTGGGCTGGTATTTGTCGATTACAATACACAGAAAAGGATAATCAAGGATTCCGGATACTGGTACAGAGACCTGATCCAGAGCAATGGAGAAATTTTGTAAAAGGAGAGAACAACAGCATGAAATTTACAGATGGATACTGGTGCGTAAAAAAAGAAATGACTCCGCTCTATGCAGTGGAATACGCAGACAGCAGAAGAAACGGAGACGAACTGACCCTATACGCTCCCGGAAAACACATTACAAACCGGGGAGACTGCTTAAATCTTGGAATGCTGACCATCCGCCTTTCCAGTCCCATGGAAGACGTGATCAAGGTTTCCATTTCTCATTTTGACGGAACCGCATACAAAGGACCTTTTGCGGAAATAAAGAATACGGCGCCTCATGTGAGCATTGAGGAGGATGAGGAGTTTATCACTTACCAGTCCGGAGATACCAAAGCCGTGATCGATAAGCGTCCCAATTCCTGGGGCATCCGCTTCCTGGATGGGGATCGTGAGCTGACCAATACCGGATTCCGGAATATGGCGAACATTGTGAATAACCAGACCGGCAGATGTTATACAGTCGAAGCCCTTGCCATTGATGTGGACGAATCCATCTATGGTCTGGGAGAGCGCTTCACACCCTTTGTGAAAAACGGACAGGTAGTGGAAATGTGGAATGAAGACGGCGGTACCGCAAGTGAAATCGCCTATAAGAACATTCCTTTCTACATTACCAATAAAGGTTACGGCGTTCTTCTGGACAATGAAGGAGACGCTTCCTATGAAATTGCCAGCGAAAAGGTGGAAAGGATCCAGTTTTCTGTAGAAGGACAGCGCTTGGATTATTATGTGATCAATGGAAAGACACCGAAAGGCACCATCGAAAAGTATACGGATCTGACCGGGAAACCGGCACTTCCGCCGGCATGGTCCTTTGGGCTGTGGCTGACCACTTCCTTTACCACCAACTACGATGAAGAGACCACCAGCAGTTTTATCCAGGGGATGGCAGACAGAGAGATTCCTCTGCATGTCTTCCACTTTGACTGTTACTGGATGGAAGCCTATGAGTGGTGCAATTTTACCTGGGATCCTAAGACCTTTCCGGACCCGGAGGGGATGCTGAAGAGATACCATGACAGAGGGCTTAAGATCTGCGTGTGGATCAATCCCTATATCGGACAGAAATCCCCTCTGTTCCAGGAAGGAATGGAGCACGGCTACCTCCTGAAGAAGACCAATGGCGACGTATGGCAGACAGATATGTGGCAGGCTGGCATGGGTCTGGTGGACTTTACAAATCCCGATGCGGCGGCATGGTACCAGGGAAAATTAAAGACTCTGCTGGATATGGGCGTGGACTGCTTCAAGACAGACTTCGGCGAGAGGATCCCGGTGAAGGACATTGCGTATTACGATGGTTCCGATCCGGTGAAGATGCACAATTATTATACCTATTTATATAATCAGGCAGTCTTTGAACTTCTGGAAAGAGAAAGAGGAGAGGGAGAGGCAGTGCTCTTTGCCCGCTCCGCGACAGTAGGAGGACAGAAATTCCCGGCGCACTGGGGCGGCGACTGTTCCGCCAGCTATCCTTCTATGGCAGAAACCTTAAGGAGCGGACTTTCCCTTGCCTGCGCAGGATTTGGATTCTGGAGCCATGATATCAGCGGGTTCGAGAATACAGCGCCTGCAGACGTCTACAAGAGATGGTGCCAGTTTGGTCTCTTAAGCTCTCACAGCCGCCTGCACGGCTCCAGCTCTTACCGGGTTCCCTGGCTGTTTGATGAGGAAGCCTGTGATGTGCTGAGAAAATTTGTGAAATTAAAATGCAGCCTGATGCCTTACCTTTACCGTCAGGCGGTGATCTCCCATGAAAAGGGAACGCCTATGATGCGCCCTATGTTTGTGGAATTCCCACAGGAGAGGACCTGCGAGATGCTGGATAAGCAGTATATGCTGGGAGACAGCCTGCTGGCAGCGCCGATTTTCAAGGAATCCGGGGAAGTGGAGTATTATGTCCCGGAAGGAAAGTGGTTCAATATCCTTACCAATCAGGTAGTGGAAGGCGGAAAATGGCATAAGGAGACCTACGACTACTTCCATATGCCGCTGCTGGTACGTCCCAATACGATTCTGGCAGTGGGACAGAACGATACCCGCCCGGATTATGATTATGCAGACGGAGTGACCCTGTATCTTTCCTGCTTTGAGGAGGGAAAAGAGGCAGAGACAGAAGTAACTGATCTGCAGGGAACGACCGTGCTGAAAGTCCGGGCAGTCAGAGAAGGCGATGTGATCCGGGTTCATACGGAAGGAAGAGATGAGAAGGTACGGGTTCAAGTGCTTGGGGATGAAAAGCTTGCAGTGGAAATGGTGTAAGCAGCAGAATAAGTAAAGAAAAGCTGACAGGCTGCAGCCAGTCATTTCCTTGATAATTCTGAAGACGGAAGAATTGGTAGATATGAGTCAGCAGACGGAGGTGATCAATATGTGTGCGGCACTGGACAGATTAAAACAGGAAGGTGTACAGGAAGGACTAGAACAAGGCAAATTGATTCTGATCATGAATATGCTGAAGAAAGGCATGGAAGTAAAGGACATCCTGTACTTTGCAGGCGTATCGGAAGAAGAAGTTGAAGAAGCAAAGAAATTATTAGAATAATACAGAATACGAAAAGCACACAGTAAATGTAAAAATCCAGAGGCAAACCGAAAGTCGGTGTGTCTCTGAATTTTCATAATGGGAAAAACGCCTTATTTATGGTCTTGACACCTCACATTTATAGGTAATACAATTATTGCATATACAACTAATGGAGGTGCGAATATGCTCAGACGTCTGTTTTCTTATATGCATCAATACAAAAAATACGCCTGCCTGGCGCTTTTGTGTATTACGGCAGAAGCCCTCTTTGAGCTTCTGGTTCCTCTGATCATGGCGGATCTGGTAGATGTGGGAGTTGCCTCAGGAAACCGGGAATATATTTACATGAAAGGTCTGCAGATGGCAGTCTGTGCTGCTGCAGCCCTGGTCCTGGGAATCGGCAGCGCCAGATTTTCCGCACTTGCAGGACAGGGGATGGGAGCGGAGCTAAGAAAAGCCGAATACGAGAAGCTGCAGGCGTATTCTTTTTCTAATATCGACCATTTTCGAGTATCCTCTCTTATCACGCGGCTGACCAGCGACGTGACGAATATCCAGAATTCTGTATCTACCGGCATGCGGCCATTCTGCAGAGGTCCGGTGATGCTGGTAGCAGCTACCGGGGTGGCATTTTCCATTAACGGCAGGCTGGCAGTGATCTTTTTGGTGGCGCTTCCGGTGCTGGGTGTGCTGCTGTTTCTTATTGTTTCCCGTGTGCGCCCTATGTACAGCCGGATGCAGGGGGCGATTGACAGTGTTAACAGGATTGTACAGGAAAATCTAACTGCGGTCCGGGTGGTGAAAGCCTGTGTCCGTGGCGAGTATGAAATCGCCAAATTCGAGGCAGGCAATGAAAATCTAAAACAGCAGTCTCAGACGGCATTCTGCCTGGCTGCGCTGAATATGCCGGCGATGCAGTTCGTAATGTATGGAACAATCCTTGGCATTCTCTGGTTCGGCGGTCAGCTGCTCCAGACCGGAAATATGCAGGTTGGAGAATTGACCGGATTTTTAAGCTATGTGCTGCAGATCTTAAATTCTTTGATGATGATTTCCAATGTATTTCTTATGATGACCCGCTCCCTGGCAAGCGGAAGCCGTATTCTGGAAGTAATCGATGAGAAAATTGACCTTACCGATGAAAAGGCGAGGGACATTCAGGTCCAAAGAGGTGAGATTACCTTTGACCATGTATGGTTTAAGTATAAAGACGAAGCAAAGGAATATGTGCTTTCTGACATTTCTCTGCATATTTCCGCAGGGAAAACAGTGGGGATTATCGGGAAGACAGGAGCTGCTAAGACCACTCTGGTGCAGCTGATCCCCAGACTGTATGATCCTCAGAAAGGGACGGTCCGAGTGGACGGTATCCCGGTGCAGGAATATCCCATGGAGCATTTAAGAGATGCCATAGCCGTAGTCCTGCAGAAAAACACACTGTTTTCCGGAACCCTTTTGGAAAATCTCAGATGGGGAAAAGAGGACGCATCCATGGAAGAAGTCAGAGAGGCGTGCAGGATTGCCTATGCAGATGAATTTATAGAACGCCTTGCCAATGGATATGACACGGAGATGGGGCAGGGCGGAGTCCATGTGTCCGGAGGACAGAAGCAGAGGCTTTGCATTGCCAGGGCACTGCTGAAGAGGCCAAAGGTTCTGATCCTGGACGACTCTACCAGTGCGGTGGATACTGCCACAGAAGGGAAGATCCGAAAGAGGATGGAAGAGTCTCTCCCTGGTGTGACAAAAATTGTTATTGCTCAGAGAATCTCCTCCGTGCGCCATGCGGACCAGATCATCATCCTGGATGACGGGAAGATCCATGACGCGGGTACACACGAAGAACTGCTGCTGAGAAATGAAATTTACCAGCAGATCTATGAATCCCAGAAGGAAGGAGCGGAGCTGTAATGGCAAGATATGTAGGATATAAAAGGCCAAAAGATACCAGGAAAACTTTGAAGCACCTGTTCCGCTACCTGGGGATGCACAAGTGGATGTTTGCGCTGGTAGCTGTGCTGGTGTTGATCAGTACCAGTGCCAACATTATGGGAACCTTTCTGCTCAAGCCGGTCATTAACCGGTTTATTCTGCCCGGGGATATGGAAGGGCTTTTCAAAGCGGTGGCAGCTATGGGAGGCATGTATCTATGCGGTGCCCTTGCTACTTTGGGATACAATCAGCTCATGGTGCGGTCTGCCCAGAAAGTGATCCGGGATATCCGGAGAGACCTCTTTGCCCATGTACAGACGCTTCCGCTGGAGTATTATGATGCCCATACCCATGGGGAACTGATGAGCCGCTTTACCAACGACGTGGATACTGTGCAGGAAGCCATGAACAACAGCTTTGCCATGATCATACAGAGCTTTCTGATGCTGTTCGGGACCGTCGCCATGATGCTGGTGCTCAGCGTCAGGCTTTCCGTGATCGTGGTGGTCTTTCTGCTGATCATGTTTGCTTTCATAAAGTTTAATGGAAGCAGAAGCCGCAGATATTTCCAGAGGCAGCAGGCAGAGCTGGGAAGGATCAACGGATTCATAGAGGAAATGGTGGCAGGACAGAAAGTAGAGAAAGTGTTTCATCATGAGAAAAAGGATTTTGAGACCTTTTGTGAAATGAATGAGGCGCTGCGCAGAGAATCCACCAATGCACTGACCTTTGCAGGCATGATGGTGCCTACCATTGTCAGTCTCTCCTATGCCAATTATGCAGTATCGGCGTGCGCGGGCGGTCTTTTGACTTTGCTGGGAATGCTGGATATGGGGAGCCTTGCCTCTTATCTGGTATATGTGCGCCAGAGCGCCATGCCTTTAAACCAATTTACCCAGCAGGTGAATTTCCTTCTTTCAGCGCTGTCCGGGGCGGAGAGGATCTTTGATATGATGCAGGAAAAACCGGAGATTGATCAGGGAGAGGTCACGCTGTGCAATGTAAGAGAGAAGGAAGGGACATTGGAGGCATGTGAGGAACGCACCGGTCATTTTGCCTGGAAAGTTCCGGCAGCAGACGGGCAGTTTTCTCTTGTCCCTCTGAAAGGGGATGTAAGGTTTCATGATGTGGTATTTGGATATGTGCCTGGGAAACAAATCCTCAACGGCATCTCTCTTTATGCCAAGCCGGGACAGAAGATTGCCTTTGTAGGTTCTACCGGGGCAGGCAAGACGACGATCATCAATTTGATCAACCGGTTCTATGAGATCCAGTCAGGAACCATTACCTATGACGGCATTGATATCAGAAAGATCAAAAAGGGAGATCTGCGGAGATCTCTGGCAATGGTGATCCAGGATACGCATTTATTTACAGGAACCATTGCGGACAATATTCGTTATGGAAAGCTGGACGCCACAGACGAGGAGATAAGAGAAGCTGCCCGCATTGCCAATGCGGACTCTTTCATCCGCAGACTGCCGAGAGGATATGATACCATGCTTTACAGCGACGGCAGCAATCTTTCCCAGGGGCAGAGGCAGCTCCTTGCTATTGCCAGGGCAGCTGTGGCGAAACCTCCGGTTCTGATCCTGGATGAAGCCACCAGCTCCATTGATACCCGTACGGAGCGGCTCATTGAAAAAGGCATGGATGCCATCATGGAGGGAAAGACGGTATTCGTCATTGCCCACCGGCTTTCCACTGTACGCAATGCCAAGGCGATCATGGTACTGGAAAACGGTGAGATCATAGAGCGGGGAAGCCACGAAGAGCTCCTGGAGCAGAGAGGGCGCTATTACCAGCTGTACACAGGACAGTTTGAATTGGAGTGAGAAACAATATGAAGAAAAGTGATATCCGGGAGAACCTTCATGCCCTGGACTTAGAGAGGAAAAAGATCCTGAGACCACGGTTCATGGAATTGGGACTGACTGTGGGAGAAGGACAGCCCAGGATCCTCAGATGTCTGCTGAATGAGGGGAAAATGACCCAGAGAGAACTGGCAGACCGCTGCATGGTAGATGTGACAACCATGTCCAGAACCCTTGACAGAATGGAGAAAGCCGGATTTTTGAAGCGGGAACCCAACCCGGAATGCAGAAGATCCCATTTGATCAGCATTACCAGCCAGGGAAAAGAAAAGGCGCAGAAGGTGCAGGAAATCTTTGAACAGCTGGATGAGGAGCTGTGCCGGGGAATGCATGCAGAAGAGATAGAGTCGCTTTTAAAGGCGCTTAAAAAATTGCGGGAAAATCTGGAACAGGCAGAGGCAACCCGGGAAAAAGAAGAAATCTGATAGTAAAATAAGGACAGGAAAAGGAGAATAACATGAAGTATACGATCAACCGGGAGGACATGATGGAGCTGACCAGAAGGATGACGCCGGCAAGGAGTTCTTTTACCAGGATTGCAGGCTGCTATGTAGATGGGGACGGAGATTTTGACGGAAGTTTTAATGTGAATTTTCTGAAGCTTTCTGCAGGGGAGAAAAGCAGGAATTTGGAAATCGCCAAAGCGATCCCCTTTTCCAGGACCAATGACCAGCTGAAGAAATATAAATGTCCGGAGACTGCCAAGGGACCGGGAAGTGTCTGGCAGCTGTTAAACGCTATGAAAAACTGCGGATTAAAAAATGATGCCCTGATGGATACCTTTTACGATCTTGTAATGGAGGAATATCCCTGCGGACAGCCTTACGGGATCCTGGTGTTCCATGACCGGTATGATATTCCCCGAAAAGGTTCGGATAAGGAACGTCTGGGAGAGTCAGAAGAGACTTATGAATATCTGATCGCTGCACTGTGCCCTCTGATAGGAGAATATGAGCCGGGAAGACCGGAATGGGGATTTCTGTTCCCGGCATTTACAGACAGGAGCTGTGACAGCAATTATATCCAGATCTTTCACGAAAGAGAAAGTGAAAAGCACAGGGCGCTGGACAGGCTTCTGTTGGGCTGAGAAGATACATGACCATGATTCCGGCAGAGGTTGGTAATAATAATTTTATACTTTCCAGTATCGACAAAAAGGAAAAAAGGAATTAGAATTTTATTATAGAAAAAGAACGAAATCTGCAGAAAGGAATCGGTGATGAGGTGAGGAAAAAAGCATTACATAAAGATATTCGGCAGGAGATCAAGCGGACCTTTCCCAGGTTCCTTTCTCTGTTCCTGATGTCGGCGCTGGGTGTTTCCTTTTTTTCCGGGGTGCGGGCATCTATGCCGGATATGCTCAGTACCACAGATACCTATTTAAAAAATGCAAATTTGTTTGACCTTCAGATCGTAAGCACCATGGGGCTTCAGGAGGAAGACCTTCAGGCAGTTCTGGATACGGAAGGTATAGAAGCGGCAGAGCTGGCGTACAGTGCTGATCTGTTCTGTGACGCGGACGGAGAGCAGTATGTGGTGCACCTGATGTCGGAAGGCGATATGGCACAGTGCATGCCAAAGGAGGGAAGACTCCCGGAAGGGGAAAAGGAAGTCTTTTTGGATACGGCGCTGGCGAAAGCCCTGGGCTGTGCCGTGGGAGATCAGGTGACTTTTTACGCGGAGGACGGAGAAGAACTGAAAGATACGCTGAAGCAGGATACCTATGAGGTAGTGGGAATCGGAGACAGCCCGCTGTATCTTTCTATGACCAGGGGAAGCGCCTCCATTGGAAACGGACAGGTGACAGGCTTTGCCGTCACAGCACCGCAGGCATTTTCCATGGAAGTTTATACCCAGATGAATGTACAGATCGCAGACGCGGAAACTTACGAGTGTTACTCAGAGGAATACAAGGAACTGGCGTCAGATGTGCAGAAAAGGTTGGAGGATACCACAGCCGAAACGCAGAGCCAGTGGCGTTATGACCAGATTAAGACAGAAGCGGAGCAGGAGCTGGCGGATGCCAGAAAGGAATTGGATGACGGCAAGTCGGAGGCAGAGCAGGAGCTGGCAGATGCCAGAAAAGAGCTGGACGACGGCTGGGCAGAACTGACTGACGGAGAGAAACAGCTGGCAGATGGAAAGCAGCAGATCGCCGACGGAGAAAGCCAGATCAGCCAAAGCGAACAGGAACTGGCAGATGCCAGGAGCCAGCTGGAGGAAGCGAGGCAGCAGGCAGCAGACGGTCAGGCGCAGGTGGATGCAGGCTGGGCAGAGCTGCAGGCGCAGGAGGATCAGTTAAACCAGGCAGAAGAGGAGCTGAACAGCAAGAAGGCAGAGCTGGAGGCAGGAGAGGCAGACTATGCGGCAGGGCAGCAGGAGCTGCAGGCACAGGAGGAGCAGCTGCTTGCGTCCAGAGCAGAATTCGAGAGTAAACAGGCAGAACTGGAGCAGGCAGAACAGGCGCTTGAAGAGGGAAAAGCTCAGATACAGGCAGCCAGAGAGGAGCTTCAGAGCTATCTTGACCAGGCGCAGGAAGCCCAGGCTGCACTTCCGGAACTGGAAGCCCAGCTTGCCGCCCTGGAGGCATCTCTGGGAGAAGAGGGAAGTCCAGAATACGAGGAGACTTCGCAGAGGATCCAGGAACTGCAGATTCGATACCAGTCTGCCCAGGAAGCTGCGGGAAGTCTCTCACAGCTGGAGGCACAGCTCACCCAGCTGGATCAGCAGGAAGAGAGTCTTGCTCCCCAGGTACAGAAGTTGGAAGAGGGAAAGGCGCAGATCCAGGAGGCAGAGCTTCAGATCACAGACGGAGAAGCACGGTTCCAGGCAGCCAAAGAGGAGGCGGAAAGTCAGCTCGCGCAAGCCAGAGAACAGCTGGACAGCGGCTGGCAGCAGATTTCCGATGCAGAAGCTCAGATTGCTTCCGGACGGGAACAGATTGCGGCGGCATGTGTCCAGCTGGAAGCTGCCCAGGCGGAAGTGGACAGCGGAAACAGCCAGATTGCTTCATATGAACAGCAGATCGCAGACGGGGAAAGCCAGCTGGCAGAGGCAAAGGCGGAATTGGAGAGCGCCAAAGCAGAACTGCCGGAACAGGAGCAGAAGCTGGCGGATGCCAGAAAAGAGCTGGAGGACGGAGAAAAAGAATACGAGGACGGCAGGAAAGAAGCTCAGGAGGAAATTGCAGACGGGGAACAGAAGCTTGCAGATGCCCAGCAGGAACTGGACGATCTGGAATTTCCAGAGTGGTATGTCCAGGACAGAGAGGACTCTGTGGAAGATTATGGAGAAATGGAGGACAATGCGGAGCAGATCGGCGCCATCGGAAAAGTTTTTCCCCTGATCTTTTTCCTGGTTGCTGCGCTGGTCAGCCTTACCACCATGACCCGTATGGTGGAAGAACAGAGAGTACATATCGGGACCATGAAAGCCCTGGGATACAGGAAGGCAGACGTTGCCATGAAATATTTGTGGTATGCGGGAAGCGCTACGCTGGGAGGCGGGATCTGCGGCATTCTGATCGGGCAGAAGCTTTTCCCCTATATCATTCAGATCAGCTACGGCATCATGTATGATTGCCTGAATCAGCCGGAGATTCCTTACCGGCCGATGGCCGCTATTCAGGCGCTGCTGATTTCCTTCTTATGCATTCTGGCTGCCACGGCATTCTCCTGTCTTAAGGAGCTGCGGGAGGTTCCGGCAGAGCTGATGCGTCCGGAAGCGCCTAAGAAAGGCAAAAGGGTACTGTTGGAATACCTGCCTTTCATCTGGAAGCATCTGAACTTCACCACGAAATCTACCTTCCGAAATCTCTTCCTGTATAAGAAAAGGTTCTTCATGACAATTTTCGGGATCTCAGCTACCATGGCGCTTCTGGTGACTGGGTTCGGTCTGAGGGATTCCATCATTGACCTGGCAGAAATCCAGTATGATAATATTCAGCTTTACGATGCTATGGTGACCATGAACGGCACTGAGGAAGAGAAGGAATCTTTCAGTCAGTGGATGGAGAAAGAGCCTAAAGTGCAGGCATCCACCATGGTACATATGCTGATGATGGATGTATCCACAGACAGCGGAAGCGGAGAGGTTTACGTGTGTGTACCGGAGAATCAGGAAGATTTTCAGGAGATGACAGTCCTGAAAAACCGTGTCAGTGAGAAAGCATATACACTCAGCGATGACGGCGTGCTCCTGACAGAGTGGATGTCTGAGACTCTGGACGTCGATGAGGGAGACATCCTTTTGCTGGAAGGAGACGGCAAGGATGCCGCAGAGGTGAAAGTCAGCGGTGTTGTGGAAAATTATATTATGAATTATCTGTATATGACCCCGGCATTATATGAAAAAGTATTCCATGAAAAGCCGGAGTATGAGGTCATGTATGTAGAACTGACAGAACAGGGAGTGCAGCAGGAGGAGGAAATCGGAGCGCAGATCCTGGAGCAGCCCGGCGTTTACAATGTCAGCTATACCTCGGATACTAAGAGAGAAATCAATGATATGCTCCAGGCACTGGTGCTGGTTATCATTGTGCTGATCATTACAGCGGCTCTGCTTGCCTATGTGGTCCTGTACAACCTGAACAATGTAAACATTACAGAACGGCGAAGAGAGCTTGCCACACTGAAGGTACTTGGCTTTTATGATATGGAAGTGGCACAGTATGTCTACCATGAAAATATCCTGCTGACAGCCATCGGCATCGCGGCGGGTGTCTTCATGGGAATTGTCCTTCACCAGTATATTATCCATACGATCCGTGTGGACACGGTTATGTTCGGACAGCATGTATCCGCAGTCAGTTTCCTGATCAGCGCCGTGCTCACAGCGTTTTTTTCCGCGTTTGTGAATTTTGTCATGTACTTTAAATTAAAAGAAATTGATATGGTAGAGTCGCTGAAAAGTGTAGAATAAAGGAAAGAGAGAAAAAGGCTGGCGCATACTGTACGTCAGCCTTTGGTAATTATTACGGATAGACGGCATATGGTCTGTGTGCTAAAATATCTTTAAAAGAAAGGAGGCTCTTCATCACGGAAACTACCATTGCAAAAACCATTGTTGCCGCTGATGAAAATGCAAAGTACGACGCAGCCTGCAAACGCCTTCTGGCAGAGAAGGTCATCCTTGCCTGGATCATGAAAAGCTGCCTTACGGAATACGCAGACTGTACCGTCAATGAAATTGCAGAAAAGTACATTGAAGAGAAACCACAGGTCGCGCAGATCCCTGTGGCACCTGACGAAAGACAAAACACATCTGTGATCCAGGGAACAGGTGTGGAAGATACTACCATCACAGAGGGCACCGTTACCTTTGATATCCGCTTTCACGCTGGGGTACCGGTATCCAGTGAGCAGATCGGGCTGATCATAAATATCGAAGCGCAGAACCAGTTTTATCCCGGGTATCCACTGACGAAACGGGGGATTTATTACTGCTGCCGCATGATCTCCAGCCAGTACGGCTCCGTTTTTACCGGGTACCATTATGAAAAGCTGAAGAAAGTATACTCTGTATGGATCTGCATGGATCCGCCAAAGAGCAGGGAAAATACCATTACCAGATATTTTATCCAGGAAGGAAATTTAGTCGGCAGCGTACAGGAATCGGTGAAAAACTATGATCTTTTATCCGTCCTGCTGCTCTGTCCCGGAGATCCCGTTTCCCAAAGCAGCGAAGGGATTCTGAAACTTCTGGGCGTATTGCTGTCCTCTGAGATCAAGGCAAACGACAAGAAAAAGCTGTTAGAACAGGAATTCCATATTGAAATGAACCGGACAATGGAAAGGGAGGTGGAACAGATGTGCAACTTAAGTCAGGGAGTAGAACAGAGAGGGATTCAGAAGGGAATCCAGAAAGGTATCCAGGAAGGAATGAAAAAAGGAATATTTGAATCCATTCAGAATTTAATGGACACCATGAACTGGTCTGCAAAGGACGCCATGGATGCACTCAGGATAAAAGAAGAAGACCGTTTTCAGTACATTGAACTTTTAAACGATAGAAATCGAGACAGCCAGTGACGACAGGAGACTGTTCAGAAACTGGGATTCTGCAAAACCGATAAACCGATATTTAGAATAAGCTCGCCTTTGGGTGAGCTTATTTTTTCCTATTTTACAGGAACAGGCAGAGGTAAATGGAAGGAAGCCTTGTTCTGCATGTCAGGTCCTGCGGATACTCGCTGGTGTAAATAATTTCCGTTTCAAAAAGCTGTATTCTTGTAGTAAAATGATTATAAGGACCGTCAAAACTCAGCAACGATAAGTTTTGACAACCCAGATACAGTATGATAAACTTAAGCTAATTATGGAGTTTTGCACAGGAATGTATGACACAAAGCTCAGGAACATCTGCGGAACTATTGATAAAAGAATTGTAGATAAAGAAACAAGACAGAGGTGAATCAAGTGGATAAAAGTGAGTACAGGGCAAAACTGGACGAAATTAACGAGTTAGTCGACCGTCAGGATTATAAAGGCGCCCTCCGGATCGTGGATGACATTGACTGGAGGAGAGTGCGCAGTGCGAGGACGCTGTGCATGGCAGGAGAGATTTATGAAGCCAATAAGAGATACGAAGACAGCAGAAGGCTTCTGCTCCTGGCACATCAGAGGGCTCCGATCGGGAGAACAGTTTTATATCGTTTGGTAGAGTTATCTGTTAAAATGGGAAAACTGGATGATGCTGCAGATTACTATAAGCAGTTCGTAGATCTTTCACCCAATGATAACAGCCGCTACATACTGAAATACAAAATTTACAGAGCCAGACGTTCTTCGATTGAAGAGCAGATTTCCATTCTGCAGGAGTATAAGGCAAAAGAATATACAGAGAGATGGGCATATGAACTGGCACGGCTTTATGCCAGAGCAGGCATGAAGGAAGCCTGTATCGAGGAGTGCGATGATCTGATCCTCTGGTTCAGTGAAGGCAGATATGTGACAAAAGCCATGGAACTGAAAATGAAGTATGCGCCTTTGACACCTGTCCAGCAGGAAAAGTACGATAAGCGCTATACCAGCCGTCCGTCCGTGACTGCAGAGGCAGCTGCAGGAGCGGTGACAGCGGCGACAGAGGCAGCTGCCAAAATCGTGGGAAATACAAAAGCCGGCGTTTTCTCCTATAAGCCCCGGACACCCGATTCCGGCGACAAGGAGCTGGAAGCACTGCTGGAAAGCATTGCCGAAAAGGAAAAAGAATCTGCGCAGACACCCCAGGCACCTGTATTTGCTCCGGAACCTAAAGATGAAGGAGAGCTGCAGGAGAAAGCAGTGCAGAATCTTAGAGATGTCCTCTCTGTAGGTCAGCCGGAAGCTGCTGCGGCGAGAGAGCCGGAGGCAGGAAAGATTCCGGAAGAGAAAAAAGATTATCTGGTGAAAGACCTGGAACCGGACGATCTTACAAAGACCGCGGAATTCAAGCCTTTCCGTTTTGGAAAAACCATGACCATGGAAGTAAAGGCAGAGGCGCCGAGATCAGAAGCTATGCAGCCGGGAGAAAATGCGGAGGAATCCTTTAAATCGGATATCAGCGCTCAGGATTTTGATCTGGAGGCACTGCTGGCAGAGACTGCCAGTGAGCTGGCTCAGGCAGTCGCAGAGGACGGGGAAGACTACACAGCCCCGGAGACAGCAGAGGATTCCGGGGAAGAGCCGGAAGCAACAGAAAATATCCAGGACACCAGCGAAGAGCAGGAAATACAGGAAGAGGCGCCGGAAAACCAGCAGACAGAAGAAATTCCAGAAACAGAGGAAATCCCAGAAGAAGCGGCAGAAGTCCAGGAAACAGAGGAAATGCCGGAAGAATCAGCAGAAGCTGAGGAAATAGAAGAAAGCTTCGATAATGCCGGGGAGGATACCCCGGAGGCAGGGATCATTCCAGAGACAGCGGAAGAAAGCAGCCAGATATCCCAGGAAGACGGAAATCCGGACGAAGAAATCACAGAAGCAGAAGAAGAACTGCCCGGACAGGACAGCAATGTTTCCGGTTTGGTAGCTCCGGCGGCAGCCAGAGCAGCCATTGTAGCAGCAGGAGTTGCCCAGGCAGTGGCAGCAAAGGCAGAAGAGATCGAGGCACTGACATCCGGCTCCGCAAAAGCGGAAATTATGCCGGAAGAAGCCGTCTCAGAACCACTGGCAGAAGAAGCTGATCCAGAGGACAGCGAGACAGATGCTTTACAGGAAGATTTCCTGGAGGAAGAGGCGGCAGAATCTGAGACAGAGGAAGCTGCTTACGAAGAACCTGCTAAGGAGAGCGATGCTGCCCCGGCAGAAGACGATCTGGAAGAAGAAGAACTCCTGACCGAAGAGGATTTTTCCCAGGAACTGGAAGCTGCCATGCAGGAAGAAATGATTGCTGATGCGCCTTCTGACACAGAAGAAGACACAGAGGAAACACCGGAGCCGTCAGAAGAAGAGCCAAAGATGAAATATGTGGCTGCGGCAGAGGAAGAGAACCGCAACCACGCTTTCAACAGCGCGGTACAGGGACTGATGCGGCATTATCTTACAGAAGAAGAGCTCAGACGCCTGTTCACCTATTTTGTACCGGTTCCGGGTATGAACCAGCAGATCCATGAAGCGCTGGATATTGCCCAGGAATCTGCATGTGCGAAGACCTCCCAAACAGGAAATATTATTGTTACAGGAAGGGAAGGCTCAGGAAAGACCAGACTGTCAGAAGGGCTTATCAAAGCGCTCTGTAAAGAACGGCAGATGGAAGGAGCAAAGGTTGCTTATCTTGACGCACAGAAGCTGAACGACAAGGATCCTGTCACTGTGGTAGGAAAATTATCCGGAGGCTTTCTGGTAGTAGAACATGCTGCCTCCCTGACTCCAGAGACCATCGAAGCATTGTCCAAGGCAATGGAATTTAAGACCAACCGCCTGACCGTTATCCTGGAGGATTTAAGACAGGGAATTGAAGAACTGACAGCTCAGTATCCAGATTTTATGAAGAAATTTGATTCCAGAATCGGAATTCCCGTGTTTACCAATGACGAGCTGGTTTCCTTTGCAAAGACATATGCCAAGGAGCTGGGTTATAAGATTGACGATATGGCAGTTCTGGCGCTGTACACTCTGATCGGAGACAACCAGGATGAAGACGAGCCTGTGACCATTGGATCCGTCAGAGAAATGATGGACAACGCCATCAAGAAAGCTTCCAAGAAGGGAAGACGGACAGGCAAGAAAGTCGCCAAAAGACATCTGGATGAAAGCGGCAGGATCATGCTGTACGAGAAAGATTTTGATATATAATATGACAGACGGAGGAAAAGAGATGACAGCCCCTTATCTGGGAGATCCCAGGAGGACCATTGAGGTCCTTCAGAAATATGAATTTGTTTTTCAGAAAAAGTTCGGGCAGAATTTCCTCATTGACACCCATGTGCTGGATAAGATTGTTGCTGCGGCCAAGATCAGCAAAGAGGATTTTGTACTGGAGATCGGTCCCGGGATCGGGACCATGACCCAGTACCTTGCCAGCGCGGCGCGGGAAGTATTTGCAGTGGAAATCGACAGGGCGCTGATTCCCATACTGGAGGATACCCTGCAGGACTATTCCAATGTAACAATTTTAAACGAAGATATCCTGAAGGTGGATATCAGAAAACTGGCAGAGGAGCACAACCATGGAAGACCCATCAAGGTTGTGGCAAATCTGCCATATTATATTACTACGCCGATCATTATGGGATTGTTTGAGGGAGAAGTGCCCATTGATTCAATCACGGTTATGGTACAGAAGGAAGTGGCAGACCGCATGCAGGTGGGACCGGGCACAAAGGAGTACGGCGCCCTTTCCCTGGCAGTGCAGTATTATGCCCAGCCGTATATTGTCGCCAATGTGCCGCCCAACTGCTTTATGCCAAGACCAAAGGTGGGAAGTGCGGTGATCCGGCTGACACGTCACGAAGAGCCCCCGGTAAAGACCAGGGATACAAAGCTGATGTTTCGCATTATCCGGGCTTCTTTTAATCAGCGGAGAAAAACCCTGGCAAACGGACTTTCCAATTCTGCGGAACTCTCCTTTTCCAAACAGGAGATCCAGGAAGCCATCGAAGCTGCCGGTCTTCCGGCAGGAGTCCGGGGAGAAGCCCTGACACTGGAGGATTTTGCCAGACTTACGGATTGTTTTGTAAAGAAGCATGGATAAAAAAGAAACGCGGAAAAAGCCCCTGCAGCTGTGTCTGCAGGGGCTTTTTCTTTCAAATTTATACTAAATTAAAGGAAGGAGAGTCGGTCTTTCGACCGACAATATGAAAAAGAAAATATAAAAATAACTGTATTATTTTTATGGTTTAAGTATATTCGATAAATATGTGCAAATCGTGTTGAAGATGTGAAGAAATCATGAACGAAATTCAAATCTTTTATGAATCCGGATTTCCCAGATTCAGATGGCGGATATCCAGAAAATTCTCCGCACAGACCCGGATACCGCCCATAAGGCAGGAGGTGTCCTGCAGGGTGGAGGGCAGGATCCGGCAGTCCCGGTTCTGATGACGGGCGAGACAGTCAACGATCCGCTGGTTGATGTCAGGGATATAGTTGGAAAAGCAGCTGTTCAGTACGATCAGATCTGTGTTGAAGGTATTGATCAGATTGTTGATCCCAATGGACATATACTTTACAAAAAGCTCCATCATCTCCAGCGCTTCCGGAATTCTATCCTGATAATCTTTCAGAAACTCGTCTACCGTTATATGTTCCCTGCCGGTCCGCAGGGCATAGGCTTCCAGGATGGCTTTTTCAGAGGCGTACTGTTCCAGGCAGCCCCGGTTTCCGCAGGGACAGGGCTTCCCGTCCGGAAAGAGAATGGTGTGCCCCAGCTCCCCGGCATAGCCGTCTTTCCCCTTGTAGAGCTGTTCGTTGATGAGAATGCCCATGCCGATGCCATCGTGAATGTTCAGATGGATCATATTTTTATAGTGATGGTGAAAAGCAGATTCCCCCAGTACGGACAGATTGGACTCATTTTCCACGATGACCGGGAGCCCGAATCTTTCTTCCAGCTGTTCCCCCAGATCCTCTTCTGGCAGAGGATAATAGGGAGTGAAGCGGATCCGGTTCTGATGGACCACGCCGTAGATGCCCACAGCCACGCCTACAATGCCGTAAGGAGAATCCTTATACTTCGGCAGGTTCTCCGACAGGATTTCGGTCAGAAGATCCAGGAGACAATCCTTTTCAGAAAAAGGATATTCCTTTACCCGGCAGTCTTCTCCCTTCAGATCCGATATCAGGACGCTGATCTGCCTGGGACGCACGTCAATGGCAAGGGCAGCGCCGCATTTTTTGTGGAATTCCAGGAGAATGGGCTTTCTTCCCATAGAAGTCCTGGCGCTTCCGATCTCACGGATCAGATCCTGTTCTAAAAGCTCCTGGACAATGTTGGAAATCGTAGCTTTGGTAAGGGAAAGCTGTTTCGCCAGATCTGCCCGGGATACCGGGGGATGGTTTACAATATATTCCAGCACCAAGCGCCGGTTGTTGTCTCGTATCATTTCCTGGCTGGCAATGGTCATAGCAGGCACTCCTTTGCGTCTATTGTCTGTTACTATCATACACTGTCGGACAACCGGGGGCAAGGAGAAATTCACAGGAATCTCCACAGCGGCGCAGACAAAAAAAGAACTGACGCATTGCTGCGCCAGTCCTGTAAAATTCTTATGAAGTGCTGTCGCACGGTCTGACATGAAACTGCTGAATGGTCTCATTCAAGGACAGCATCCGTTCGTCCAGCTGTGAAACGATTTTTGCACATTCCTGAAGCTCTCGTCTGATATACTCAGGGGCGTGGCCCTCAAATTTGTAGTAGATCTTATGCTCCAGACTCGCCCAGAAATCCTGGGCAACGGTCCGTATCTGAATCTCTACTTTGGTATCCACCGCTCCGTCAGAGAGAAACACAGGCACAGTCACCAGCATATGGTAGCTCTGATAACCGCTGTCTTTTGGATGTTTGATGTAATCCTTCCGGGAAATGACCTTTAGATCGCTCTGATTGGCGATCATATCAGCAATGCGGTAGATATCGGAAGTGAAAGAACAGGTCACACGGATGCCGGCGATGTCATTGACATGTTTTACCATGTTAGTGACACTGGATTCGTAGCCGTTCTTTTTCAGCTTCTTGACAATGCTTTCCGGGGTCTTGATCCTGGATTTTATATGTTCAATCGGGTTGTAACGATGTATGTGCTGAAATTCGTCATTTAAAATATCGATTTTTGTACTGATCTCTTTCAGGGCGGCGTTATAAAGAAACATCAGTGTTTCCCAGCTGTCGACATCTTCATAGTTTTGAATGTTTAAAGCACTGCCCATATTTATGGTATTACCTCCTTTTTCCTTCGGCAAATTCCTGCATACAGGTTTCCTTTGTCAGCCATTTTTTATATTCTGTACGTGAATTTTTCTGTGGGGATGTCTGAGATAGGAAGAATAAATATGCAGCATTTTGCACAAAAATACTTTTATTCAGTATATCACAAAAGGGCAGGAGTGTCAAAAAATTATCAGTGTAGACGGGAAGTGCAGACGGAAAGAAAAGTCGGCAGTCAAAGAAGCGTTTCTATAAAAAACAGAGCCGTGATCTGCTGGAGATCTCCGGCTCTGTCCTGAATGGTCCAAAAGACAATTTTTTGTATAAAATTACATATCCAGTTTCATATCTCCCGGCTTGATCCATCCGAGCTTTCTCAGTCCATTGGCAATGAGAAGTGAAAGGATTCCAGGAAGCAGGAAATGCATGACGGCGATTTTCGCCAGTACGATCATGGGATCTTCCCCAGGCACCATAGTCTGCCAGGTCATGATCTGTCCCACAAAGCCGGCTGTGCCCATACCGGATCCGGTAGCGTTGCTGGTCATCTTCATCACCATAGTTCCTATGGGTCCCAGGATCGCGCTGGAAATAATGGCAGGAAGCCAGATCAGCGGGTGACGCATAATATTGGGTACCTGCAGCATGGAGGTGCCGATACCCTGGGCGATGAGCCCGGATACACCGTTTTCTTTAAAGCTTGCCACAGCAAAGCCTACCATGTTGCAGCAGCAGCCAATGGTGGCAGCTCCGGCAGCAAGACCTGAAAGATTCAGGATCACCCCCAGGGCAGCAGAGCTGATGGGCAGGGTCAGGATCATTCCCATGAGTACCGATACTACGATTCCCATGAGGAAGGGCTGCTGTTCTGTCCCCCAGTTGATCATATCGCCCAGCCGGGTCATCAGGCGGCTGATCGGCGGACCTACCAGAATGCCCACTGCGGAGCCTCCGAAGATTCCCAGCATGGGAGCCAGGATGATGTCCAGTTTGGTCTTGCCCGCGATCAGGCGGGATAGCTCGATGGCGATATAGGCTGCCAGAAAAGCGCCCAGCGGCTCTCCCGGACCGGAAAGGAGCAGAGCGCCCTCCTCGGTAAAGACAGCACCGCCGGTGATCTTTTCCGCGAAACCGCCTACCATGCCGGCAGTTGCCGCAGAGAGGACCACCAGGGAGCTTTCTTTGAAACGGCAGGCGACACCTACGCCGATTCCGGCACTGGTCATGGCAGCGGCAAACTTTCCGAACTGGTAGACCAGGGTCCCGATGTCCCCGCCTATGAGATTGCCGATCTGCTGGATAATGGTGCCGATGATCAAAGTGGCAAAGAGCCCGTAAGCCATGCCGCTTAAGCCTTCAATAAAAATTCGGTTCAATAGTTTCTTCATCACTTACTTCTCCCCTGTTTTCTCTTAACCGTTTATTTTCAGATTCTTAAACAAAGAACCCAGGGAGGTGGAGATCTCTTCGCTTTCAGGAAGGGTATAGTCGATCTCTTCCTCCTTTTCTTCGGTATTTTCTTCCAGAGCCTTGATGCTCAGGCTGATCTTTCCGTCTTCGTTTTTAATGACTTTTGCCTTTACCGGATCGCCTACAGAGAGAACGGCTTTTGGAGATTTGATCCTTTTCTGGGAGATCTGTGACACATGCACCAGACCGGAGATGCCTTCGCCCAGGTCTACGAACGCGCCGTAGGTCTGCAGAGATTCCACAGTGCCCTCTACAATGCTTCCCACTTTGATGCGGTCGATTTTGCTGCGCTTTTCTTCGTCTGCCTGTTCTCTTAACAGCTCTCTGGCAGAAAGGACCAGACGGTTTTCCTGTTCGTCTGTTTCAAGGACCCGGACCGTAATGGTCTTTTTTAAATAATCTTCCGGATTCTCCACGTAATTCAATGCCAGCTTGGATACGGGGATGAATGCGCGGATGCCTTCTACATAGGCGATAACTCCGCCCTTGACGATGCCCTCTACAGTGACTTCAAAAGGCGTTTTTTCTTCTTTCATCTGTTCCAGCCTGTCCCAGACCAACATATCGTCATCGCGGAAATTAGAAAAGGATGCGTCGATTTCTTTCATATAATCTTCCATTGATTCCTGTTTTTTGATTTCTTCTGACATGAGCAGTACCTCCATTCACAATATGCGGCAATTATATCATAATTGCCATAAAATTAGAAGTATGTTACTATAAAAAAAGAAACGGCGGGACACAAGAGCGCACCGTGCAGACCGGCATTATCCGGTCATGCCTGCCGGGAAAGGAATGAAGATGGCAAAACAGGAGAAGGTTTATATTATCGGTCATAAAAATCCGGATACCGACTCAATCTGCTCCGCGATCGCTTACGCGGATATCAAGAATCGGATCAACAATGGAAACGGATTAAAATATGTAGCAAAAAGAGCAGGGCAGATCAATGAGGAGACAGAGTATGTGCTGAAACGCTTCGGTGTGGAGGCACCGGGATATCTGTCCGATGTAGGTACGCAGGTGAAGGATATGGAGATCCGTGAGACACCGGGTGTGCCCAACAGCATTTCCATTAAGGATGCCTGGGCGATCATGAAGGAGAGCAGCGCGGTAACGCTGCCCATTACAAAAGAAGACGGACAGCTGGAAGGTCTGATCACCACAGGAGATATTGCCAAATCCTATATGGATGCCCATGACAATTATTTCCTGTCCAATGCCAAGACCCAGTACCGCAGCATTGCCAATACCGTGGAGGGAAAAGTCGTCACAGGAAATGCTCACGGATATTTCATGAAAGGAAAGGTGGTCATCGGGGCTGCGCATCCGGACAAGCTGGGAGAAATTCTGGAGGAAGATGACTTGGCGATCCTGGGCGATCGGCATGAGGATCATCTGTGCGCCATTGAGCAGAATGTCAGCTGTATTGTCGTGTGCAACCATGCAGAGGTGGAGGCAGATATCAAAGAAGCGGCAGAGAGAAATGAATGCGTAGTCATCCAGTCTCCGCTGGATACTTTTACTGTGGCAAGGCTGATCAACCAGAGCATACCAGTCAAACATATTATGAAGAAAGATCATCTGCTGACCTTCCAGACCGATGATTTCACTGATAACATTAAAGATACCATGGTCAAGAACCGCCACAGGGCATTTCCGGTAGTCAATAAACATGGGAAATACATCGGAACCGTATCCAGGAGAAATCTTCTGGGAATGAAGAAAAAGCAGCTGATCCTGGTGGACCACAATGAGAAAACACAGGCGGTAGAGAATATAGACGCGGCGGAGATCCTGGAAATCGTGGATCACCACAGGATTGGATCTCTGGAAACCCTTCAGCCCATTATGTTCCGCAATCAGCCGGTAGGCTGTACGGCGACGATCCTATATCAGATGTACGTGGAAAAAGCGCTGGAGATCAAGCCGTCCATCGCAGGGCTGCTGTGCGCGGCAATTCTATCCGATACGCTGATGTTCCGTTCGCCTACCTGCACTCCGGCAGATAAGATGGCAGCAGGAGCCCTGGCACAGATTGCCGGGATCCAGATCGAAGCATTCGCCAAGGAAATGTTCTCCGCGGGAAGCAATCTGGAAGGGAAGACCACAGAAGTTATCTTTTATCAGGACTTCAAGCGTTTTACTTCGGATAAGGTCAACTTTGGCGTGGGACAGATCAGCTCTATGAACGAGGAAGAGCTGGAAGCGCTGAAGAAACGGCTGCTCCCGTTTATGAAGCATGAGTGCGGCAAGAACGGAATCTCCATGGTATTTTTCATGCTGACCAATATCCTGGAGGAGTCCTCAGAGATCATCTGCTTCGGAGACGGAAGCGGAAAGCTGGTGGAGGAGTCCTTTAATGTGAAGGAAGAAAATCACGGCTATTTCCTTCCGGGCGTGGTATCCAGGAAGAAGCAGCTGATCCCTGCATTTATAGGAACTTTGCAGCAGAATAACGGATAACATACAGGAGAAAACAGAACATGGCAAAAATGGAATGGAAGCCCGGGAATATGCTCTATCCGCTGCCGGCAGTCATGGTAAGCGCGGCGGACGAGGAAGGGCACGACAACATTATTACAGTGGCATGGGCAGGCACCGTATGCACCAACCCGCCTATGGTATCCATATCGGTGCGTCCGGAGCGGTATTCTTATCATATGATCCGGGATACCGGAGAATTTGTGATCAATCTTACCACAGAGAAACTGGCTTTTGCCACAGACTACTGCGGGGTCAGATCCGGAAGAGACGTGGATAAATTTCAGGAGCTAAACCTGACCAGGGAACCGGCTTCCCATGTGGGAGCGCCTCTGATCAAAGAAGCGCCGGTGAACATTGAGTGCAGGGTCATAGAAACCAGAGAATGGGGCAGCCATACGGTCTTTACGGCAGAGGTTCTGGCAGTCCACGTAGACAGAGAGTATATGGACGAAAAAGGAAAGTTTGACCTTGCCCTTGCCAGACCCATCGTGTATTCCCACGGGGAATATTACGGACTTGGTAAAAAACTGGGAAAGTTCGGCTACAGCATTCAGAAGAAAAGGAAGAAAAAACAGAAAAAATGAAGAATAACATTGTACTGATCGGCATGCCCGGAGTGGGAAAAAGCACCGTGGGAGTCATCCTGGCAAAGGTGCTTGGATATGAATTTGTAGACGCGGATCTGCTGATCCAGAAAAAAGAAAAGCGCTTATTAAAAGAAATCATAGCACAGGAAGGACAGGAGGGATTTCTCAGGATCGAGAATCAGGTCAATGCTGCTATCGAGACGGACCGGGCAGTGATCGCCACAGGAGGGAGTGTGGTTTACTGCAGGGAGGCAATGGAGCATCTCAGGGACATTGGGACTGTGATCTATCTGAAATTGGAATATGACATCTTGAAAAGCAGGCTGGGAAACCTGCGGGGACGGGGTGTGGTCCTGAAAGAAGGGCAGACACTGAGAGATTTATATGAAGAAAGAGTGCCATTATATGAAAAATATGCAGATCTCACTGTTGATGAGAAAAATACCGGGGCAGAGGAAACTTTACAGAAAATTTTAGATGCTCTGAAAAGATAATTGATAATAGCGCGGGCGTTTTCAAGGTCAAAAACATAAAATGTGGATTTTTATTTACAAAATGTAATATCTGTTATAATATAATATTTAAACCGTAAAAAAACACAAGAGCAGCGGACGGCACCCTGTGGGTACCGCCTGTTGTCATGAAGAAAAATATCCGCAGCAGAAAAGCAAAAACAGCTGACTGCGGTCACGAGGATAGAATTGAGTTGGAATACCCCCTGAAGGGAGCAGGGCGCCAGAGCCAGAGATGGTACAGGTGCGGCAGGCAGGAAAACGTTTGCCGGGAGTTTTCCGTGGTGAATAAAAAATAAGAGGTGTGAATATGGAACAATATGTTATCAAAGGCGGAAATCCGTTGGTTGGTGAGGTTGAGATCGGTGGAGCGAAGAATGCGGCGCTTGCGATCCTGGCGGCAGCGATCATGACAGATGAGGCCGTGCACATTGAAAACCTTCCGGATGTAAGGGATATTAATGTGCTTCTGGAGGCAATCAAAGAGATCGGTGCGACGGTAGACCGAATCGGACCTACGGAGGTAAGGATCGTAGGTTCCACTATTGGAAGCATCAGTGTCGAATATGAATATATCAAGAAGATCCGGGCGTCCTATTATCTGCTGGGAGCTCTTCTTGGCAAGTATAAAAACGCGGAGGTTCCTCTTCCAGGAGGATGCAACATCGGCAGCCGTCCCATTGACCTGCATCTGAAGGGATTCCGGGCGCTGGGGGCGTCTGTGGATATTATCCACGGAGCCGTTGTGGCGAAGGCAGAGCAGCTGACAGGAAAGCATATTTTCATGGATATGGTATCTGTGGGAGCCACCATCAATATTATGATGGCTGCAGCCATGGCAGACGGCAGCACCACCATTGAGAACGCGGCAAAAGAACCCCACGTAGTTGACGTGGCGAACTTTCTGAACAGCATGGGAGCCAATATCAAAGGCGCAGGTACGGATGTGATCCGCATCCGGGGTGTGGAAAAGCTTCACGGCACCAGTTATTCCATCATTCCGGATCAGATCGAGGCAGGCACCTTTATGTGCGCGGCTGCCGCTACCGGCGGAGATGTGCTGGTAAAGAATGTGATCCCCAAACATCTGGAAGCAACCACTGCAAAGCTGGAAGAGATCGGCTGCCAGGTGGAAGAGTTTGACGACGCAGTGCGCGTAGTGGCGAATAAACGCCTGACCCGCACCAATGTGAAGACCATGCCGTATCCTGGTTATCCCACGGACATGCAGCCTCAGTTTGCCGTAGCCCTGGCTTTGGCAGAGGGTACCAGCATTGTTACGGAGAGTATTTTTGAAAACCGCTTTAAGTATGTGGACGAGCTGGCGAGAATGGGAGCCAACATCAAGGTGGAAGGCAACACTGCCATCATCAACGGTGTAACCAAGCTGACAGGCGCGAGAGTAAGTGCGCCCGATCTGCGTGCAGGCGCAGCTTTGGTGATCGCTGGACTGGCATCAGAGGGAATCACGGTAATTGATGATATTGTCTATATTCAGAGAGGCTATGAGCGCTTTGAGGAAAAGCTGAGAACCCTCGGTGCAGAGATTGAAAAAGTGACAAGTGAAAAGGAACTGAAAAAGTTCCAGCTGAGAGTTGGATAAATTTTATCCGAAATAGGCTTGACGAATACAGAAAAAAGCTGTATTGTATTACCTGACAACTGCAAAAAAGAAAGTTTCTCTTATTCAGAGTGATGGAGTTACATAGGAACTGTGAAGTCACGGCAACCCCGCCCTGCGGAAGGTGCCATCCTGAGCGAATAATCGAACAATAAGAGGATTCATGGAAAAAACGATATGGGTCCGCTTAAAAAGCGGACCTTTTTATATGTCAGGAAAACCGCGAGGATTTTCCTAATATATAAAGACCAGAAGAAAGGAAGAAATCATGGAAAAAAGATTGTTTACATCAGAATCTGTAACCGAAGGGCATCCGGACAAGATGTGCGATGCCATTTCTGACGCCATCTTAGATGCACTTATGGAAAAGGACCCTATGAGCCGTGTGGCTTGTGAGACTGCTACCACCACAGGAATGGTGCTGGTTATGGGCGAGATCACTACAAATGCATATGTAGATATCCCCAAGATCGTAAGGGATACAGTCCGTGAGATCGGATACACCAGAGCCAAATACGGTTTTGACGCAGATACCTGCGGCGTGATCACCACCATTGACGAGCAGTCCGCAGATATAGCTTTGGGAGTGGATAAGGCTCTGGAAGCAAAGGAACATAAAATGTCTGAGGAAGAGCTGGAAGCCATCGGCGCCGGAGACCAGGGCATGATGTTTGGCTTTGCTACAGATGAGACAGAAGAGTATATGCCATACCCCATTGCATTGGCGCATAAACTGGCGCGCCAGCTGACAAAAGTGAGAAAAGACGGGACACTGACTTACTTAAGACCAGACGGAAAGACCCAGGTCACCGTGGAATATGACGAGAATGACAGGCCGGTACGTCTGGATGCGGTGGTGCTTTCCACTCAGCATGATCCGGAAGTATCACAGGAGCAGATTCACCAGGATATCCGGAAATATGTGTTTGACCCCATCCTTCCGGCAGAGATGGTGGATGAGGACACCAAGTTCTTTATTAATCCCACCGGACGTTTTGTCATCGGCGGACCTCATGGGGACAGCGGACTGACCGGACGCAAGATCATTGTAGATACCTACGGCGGATATGCCCGTCACGGCGGCGGCGCTTTCTCCGGTAAGGACTGCACCAAGGTTGACCGCTCCGCAGCCTACGCGGCGCGCTATGTGGCAAAGAACCTGGTAGCAGCCGGTCTGGCAAAGAAATGTGAGATTCAGCTCTCCTATGCCATCGGTGTGGCACATCCTACCTCCGTCATGGTGGACACCTTCGGAACAGGAAAGCTTTCTGATGCCCGCCTGGTGGAGATTATCCGGGAGAACTTTGACCTGAGACCGGCAGGCATTATCCAGATGCTGGATCTGCGCCGTCCGATCTACAAGCAGACAGCAGCATACGGACATTTCGGAAGAAATGATGTAGACCTTCCATGGGAAAAACTGGATAAAGTGGAAGTGCTGAAGAAATACGCAGAATAAACAGGTTATAGCGAAAGACTTTCGGTGAGAAGAGTTTAGCAAATTATTTTTATGAAACAGAAAGGGGCTGTCGGGAAATAGATAGTTCTAAACAGGGGCAGGGGTGACTCGCACG
>NHCFC00100__coassemble_1409_pt1 | contig 42206 bp, 33 predicted proteins | sample NHCFC00100__metabat2_low_PE_019 | metagenome-assembled genome bin NHCFC00100
TGGCAAAATGGGTTTACTTATTTAGTGAAGGAAACGCCAACATGAGAAACCTTCTGGGTGGTAAAGGTGCCAATCTGGCTGAAATGACAAACTTAGGTCTGCCGATTCCACAGGGTTTCACAGTAACAACAGAAGCTTGTACAGATTATTATGACAATGGTAAAAAAATTGCTCAGGAAATCCAGGACCAGATTTTTGGAGCTTTAGAGGAACTGGAAAAAATCCAGGGTAAAAAATTCGGAGACACAGAAGATCCATTACTGGTTTCTGTTCGTTCCGGTGCAAGAGCATCTATGCCGGGTATGATGGATACAATCCTGAACCTGGGTCTGAATGATGTTGCTGTTGAAGGTTTTGCTAAAAAGACAGGCAATCCAAGATTCGCATATGACTCTTACAGACGTTTTATCCAGATGTATTCTGACGTAGTTATGGAAGTTCCGAAGTCCTTCTTTGAAAAGATCATTGATGAAGTAAAAGAAGCAAAAGGCGTTCATTACGATACAGAATTAACAGTGGATGACTTAAAAGAATTAGTTAAGAGATTCAAAGCTGTCTACACAGAAGCTATGGATGGCGAAGAGTTTCCACAGGATCCTAAGGAACAGTTATTAGGAGCAGTTAAGGCTGTATTCCGTTCCTGGGACAACCCGCGTGCTATCGTATACCGCCGTATGAATGATATTCCAGGCGACTGGGGTACTGCTGTAAACGTACAGGCAATGGTATTCGGTAACATGGGCGACACATCAGGTACAGGTGTTGCGTTTACCCGTAACCCATCTACTGGTGAAAAAGGCATTTACGGTGAATACCTGATCAACGCTCAGGGTGAAGACGTTGTTGCCGGTGTTCGTACACCTCAGCCAATCAGCAAACTGGAAGAGGATATGCCGAAATGCTACAAACAGTTCATGGAACTGGCTATGAAACTGGAAAACCATTACCGCGATATGCAGGATATGGAATTCACAATCCAGGAAGGCAAATTATACTTCTTACAGACACGTAACGGTAAGAGAACAGCTCCGGCTGCTATCCAGATTGCCTGCGATTTAGTAGACGAAGGCATGATCACACCGGAAGAAGCAGTTTGCCGTATCGAAGCAAAATCCTTAGATCAGCTGCTGCATCCCACATTCGATGCTGCTTCCTTAAAAGCAGGCGAAGTAATCGGTTCTGCGCTTCCTGCATCTCCTGGTGCTGCTGCAGGTAAAGTTTACTTTACAGCAGAAGAAGCAAAAGCAGCTCACGAAGCTGGCGAAAGAGTTATCCTGGTTCGTCTTGAGACATCACCGGAAGATATCGAAGGTATGCATGCATCTGAAGGTATCCTGACTGTACGCGGCGGTATGACATCTCACGCAGCAGTAGTTGCTCGTGGTATGGGAACCTGCTGTGTATCCGGATGCGGAGAGATCAAGATCAGCGAAGAAGAAAAATGGTTCACATTAGGCGGCTATACATTTAAAGAAGGAGATTACATCTCCTTAGACGGTACAACAGGTAAGATCTACAAAGGCGACATCAAGACTGTAGAAGCTTCTGTAGGCGGAAACTTCGGACGTATCATGAGATGGGCTGACCAGTTCCGTAAATTACAGGTTCGTACAAACGCTGATACACCGGCAGATACAGCAAACGCTGTTAAATTAGGCGCTGAAGGTATCGGACTTTGCCGTACAGAGCATATGTTCTTCGAGCCGGAAAGAATTCCGAAGATCCGTAAGATGATCCTTTCCGATACTGTAGAACAGAGAGAAGCTGCTCTCAACGAGCTGATCCCATTCCAGAAAGAAGACTTCAAAGCTATGTACAAAGCTCTGAAAGGCCGTCCAATGACTGTACGTTACTTAGATCCGCCGCTTCATGAGTTCGTACCTACAGATCCGGAAGACATTGCTGCATTAGCAGAAGACATGGGTCTGACCAAAGAAGAAGTACAGGCACGCTGTGATGAACTTCATGAGTTCAACCCAATGATGGGACACCGCGGCTGCCGTCTGGCTGTAACATATCCTGAAATCGCAAAGATGCAGACAAGAGCTGTCATCGAAGCTGCGATCGAAGTAAAAGACGAAATGGGATACGATATCGTTCCTGAAATCATGATCCCGTTAGTTGGAGAAAAGAAAGAGCTGAAATGCGTAAAAGATGTTGTTGTAGCAACAGCTGAAGAAGTAATGAAAGAAAAAGGCGAATACATCAACTACCATGTTGGTACTATGATCGAGATTCCTCGTGCAGCTCTGACAGCTGATGAAATCGCTGAAGAAGCTGAATTCTTCTCCTTCGGAACAAACGACCTGACACAGATGACATTCGGATTCTCCCGTGATGACGCTGGTAAGTTCTTAGGTTCCTACTATGAGAAGAAGATCTACGAATCTGATCCATTCGCAAAACTTGACCAGACTGGTGTTGGTCAGTTAGTTGAAATGGCTGCTAAGAAGGGACGTTCTACAAACCCGACTCTGAAGATGGGTATCTGCGGCGAGCACGGCGGTGATCCTGCTTCCGTAGAATTCTGCCACAAAGTAGGTCTGAACTACGTTTCCTGCTCACCATTCCGTGTGCCGATCGCAAGACTGGCAGCAGCACAGGCAGCATTAAACAATAAGTAAGAAAAATAATTGAAAGATAGGCAGCGCTCTGTTCTTTGGAACAGGGCGCTGTATTTTGGAAAAAAGACAGGAAATAACCGTGGTCCTGTTTAGCGGACGATTCAAAATAGGTGCTTTCCTGTCAAAGGGGAAAAACAGCCGCTTTTAAGCGGCTGTTTTTCAACTTATAGGAAGTTTCGGGTTTATAAGGAAATGACAGACTAAGGAGATGACATTTGCATTTTGGGGAATTTTAGGTATAATGTACATGGAGAAAACAGGTGAAAATCTGGACTCTGTTCAAAAATCAACAGAAAGGCGGTGTTTTTCGTATTATAGTGTGTTTCTGTGAATGGTTTGAAAAAAGAAAAGAAACAAGGAACAAGAAGCGTGATTCTAAGGCAGCCGTTGACCGGATAGCGGCAGATGAAGCGTATATAAAGACGGCTGTCAAAAATAATGGATCGCTTCTTTTGTTTGTCAGTACATTTTTAGTCTTGATCGAGCTGTATAATATGTGCCGAGTTCTTTTTATGACAAAAGGTGTGGGCATATCTTCGCCCAGCAATCTGATCTATTTCCGTTTTTATGCATCTCTGTTTTTGGTCTCTGTTATCTATGTATTTTTTGAACGAATCGTACGCATGGCGGATGAAAAACGATATGTGCTCCACATGGCGTACGGAACGCTGATTCTTTTGTGGCAGGCGCTGTTTAATATTCATGATATTTTGCGGACGAATTCCCAGGGGAATTACACGTTATCCGTTATTTTTATGGCTTTTGCTGCAGTCTTTGTGATGCGTCCGATTTATTTCCTGGCAAATATAGCCGGCATGTACGGGCTCTTACTGCTTTTAGCCGGGAAATCTCTTTCCTATGGAACCAAGTTTAATTCCGCAGTCATGATACTGCTGTGTGTTGTGATCTATTATCAGAAGTACAGGCATCTGGGAGTTGAACTGACTCAGCGCCATGAGATTGAGGAAGCAGTCAAGGCATATCAGACAGAGCATGAACGTTTTCGTCTGACTTATGAGCAGCATGAGATTGTCTGCCGTGCCAGCCAGTTGATCACCTTTGAGTGGAATATGAAAAAAGGGAGTGTCCGCTTTTCTGAGTACTGGAGCATGGTTCTTGGACAGCCGCTGTATGTACCGGATCTCGAGGAATTTGTAAAGAAAACAAAGAGATTACAGCCGCATGATAAAGACCGGATTTTTGGCGCCATAGAAAAAGCAAGGGAAAAAGTTCCCTATCAGAAACTGGAAATACGCATTCCCGGAAGTGACGGAGAGCTGCGCTGGTATGAGCTGAGCGTCACCACACAGATGGACAAGGAGGGAGAACCTATATTTGCCATCGGCATACTCCGGGATATCATGGAGCATAGACAGGAAATTACCAGAATCCGCAGAGAGGCGCAGACGGATCCGACGGGTGTGCTTAATAAGGCTGCGATCGAACAGTACGGCAGAGAGCGGTTCGCACAACTTCGAGAGGAGGAGACCTTGGCTGCGCTTATACTGGATCTTGATGACTTTAAATATATCAACGATACCATGGGACATCCCATGGGGGATTATGTTCTGTCAGAGATTGGGGCGTCCATGAAAAAATGTGCGCTGCCGGGCATGTGTATCGGCAGGATTGGAGGCGATGAGTTTCTCATGCTTCTGGCTGGTGCGAAAGCTCTGAATGTACGCCTTGTTAAGGAGTACGCGGAAAAACTGCTGGAACACGTGCAGAGCATCAAGATCAGCGGCATGAACAGACCAGTCAGGGTGAGCATTGGAATTGCTGTCCTGGGTCAGGAGAGCGGGATGAGCTTTGAGGAACTGTATGCCAAGGTTGACAGAGCGCTCTACCAGTCCAAGCGCGCAGGAAAAGGAAGGATAAAATGGGCGGAAGATGAGGTGATAGAATGAACGAGGTATTACGGCAGGAAAAGAAATATCTGATGAATATGGCAGATGTAAAAAGGCTGTCCGGGAAACTGAGCCAGGCGCTTATGGAAGACGATCATAACGGAGCAAACGGCTACAGCATCCGTTCCCTGTATTTTGACACGCCTTATGACGGAGATTTCCGCGATAAGGTAGACGGACTTCTTTTGCGGAAAAAAATCCGTTTGCGGATATACGATCCAAAAGCGAAGACAGCAAAGCTGGAAATGAAGCAAAAGGAAGGCATGTATCAGAGAAAGCGCTCCCTGAGACTTTCCCGGGAGGACGCTGCTGCGCTCATTGACGGCGATTATGGAGTGCTTCTGAAATATCGGGAACCTTTTGCGGCGGAGTGCTACGGTGTTATGTGCATGCAGGGTTATCGCCCCAGGACCGTGGTGGAATATTTGAGAAAGGCGTATATCGCAAAAGAGAATTCCATTCGGATAACCTTTGATTCCAGGATCATAGCGACAGAGGCAAGATATGACATATTTGCGGAAGATCTGAATCTATATCCGGTACTTGATCCGTTCAACGCGGTACTGGAAGTGAAGTATAACGGCTTTCTGCTGAGTTATATCAAGGATCTTCTTGACACAGCAGTCCGCTCAGAGCTGTCAGTGAGCAAATACTGTCTTGCAAGAGGAATCAGCCAGGGGTTTAATATGTAGAAAAACGCACCAGGCGTTTCAGTTATTTCAAACAGAAATGAATGAGGAAAAAGGAGAAAGAGTATGAAAAAACTTATTTTAGATGCGATTGAGTCCAGCGGCGACCTCTCTGCGGAGGTGATCATCCTGCGGTTGTGCGCTGCGGCGCTTATTGCGGGCTTTATATTTTTGTCGTACCGGCTGTCCCATGACGGGAGTATATACAGCAGCAAATTCAACGTCTCTCTCGTGGTGCTGACGCTGATTACCACTACGGTGATGATTGTCATTGGAAACCATATTTCGCTGTCTCTCGGTATGGTGGGCGCGCTGTCCATCGTTCGATTCCGTACAGCAGTCAAAGATTCCCGGGATGCCATATATATTTTCTGGTGCATTACTGTTGGTATATGCTGCGGAGCCGGGGATTATGTGGTAGCGTCCTGCGGAAGCGTGCTGATTTTCGCAGTGCTTCTCCTGTTCGGAAGGATCAAGAACGACAATCGTATGCTGCTGATCATCCGCACGGTGCGCGTGAACGAAGAAAAGGTGGAAGCGCTTATTTTTCAGTATTTTGATGGTAAGGCGCAGCTTCGAGTAAAGAATACGACAGAGACCAGCGTAGAGTTCATCTTTGAATTAAGCAAAAGGATCCTGGATAAATCGGACCGTAAAGATAAGAGTATCACGTCGTCCTTATATGAGATCGGGAATATCGAGTACTGCAACCTTGTGACGCAGAATGATGAAATCGGAAGCTGAGAACGCGCGGTTGGAAACCGTGTTGAAAATAGCCGGAAAAGGAGGTGGAGCAGGTGAAATACAGAACAACAGGGATCGTAGCCGCTCTGTGCATGATGACAGGAATTTTTGCGCTGTCTCAGGTAGAAACGGATAATCCGGATGTGCGGGTGCATCAGCATATGCAGGCGGTTCCTTCGGAATGCGGCTGTGATGGATCGCAGTTATGTACACACCTGCCGTTGGTTGTCATAGAAACGGGAGGCAGGGAGATACCTGGAGCTGTGGTCGGAGATATACCTCAGTGGAGCATGCTGAAAGATGAGACAGATCAGGCAGATGTGGCTGCCAGGAAGCTTCCGGGGGCAGAGCGCGTGCAGGAAAACGAAAGTGCACAGATACAAGAGGACAATTACGAAGGGAAAAAGTATACCACCACAGAGGAGGGCTCCGATATGCTGTCCGTGCATGTGAGCATCATGGACGATCCGGACAAAAAACACCATCCAGATGATGACCCGGACGTGGAATCCACGGCACTGATCCGTATCCGGGGAAATACCTCGCGTAGATTTGATAAGAAGAATTACCTTCTGCGTTTTACAGATCAGGACGGTCAATATCAGGAGGAAGAGGTTATGGGGATGGACGCCCATTATGAATGGGCACTGCACGGACCATATCTGGACAAAAGCCTGATCCGGAACTACCTGTGGTACAACATTGCAGGCGAGATCATGGACTATGCTCCGAACGTCCGCTTCTGTGAAGTGATCCTGGATGGGACATATATAGGGGTATATTTGATGACAGAAACCATTACCAATGGTGTGGACAGCCGTCTGAATATCTCTGAGCCTGTGGAGAATACAACGGAGACCGGGTATCTTCTGAGATTGGACCGGTATACGGAGGATCAGCTTCGGAATCTGGATAACTTTACCGCATATACCTTTAAGAATACCGATCAGGTGGAAATCCGGTATCCCAGGAGCGGTTCTCTTACCCCAAAGATGCAGCGCGCCATAGAGCAGGAGTTCTCAGATTTTGAGAAGGCGCTGTACTCCTTTGATTATGATACGGACGATTACGGTTACTGGCATAACATTGATACGGGATCCTTTGTGGACTACTGGATCCTGAACGAGTTCACATCCAATACGGATGCAGGCAGATATTCCACGTATCTTTACAAGGATATAGGCGGACGCTACAAAATGGTCATATGGGATTTTAATTCCGCGTGTGATAATTATCAGGCGGAGGAGACCAGCCCCTATACTTTTTCTATGCAGGACGATCTTTGGTATCAGATGCTGATGCGGGATGAAGATTTCACAGAACGCATCATCGACCGGTACCGGAAGCTTCGGAAAACGTGGCTGAGCGATGAATATCTGGAGCAGTATATAGACGAGACACTGGAGTATCTCGGGGACGCTATAGACCGCAATTTCTCTGTATGGGATTACACCTTTGAGCTTCCGCTCCTGAGACCGGAAAGCAGAAATATCCGCAGCCATGAGGAGGCGGTCGCCCAGCTGAAGGAATATATCCAGCTGCGGGGGCAATGGCTGGACGAAAATATCGAGACCATACAGCAGTACAGTCATGCTTCCAAAAACAAACGATATAACCATTAACACACGACCGCCGTCCGGATGCGGGCGGTGTCGGAAAGAAACCGGGAAGGAAGGCGTATGAAAAAGTTTATTATCGCGGCAGCGGCAGTTATTGTCGCCGTTTTTATCTGGAATACAGCATATTATCGCCTTGGGCTTTATATTGATCTGCACCCGGATGCGCAGGCAGAAGCGCTGATGACTGTGGAAGGTAAGGAAATCTACATCCAAAAGAACGGGGAAAAAGAACCCTTCGAGATGCGCGGCGTGGACATGGGAAGCGGGATACCCGGCGAATGGTCAGCGGACTATGCCATCGATGAGGAAACCTATCTGCGGTGGTTCGGACAGATACAGGACATGGGAGCCAATACGATTCGTGTGTATACGCTCCTGGCGGATGATTTCTATCATGCCTTTTATGAGTACAATAAGGACAGAGAGGAACCTCTTTATCTTGTACAGGGGGTATGGGTGAACGATTATATCCAGTATTCTCACCGGGACGCGTATGATGAGGAGTTCCGCCAGACGTTTCTGGACGATTGCCGAACGGTGGTGGATGCTCTGCACGGCAGGCGGACCGTATCTCTGGGATATGGAAAAGGTTCAGGAAGCTACCGAAAGGACGTTTCTTCCTGGGTGATCGGATACATCCTGGGTGTTGAGTGGGAGGATGTCACGGTAGAGTATACAAATAAGAAATATCCGGAGCGAAACAGCTACCAGGGAGAATACCTGTATACCTCAGAGACGGCGACACCCTTTGAGGCGATGCTCTGCGAGGTTGGAGACAAGCTGCTGGAATATGAGAGCGGCAGGTATAAACAGCAGAAACTTATTGCGTTTTCAAACGGACCTGCCACGGATCCCTTTGTGTATCCGGGGCTTGTGACGCAGTATCATCAGAAATGCGCCCAGGTGAACGTGGAGAACATCCGGATGACAGATGCCGTATTGTCCGGACAGTTTGCGTCGTACCATGTATATCCCTATTTTCCCTCTTATCTGGACGATCTGGGCGGGGAAGAGACGCTTCTGGCAGACGATATTTTTGAGGCGGAACTAAGCGACAGTGAGATACTGGAGCAGATTCGGATCCGCGCGGAGGAAGCCGGTAAGCTTGAAGGAATGACGGAAGATGAGATCCAGGCGTTTGTGGAGAACGAAAAAGAGGAAATGCTGTCGCGGCGTGAGTCCGCAGAACGTATAGAAAAGCGGAATGAGGAAAAAGAATCGCCGCGGATCGAGGACTATCTTCAAGGAAATGATCTTGATCCGGATGGGGATCGGAACATGTACTATACCTATTTGAGGATTTTGAACGAATACCATACCATGCCTGTGATCATTTCGGAATTCGGCATTCCTACATCCAGAGGAATGTCCCAGAGAGATCTGTCTACAAACCGCAACCGGGGCTATATGTCTGAGGATGAGCAGGCAGAGGGTCTTGTGGAATGCTGGCAGGACATCAAAGATGCAGGATGCTCCGGCGGGATGGTGTTCTCCTGGCAGGATGAGTGGGATAAGCGTACCTGGAACACGATGCACGCCGTGGATTTGGACAATACCGCTTACTGGAGCGACTGGCAGACCAACGAACAGTCCATGGGAATTCTGACCTTTGATCCGGGCGATGAGGAGAGCGTCTGCTATGTGGACGGCGATATCTCAGAATGGGGAGAAGAGGATGTAGCGGCAGAGACGGAGGGCATGACCTTATCTATGAAGTATGATGAGAAATTTCTCTATTTTCTGATTTGGAAAGAGGATTTTAACAAAGGGGAAGATACCCTTTATATACCGATTGATATCACGCCCAAAACGGGCAGTACTTACTGTCAGGATGCTGGCGTATCCTTTGAACGGGCGGCAGATTTTCTGATGGTCATAGACGGAACGGAGGACAGCCGGGTGCTGGTACAGGAACGGTATGATGTGCTCCAAGCCATGTATTCCCGTGAGATTGGCTCCACGGACGCCTATTTGAATCCGCCGGATGCGGATTCTCCGGTATTTCATCAGATCCATTTGATCCTGCAGTCCTCTCCTGTATTTAAAACCGGGGATTTCAGCACGCCGGCAGAAACCTATGAGACAGGAAAGCTCCGTTATGGAAACGGAAATCCGGAGGCAGCGGAGTTTGATTCTCTGGCGGATTTCCTATTTTCCGGCGAATATACGGAGATCCGTCTGCCATGGCAGCTTCTGAATTTTTCCAATCCCTCCGAGATGCAGGTACATGATGATTATTATGAATGCTATGGCGTTGAAAATATAAAAATCGATGAAATGTATGTGGGAATCGGAGCAAAAGACGAAAATGCCGGACGGATTTCCATGGAGCCCTTTGGGCTGGAAGGCTGGGGGACAGAAGTGACTTACCATGAAAGACTGAAAAAATCTTATGACGCGCTTCAAACAATGTGGACAGATGAGAAAGCACAGGAAGCGGAAGAAGGCGGTGAAACAGATGTCGGGCAGTGAGGTTTTGATATACGGGTATGGAGCGGTATGTCTGTGTATGATCGTATTCAATCTTGTGTACAATGTTGTACAAAGAGGAAAAGAACCGCGGATTGAGAAGAAGGTAGAACATTTGAAAACAGCGCTGCTGCAGAAGTATGGGGCAGCAGACGCTACGCGGGCCTCTGAGGATCCTGCGGCTGTCCCGGATACCTCTGTTTTTTTCAGGCAGATGCATCTGAAGCCGGAGAAATCGGAAGATCTGTTGGTCCTTGCAGAGACGCTTTCGGATATTTTTGACAGTGAACACCGGGAGGCGGGGGTGCGTTTTATCCGGAAGCTGCAGCCGGATTTTCTGCGGCTTGCAAAGGAATATCTGAAAAAAGACAGTATGCAGACAGCGTATTTCGCGGCGTTTTTGCAGGAATATGTTCCATGGACCGAATACAGCGATGATCTTCTGGAAGTTCTGTTAGAATATGCTGCAAAGCAGAATATGTACTGCCGGATCAATGCGCTTGACGCTTTGTATGCCTCCGGAAATGCCCCATATGTAGTGAAGGCTCTGAACATACAGGACAGGATGGAAACATTGCTTCATACGCGAGTGCTTACGGAAGGTCTGCTGAGTTTTTCCGGAAATCATGAGGAACTGATGAAGATGCTGCTGGAACGGTTCGGGGAGTTTTCCGTACGCATCCGTCTGGCTGTGCTCAATTATATCCGCTTTCAGTCGGGAGAGTACAAGGAGTTTATGTACCGCATCATGACGGACGAGCAGGAAGACCGGGAACTGCGGCTTTCTGCCGAGCGCTACTTTGGACGTTATCCATGGGAGCAGGCCCGGGACGCGCTCCTTGCGTTTGCCCGGGATAAGGAAACACTCCGCTGGGAATATGCGGCAGTGGCAGCTGCGGCGCTGAAGGATTACAGGGGGGAAGATGTGATATCGGCTCTCAAAAGCGCTCTGTACAGCTCCAACTGGTATGTGCGGTACAATGCGGCGGTGAGCCTGGAGGCAAGCGGTTTTTCCTACACGGAGCTTATCGATGTGATGGCGGGAAAAGACCGCTATGCCAGAGAGATGATGGAATACCGGCTTGGGGAGCAGCGTCTGATGGAAAATCAAAAAGTTTCAAAGGAAGGGAGGGGAGAGGCATGAAAGATCTGTACCAGGTATTTTTTCAGTATGTAGGGATTTTCTTCGTACTTTACATGGTGGGATACGCCACCTTCCTGCTGCTCTCTGTTACGGTGGGAGGTTCAGAGCTTTGGGACGCGAAACGCCGCGGCAGGCTGAGAAATGAGATGAAGAGAGATTATTATGTCCCGGTGTCTGTCATTGTGCCGGCTCATAACGAGGGTGTGACCATCGAGGCGACGATCCGCTCCCTTTTGCTGCTCCAGTACCGGCTGTACGAAATCGTGGTGGTGGACGACGGCTCCACAGACGACACATCGGATGTGATGGTGAAAGCATTTTCCATGCAGCAGATTTCCCGGCCCATACAGAGAGTGCTGGATACGCAGCCCGTGGAGGCTGTCTTTGAGACCCGCTCATACAAAGTTCCCATTACGCTTATACGAAAAAGGAACGGCGGAAAAGCGGATGCGCTGAACGTAGGGATCAATGCTGCCCGTTATCCGTATTTCATATGTATGGACGCGGATTCTGTGCTGCAGTATGATTCCCTTGAGAAGATTGTCCGTCCGGTCCTTGCCGATGACCATGTGGTTGCCGTAGGAGGCACAGTCCGTCCCTGCAACGGCGCGCAGATCAAAGACGGCCGCCTTGTGAAATACCGTATGCCGAAAAAACTTCTGGCATGCATGCAGGTTCTGGAGTACGACCGTTCTTTTCTGGCATCCAGGATCCTTTTCGATAAATTTAACGGGAGTATCATCATTTCAGGCGCATTCGGACTGTTTAAAAAGAGCATGGTCATAAACGTAGGCGGCTATGATACCGGCAGTATGGGAGAAGATATGGAGCTTGTCGTCAAGCTGCATGTTTTCTGCAGGGAGAACAGGATACCGTACCGGATACGGTACGCCGCAGACGCAGTCTGCTGGACGCAGGTACCGGAACGTTTCCAGGATCTGGTGAAACAGAGAAGGCGCTGGCATATCGGATTGTTTCAAAGTATGATGAGATTCCGGCGGATTTTTCTGAATCCCAAATTTGGTATGGTCAGCTTTGTTTCTTATATGTATTTTCTTCTGTACGAGCTTTTGTCCCCATACATAGAGGTTTTTGGAGTCCTGACGGTACTGCTTGCGTTTTTTGCCGATCTGATCAACGTACCGTTTATGATCCTGTTTTTCCTGATTTACGCAGTTTATTCGGCTGTGCTGTCCCTGGCAGCGTTCTTCTCCCGCGTGCATACGGCGGATTTGAAGCTGTCCGGGTCTGATATAGCCAAAGCAGTGGGGCTGTGCTTTTTTGAAGTTTCTTTTCTGCGCTTTGCCATGGCATGGGTGCGTATGACTGCGTTATTCGGGTATCGAAGAAAAAAGAACCAGTGGGGTCGTATTCAGAGGAAAAAGATCGATTTCAATTAAGAGACAGAAGGAGGCGGAATTTTGGCAGAAAATACAATCTATGTGTCCGGGAACCCGGAGCTGTACCCGGTGGAATATTACGATGATGCAAAAGATGCTTTTGCAGGGGCGATTCCTCAGCTGCTGGAGGATTTTGCGGAAAAAAACGGGTACAATATCCTATATTACGAGGCGGATGGCAAAGATAGGAGAGAACATCATTTTGAAAATTCCCAGGTGGACGCTGTCTCCGGCGTGGGAGGAGAATATCGTCCGGAAGGACAGACGGTGACTGTGTTTGAAACAGAACAGGGAGGCAGAGAAGTTTCCTATGGGATCACGTTTACGCAAGCGGCTCCGGAGAAGTTTAAAGAAGATCTGGCAAAATACGTGGATGGGGTATCGGAAAGCGAAAAAACAGGTCTTCTGGTTGCGGCAGGCGCAGAGGGGCATCAGTCAGGAACTGTGAGCAAAGGAGCCGCGGGCGTCATTCTTGTTTTGGGCATTCTGGTCCTTGCACTTGGAGTGCTTCTGTACCGGTCCCGCAGACGGGTGCGCCGAAACGAGCAGAAGCTGGTGGAGGACCGGGCGACTGGTCTGGGAAATAAAGAATATCTGGAAAATTATTACCGGCAGCTTGTCAATGACCAGAACCGGGCAATGTACTGCATGTATTATTTTCATACAGATACTAAGCGGCTTCAGAAACTCAGCGGACAGCAGGAGGCGGAAGCCGCCATGCGCTACGCGGGAAAGATTGTCGCAGAATATGCGGGGGAGGCAGATATTCCTGCGAGGATTTCTGAAAACGGAATTGTACTGCTGAAGCTGACGGGGCGGGACAGAGACCCTGCTGCATGGATCCATTCGGCGATCGAGCGGATCCGGGCTTATGCCCGGCAGTATGACAAGGACTATGACATGAATGTGTGGGTAGGGGCATATTCTCTGAAAAAGACAGACCGTAATCTGGAGGAGATCATCGTAAACGCAAGGCAAAGCGCCCATATGGCGCGCCGTGAAAATGTGGATTTCCGCTTCTGCTCAGAAGAGCTTTTGGGACGCTTCCGGGAGCAGAGGGTGCTGGAAGGAGATATCGAGCGCGCATTTCAGAACGGAGAATTCCAGATGTATATCCAGTTTTACGCAGACACCCAGGACGGCAATGTGACCGGAGCAGAGGCGCTGACCAGGTGGCAGCATCCTGCGAAAGGGCTGTTGGCTCCCGGAGCGTTTCTTCCGATCCTGGAGCAGACGGGAGACATTGAACGGCTGGATTTTCTCATATTGGAACGTGCATGTACGTTTTTGGAACGAAATTTTGGAAAAGAAGGAGGGAACTTTTTCCTTTCCTGCAATTTCTCACGCACAAGCTTTGTCGCGCCGGATTTTGTTCAGAAATGTAAAAATATCATTGATAAATATGAGTTTGACCGGGGGCTTCTTCTGTTTGAGCTGACGGAAAGTCCGGACACCGGCGACACGGCGCAGATCCGGGAAAACGCCAGAAAGCTCACAGCATATGGAATAAAACTTGCCCTTGACGATTTCGGAGAAGGCTATACGTCTTTCCGCGACCTTCTCAATTATCCGATAACCACCCTGAAGCTGGATAAAATCCTGACGGACAGTGTCACCAGCGGGAAGGGATGCCGGATTGTGCGAAGCATTATTGAGACGGGACACGCATTGTCTGTAAAATGCCTCGCAGAAGGTGTGGAGAGCGAGGAGGTGCTGCAGAGGCTCAAAGAGTTATCCTGCGACGCGGTGCAGGGCTATATGTTTTACTATCCGCTTCCTGAACCGGAAGCGGAGGATATCCTGGCTGAAAAGTGGAAGCCGCTTCAGATATAACGTCCGCACAATAAGGAAACAGCGAAGATTGAAGGAGGCAGCAGAACAGATATGGCAGGCAGAAACGGAAAACAGAAGTGGAGCAGAAAAATGAAGATTGGAATCGGTATTGCAGGTTTGCTTTTTCTTGCCGTGTCTGCCTGCTTCAGACTCATGCACAGAACCGGGCCAATAGAAGGAATCTTTAGCTGGACGGAGGAAGCGTGGGCAGAAGAAGAGAGGGAACGCTTTCTTTCCATTGCGTCTGAAGCAGGAGCCGGGGAGATCTACCAGGAGTTTTCAGAGGAGGCGCTGGCAGCGGGACAGCCGGAGGGGTTTATCCGTGACCTTGCGGCAGAAGGGATCCAGGTGTATTTGCTCTGCGGAAGCCCGGAATGGGGATATGAGCGTGACGGCGCGTCCCTGTGCGGAAAAATCCGGACCGTGGCTGCGTATAATCAATCGCACAGCGGCGGGAAAATCCAGGGGATCATGGCGGATGTGGAACCATACCTTCTTCCGGAGTGGGAAAGCGGCGGTCAGTCGAGGGTAAAGCTGATGGAGACATGGCTGGAAGGCATGAAAACAGCGTATCTGCAGGCGAAAGAGCAGGAGCTTGCTCTCATTGTCTGTATTCCAAACTTTTATGACGAGACTTCGCCGGACATATTGAACGCCCTTATAGAAGAAGGATGCGACGCGGCAGCAGTCATGAATTATGACCGGCGTGATGAATACGGACAGATAGAGGAGGAGGCTGCGCTGGCAGCAAGATATGGAAAAAAAATCCTTTGTGTCTATGAGCTGCAGAAAGCAGGAAGCCATGGACTGACAGAAGCCAACACCTATGCTTCCGAGGGCATGGACGCTTTGTTCGCATCCATGCGAAAACTTGAAAAAGCATTTGCAGATACAGATCCTAAGGCGGATCTCACGTTTGCAGTCCACTATTATGAACCTTTGAAAGAAATGATAGAAGAACAAAGGGCAGAAAAATGAAAAAAGTTTATCAGAAACCCCTGTCTGGAACTTCCGGACAGGGATTCTTTCTGTGGGGAAGGGAAGAATCCTGAACGGACTCCCGCACGGTTCCTGCATAGACTAAAAGAGGACAGAAAAGTGTTCTGTCCTGCAGGAAAGTACAGGAGGTGTTTTGTATGAGTCTCAACGGCATCGATATCAGCAGCCATCAGACGGGGATCGATCTGGCAAAGGTGCCCTGCGACTTTGTGATCTGCAAAGCCACGGAGGGCGTAGGCTATGTGAATCCGGACTGCGGCAGGGCATATGCCCAGGGACAGAAGCTGGGGAAAAAACTGGGAGTTTATCACTTTGCCACAGGCAAAAGCTCCGGCGCTAAGGAAGCCGGATTTTTCCTTCAAAATATCCGGGGATATGTGGGAGAGGCGCTCCTGGCGCTGGACTGGGAGGGAAATGCTGTGGAAAAAGGCGTCGGCTATGCATTGGAATTTCTGGAAACGGTCTTTGGAGAAACCGGTGTCAGACCTTTGATCTATATGAATTCCCATACGGCAAAAAGTTACGATTGGAAGCCTGTGACAGAGAAAAATTATGGTCTGTGGCTTGCCCAGTATAAAAGCATGGAAAAAGTATATGGCTACGCAGACGCCCTGCAGCCGGAGGAAGGAAGCCAGGGAAACTTTCCCCTGGTGGCGCTGTATCAGTATACCAGCCAGGGAAGGCTGCCGGGGTATGAGGGCGATCTGGATCTGAATGTGGCATATATGGATGCAGAGGCATGGGAGCGGTACGCAGCAAAGGGGCAGCCAGGCGGCAAAGAGCCGGAACCGGAAGCCGGAGCAGAAAGCGGCAAAGACCAGCCTGTGCAGTACCGGTATCAGGTGGGGCAGCATGTGGTGTTCAGTACCTGCTATGCTTCCAGTACCGCGCCCATTTCCCAGGCAATCCCGGCAGACCGGATGGCGAAAAATCATGGAGTGATCACCAGGATCTACCCGGGGACACCCAATCCCTATCTTCTGGATCAGGGTCTGTGCTTTGTCAATGACGGAGATATCCGCGGCTTTTATCAGGAGAAAGAATACTATACCATACAGCCGGGAGATACTCTGTCCGGCATTGCAGAGAAATTCCATACCACAGTAGGAAAGCTCCAGGAGTGGAACGCCATACCCAATGCGGACCGGATTTATGCAGGAAAAACCATCCGGGTAAGGTAAAAGAGAAATTCTTCCGGTTGCCAGCCGGAAGAGTTTCCGTTATAGTATAGGCAGAGGACACTTTACAGGAAAAAGAGGAGAAAGCATTGAGAGAAAAAGTACTGAAACTGGTGGTTGCCTTTCCGGATACTACAGATGCTATGGCAGCAGAAAAATATTATCAAAAGCTGGGAATGCCCGGCAGACTGATTCCCCTTCCGGCAGCAGTTTCTGCAGGCTGCGGACTTGCCTGGTGTGCGGACAGAGAGGAAAAACCGCGGTTTGAAGCACTGATCCCCCAGGCGCCTTTTGCCGTGGAAGGTATCTATGAAGTGCTTCTCTATGAAAGAAGATAGAAGAAAATCTGCCAAGCGCAGACTTTCGGCTGAAATACAGAGAAAAGGAGACAAAGGGAATGGAAAAAAGAATTGATGCAAGAGGACTCGCATGCCCCAAGCCGGTAATCCTGGCTAAGAAGGCGGCAGAGGAATGCCAAAAAGGAGACGTTGTCATCGTAGACGTGGATAATGAGATCGCTGCCGCGAATTTACGGAAGCTGGCTGCTTCCATCCATGGAGAATATGCGGTGAAGCAGCTGGCGCAGAAGCATTATGAAATCAGGATCCTTCTGTCCGAAGAGGGAGGCAAGGCAGCAGAAGAAACAGCAGAAAATCTGGATCTTCTGTCCTGCCAGGTACCTCAGAAAAAAGAAACCACTGTGGTTGTGATCTCTTCAGAGAAGATGGGAGAAGGCGATGAGACTCTGGGAAAAATGCTGATGAAGAGCTTTCTCTATGCTCTGACCCAGTTGGATAAGCTGCCGGACACCATTTTATTTTACAATGGAGGCGCTCATCTGACCTGTGAGGATTCTCCTGCTCTGGAGGACATCCGGGCGCTGGAGAGTGCGGGAGTGGAGATCCTGACCTGCGGCACCTGCCTGAATCATTATAAAATCGCGGACCGTCTGGCAGTAGGGACGGCTACCAATATGTATGCTATCGCAGACATTCAGATGAAGGCGGATAAGATCATCCGGCCATAAGGAAATGGAGAGAGAGCATGAAACCAGTGATCGTAAGAGGCGGAGGAGATGTGGCGACAGGAACCATACACAGGCTTTGCAGGAGCGGATATCCTGTCATTGTCCTGGAATGTGAAAGACCATCTGCTATCCGCAGGAGAGTGGCGTTTTGCCAGGCTGTATACGAAAAAACCATGACCGTGGAAGGCATTACCTGTACCAGGGCTGAGAGCCTTCAGGAGGCTCTGCAGGCGGCAGCGCCGCAGCATCCCATGCTGCTGGTGGATCCCCGTGGAGACTGTCTGAAGGACTGGAAACCGGACATTCTGATCGACGGTATCCTGGCAAAAAAGAATCTGGGGACCAGAAGAGACATGGCTGCACTGACCATTGCGCTGGGACCGGGTTTTGAAGCAGGAAAAGATGTGGATTACGTCATCGAGACCAAAAGAGGGCATTATCTGGGAAGAATCCTGGAAAAAGGCACTGCCATCCCCAACACGGGCGTGCCCGGTGTGATCGGCGGTTATGGGAAGGAACGGGTGATCCATGCGCCTCAGGCAGGGATTTTCCATCAGAAAAAGGACATTGGAGACTGGGTGGATGCCGGTGAAGAAATCGGCTGGATCCAGACCGGGGAAGAGGAGCCGTGCGCCCCGGCAGGCGGGCAGAGCGCAGACAGGAAGGTGCCTGTAAGGACAGAAATTTCCGGTGTGCTGCGTGGTATTATAGAGGAAGGTTTCCCGGTAACAGAGCATTTTAAGCTGGCAGATGTGGATCCCCGGGCAGAGTCGGCAGCTTACTGTGACCTGATATCAGATAAGGCGAGGTGCATTGCAGGAAGCGTGCTGGAGCTGGTGTGCGGATTTGAAAAGCGCATGGAAAAGGCAGACTAAGGGAGCGATACCATATGAGACTAGGAGAGATCATGGAAGACCTGGGAGACATCCCCGGGAAAAAAACAGTCGTCTCGGTCACAGGCGCAGGGGGCAAGACTACCTGCGTTTTGGAGCTGTCCAGGACATGGGCAGAAGAGGGACAGTATGTGCTGGCAGGCACCACTACCCATATGGAGGATCCGGAAGCGCTGGGCGTTCCGGGGTCGGTAGGCGTACAAGCGGGTGAAATCCGAAAGCAGATGCACCGGGAAGGCTGGATCCTCGCGGGAACCCCAAGCGGCACGGAGGGAAAGATCACGGCACTGCCGGAAGATCTCTTTCAGGATGCCGGGCAGGCGGCAGACAGGATCGTCCTGGAGGCTGACGGGGCAAGACGCTTTCCGGTGAAGGTTCCCGGACAGGGAGAACCTGTGATCCGGCAGGAGACCACGCATATTTTGATCCTGGCAGGTTTATCAGCCCTTGGAAGACCCCTTAAGGAGGTCTGCCACCGGCTTCCCCGTGCGCTGGCAATCCTGGGAGGCGAGCCGGGGCAGATCCTGACGGCAGAGAAGCTGGGGATTTTGCTGGAGCAAGGGTATGTGCAGCCTTTAAAAAAGGCTTATCCGGAAACCAAAATCGCGGCAGTCCTGAACCAGGCAGACCAGGCAGAAAATCTCCCGGGTATCACAGAAGAGATCAAAAGCCAGGTGTCGGCGCCGGTCTATGTACGCACCAGACAGCAGGAGGTGCATCTGATCTATCTGGCAGCAGGCTTTTCCAGAAGATTTGGAGAAAATAAGCTGCTGTGGAAGATGGGAGAAAAGCCTATGTACCTTCATCTGCTGGACCGGCTGCAGCAGATCTGGCAGGAAGGAAAGGTCCGGTCGCTGACAGTGGTGACCCAGTATCAGGAAATCGCAGAAGAGATGAGGCGCCGGCAGATTCCGGCAGTGATCAATCCTGACAGCAGCAGAGGGATCGCTTCCTCCCTGGGACTGGGGCTTGGGGCGGCTTCCGGAAAGGGACACAGAGGAGAGGAGCAGTTTTACTGCTTTTTTGTGGCAGATCAGCCGCAGCTGGAAAAGGAGACGGTAGAGGGGTTCCTGGAGGAATTTCTAAAAAGCAAAAAAGGGATCGGCTGCGCAGCCTTTGAGGGAACCGCGGGAAATCCGGTGATTTTTCAGGAGCGGTACCGGGATGAACTATTGGGGCTTTCGGGAGATACCGGAGGAAAAAAAGTGGTAAAAAGGCATCCTCAGGACGTATTCCTTTATGAAGTGAGAAAAGAAGAGCTGAAAGACTGGGATTATAAATAAAAAAGCTTTGCCGAGCACAGAAACTGCTTTGCAAAGCTTTTTTGTCTGGAATCCGTCAGGCTTATTGGTCGACTGGAATTTCTAAGGATTTTTAAAAATTTCTGAGGTGTTTATGACGGACAAAAAGATTATTCCGGATAAACCAGACGGTCTTCGGTGATATTTTCCAGAACCTCTCTGTAATACTTATCTGCCAGATAATTTGCCATGCCAAGGTTCATATCCAGATAGTTCCCGCAGTCCTTCGGAGATGCGCCGGGAACCTCCCCTCTGAAATCCCGGATAAAGGCAAACATTTCCTTTACCAGGTCCGCAATATCCCGTGAGGTGTAATCCCCTGCCAGCAGCAGATAAAAACCAGTGCGGCAGCCCATGGGTCCAAAGTAGATAGTTTTGTCTTTAAAGCCAGGATGATTTCTTAAAAAAGTAGCGCCCAGATGCTCGATGGTGTGGATCTCCGCGGTATTCATGACCGGTTCGTCATTGGGAGAGGTCATGCGCAGATCAAAGGTGGTGATGACTTCTTTGCCCACAGGATCCTTTCTGGACACATAGATGCCCGGTTTCAGCTTCATATGATCAATGGTAAAACTGGCGATTTTTTCCATAGGTAATCCATCCTTTCTTTTTGCCGGAATGTATAAAATTCCGGTTCTTTTTCAGGTCAATTATAATCATTTTTCTGCCGTAAATCAAGTGGGAGAAAAATAACCCCCGCCCGGGGTTGTGGCGGCAAAGAAAAACATGGTATACTTCATCAGAGTAAATGATCATACAGACAAAAGAGCGGAGGGAAGAAAACCATGGAATTAATGGATAAGATAGAGGCTTACTGGACTGACCGGGCACAGGGCTATTCGCAGGTAAACCAGGAAGAGCTGGCAACCAGCCAGAAGGAAAAATGGAGAGAGAACCTGCTGAAGCATTTTCCGGGAAAAAGACCGGAGGAGATCAAAGTACTGGATATCGGTACAGGACCGGGATTTTTTGCGATTTTGCTGGCGGAGGCAGGATTTCAGGTGACAGCTGTGGATTATACAGAGGAGATGCTGCGGGAAGCCAGGAAAAACGCCGGGAATCTGGCAGATCGGATCCAGTGGCTGCGGATGGATGCCCAGGCGCTGGAATTTCAGGACGAGACTTTTGACGCAGCCGTGACCAGAAATCTGACCTGGAATCTGCAGCAGCCAGAAAAAGCGTATCGAGAGTGGATCCGTGTGCTGAAAAAAGGAGGCACTCTGCTGAACTATGACGCCAACTGGTATCAGCATCTGTTCGATGAGAAAAAGCGGGAGGAATACGAAGCAGACCGGAAGCGAGTGGAGGAACTTCAGATGGAGGACCATTACACCTGTACAGATATCGACGCCATGGAAGACATCGCCAGAAAGGTGCCTTTAAGCCGCCGGGAACGTCCCAGGTGGGATTTAGAAGTCCTCAGGGATCTTGGATGCAGCGATGTGCAGACCCAGCACAATGTATGGGAAGAAGTATGGAGCGATGTGGAAAAGGCGAATTACCACTCCACGCCCATGTTCTTGGTCCAGGTGAGAAAATAAAGACTGCCGCACCACAAGGTTGCCGAATGCATGGAAAGGTGCTAAAATAGAACACAAGGAAAATTGCAAGTAGTTGGAGGACACAAGAATGTTAAACGATAAGAAAGTATTATTCAGCGGTATGCAGGCAACCGGAAATCTGACACTGGGAAATTATCTGGGCGCGCTGAAGAACTGGCTGACTTTAAGCGATGAATATGAATGTTTTTACAGCGTTGTGGACATGCATTCCATCACCGTGCGCCAGGACCCGGCAACTTTGAGAAAGAGGGCGCGGGCGCTTCTGACGCTGTACATTGCCGCAGGGCTGGATCCTAAAAAGAACTGCATTTATTACCAGTCCCACGTGACCGGACATGCAGAGCTGGCATGGATCCTGAACTGCTTCACTTATATGGGCGAGCTGAACCGCATGACCCAGTTTAAGGACAAAGCGGCAAAGCATGCAGACAATATCAATGCAGGTCTGTTTACGTATCCGGTGCTGATGGCGGCAGATATTCTTCTTTATCAGGCAGACGTGGTGCCGGTGGGCATTGACCAGATGCAGCATCTGGAGCTTACCAGGGACATTGCCATCCGTTTTAATAACATTTACGGCGATGTGTTCACTGTGCCGGAAGCTTACATCGGAAAAGTCGGGGCAAAGATCATGAGCCTTCAGGATCCGTCCAAGAAGATGTCAAAATCTGATGAAAATCCAAATGCCAGCATCTATCTCATGGACGATCCGGATACCATCATGCGCAAATGCAAGCGTGCAGTGACCGATTCCGAGGCATGCATCGCCTACAGAGAGGAACAGCCGGGGCTGAAGAATCTCATCGATATCTACTGCGCATGTACGGAAAAGACGGCAGAGGAAGCGGTAAAAGAATTTGAAGGAAAAGGCTACGGAGAGCTGAAGACAGCCGTGGGAGAGGCGGTTGTCAGCGTCTTAAAGCCTCTGCAGGACGAAGTGGCAAGACTTGAGAAGGATAAGGCATACATTGATTCCATTATTAAAGAAAATGCGGAAAAAGCCCAGTATTTTGCAAACAAGACACTGAGAAAGGTACAGCGCAAGGTAGGATTCCCGGACAGGATCCGGTAAGACCGATACAGGAGGTGTTGGAAGATGACGGTAGAAGAAGTGATCACAGTACTGGCAATGCAGGAGGAGATCCTGCAGTTTAATCATTTTACCAATGAAGACGCGTGGACCTTAGGGACGCTTCTGGTAGCAGAGGCGAAGAGGCGGCAGCTGGACAACACAGCCGTGGAGATCCGGCTGAACAACGGCTATACGGTTTTTAAATATGCCGGAAACGGAACCACCCTGAACAATGAAAAATGGCTGGACCGTATGTTCCGCACCGTGCAGGTGCTGGAAAAGAGCAGTCTGAGGGTCTACAGCGAGCTGAAAAAGGACGAAGACACTCTGGAGGATATCGGACTGAACAGAGAAGAGTATTCCTTCCTGGGCGGCGGATTCCCTATCCGGGTGGAGGAAGTGGGCGTGATCGGCGCTATCATGATATCCAATCAGAATCATTTCGTGAACCACGATATCATTGTCAAGGCGCTGAGCCGATATCTCCACATTGACGAAGTGCCCAGGATCCGGGCTTTATAGAAACGCCGCGTGTGCGGACAGAGGATGTCCGGACGCCTCCGGCAGACAGAAAATTTGTATCCGGCAGAAGGCGGTTTTGCGCCATGTTCTGCCGGATTTTTCTGTTCTGTTCTTTTTTGGAATTTCCATATAATTGCATGAGAAATTGCAGATAAATTTGTGTTTTTAAGAAAAACTTTAGAAAATCAAAGCAAATCAAATTGACATTTCCCCTGGCGGATTATACAATGAAGGAACCATGGATAAGAAAGAGGGGAAAGATATTTATGAAACAAAAAGCACCGGGAAGAACCTTGCTGCTTGTGACCGGCATTATCAACGTGGTGATCGGACTGATCAACACTGCCAGCGGACTGATCAATCTGTCAACCGTAAGCCAGTTAAGAAACGGAACCCTGGATGCAGCGATGCAGCAGCTGTATGATTCTATGGGGATCACAGCGGACACGCTTCAGTTTTCCGCTGTCATAGCATCTGTGCAGGGCGTGATCTTTTTGATCGCCGGCATCATCGGGATTGTTTTCGGCAATAAGCTGAAACGGTCCATGATCTGTTTTGGCGCAGGAATCGTTCAGATTGCCATGATTCTGATCATAGCAGGGATCAATGCGGCAATGGGCGGATTTTCTGTTTTGACCATCATCAGCATTGTGATAAGTCTGATCGTTCCGGTCCTCTATTTCTGGGGAGCAGTGAAAAACCGGCAGGCAGATCAGGAGAACACCGGAAATTAGCAGGATAAGTGCAGGAAAACGAAGGCAGGACAAAACGGGAGATTTCCTGTTTTCTCCTGCCTGTTTTGAAAAATAAAGAAAGGAAATGCGTATGGAACATTTGATCAAAGTCGAGGATCTGTGCAAGATCTATAATCCCGGAGAAAACGAAGTCCGGGCGCTGGACCATGTGAACCTGGAGATTGACCGGGGAGAATTTGTCGCCATTATCGGTCAGTCCGGTTCCGGGAAATCTACCTTTATGAACATGCTGGGGTGTCTGGACATTCCCACTTCCGGCAAATATTATCTGAACGGAACTGATGTATCTACCATGTCGGACAACCAGCTCTCCGCTGTGCGGAACAAGGAGATCGGATTTATCTTCCAGGGCTTTAACCTGATCGCCAATCTGACGGCAGAGGAAAATGTGGAGCTGCCGCTGATTTACCGGGGGATTGACAGAAAGACCCGCAGGCAGCTGGCACAGGAAGCCCTGGAAATGGTAGGGCTTGGGCACCGTATGACCCATAAGCCTTCCGAAATGTCAGGAGGGCAGCAGCAGAGAGTAGCCATTGCCCGGGCGATCGCGGCAAAGCCGCCGGTAGTGCTGGCAGACGAGCCCACCGGCAACCTGGATTCTGCTTCCAGCCGGGAAATCCTCGGTATTTTGAAAGAACTGCATAAAGGGGGAAGGACGGTCATCCTGATCACCCACGATGATGGGATCGCAGCCCAGGCAAAACGGGTGGTGCGCATCATGGACGGCAAAATAGAATCTGACATTATCAATCCCAAATTTGGCGAGACGGAGGAGAATCATGAACAAGGGAAGGCTGAAGAGTAAAAATAAGATCATGCTGATCACTCTGGGAGCCATCGCGGCGGCTCTCGTGGTGATCGCAGTCATCGGGACAGCCGCAGGAGGCGGACAGGAGACCGTCCCCACGGTAGAGACTGTGGCTGTGAAGAAAGGAAGCGTGACCCAGGAGGTGGATGCTTCCGGTACTGTAGAAAGTGAGATCAAGAAGACCTTTTTTTCACCGGTCAACGGTGAGATCCAGACGATGAACGCACAGGTAGGCGATACCGTCCAGGCAGGAACCGGGATCATCGGCTTTAATCTGGAGGCGCTGGAAGAAGAGAACCAGAAGGCAGAGATGAATGTGCGCTCCGGTCAGCTGGATCTGCAGGATGCCCGGCAGCAGGCCAGCGAGGCTCAGGCAAAGGTGGCAGATGCCCAGGCAAGGATCCCGGAGCTGGAGGCACAGATCCAGGATACAGAGAACTGGATCGCGGATCTGAAGCAGCAGATCGCCGATGCCCAGACCAATGCGCAAAACGATGCCCAGGCACAGCTGGAGCAGGCGCAGGCAGAAGCAGCGGCTGCTTATGAAGCAGATCTGGCAAACTTCCAGAATCAGACGCTTCCGGAATACGAGCAGAACCTTGCCCAGGCAGAAGAAACCATGTACAACTGCCAGGAAGCTTTGAATAAAGCAGAAGAAGACTATGGAAATGAAAAAATCACAGTGGAAGAGTATTCCGACAAGGAAAAAGAATACCAGCAGGCGCAGCAGGCGTTTCAGGATCTGAGAAGCAATCCTCCTGCACAGCCCAACCAGGCAGATTATGCGGTTTCTCCGGAGGCGTTTGCAGGTGCTGCGGATACCTCTGAGCTGGAATCCCAGCTGGAAACAGCCACGTCTGATCTGGCACAGCTGCAGTCTGACCTGGCGTCCCAGAAGGCGATCGCAGAGGCAGATACCGGAGGACTGACCCAGGCTGCCCAGGATAAGATGCAGATCTCCAACAACCTGGCAGAGCTGGAGGCAAAGAGCCTGCAGGAGCTGTTAGAAGAGGGAAGAAAAGGCATACAGGCAGAGTTTAAAGGCGTGATCTCCGATGCAAAAGTAACCCAGGGCGCCCAGGTGACCCAGGGAATGGAATTATTTACCCTCCAGAGCACGGAGCAGGTCAGTGTGAATGCCAATATTTCCAAGTATGACTTCGATAAAGTAAAGGAAGGGCAGAAGGCAGTGGTCACCCTGGGAGATTCAGAATACCAGGGAACGGTAAAGAAGATCAGTAAGATTGCCATTGCCAATGAAAAAGGAAATCCCATGATCGGCGTGACCGTACATATTGACAACCCGGATGACAATATTTTCATCGGCGTAGATGCCAAGGTGAGCATTCTGGCAGCCCAGGCAGAAAATGTGCCCCTTCTTCCGGTAGAAGTGGTAAATATCGGAAAAGACGGTTCCTTCTGCTATGTGGTGAAAGACGGAGTGATCCAGAAACAGAACATTGAGACAGGAGTAACCTCCGACTCTTACGTGGAAGTAAAAAGCGGGCTGAAAGAAGGCGATGCGGTAATCCGGGACATTGCAGACCATGAGGAAGGCGATCAGGTAACAGCAAAGGAAGCGGCACAGTAAAAGGGAAGGGAAGAGAACATGGGAAATTTAGTGGAATATGTCAAAATGGCAGTTCAGAACATTCTTGCCAATAAAGGGCGCTCCTTTCTTACCATGCTGGGGATCATCATCGGCATTGCTTCCGTGATCGCCATTGTTTCCATCGGCGAAGGCACCAAAAACCAGATGAACAGCGAGATCGACGATGTGGGAAGCGGTCAGATCGCCGTGTACTGCAGCGAAGACGCCATGACTGAGGGCGAATTTATGGACGGAGAAGACCTGGAGGCGCTGCGGGGGATCGACGGTGTAGAAGGCGTATCCTGCAGCAATAGCTTCATGGGGGAAACCGTTACAGGAAAGGGAGACTTTTCTCTGACTCTGAGTATGGAGACCCAGGACGGGGTCCTGATCAATAACAGCACCATGAAACGGGGCGCGTATTTCAGCCAGGCGGATGTGGAGGAAGGACGCAGCGTGTGCGTGATTTCCGACAGCGACGCAAAAAGGCTGTTCGGCTCGGACGATGTGGTAGGCATGGACATTGATGTACAGGCATATGACCTGACAAAGACTTACCGCATTGTAGGAGTGACCACCCAGAAAGAGAACGGCACCTTTGTCAGCTATACCTATGAGGGGATGCCGGTTTCGCTTTCGGTTCCCTACACCTCTGCCGTGGATTTTCTGGGAGAGGGGACAGAGGAATTCACCAATGTGATGGTGCTGGCGGATAAGAACAGGGATTCCAAAGAGATATCCGATGAAGTGATCCGGGTCCTGGAACAGAGGCATCAGTCCGCGGGAGAGGATTATTATCAGATCCAGAGCTTCCAGGATGTGGTGAAGATGATGAATGATATGCTGGGCGTCATCACAGCCTTTATTTCCTTTGTAGCAGGCATTTCTCTGCTGGTAGGCGGCATCGGCGTCATGAACATCATGCTGGTGTCTGTCACAGAACGGACCAGAGAGATTGGCATCCGCAAATCCTTAGGCGCCAAAACCTCCTCCATCATGCTACAGTTCCTGGCAGAGTCTGCCATCCTGACGGTGATCGGAGGCGTCATCGGGATCCTTCTGGGGATTGCGGGAGGCTACGGGATCTGTGCTGCCATGAGTGCCGGACAGGAAATGACCATTACGCCGGGGATCAGTCCGGGGACCATTCTCATCGCTACGGCATTTTCCTGTGCAGTAGGTATTTTCTTCGGGATCTATCCGGCAAAGAAAGCAGCGGCTTTAAGCCCTATAGAAGCGCTGCGGAGAAATTAATCCATAAGAATACGAAAACGGCGGCAGAAGCTGTCTGTCCAAAGAAAAAGAAAGGCAGGACCTTTTCCCAAGATGCGGCTACGCATCTTGGGGAAAAAGTCCTGCCATATCTTTTGGCAGCGGCGCACAAAAATGCAGCTGATTTTGGGTGATAGGATGGACAAAGGAGAGCTGGCTGGAGTGGAGCGCTGTCCGTCCGATCAGGGAAAAATCCGGGTGGTAGAGATAATCACCCAGAAGAGGGCAGCCAATGGATTTCATGTGAACCCGGATCTGATGGGTCCTCCCGGTCTCCAGCCGCAGCTGCACCAGGGAATAAGAGGAGCGGGAATCCAGCACCTGATAGTGGGTCACTGCCCGTTCCCCCTGTTCGGGGTCTATCTGCCGCTCTATGGCAGAATCGGGTTTCCTGCCGATGGGAGCGTCAACAGTGCCTTCCCGCGGCATTGGGATCCCTGCGGTGACTGCCAGATAGGTCCGGTGGATCTGCCGTTTTTTCATCTGGGCAGACAGCAGGGAGGCACTCAGGGCATTTTTTGCCAGGATGAGAAGTCCAGTAGTATCCCGGTCCAGACGGTTGATGCACCGGAAGACAAAGGATTCGCCCTTTTCCTGAAAGTAGTAAGCCACACCGTTTGCAAGGGTATTGTCGTAATTGTTGACAGAAGGATGAACGGGCATATCTGCCGGTTTGTCCAGCACCAGCAGATCCTGATCCTCATAGACAATGGAAAAGGGAAGGCGGACGGGAAGGATCTTTTCGGAGGACACTTCCTCTGTCAGCAGGGTTTCCAGCCGGTCGCCTGCTTTCAGGGGCGTTCTGACATACGCCCATTCTCCGTTGACCAGGATTCCCCGGCAGGTCTTTTTCAGCTGGATGAGGATCTGGCGGGAATAGCCCCTGGCCCGCAGATAGTCTCCCACACAGCAGGGCAGATCTTTTTCGGTGATATGATAGCAAAAGGTTCGTTCCATAGCGCCTCCCAGGATGAATTCGGATTGGTCTCTCCCCTGTATCCGGGCAGTTTTTCATCCGTTTTTTCGTTCATAAATCCCATTATACTAAAGAGAAAAGTCCTGTCAATCGTGTTCTTTGGAAATTTTCGCAAAATACTGTGCCGGGATCACGGAAGAAAAAATATTGGCAGTGATTTTTCCGGTTGTATTAAAAAAAACTTTGTGGTAGAATGGCACTAGGTATCCCGGGGGATACAGTCTTGTAATGCAAAAATACAGAACTGTAACTGGAGATAGAATCTAAGAAATCAGGAGGGTATTGCATAAGATGAAAGAAAAATATGTTGCATATGTCGGAACGTATACCCATGGAAGCAGTATCGGAATCCATCTGTATGATGTAAACGTGGAAGAAGGAACTCTGACCGAGAGAAAAGTAGTTCCGGTAAACAATTCTTCCCACCTTGCCCGTTCCTTAAACGGCAAATACCTTTATTCCATTGCGGATGAAGGAGTTGCGGTTTTTGCCATCGAACCGGACGGAGACCTTACTTTTATCAATAAGGTAGATATCGACGGCATGAGGGGCTGCCACCTTTCCACGGACGAAGAGGGGAAATACCTGTTCGTTGCCGGCTATCACGACGGAAAAGTTACCGTAGTCCATACCCACAAGGACGGCCGTCTGGGAAGCGTTATGGACGGTGTATTCCACAAGGGTCTGGGAAGTGTAGCGGAGAGAAACTTCCGTCCCCACGTCAGCTGTGTGCGCCCTACGCCGGATAACAAATATCTGTGCGCGGTGGACAACGGCATTGACCAGATCAAGATCTACAGAGTCCATAGCCGGACAGGCCGTCTGGAACTGGTAGATATCTTAAGATGCAGAAGGGAATCCGGTCCAAGACTGATCAAATTCAGCCCGGACGGGAAATTCGCATATCTCAATTATGAGCTGAGCAATACCGTGGAAGTTTATAAATATGACGGAAGCAGGAAGAACCCGGTGTTTGAGAAGATCCAGTCCATCAGCACCCTGGCTTCTCATGATGACGAAACACATGATGCAACCTCCGGTATGTGTCTTTCTCCGGACGGCAGGTATATCTTCTGCTCTACCGCAGGAGAGGATACGGTTGCCATGTATGAAAGAGATGAAGAGACCGGACTTCTGGAAAAACAGTTTATCCTGCCGATCAGCGGCAGCTATCCCAAGGATCTGGATGTGTTCCCCGATGGAAAGCATCTGGCAGTCGTAAACCATGAGTCCAATTCCATCACCACATTTACCATTGATTATGAGAAGAAGCTGCTGGTCATGAAGGGAAAACCAATGAAAGTAGAGACTCCCAACAGCATTATTTTTTCAAAATGTGAAATGGAAGACTGAGAACTGCAAAGTGAGTTATAATAATTAAAAAAAAGGAAGTGCAAACAGTTATGGAAAGCGGGCCTTGTCCTGTGCGAACAGAAAGAAATAGGAAAATAAAATATCATTCCTGCCTGACAGGCGCTCCGGGAAGACCCTGGGTCTTCCTGCCATAACCTATGCACAGAAAAGGACTACCTTTTCTGCCTGCGGTGGTTTTCTGCCCTGTCCCGGCAGGAGACGAAGGGAGAAAGCCATGATTAAGATTTTTAAAACCATCGATGGAAAGATTCATCAGATAGACAAAGCGAGTGAGGGCTGCTGGATTGCCATGATCAACCCTACGGCGACGGAAATTTTTGAGATTGCCAACCAGTACCGGATTGAAGTGGACGACCTGCGGGCGCCTTTGGATGAAGAGGAGCGTTCCCGTATTGAGGTGGAAGACGATTATACACTGATCATTGTGGATACCCCCATTTTAGAGGAAAGCGGGAAGAAGGACTGGTATGGGACCATACCCCTGTCCATCCTGGTGACGGATGAAGTGATCATCACTGTCTGCCTGGAGGATACTTCCGTTCTCAGCACCTTTATGGACGGACGGGTGAGAAATTTTTACACCTATATGAAGACCAGATTCATCCTTCAGATCCTGTATAAAAATGCCAGTATGTTCCTGCATTATCTGCGCATCATTGACAAGAAAAGCGCGGAAGTGGAGGATAAGCTCCAGGCAGCTACCAAAAACCAGGAGCTGATCGAGCTGATGGAGCTGGAAAAGTCTCTGGTTTACTTTACCACCTCTCTTAGGTCCAATGAAATGGTCCTGGAGAAACTGCTGAAGATCGAGCGGATCAAGAAATATCCGGACGATGAGGATCTTCTGGAAGACGTTATCATTGAAAATAAACAGGCGATCGAGATGGCGAATGTATACAGCGGTATTTTAAGCGGGATGATGGACGCGTTTGCTTCCATTGTCTCCAATAACCAGAATATGGTGATGAAGTTTTTGGCAACCGTCACCATTGTGATGTCCATTCCCAACATTATCTTCAGTGCCTACGGCATGAATGTGAACATCAAAGGCATGCCCTTTGCAGATACGCCGGAGGGCTTTTTCCTGGTGATCATCATTGCGCTGCTTTTAAGCCTGCTGGTAGCCCTTATCTTTTCAAAGAAAAACCTGTTTTAATTTCAGCCTGAAGGAGACAACATGAATTTTATTAACAAAATGGAACGCAGATTCGGAAGATATGCCATTCATAATCTGACAAAATACATTATCGGGATCTATGTGCTGGGCTATATTCTGGAATACATGGGAAGACTGACCGGTTTTTCCGTGCTGTCCTGGCTGGTACTGAGCCCTTATCACATTGTGCAGGGGCAGATCTGGCGTCTGATCTCCTGGGTTCTGATCCCGCCGCCCAGTTCCAATCTGCTTTTTGTACTGATCATGCTGATGTTTTACTATTCCATCGGCACGGCGCTGGAAAGGACCTGGGGAGCATTCCGGTACAATCTGTACATCTTCGGAGGAATCATCTGTACCGTGATCGGCGCCTTTCTTCTTTACGCCATTGGCGGACCGATGATCTCTGTCTATGGTTCCATGGCATTTTCCACATATTATATTAACCTGTCTATTTTCCTTGCTTTTGCGGCAAGCTATCCGGATATGCAGGTTTTGTTTATGATGATCATTCCTATGAAGATGAAATGGCTCGCCTACCTGGACATCGCCTATCTGCTGTATGATCTGATCCGTGGAAACTGGGCGACCCGTACCGTGATCATTGCGTCTTTATTCAATTTTATCCTGTTTTTCCTGGCTACCAGGAATTACACCAGGATATCTCCGGGACAGATGCACAGAAGGCAGGAGTTTAAGAAAGCAGTGCACCCTAAGATGGCGCAGGGGGTGACAAAGCATAAATGCGCCATATGCGGAAGGACAGAGAAAGACGGAGACCATCTGGAATTCCGTTTCTGTTCTAAATGCAATGGAAACTATGAGTATTGCCAGGACCACCTCTTTACTCATGAACATGTAAAATAATACCGGCGTCAACGTGCTGGACAAAGAAGTTTCCGGTATTTTGCTTCACCATTATCATAAAAAACAGGAGGAAATCAAAAGATGCGCAGAACAAAAATTGTCTGTACCATGGGACCGAGAACCAACACCAGGGAAATGATGAAGGAAATGGTTGAAAACGGCATGAACGTCGCACGTTTTAACTTTTCCCACGGCAGTCATGAGGAACATAAAAACCGCATGGACCTGCTGAAAAATGTCAGAGAGGATCTGGATAAGACCGTTGCCATCCTGCTGGACACCAAGGGACCGGAAATCCGCACCGGCATGCTGAAGGAAGGAAAGAAAGTAACCCTTACAGAAGGCAGCCAGTTTATCCTGTACACAGATGAGGTAGAAGGAAACGAAGAGGGCTGTTCCATCACTTATCCGGAACTGACCCAGGACGTAAAAGCAGGAAACACCATATTGATCGATGACGGCCTCCTTGAACTGAAGGTAGAAGAAGTGCAGGAAAATAAGATTGTCTGTACCGTGATCAACGGCGGTGAGCTGGGAGAGAAAAAGGGAGTCAATGTACCGAATGTAAATGTGAACCTCCCCGGGATCACAGAGCAGGATGTCAAGGATATCCTTTTCGGGATCGAACAGGGAATTGACTTTATCGCGGCCTCATTTGTAAGGAGCGCTTCGGCAATCCATGAAATCCGCCAGATCTTAAAGGAGAACCACGCAGAAGACATTGCCATCATTGCCAAGATTGAAAACAAAGAAGGCGTGGATAATATTGATGAGATCATTGAGGCTTCCGATGGAATTATGGTGGCAAGGGGAGACCTGGGTGTAGAGATCCCGCCTCAGGAGGTGCCGCACATCCAGAAAGAGATCATCAATAAATGCAATGAAAGCTATATCCCGGTCATCACAGCTACACAGATGCTGGATTCCATGATCCGCAATCCCCGTCCTACCCGTGCCGAGGTAGCAGACGTGGCGAATGCCATTTACGATGGTACAGACGCTGTCATGCTCTCCGGTGAGACCGCAGCGGGAAAATATCCGGTGGAAGCGCTGTGCATGATGAGTGAGATCGCAGAAAACACAGAACGCTATGTGGACTATGAGAAATACATCAATCACAGAAGCATGTATACAAAGAAAAGAATTTCCAGTGCCATCGGTATTGCCTCTGTACGTACAGCTAGGAACATCGGCGCTACCTGCATCGTAACGCCTACCGTATCAGGAAATACAGCAAGGCTGATCTCCAGCTTCCGTCCGTCCATGCCTATCTACGCCATCACGCCCAATGCCAAAGTGGAGAGAACCATGCAGCTTTACTGGGGTGTACTGCCGCTGAAAGGCTATCAGAAGGAAACCACAGAGAATATTATCCTCAATGCCATGGAGACGATCAGCAGAAAGAAACTGGTAAAAACAGGCGATCTGGTGGTTGTAACTGCAGGCGACCCGGCGACTAACAGCAGTCAGTCCGAGTCCAACGTTACGAATATGATGAACGTTATGGAAGTAAAATAAATTTTTTAGATTAGGGGGACGCAGAGAATGCGTCCTCCTTTTTCTGGACAGGCATCCGGCATAAGAAAGGATTCCTGTGGAGACAGGAGAGGAAAGAGATGGAAAAGAAGAACATAAAAGCAGTCGTATTTGACATGGACGGTCTGATGTTCGATTCTGAGAGGATCGTCCAGAAATCCTGGGATATCGCAGGCGAACAGATGGGATACGGAAAGCTGGGCGGGCATATTGTAAATACGCTTGGATTTAACAGAGAGCGGAGAGAACAGTATTTTAAGGAAGCCTGCGGAGCCGACTTTCCCTTTGAGCGGTTTCAGGAGCTTTACAGAAAAGCCTTTTATGAATATGTGGAGCATTACGGGCTGCCGGCAAAGAAGGGGCTTCATCAGCTGCTTCAGCTGCTGCGCAGGAAACAGATCCCCATGGCAGTGGCGACGTCCTCCAGCCGGGAACATGCAGTAGGCAATCTGAAGAAGGAAGGGATTGAAGATTATTTCGCAGCTGTGATCACAGGCAATATGGTGTCCGAGGCAAAACCCTCTCCTGAGATTTATGAAAAAGCGTGCCGGGCGCTGGGGGTGGACCCGGGGGAAGCGTTAGCCCTGGAAGATTCTTATAACGGGATCCGGTCCGCGCATGGAGCCGGCATGATCACCATTATGATCCCGGATCTGCTGACAGATTCTTCCTGTGTAGATGAAATCCTGGATGGAAAAATGGAGTCTTTGCTGGAAGTGGAACACTGGATTGCGTCAATGCGTTAAAAAGTTATAAAGTTTAAGCGAAAATACCTTGAAAATCAAAAGGCTTTCCCTTATAATAGTCCTGATAAAAAATAAGCGTATACAAGAAGGAAAGAAAACAGAGGCAGCCAGCGTATACCCGCCGGGCAGGCGCAGGATGCTGTCCAGAGGAGACGACTATGGAGAAAAAAACATTTGTGACAAAAGAACAGCTGGAGAAAATCACCGCTCAATACCCCACACCCTTTCATCTGTATGATGAAAAAGGAATCCGGAGAAATGCGGAGGCAATGAAAAAGGCTTTTGCCTGGAACAAAGGATTTAAAGAATATTTTGCAGTAAAAGCAACGCCGAACCCGTTTCTGATCAAGATTCTGCAGGAGTATGGATTTGGCTGCGACTGTTCTTCTTATACAGAATTAATGCTTTCCAAAGCCATCGGATGTGTGGGAGATGACATTATGTTCTCTTCCAACGACACACCGGCAGAGGAATTCCGCTATGCTTACGAAATGGGAGCGACCATTAACCTAGATGACATTACCCACATTGAGTTTCTGGAAAACGCCATCGGCACCATTCCCAAAAGGATCAGCTGCCGTTACAATCCCGGCGGTGTTTTTGAGATCAGCAACGGGATCATGGATAATCCGGGAGATGCCAAATATGGCATGACCACAGAACAGATTTTTGAGGCTTTCCGCATCCTGAAGGAAAAGGGCGCCGAAGAATTCGGCATCCATGCTTTCCTGGCAAGCAATACGGTTACCAACGAATACTACCCTATGCTGGCAAAGCAGCTTTTTGAGCTGGCTGTCCGCCTGGAGAAAGAGACCGGGGCGAAGATCTGCTTTATCAATTTATCCGGCGGTGTGGGAATCCCTTACCAGCCCGGACAGGAAGCCAATGACATCGGCGTCATCGGAGAAGGCGTGCGCAGGGTTTATGAGGAAGTCCTGGTACCTGCGGGAATGGGAGAGGTCGCTATTTATACAGAGCTGGGGCGCTTTATGATGGGTCCTTACGGCTGCCTTGTGACAAAAGCCATCCATGAGAAGCACACACACAAGGAATACATCGGTGTGGACGCCTGCGCGGTGAATCTGATGCGTCCTGCGATGTATGGGGCATATCACCACATTACAGTCATGGGAAAAGAAGAGGAGCCCTGCGATCACAAATACGATGTGACAGGATCTCTGTGTGAGAACAATGATAAATTTGCAGTGGACCGGATGCTGCCTAAGATTGACATGGGAGATCTGCTGGTGATCCACGATACCGGAGCCCATGGATTTGCTATGGGATACAATTATAACGGCAAGCTGAAGTCTGCGGAGATCCTGCTGAAAGAGGACGGCAGCACCCAGCTGATCCGCCGGGCAGAGACGCCGAAGGATTATTTTGCGACCTTTGACTGTTTCGAGGAGTTTTATGATAAGTTAGACTGCAGCCAGAAGTAAAAGAATTTCTTTTACAGATGATAGAAATCCGGAAGGACTGCAAGTTTTTTGAAAAAGATACGTTTTTCTAAAAATAACTTGCAATTCTTCCGGAACTATGGTAAGATTTTTATCGTTCCAAATAGATGCCGGCGTGTCGGAATGGCAGACGAGGCAGACTCAAAATCTGTTGTGGGCAACCACGTGCGGGTTCAAGTCCCGCTGCCGGCAGTGCAAAAAGTCCGTGTATACGGGCTTTTTTATTTTGTTCAAAAACGATTACGTCCGGGCGAAGACCAGTACGTCTTCTGCCTGGATCCTGGTATTGCCGTTGGGGATGATGGTGCTGTCCCCTCTTTTGATCATGATGATCAGGAAATGATTATCCTTGGGAAGATCCTTCAGCAGTTTTCCATTCAGTCTGTGATTCTTCGATACCACAGATTCATGGAGCGTCAGATTGCTGCGGTCAGTAAATTCCGGAGCTGCAAGGACCAGCAGGTCTCCTTCCTGAAGAAGGGTGTCGCCGGAGGGAAGCAGTGTCTGCTCTCTGCGAAGCAGGAGCACAGCCAGCAGCTCTTTGGGAAGGGTCAGATTCTTTAACTGCTTGCCAGTATAGGGATGATCCCTGGAAATATGGACCTTTACAAAAGCCACATCCGATTCTTCCTGATAATCGTTGAAGGTTTTCAGTACGTCTGTATTGGGATCGATCATATCCAGCTTTCTGGAGACCAAGGGCAGCAAAGTCCCCTGGAACGAAAGAGAGAGAAGGACGATGACAAACACCAGGTTAAACAGATTATAGGAAACGGAAACTCCTTCCAGGACCACATAGATGGAAAATACAATGGATGCCACGCCGCGCAGCCCTGCAAAAGAAACCAGGCCGATCTGCCTTAGGGATACCCGGAAGGGCAGCAGGACCGCGGCTACAGAAAGCGGACGGGCAGCAAAGGTAAGAACGAGGGTGATCATAAGCGCTGGAAGGAATACTTGCGGCAGATTAGACGGCGTTACCAGCAGTCCCAGGAGGAAGAAAATCGCCATCTGGGAAACTTCTGTCAGCACATCAAAAAAGTGGACCATTGCCCGCTTTTCCGGCAGATAGTGGTTTCCAAGAAAAATACCGCAGAAATAAACACTTAAGTAGCCGTTTCCTCCCAGGACAGCGGGGAGCGCGTAAGCGATCAGGGCTGTGGAAAAAAGGAAGATCGTTCTTCCGGGAGAGGAAAGACCGCTGTAATGATTGAGAAAAAATTCTGCCAGCCAGCCGATCAGGATACCCCCGGCAATGCCCAGGGCAAGCTGCAGGAACAGGGTCATGGGAACGGAGACATCTCTTCCGGTCATGACTGCCACCAAAAGGATGGTCAGCATATAAGATACCGGGTCGTTGGAACCGGATTCCAGCTCCAGCATGGAGTCGGTATGATTCTTCAGCGCCAGCTGCTGGGAACGCAGTACGCTGAAGACCGACGCAGCGTCTGTGGAAGAAATCACAGAGCCGATCAGAAAGCTGGGCAGCCAGTCAAGACCAAAGACTCCGTGGACAAAGACACCTACCAAAGCAGCTGTCAGTACGACACCAATGGTGGAAAGCAGAAAAGCAGGCGCAGCGACAGGGCGCGCAGCCTTAAGATTGGTGCCGAATCCGCCGTAAAACATAATGAACACCAGACAGGTGGAGCAGATGGTCTCCGAAAGGCTGTAGTCGTCAAAAGGAATCCGCAGAAGCCCGTCCACGCCAAAGCACATACCCAGCAAAAGGAAAAAGATCAGGGAGGGGACAGGGATCTTGTCGGTAAAACGGTTCATAAAAAGGCACAGAATGATAACAATGCCCGAAAACAGTAAAAAGTGAGTCAAGTGAGTACCTCCTAACAAATTATGTTGATGAAAAAAGTTTATCATAGTTTCTATTGGTGATACAAGGAAATTTCAAAGAGTTCAAAGAGTTTTCCTATAGTTTTCAAGGATTTAACTTTTGCGCAAAAAGAAATTGTGCTAAAATAGTACTAATTGAAGTCAGAAATGGAAGTCAGAAGAAGGGAGTCGTTAGAATGACAGATACGTGTAAGACCGGACTTGTTTTGGAAGGAGGCGGCATGCGGGGCGTATTTACTGCCGGAGTGCTGGACTTCTTTTTGGATAAAGAAATTTCCTTTGATACCTGTATGGGAGTTTCTGCCGGCTCCTGCCATGCGTGCAGCTATCTTTCCCGTCAGAGAGGGCGCGCCTATGCGGTGAGCGTGGACTATTTGGAGGATGAAAGGTACTGCAGTTTAAAAAGCCTGATTAAGACAGGAGATCTGTTCGGCGCGGATATGTGCTATAAGAAGATTCCGGATGAGCTGCTGCCTTACGATTATCCGGCTTATGACAGGAATCCCACAGATTTCTACGCAGTGGTGACCAACTGCAGGACCGGGAAGGCAGAATATAAGAAGATAGGAGATATGCACAAAGGCATTTATTATGTGCGGGCATCCAGCTCCCTGCCTCTTCTTTCCAGGACTTTGTGGATCCAGGGACAGCCTTACCTGGACGGAGGGATCTCGGATTCCATTCCCATTAAAAAGTCCCAGGAGCTGGGAAATCAAAAGAATGTGGTGGTGCTCACCAGAGACCGGAATTACCGTAAGGGACCCAATCAGGCAATGCCCCTGATCCGGCTGCGCTACCAGAGAGAATTTCCCAGGCTGGTAGAAAAGATGCGGGACCGTCATTTGTATTACAATGAAACCCTGGAATATCTCTGGGAACAGGAGAAAAAGGGAACCGTGCTGGTGATCTGTCCGGATAAGCCGGTGGAGATCGGCAGGATCGAAAAGGATAAAGAAAAGCTGGAAAAACTATACCAGGAAGGCTATCATACAGCCGAACAGCAGTATGAAAAGCTGAAAGAGTTTCTGAACCTTTCCTGAGCAGGAAGATCATGCCTGACCGTCAGGAAAACCATACAGGAAAGAGAAAAGAAGGGAGAACCAAGGAAGATGAAAACATTTGCTGCCATTGATGTGGGCTCTTACAGTGTCTGCATGAATATTTATGAAATTTCTCCCAGGGTGGGGATACGCAGTATTGATGAGATCAGGAGCCGCATGGATATCGGAAGAGATACTTACGGCAGAGGGAAGATCGCCTATGAAACAGCAGAGGAGCTGTGCAGAGTCCTGAAAAATTTTGCAGAGATCATGAAAGAATACCAGGTCAGCGATTACCGCGCCTGTGCCACCAGCACCCTCCGGGAAGCGGAGAACGTGTGGATCGTCCTGGAGCAGGTTTATCAAAAGACCGGGATCCGGGTGGAGATCCTCAGCAATTCGGAGCAGCGGTTTTACGGATATAAATCCATTGCGGCAAAAGAGACATCCTTTGCCAAGATGATCCAGAAGGGGACGGCAGTCATTGAGATCGGCGGCGGCAACGTACAGATTTCCCTGTTTGATAAGGACGCCCTTGTGACCACACAGAATTTCCGGCTGGGCAGCCTGAGGATCCAGGAACTGCTCCAGTCTGTGGAGAGAGAAACTGTACACTATGAGAAAATGGTGGAAGAGCTGGTCCACAGCCAGATCCTGGGATTTAAAAAGCTGCATTTAAAGGACCGCAAGATTGACAACATCATTCTTCTGGGGGATATTTTCCTGGACAGGCTCTTTGAAAAGAAAGACAGCATGAAGGAAAGCAGGATCATTGACCTTGACGCCTTTTTGGAAGGCTATGATAAGATCGTCCGCCGTTCCGCGGATGAAGTATCGGTATCCCTGGGCGTATCCCTGGATTATGCCCAGATCATGGTGCCGGCGCTGATCATTTACCGGGTCTTTATCGAGGAACTGGGAGCACAGACCATGTGGCTTCCAGGAACGCAGTTAAACGACGGGATTTCTTATGACTATGCGGAAAAGCATAAACTGATCAAGAGCAAGCATAATTTTGAAAATGATATCCTGATTTCAGCGAAAAACATTGCAAAGCGTTACATGAGCAGCAAGAACCATACCCAGGCAGTGATGAAAAATGCCCTTGCTATCTTTGACGGCATGAAGAAGGTACACGGGATGGGAGCCAGGGAACGGCTCCTTCTGCAGATCGCGGTGATCCTCCATGACTGCGGAAATTATATCAGTCTGAGCAATGCGTCGGAATGCGCTTATGAGATCATCATGTCCACGGAGATCATCGGGCTTTCCCATGGGGAGCGGGAGCTGATCGCCCATGTGGTGAAATACATTAAGCAGCCCTTTGAATATTACCGGGAAGCAGACTCCAAGGCACAGATCGACCGGAATGATTTCATGACTGCAGCCAAGATGACTGCCATCATCCGGGTGGCAAATGTGCTGGACCGCAGCCATAAACAGAAGGTGGAGGAGATCAAGGCAGCGGTAAAAGACCGGGAGCTGGTCATGACCGTGGAGGCGAAAGAGGATATGACACTGGAACAGGGACTTTTGGAAGAGCCTGCGGACTTCTTTGAGGAAATCTTCAGTCTCCGTCCCCAGCTGAAAAGGCGCAAGAAGAAATAGGAGGAGTAAGTATTATGGATTTGAAAGCATATACAAAACCGGAATATTACCGAAACAGGGAATTAAGCTGGCTGGGTTTTAATGAGCGGGTGCTCTCAGAGGCGAGAGATAAGAGCCTGCCGCTTTTTGAAAGACTGAAATTTTTAAGCATCACCGCCTCCAATCTGGATGAGTTTTTCATGATCCGTGTGGCATCTTTAAAGGATATGGTCCATGCAAAATATACCAAGCCGGATATTTCCGGGCTTTCCCCGAAAGAACAGTTAAAGGCGCTGGCGCCCCAGATCCGGGACTTTATCCAGGCGCAGTACAGTACCTACAACCGCTCTCTTCTGCCGGGACTGAAAAAAGCCGGAGTGACCGTGGTGGAAAAGCATGAAGACCTGAACAAAGAGCAAAAGCAATTTGTGGACCAGTATTTTGAGGAGACCATTTATCCGGTACTGACTCCCATGGCGATGGACAGCGCCAGACCCTTTCCTCTGGTCAGGAATAAAACCCTGAACATCGGCGCGCTGATTGCGAAAAAGAATAAAAAAGACAAGGAAGAACTGGAATTTGCCACCGTACAGGTGCCCTCCGTGCTTCCCAGGATCGTGGAGATCCCTGCGGGAAAAGAAAATAAGACGGCAGTGATCCTTTTAGAGGAGATCATTGAGAGGAATATCGGAAAATTATTTCTGAGCAACCAGGTGGTATGCGCCTGCCCGTACCGGATCATCCGCAACGCGGATCTGACCATTGATGAAGATGAGGCGGCAGATCTGCTTAACGAGATCCAGAAACAGTTAAAGAAGCGCCAGTGGGGAGAAGTGATCCGCCTGGATGTGGAAGAGCGGATGGACGACAGGCTTTTGAAAATCCTGAAGACCGAGTTCGATATGAAGGAAGAAGATGTGTTTGCCATCAATGGTCCTCTGGATCTGACCTTCCTGATGAAAATGTACGGTCTGGAAGGCTATGAGGAGCATAAGTATAAGCCGTATGTGCCGGCTCCTGTACCGGAGATGATGACGGAGGAGGATATTTTTACCCAGATCCGCAGACAGGACATTCTGCTGCATCATCCCTATATGACCTTCCAGCCGGTGGTGGATTTTGTCCGTCAGGCTTCCAAGGATCCGGAGGTCCTTGCCATTAAGCAGACCCTGTACCGGGTCAGCGGCAATTCCCCCATCATCGCGGCGCTGGCGCAGGCTGCGGAGAATGGGAAACAGGTGACGGTTCTGGTGGAATTAAAAGCGAGATTTGACGAAGAGAACAACATCGTGTGGGCGAAAAAGCTGGAAAAGGCGGGCTGTCATGTGATTTACGGTCTGCTGGGGCTGAAGACCCACAGCAAGATCACGCTGGTGGTCCGGAAAGAGGAAGAAGGCATCCGCAGGTATGTCCATCTGGGAACCGGAAATTACAACGATTCCACGGCAAAACTGTATACAGACTGCGGGATTCTGACCTGCTCTGCCCAGATCGGGGAGGACGCCACAGCGGTCTTTAATATGCTTTCCGGATATTCGGAGCCAAGAAGCTGGAACAAACTGGCAGTGGCGCCCATCTGGCTGAGAGATAAGTTCCTCCATCTGATCGAGATGGAGCGCAGAAGAGCGGAGGAAGGCAGGCAGGCGCGTATTGTTGCCAAGATGAATTCTCTGTGCGACCGGGATATCATTGCGGCTCTGTACGCTGCCAGCGCATCCGGGGTGAAGATCGACCTGATCATCCGGGGTATCTGCTGCCTGAAAACAGGGATCCCGGGAATCAGTGAAAATATCACGGTGCGCTCCATTGTAGGAAATTTCCTGGAGCACAGCAGGATCTTCTATTTCTATAATGACGGCAATGAGAGACTCTTTATGGGCAGTGCGGACTGGATGCCCAGAAATCTGGATAAGCGAGTGGAGATTGTCTTCCCTGTAGAGGATGAGAGACTGAAAGAACAGGTGAAACACATCCTTCATATGCAGCTGACCGATAATGTAAAGGCACATATCCTGCAGCCGGACGGCAGTTATGAGAAAATAGACAAGAGAGGAAAGCAGCTTCTGAACTCTCAGGAATATTTCTGTCAGGAAGCGTGGGAAAAGGCGCAGAAGCCCCACAATCCTGTGCGGGACCGGATCTTTATCCCGGCAGAAGCGCCGGATGATCTGTAAAAGATGTAAAAGAAGGCAGACGGATTACAAGAA
>NHCFC00100__coassemble_1430_pt1 | contig 37902 bp, 41 predicted proteins | sample NHCFC00100__metabat2_low_PE_019 | metagenome-assembled genome bin NHCFC00100
AGTCTCCCAGCACGGACAGACCGTCCAACCTTTCCCGGCAGAACAGCAGACACAGGCGATGCAGCCTTCCCAATCGGAACAGTCCATTCCATCCGCTCCGCCGGAATTACTGGTACAGACTGCACAGCCCGGCACGGAGGCGTCGGCGGACCGCTCTGTGTGCTCCCAGGCATCTTTGGAAAACACCGTCCCTAGTGACAGCATAGCAGGCAAAGCAGAACAGCTGGAACTTTTTGACGGCAGACTTTTGTCCAAGGAAGCGAGAAGCCGTCACCGGATCATCGGGCAGCTTTTTGATACCTACTGGCTGGTGGAATACGACGGCAAATTTTATATCATCGACCAGCACGCAGCCCATGAAAAAGTGCTTTATGAGCGTTTCATGAAAGAATTTGAAAACCGCCAGGTGCTGTCCCAGATGATCGCCCCGCCGGAGGTGATCTCCTTAAATCTGCAGGAGGATCTGCTTTTGAAAACCCATATGGAGGTTTTTGAAAGATTCGGCTTTGAAATTTCCGAATTCGGCGGAAGAGAATATACCATTCATGCAGTGCCTGCCAACGTATATGGCATTTCCATCCAGGAACTCTTTGTGGAGATCCTGGACAGCCTGGAAAATGAAAACGCCAGACGCCCTCTGGACCTGATTACCAGCCGGATCGCCACCGCAGCCTGCAAAGCGGCAGTCAAGGGAAACAATGCCCTTTCCGAAAAGGAAGCAGACAAGCTGATCGACGAGCTGTTAGGGCTTGAAGATCCCTATCACTGTCCTCACGGAAGACCCGCCATTGTCTCCATGACCAAATACGAACTGGAAAAGAAATTTAAACGGATTGTGTAGGTGAACGAGTTGAAAAAACCTCTGATTGTTCTTACAGGTCCCACGGCTGTGGGAAAGACAAAGCTGTCCATTGCCCTGGCACGGGCAGTGGACGGAGAGATCGTGTCCGCGGATTCTATGCAGGTTTACCGCCATATGGACATCGGTTCTGCCAAGATCACCAAAGAAGAGATGGCTGGCATCCCCCATTATCTCATTGATATCCTGGAGCCGGAGGAGGAATTCCATGTAGCAAAATTCCAGCAGCTGGCAAAAGAAGCCATGGAAACCATCTATGCCAAGGGAAAAATCCCCATTCTCACCGGAGGGACCGGCTTTTACATTCAGGCAGTAGTAAAAGATATTGATTTTTCTGAAAATGCAGAGCAGAGCGCTGTCCGGAAAAATCTGGAACATCTGGCAGAAGAGAAGGGCGCCTCCTATTTACACCAGCTTCTTGCCCAGGCAGATCCTGCCTCCGCAGAAAAGATCCATGAAAACAATGTAAAAAGAGTGATCCGCGCCCTGGAATACTACCAGCTGACCGGAGAAAAGATCTCTTTGCATAACCAGCGGGAAATGGCAAAAGAATCCCCTTACCAGACCGCCTACTTTGTACTGAATGATCTCCGGGACCGCCTCTATAAGCGGATTGACCAGCGGGTGGACCAGATGCTTGCCGCCGGGCTGGCAGAGGAGGTCAAAGCTCTGGCTGCCAGAGGCTGCACCAAGGATCTGGTATCTATGCAGGGACTTGGGTACAAGGAACTGCTTTCCTGGCTTTCGGGGGAATGCACTTACGAAGAAGCCGTCTATATCCTGAAGCGGGATACCCGGCACTTTGCCAAACGGCAGATTACCTGGTTCAAACGGGAAAAAGACGTGATCTGGGTCAATAAAAATGAATTTGATTACGACGAAGATAAAATTTTAACCTATCTTCTGGATAAATGTCATGAGAAAGGAATACGCTAATGCAGGAAATGGATTTGATGTACCAAAAGCTGGGGATCAGCAGTGAGGTACTTGCATTTGGAAATAAAATCGAAGCTCAGTTAAAGGAGCGTTTCGATCACATTGATAAAACCGCGGAATACAACCAGCTGAAGGTGCTTCACGCCATGCAGGAGAACAAGGTCAGCGAGGCGTGCCTCTATACTTCCACCGGATACGGCTACAACGATGTGGGAAGAGATACCTTAGAAGCCGTATACGCCAGTACCTTCCACACGGAAGCTGCCCTGGTGCGTCCCCTGCTGGCATGCGGGACTCATGCCCTGGCTGTAGCGCTGATGGGGAACCTGCGTCCGGGAGATGAGATGCTCTCTCCGGTGGGAAAACCTTATGATACCCTGGAAGAGGTCATCGGTATCCGTCCCTCCAGAGGCTCTCTGGCAGAATACGGCGTGACTTACCGGCAGGTGGAGCTTTTGGAGGACGGCAGCTTTGACTACGAAGGCATCCGCGCCGCCATTGGGGAAAAGACCCGTCTGGTGGAGATCCAGCGCTCCAAAGGATATCTGACCCGTCCCACCTTTTCCGTTAAGCAGATCGGCGAGCTGATTTCTTTTATCAAAAACATTAAACCGGATGTGATCTGCATGGTGGACAACTGCTATGGAGAATTCGTGGAAACCCTGGAACCCAGCGATGTAGGGGCAGACCTGGTGGTAGGCTCCCTGATCAAAAACCCGGGAGGCGGGCTTGCGCCCATCGGCGGCTACATTGCCGGAAAGAAAGAGTATGTGGACAACGCGGCTTACCGCCTGACCTGTCCTGGTCTGGGAAAAGAAGTAGGCGCCACGCTTGGAGTCAATACCTCCTTTTTCCAGGGATTTTTCCTGGCGCCTTCCGTAACTGCCGGCGCCTTAAAGGGAGCCATCTTCGCTGCCAATCTCTATGAGCGGCTGGGTTTTGCCGTATCCCCAAACAGCACACAGTCCCGGCATGACATTATCCAGGCAGTGACCTTCGGCACACCGGAGGGCGTCATTGAATTCTGCAAAGGCATCCAGGCAGCGGCTCCGGTAGACAGCTATGTAGAACCGGAACCCTGGGCTATGCCCGGCTATGACAGCGATGTGATCATGGCGGCAGGGGCTTTCGTGCAGGGCTCTTCCATTGAGCTTTCCGCAGACGGTCCTATCAAACCGCCTTACACGGTTTATTTCCAGGGCGGGCTGACCTGGTATCATGCAAAGCTGGGAATCCTTCTGTCCCTGCAGAAGATTCTGGACAAGCATCTGGCAGAGCTTCCCGGTGAAATATAAGACACAGACACTTGGCAATGAGTTTCATACCTTGAGGAGACAGCGACTATGGAGAAAAAAAGGATCTGTATCATAGGAGGCGGAGCTTCCGGACTGATGGCTGCGGTCATGGCAGCCAGGGAGGGGGCAGAAGTAACCCTTCTGGAACACAATGACAAGGCGGGGAAAAAGCTTCTCGCCACTGGAAACGGCAGGTGCAACCTGACCAATCTGGACCAGGACCCTGGGTTTTACCATACCCGGACGCCGGAAGCGGTCCGAAGCGTTTTAGAAAGCTTTTCCATGCAGCAGACCGTTGCCTTCTTTTCCGGCATCGGCATCTATACCAGGAATAAAAACCACTGCCTGTATCCTGCCAGCATGCAGGCATCCAGCGTCCTGGAGGTGCTGGATGCAGAAGCCAGGTACCGGAAAGTCAAACTGAAATTCCGGGAACACGTGACCGCTGTGCTGCCGCAAAAGGACGGACAGGATCCTTTTATCGTACAGACACAGACCTGGCAGTATCCGGCAGACGCCGTGATCCTTGCCTGCGGCTCTGCCGCCTCCTCCATCGAAGGGGCAGACGGCAGCGGCTATGAGATCGCAAAATCCCTGGGACATACGGTGGTTCCTCCGCTGCCTGCCTTGGTTCCCTTAAAAGGAAAGGGCACTTATTTTTCCAAATGGGCTGGCGTAAGGGCAGAAGGAAAAGTCTCCCTTCTGGCAGAAGAAACCATCTTTCAGGAGGCAGAGGGCGAGATCCAGCTGACCGAATATGGAGTATCAGGAATTCCTGTTTTCCAGGTCAGCGGCTATACGGTCCGGCTGCTGGAAGAAGGCGTGCCGGTCACCTTGCTTTTAGACTTTTTCCCGGACTTTGACCGGGAGGGACTTAGAAAGCTTCTGGAAAACCGGAGCCGTCAGTGCCCTTATAAAAATTTAAAAGAGCTGCTGATCGGTCTGTTTCCCAAAAAGCTCATTGAAGTCCTGACAGAAGGATGTACACAGATCGAAGAAGTAACAGCAAAAATCAAAGAATTCCCCGTTCCCATCACAGGATACAAGCCTCTGGAACAGGCGCAGGTCTGCTCCGGCGGCGTGGATCTGGAGCAGATCGATCCCAAGACCATGGAGTCTAAGCTCATTCCCGGACTGTATTTTACCGGAGAGATGACCGATGTAGACGGGCTGTGCGGCGGCTACAATCTCCAGTGGGCATGGTCCACCGGAGCCCTTGCAGGAAAACACGCCGCTTCCTCATGACAAACTTCCCGGGCAGTTCCGGTTTGGTCCTGCCCGGAAAAAGAAAGGTGGTTGTTCATGCTCAGCATCCAACAGTTAAAGCTTCCGGTATCCCATTCCCGAGAAGAGCTGGAAGCCAAAATCCGAAAGCAGCTGAAAATCCCCCGGGAGAGCCTGCTTTCCTGGGAAATCCGCAAGCAATCCTTAGACGCCCGGAAAAAACCGGAGCTGTTTTATGTATACACGATTTACGCACAAGTACAAAATGAGAAAAAAATCCTCAAAAAGGTTCACGATAAAAACATTATGTTAATCACAGAAAAGAAATACCGCTATCTGACAGTTCCTGAACCCTTTTCCTGTCCTCGTCCGGTCATTGCAGGAAGCGGTCCTGCCGGTTTGTTCTGCGCTTATTATCTGGCGCGTGCAGGGCTTCGCCCCCTTGTCTTGGAGCGGGGTGACGATGCCGATACCCGGAAAAAAGCGGTAGAGCATTTCTGGGAGACCGGCATCCTGGATCCGGAAAGCAACGTCCAGTTCGGAGAAGGCGGCGCCGGAACCTTTTCCGACGGCAAGCTGAATACCCTGGTGAAAGATCCGGCAGGAAGGAACCGGGAAGTCCTGCGGCTCTTTGTCCAGGCTGGCGCCCCCGAAGAAATCCTTTACATGCAAAAACCCCATCTGGGCACCGACCAGCTGGTCAGCCTGGTGAAGAGAATCCGGGGCATGATCCAGGAGCTGGGCGGAGAGGTCCGTTTCCGCAGCCAGCTGACCGATATCCGGGTAAAAGACGGAAAACTCAGATCCGTGATTGTCAACGGCAGCGAAGAGATCCCGGCACAGTGTCTGGTCCTGGCGATCGGGCACAGCGCCCGGGACACCTTTGGACTGCTAAAAGACCGGGGATTTGCCATGGAGGCAAAATCCTTTGCCGTAGGGCTTCGGGCAGAGCATCCTCAGACGCTGATCAACCGCTGGCAGTACGGCTGTGAGGAACATCCCCTTCTGGGCGCTGCCAATTACAAGCTGACTCACAAATGCCGGGATGGAAGAGGAGTCTACAGCTTCTGCATGTGTCCAGGCGGCTACGTGGTCAACGCCTCTTCGGAAGAAGGACGGCTTGCCGTCAACGGCATGAGCTATCAGGACCGTGGTTCCCGAAATGCCAACAGCGCCCTGATCGTCACCGTCACCCCGGAGGACTTTGCCGGAAAGGACGTACTGGCAGGCGTGGAGTTTCAGCGGAAGCTGGAGGAGAAAGCCTATGCCCTGGGAGAGGGCAAGATCCCTCTTCAGCTTTACGGCGACTTTAAGAAAAACCAGCCGTCCCAGAAGCTGGGCGGCGTGCTGCCCTGCCTGAAAGGCGGGTACCGGCTTGCCAATGTAAGGGAACTTCTCCCGGAGCGTCTGAACGCGGCGCTCATAGAAGGAATGGAAGCTTTTGAGAGGATTATTCCCGGCTTTTCCAGGGAAGACTGTCTATTAAGCGGTGTGGAGAGCCGCACTTCCTCCCCGGTACGGATCCTGCGGGACGAAAATTTCCAGAGCAGCCTTGGGGGAATCTATCCCTGCGGAGAAGGCGCCGGCTATGCCGGAGGCATTACTTCCGCAGCCATGGACGGATTAAAGGTCGGGGAAGCAATTGTGAAAAATCTCATAAATTTTTCCTAAGGCATATACATCGTTTTTAATCTGTGCTACAATGAACCTGCGAAATTGTGCCAAAGAGAGCCGCATAGGATATGAAAGAGAATAAGACCATCAAAGAGATCCCGGAGGATAACCGCCCTTATGAAAAGTGTCTCGCAGGCGGCGCACAGACACTGACAGACGGAGAACTGCTGGCAGTCCTTCTGCGCACAGGCACCAAAGGCAGGAACTCTTTAGAGCTTGCCCAGGAGATCCTGGAGCTGTCTAAAGATAAGGAAGGGCTTTTGGGGCTTCATCAGTTAAGCCTTGCCCAGCTTCGCAGCGTCAAAGGCGTAGGAAAGGTAAAAGCCGTGCAGATCAAATGCATCGGCGAACTCTCCAAGCGCATTGCCAGTGCGGCAGCCAAGCGCGGGCTTTCCTACAACCGTCCTGCCACCATCGCGGATTATTACATGGAGCGGCTGCGCCATGAGGAGCAGGAGCTTCTGATGTGCATGATGCTGGACACCAAGAATCATCTGCTGGGCGAAGAGATGGTATTTAAGGGAACAGTCAACGGTTCCCTTGTAAATCCCCGTGAAATCTTTCTGTCTGCATTTTCTTATCATGCGGTAGGGATCATTCTGGTACATAACCATCCCAGCGGGGACCCCAGACCCAGCCGGGCGGATCTGGATTTTACAGAAAGAGTTTTTCGGGCAGGGGAGATCGTGGGGATCCCCCTGCTTGACCATATTATCATCGGGGACCATACTTATATAAGTCTGAAAGAACAGGGGATTTTATAATAAGAAAAAGGGGAGCATTTCTATGCCTTTTAATAAAACGTTTGGAGTAGACCTGGGGACCAGCAGCGTAAAGATCTATGCAAAGGACCAGGATACTATAATAACGGAAAAAACCATGATAGCCATCCGCAACCAAAAGCAGATCCTGGCTGTCGGCAATGAAGCCTATTCGATTTTTGAAAAAAATCCGTCTAATGTATCTGTGATCTCCCCTATGTCAGGCGGCAGGATCGCAGATATTAATCATACAGAGCTGATATTAAATGCTCTGCTGGAAAAGGCAGGAGCAGGGTCTGTGTTCGGCAGCGACGTTTATCTGGCTGTCCCCACAGATCTCTCCGAGATCGAACAGCGGGCATATTACACCATCGGAAATTCCAGCAGAAAGAACAAAGTATATATGGTAGATAAAACCATTGCGGACGCGGTGGCAATGGGCGTGCCGGTCAATAAGACAAAAGGGAGCATGATCGTGAATATCGGTTCCCAGAGCACAGAGATTTCCATCATCGAGCGGGGAAAGGTCATCCTGAGCAAGATCGTGGAGATCGGCGGCAGCCAGCTGAACCAGACGATCATCAACGAAGTCCGGAAAAACTTCAATCTCCACATCGGCAGCCGCACTGCCAGAAGGCTGAAGTTTTCCCTGGCATATCTGAAATACGATCCCCAGGAAGCGCGCAAAGCAGCCGGTGTGGACAGCCTGACCGGACTTCCCGGGGAAGCGGTCATACCGTCGGAGATGATCTACGAGACCATTCTGCCTCCGGTCCGGCAGATCTGTGAAGAGATACGGTTTTTCCTGGAGCGGACGCCTCCCCAGATCCGCTGCAGCATTGAGCAGGAAGGGATCTGTCTTGCCGGAGGCACAGCGAGGATTCCGGACATGGACTGGTTTTTAAGCAGAGAGACCGGGCAGAAAGTCTGTCTGTCCGGATTTTATGAACTTTGCACCATTTATGGACTAAAAGAAATAATCAGAGATCGCGCCCTGAAAAAGTGGGTCTGGTAATGAATAAAAGCTGAGGTTTTGAGAATGAAGAAAAAGTTAAACTGGAATATTAAAAGCAAACATATTCTGACGGCAGTGATCCTGGTGTGCGTCGGACTTATGATTTTTACCGTGGCAGCGAAATTTCCCGTGACGCCTGTAAAACGAGTGGCTGCCTATGCCGTTGTTCCCTTCCAGAAAGGCATTAATAAAATAGGCACCGCACTGGACGAAGCGGCATCCGGTTTCCGCCAGAAGCAGGAACTGGTAGAAGAAAACGAAAAACTTCAGGCAAAAGTCGATGAACTGACTGCAGAAAACAGCCGGCTGACCCAGGATCTGGGCGATCTGGAAAGGCTGGAGGAACTGTACCAGCTGGACCAGCAGTACAACGAGTACGACAAGGTTGCAGCAGAAGTCATTGCCAAGGATACTGGGAACTGGTTCTCTACCTTTACCATCAACCGTGGCACCGATGACGGCGTCCAGGTAGATTGCAATGTCATTGCCGGAAGCGGTCTGGTAGGGATTGTCACAGAGGCTGGTCCGGATTGGGCAACGGTCCGTTCTATTATTGATGATTCCAGCAATGTCAGCGCCATGACGGTCTCCACCTCGGACCGCTGCATCGTGGCAGGTGACCTGCGTCTCATTGATGAAGGGAAGCTTCAGTTTATCCATCTGAAAGACGATGAAAATAAAATCCAGGAAGGGGAGAAGATCGTTACTTCCGATGTCAGCGATAAATTCCTGAAGGGAATCCTGATCGGTTATGTCAGCGAGATCGAAGAGGATCCCAACAACCTGACCAAGACAGGTACCCTGACCCCTGCAGTGGATTTTGAACATATAAGAGAGGTACTGGTGATCAAAGAGCTGAAACAGAAAGGGGAATCCGAATGAGGCTTAGACGAAAAGCAGTGACAGGGATTGTGATCCTGGTGTGCTTTCTTCTGCAGAGTACAGTGTTTCAGACACTGTCTATCGGCTCCATTGCTCCGAACCTGCTGCTGATCGTGACGGTTTCCTTTGGTTTTATGCAGGGGAAGCTGTCCGGCATGTGGACAGGCTTTGTCTGCGGACTGTTAAACGATCTTTTTTACGGAGATCTGCCGGGATTCTACGCACTGATCTTTTTATGCATCGGCTACTGTGCCGGCTTCTGCACCAAGATTTTCTATGAGGAAGAGATCCGTGTTCCCCTGGTGCTGGTGGCAGCCGGCGATCTGCTCTACGGGCTGTTGGTTTACGGCGCCCAGTTTTTGTTACGGGGACGCATTGAATTACTGTACTACCTGAGAAGGATCGTGATACCGGAAATGATCTATACCATCCTGATCACAGTGCTTCTGTATAAACTGCTCTACAGACTGAATAAGAAACTTACTGAACTGGAAATGAAAGAGAGAGATTCCATTTGGCTGAGAAGATAAGAAAACTTTTAAAGAAAATAAGACTGAAAAGAACCACGGTGATGCTGCTGGTATTCTGCGCCATGTTCGCAGTCCTCATCCAGCGGCTCTTTTCCCTGCAGATCATCCATGGAGAAGAATACGCGGAAAATTTCAATCTGAGCATCACCAAGGAGAGGACTTTAAAGGGAACCAGAGGCAACATCCGGGACAGAAACGGAGAGCTTCTGGCTTATAATGAGCTCTCCTATTCGGTTATCCTGGAAGACAACGGCACTTACGATACCACGAGGCAGAGGAATCTGACGCTGAACCATGTAGCGTACGAGCTGTTGAAGATCCTGGAAAAACGGGATGAAAAACTGGATATTACTTTTTACATTGAACTGGACGAACAGGGAAATTATGCCTTTACCGCCCAGGGCTTTACGCTGAACCGCTTTAAGGCGGACGTGTATGGAGAACCACTGATCGACGATCTGAAGGAGGATCAGATCAATGCCACTGCCGAAGAAATAATGGAATTTATGTCCGGCGAGAAGGATTTCGCCGTAGTAAACAGGGAAAAGCCCTATACCCAGGAAGAACTGGAGGCGTACGGTCTTCCGGAGTCTCTGACCAAACAGGATCTTCTGGATATTGTAAAAATCCGCTATATCCTCTCCACCAACAGCTTCCGAAAGTATGTGCCCGTGACTATTGCAACCGATGTCAGTGAAGAGACGGTGGCTGAGATCATGGAGCGCAAGGACGAACTGCAGGGTGTGGATATCCAGGAGGATTCTATCCGTGTCTACGCCGATGCAGAGGCTTTCTCTTCCTTGATCGGATACACCGGAAAAGCGGACAGCGAGGAGCTGGCAGATCTAAGAGAACAGGGTTTCGAGTATTCCACGGATGCGATTATCGGAAAGACCGGGATTGAGCAGCTGATGGAGACCCAGCTTCAGGGCAAAGACGGCTCCGAAACAGTCTTTGTTGATAATGTGGGAAAGATCCTGGATATTGACGAAGACTCCAGGAAAGATCCGGAAGCCGGAAACGACGTATATCTCACCATTGACAAAAACCTGCAGAAAGTCGCCTATGATGTCCTGGAACAGACCATTGCCGGCGTCCTGGTGCAGAATATTGTCAATACCAAGGAATTTGAGACTAACAGCGAGGATACCTCGGATGTGCGTACGCCGATCTATGATGTGTACAATGCACTGATCGAAAACGGCGTGCTGGACATCAGCCACTTTAAGGAAGACGATGCCACAGATCTGGAGAAGACCCTCTACAGCCTGTTCCAGCAGAAGCAGGAGAGTGTGTTTGCCCAGATCAAGGAGGAACTGACCAAAGAGGCTCCGGCTGCCTACAAGGACCTGCCTGAGGAAATGCAGGAGTATCAGAGCTATATTGTCAATGATTTTCTTACAAGCCAGACCGGAATTTTGTCAGAAGATGCCATCGATTCCACGGACTCGACCTATCGGGCATGGACCGATGACAGTTCGATCAGTATGAAAGAATATCTGACTTATGCGGCAAGCAAGAACTGGATTGATATTTCCTCCTTTACCGATGAAGGGGAGTATCTGTCCTCCAGTGAAGTGTACGATGCGTTGTCCAATTACCTTACTGAGTCCCTTCAAGACGACAAGGGCTTTTCAAAAATCCTTTATAAATATATGCTTTTAACGGACACCATATCCGGCACACAGCTTTGCATGCTTCTTTATGACCAGGGAGTTCTGGAGCCGGACGAAGCGACATATTCGGCTTTGAGCAGCGGCACTCTGAGAGCCTATGATTTTATGATCAATAAGATCAGCAACCTGGAGATCACGCCCGGACAGCTGGCGCTGGATCCCTGCTCCGGTTCTGTTGTGATCACAGATGTCAAGACCGGGGAGACCCTCGCCTGCGTATCCTATCCCGGATATGACAACAACCGGCTCGCCAATAATATGGATACAGAATATTACGCGCATTTGTATGAAGATATGTCAAGACCTTTCTATAATAAAGCCACCCAGCACCTGACTGCGCCGGGCTCTACTTTCAAGCCTCTGACAGCCATTGCCGGACTGGAGGAAGGCATTGTAAATTCCAATTATATAGTAAATTGTACCGGCAGGTTTGATCTGATCTCCAATGGACCGTACTGCTGGAACCGAAGCGGGCATGGAGCTTTGGATGTTGTCGGCGGCATTACCAATTCCTGCAACGTTTTCTTCAGTCAGGTTGCCTACGACTTAGGAAAAGACGCGGACGGTAATTTTAATGATTCTCTTGGTGTGGAAAAACTGGAAAAATATGCGAATCTGTTCCGTTTGAATGAGAAATCCGGGCTTGAGATTGAGGAAGCTTCTCCACGTGTTTCCGATGCGGACGCCATCCGTACCTCTTTCGGACAGAGTACACATAACTACACCACATCGCAGCTGGCGAGATACGTCACAACTATTGCAAGCCGGGGTACCAGCTATGAGCTGTCCCTTTTTGATAAAGTAACAGACGAGGAAGGAAACATTGTGGAAGACTACACGCCGCAGATCAAAGGGGAGCTGGATGTTTCCGGCAATACCTGGGATCTGGTGCAGGCAGGTATGCGCGGGGTTGCCCGCAACAACGCCACCTTAAACAGCATCAACCTCTCTGTTGCAGGAAAAACGGGTACGGCACAGCAGGAGACCACACGGCCCTCCCATGGTCTGTTTATCGGATTCGCGCCTTACGAGGATCCGGAGATTGCCATGGCTGTCCGTATTGCCAACGGTTATTCCTCCGGCAATGCGGTTACTGTTGCAAAAGATATTCTCCTTTATAGGTACAACCTTGCAGATGAATCAGAGATTGTCACAGGTACTGCAGAGACCGAGGTCACCAATACACAGCAGACAGACTGATCCCCATAGGGAACCGTCAGAAGTACAAAGAAGATTCATGAGCCAGAGAGTAGGAGGATTTAGGTATGAGTGAAATTATTGTAGTAACATCCGGAAAGGGCGGTGTGGGAAAGACCACAGTGACTGCCAACATCGGGCTTGGGCTTGCCAGGTTCAATAAAAAGGTGGTAGTTGTGGATACCGACATCGGTCTGCGGAATCTGGATGTGGTGCTGGGGCTTGAAAACCGCATTGTCTACAATCTGATCGATGTGATCGAAGGCAGCTGCCGTATGAAGCAGGCGCTGATCCGGGACAAGCAGTGCGACAATCTGTTTCTGCTCCCATCAGCCCAGACCAAAGACAAAACAGCCATCACACCTGAGCAGATGATCAAATTGACCGACGATTTATCGGAGGAATTTGATTTTATCCTGCTGGATTGCCCCGCAGGCATTGAGCAGGGTTTCAAAAATGCCATTGCAGGCGCCAACCGCGCCATTGTAGTCACCACGCCGGAAGTATCTGCCATCCGGGACGCAGACCGGATCATCGGTCTTCTCCAGGCCAATGAAATGCCGGAGATCCGGCTGATCATCAACCGTCTGAGGATGGACATGATCAAGCGCGGAGAAATGATGTCCGTAGAGGACGTGACAGAAATCCTGGCAGTCGATCTTCTGGGAGCAATCCCGGACGATGAAGCTGTGGTCATCGCTACCAACCAGGGAGAGCCTCTGTGCGGAAAGGATTCCCTTTCCGGAAAAGCCTTTGAAAATATCTGCCGCAGGATCCTGGGAGAGGAGGTTCCCCTGCTGGATCTTACGGTGAGGAAAGGCATGTTCAAACGCCTTTCCGGGATATTTAAAAAATAAGAAGGTAAAGGAGGCTGGATAGGATGCGATTTCCAGGCAGACGTTCAAGTATGGTAGCAAAAGACCGCTTAAAACTGCTCCTGACTTCCGAGCGGCTAAGCTGTACTCCGCAAATGATGGCAATGCTGCAAAATGATATGGTACACGCGGTAAATAAATATTTCGCAGTAAAAGAAAAGAATGTGGAGATTCGGTACTTAAAGGACAGCGCCACATTTCTCGCCAGGATTCCTTTACAGAAAGATATCGAAGACTCCTCCCCGGGAATCTCCTGCTGGAGATAAGACAGCGGAGGAGGATCAAGAAACTGCAAAAGCAGAAAAGATAGGTGTTTTCATGATTAGACAGTATAGATTACGGGATTATAATTTCAGATTGGTATTTGCGCTGGCAGCCTTAAGTGCCTTAGGCGTGCTGTTGGTAGGGAGCGCAGATCCCAGCCTGCAGTTCCGGCAGCTGCAGGGCGTCCTTCTGGGTATGGTGATGATGGTCATCGTATCCCTGATGGATTTTAGCTGGGTGCTGAATTTTTATTGGATCATGTATGTATTCAACCTCATTCTCCTGACTGCCGTCTGGATTGCCGGTACGGAGTCGAAAGGCGCAGAGCGCTGGCTGAATATCGGAGGATTCCAGTTTCAGCCCACAGAGCTGGCAAAAATCATCCTGATCCTCTTCTTTGCCAGATTTTTCATGGATCACGAAGAAGATCTGAATACCCTGAAAACCTTGGTAAAATCAGCCGTCCTGATCGCGATTCCTCTGTTCCTGATTTTTACACAGCCAGACTTGAAAAATACGATCACTATTGCTATACTTTTTTGTGTGATTATTTACGTGGCAGGGCTTAGTTACAAGATCATCGGAGGCGCGTTCCTGATCGCGGTCCCTCTGGCAGTGGTCCTTCTCTTTATCATCATGCAGCCGGATCAGAAGCTGCTCGACGATTATCAGAGAGGCCGTATCATGGCTTTCTTCAATTCCGAGGACGATGCGTATGCCGATGATGTTCTCCAGCAGGAGAACTCCGTCATGGCGATCGGTTCCGGAGAATTGACCGGAAAGGGACTGAACAACAGTGAAGTTTCCTCTGCCAACCGTGCGAATTTTGTATCCGAGAACCATACAGACTTTATTTTATCCGTAGCAGGAGAGGAATTGGGATTTCTGGGGTGTTCAGCGATCCTGCTGCTGCTCCTGCTGATCATTTTTGAATGCATCCGGACCGGGCTTCGGGCAAAGGACCTTTCCGGGAAGCTGATCTGCTGCGGCGTGGGAGGCATTGTGGCGATACAGGGCTTTATCAATGTGGCAGTTGTCACCAATCTGATGCCCAACACAGGTACGCCGCTTCCGTTTGTCAGCTATGGTCTGACATCTTTGGTCAGCTTATACATCGGCATGGGCTTTGTACTGAATGTAGGTCTCCAGCGAAACAGAACATACAGGGAGGTAGAAAAATCATGAACATCGGTTTGATAGCACACAATTCCAAGAAAAAATTAATGCAGAATTTCTGTATTGCCTACAGAAATATTCTTTCCAGACATACCTTATATGCCACAGGAACAACAGGCAGGCTGATCGAGGAGGCCACCAACCTGAATGTTCATAAATTCCTCGCCGGGCATCTGGGCGGTGAACAGCAGCTGGGCGCTCTGATCGAGCAAAATGAGATGGATCTGGTGATCTATTTAAGAGAACCTCTGGCTCCCCAGAAGCATGACCCTGATGTAAAGCGGATCTTTCATCTGTGCGATACCCACAACATTCCGCTGGCAACCAATCTGGCAACCGCTGAAATGATGATATGTTCTTTGGACAGAGGAGAGCTGGACTGGCGTGAAATGTATAAATAAAAAAAAGCGAAAACCAATGACTGCCAAACAAAAGGCAATCTATCAAAAGAAACTGAAGCGGACAGGCATTCTCGGCGGCATCCTGGTGCTGGTCCTGCTTGCCGGCATCTTAGTGCTGGTTCTGTTCTCCCGATGGCGGACCGTGGATGGACCTCTCCCCTATGACCGGAGTGTCCGCACGTTCGGCACCTCAGCTGAGGAGGATCTTCTGGTAGAATCCGGGATCGGAGGGGGCTTATGCGTAGGCGCAGACCATACTTCTCTGGAAGGCGTCACGCCCGGGGAGGGCGAGCTGGGCGGTCTTTTTGATATCAGCCGGAAGTCCGTTCCCTATTCCCAGGGACTTCATGAACAGACTTCCCCCGGGGAGCTGACCAAGCTGATGACAGCCCTGGTGGCGTCGGAACAGCTGGAGGCTGAGGCTGCAGTCACGGTAGAGGAATCTGATGTGATCTGGGGCGGCGGCAGCTTTGCCTGCGGTCTTTCCACCGGAGATACCATCAGCGTACAGCAGCTATTAAATGCCGTTCTGGTCTCTTCTTCGGAAGATGCCTGCCTGGCGCTGGCACGTACAGCCGGAGGAAGCCAGGAAGGCTTTGCGGCGCTGATGAATCAGAAAGCCCAGGAGCTGGGCATGACTAATACGGTATACACCAATGCTACCGGTGCTCAGGATGAGAACCAGGTTACAACGGTTTATGATACCTACCTGCTTTTCCATGCGCTTTTGGAGCATGCTGACCTGATCAACAGCATGGGGCTTTCCAGCTGTACCTTAAGCTACACAGCAGCCGATGGAGACAGTCGGCAGAAATGGCTGGATACCAAGGACTCTTATGTGTCAGGAAGCGTCTCTGTGCCCAAGGGCGTGACTGTGCTGGGAGGAAAGTATTCCTCATCCCAGACTTCCAATTACGGCGCCATGCTGGCACAGAATCAGTACGGAGACGTATATGCCGCCGTAGTTTTCCAGGCGGGAAATCAGAGTTCCATGTACGAAAGACTCTCCCAGATGCTTCAGAAAATAAATTCTTAAAAATTAACAGAAAATTTCAAATAAGGATTGTATTTTTGAACGAAATGCACTATAATTATTTCAACGATAACCACGTTTTTAGTAAATATACATATTACGTGCGGCTAAGGAGGAAATTGCGATGGTTCAGTTAATTGTAGGCGAAAAAGGAAAAGGAAAAACAAAGGAGCTTCTGGACAGAGTAAACAAAGAAATCAAGGAAGCAAAGGGAACAATAGTATATCTGGATAAAAGCAGGAAACATATGTATGAATTGAACAACAAGGTACGTTTGATCGATACATCTGAGTATGATATCCGGAACTCACAGGAATTTGTCGGTTTCCTGTCCGGCATCCTTTCTCAGGACAATGACCTGGAAAAAATGTATCTGGACAGCTTTCTGAAAATTGCTCAGGTAGCAGATGACGAGCTTTCTGACATCCTTTCGCGCCTAGAACAGATGAGCAAAACCTTTCAGGTATCTTTTGTAGTCAGCATTTCCAAAAATGAATGCGATCTTCCGGAAATCGCAAAGGATAAGATCCTGGTTTCCTTATAATCCGGCAACGGGCATGAAAAAACAGCCTTTGCAGTGCTTCTGCTGCAAGGGCTGTTTTTTCATGGGTATGTTTTCCTCTTTGCTTACTCCTCAGAAAAGGAAGAGACTCTTCCCAGAAGGGTCAGCAGGTAGAGCCCGCAGATTCCCACCAGAATATAAATGATCCTGGAGATCCATGTCATGTCCCCGAATAAGAATGAGACCAGATTAAATCGGAAAATACCAATCAGTCCCCAGTTTACGGCGCCGATCACTGTGATGATCAGGGCAGTGTAGTCCAAAGCTTTTGAATTCATAATAAAATGCCTCCTTTTTCCCTGTCTATTATTTCCTGTCCTGTTGGTTTTATGCAGAAAATTTCCCTATTGTGATTATTGTTTGAAAATGGTAAAATGTAGGGTAGTGTAGCAAAGGAAAAGGAGGTTCCCATTGTCAGGCAGAAATTCATTATTGAAATCCATCAAAAACTTTTTTTCTTTTCTGAAGGGGCTTTTGACTTTTAACATTTCCACCATGCTGTTCGGTGCGATCTTTTTGTATATGATCATCACCGTCATCATGTATGCCACTTCCGATCATGTCACCTCCTATCAGGTTACGGAAGGTCCTCTGACGAAGAATCCGGTCTGTACTGCCCTTGCCCTGCGCACCGAGCAGCTGGTAAAGGCTGAGCAGGAGGGTTTTGCAGCTTATTACGCCAGAGAGGGAATGCAGGTAAGAAAAAACGGACTGGTATACGCTGTAGAGAGCCAGAAGCAGGAACAGAGTACGGAAGTTGCGCTTTCCGAGGAGCAGCTGCAGGATATCCGGTCGGATATTGCCAAATTCTCCAATGGCTTTGACGGCAATAATTTTCTGGATACCTACAGCTTTAAATACGAACTTCAGGGCAGCATTCTGCAGGATTCCGGTGCAGTCAGCTATCTGGAAGCCCAGCAGGCGCTTTCCCAGGACAACAGCCAGGACAGTGCCCAGGATGGGGTTCTGCAGGGGTATCCGGTGGGAATGTCCGTTCCTATGGGCAGCCAGGACATTTATACCGCACCCACGGCAGGCGTGGTAGTTTATTCCAAAGACGGCTATGAAGAGAAGACCGCAGATTCCCTTACCCAGGCTGATTTTGACCAGAAATCATACCAGTCTGTCAATCTGCTGAGTCAGGATAAGATTTCCTCCGGCGATGATGTGTACAAGCTGATCACCAGTGAAGAATGGACGCTGATGATCCCCCTCACCGACCAGCTTGCAGCCACCCTTTCCAGCCAGCTTGCAGATACGAATTCCGGCAAATCCCAGATAACCGTCAAATTCCTGAAAGACGGAGAAAACCAGAAGGGTATGCTTTCTCTCGTGACCATAGGAGATCAGAAAACCGCAAAGATTGAATTAAAGAACAGTATGGTCCGCTATGCTTCTGACCGTTTCCTGCAGGTAGAGCTTCTGATCAATACCCAGAGCGGGCTGAAGATACCGGTAAGTTCGATTGTGACCAAGGAATTTTACCTGATCCCCAGAGAATTCCTTACTCTCGGCGCCAACGGAACAGACCGGGGCTTTTTAAGGGAGATCCAGTCTGACGGCGGAGAAATCTCCACCGAATTTGTCAGCGCTTCCATTTACAGAGAAGTTGATGATAGAGGCAAAGAAATCGCGGAAGGCTCTGAGTCTTCCCCCGGAGGCAGCTGTTATGTAGACAAGGCAACCCTTCAGGAAGGGGATATCCTGAGAAAACCGGATTCCGGAGAAACCTTCGTGGTAGGCGAAATTGATTATCTGGAAGGGGTTTACTGCATCAACAAAGGATATGCCGAATTCCGGCAGATTGCCCTTTTAGACCAAAATGAAGAATACTGCATTGTGGACAGCAGCACTCCCTATGGGCTGGATGTCTTTGATTCCATTGTCCAGGACGGCGGAAGCGTCCAGGAAGAGGATATTCTCTATTAAACAGCAGAAAGGATGAAAATCATGAGTGTTTGTGATAATTATAAAGCAGTCGAAGACAAAGTACAAAAAGCCTGTGAAAGAGCAGGAAGGGCGCGCAGCGAAGTGACCCTCATCGCTGTCAGCAAGACCAAACCCCTATCCATGATCCAGGAGCTGCTGCCCCTGGGCGTGCGGGATTTCGGCGAAAATAAGGTGCAGGAGCTGACTGCCAAGGAAGAGGCTCTCCAAAAAGACATCCGCTGGCATATGATCGGACATCTCCAGAGAAATAAGGTCAAATATGTTGTTGACAAGGCATGTATGATCCATTCTGTGGATTCCCTGCGTCTGGCACAGGAGATCAGCCGAGAGGCAGTAAAGCATGAAACCATGGTCTCCATCCTCATTGAAGTCAATGTAGCAGGAGAGGAGAGTAAATTCGGCGTCAGCCCGTCTGAGACAGAAGACCTGGTACGAGAAGCGGCAAAACTTCCCAATATCCAGGTGGAGGGACTGATGACCATTGCCCCTTATGTGGAAGATCCGGAAGAAAACCGCCCTGTTTTTAGAAATTTAAGAAATTTAAGTGTTGACATCAGAGGGAAAAATATTGATAATGTTAATATGAATGTGCTCAGCATGGGTATGACCGGCGACTATGAGGTTGCCATCGAAGAAGGCGCTACCCATGTGCGAGTAGGAACAGGCATTTTCGGCGAACGAAATTATGCCCTGTCATGAATATGAAGATTGGAGATTAATAACATGGCTTTCTTAAATAAATTTTTAGACGCAGTAAAGGTAAATGATGATTTCGATGATGATGAAGAATTTCTGGACGATGAAGACGAAGAATTTGAAGACGAAAAACCCAGAAAGCGGTTCTTCAAAAAGCTGGATGAGGAGGACGATGATCTGGATGACCTTCCTCCTGTAAAATCTTCCCGGAAATCAGGAAAAAAAGCGGAGAAACAGAAGGCAGAAAGACAGACTGCAGCGACAAAAGCGCCCAAGCAGTCAAAGACCGTCTCTTCCCCCAAGGTAACCCCCATTTACAGTGCGCGCAAGAAAACCGCGGCTGCAGTTTCCAGCGAAGTATGTGTGATCAAGCCTAAGAAATTCGACGAGTCTCTTGAGATCGTAGACGCACTGCTGGACAACTGTACGGTTATCCTGAATCTGGAAGGTCTGGATGTGACTCTGGCGCAGCATATCATTGACTTTATTGCCGGAGCAAGCTATTCGATAGACGGAAGCCTGCAGAAGGTTTCGACCTATATCTTTATCCTGACTCCGGAGGGAGTGGACATTACCGGTGATTCTCAGGAAATCTTAAACGATATTGCAGGCTCCTCTTCCATGTACGAGGGTCTGTAGAAGGACAGATAGAGCGATCATGGTGAAAAATGATTTATTTGAAAAACGTATGGCAGAGTTAAGTAAGAAAGCCTATTACCGGGGCATTCTTACTTACTCTGGTTTTCTTGATCTCAATGAACAGAGCAGACTTTCCTGCCTCTCTTTGAAAGATACAGGAACTGCGGTTCAGACATTTGGTGGTTATGATTCTGCGGAGCGTCAGATGGCGGCATTCGTCCCTGATGCTTTTTCTTATGCCCAGGATTCCCAGGAACTGGACTATCCCATTTCCTGCCTCCGCATCTGTCCTCTGAACCGGAAATTTGCCGAAGACCTTACCCATAGGGATTATCTGGGCGCTATCCTCAATTTAGGTGTAGAGAGAAGCAAGATCGGAGATATTCTGGTATCTCCGGAGGGCGCCTATGTCTTCTGCCATGCTTCCATGGAAACCTTTTTCGCAGAGGAGCTGACCAGGATCCGCCACACTTCTGTGCGGGCTGTTCCTGTCCTGGACAAAGAAGAACTGCCAAAACCCAGGCGGGAGGAGATTTCCGGCACGGTAGCGTCCCTGCGGCTGGACAGCATCACCGCACTTGCTTTCCATACTTCCAGAAGCAGCATGATCCCTTTCATTGAAGGGGGAAAGGTCTTTGTCAATGGAAAGCTGGTGGTTTCAAACGGTTATTCGATCAAAGAAGAGGATATTATCTCCGTACGGGGAAAAGGGAAATTCCAGTTTGGCACCACCACAAATATCACAAAAAAGAACCGGTACCATGTAGTACTGTATAAATACTGTTAATAAAAAAGGAGTGACCCATATGACAGAACAGCGTCTGCAGGTGGAAAGCCTGAAAAAGGACGGGGGATTTTCTTACCCCATTGTATTTGAAAAAGATTTCTCTGCTCTCGCCCGGGAGATCGCCGGTCTGAACCGAAAGGGCAGGAAGATCTGCGTGGTGACAGACAGCAATGTAGCGCCGCTTTATCTGGAAAATGTCCGGCAGGCTCTGGAAGAGACCGGTCAGACCGTAACCTCCTATATCCTTCCGGCAGGAGAGAAGAATAAAAATCTGGAACAGATCCAGGGAATCTATGAGCACCTGATCCAGGAGCAGTTTGACAGAAAAGATCTGCTGGCAGCCTTAGGCGGCGGCGTTGTGGGAGATATGACCGGCTTTGCAGCTGCCACTTATTTAAGAGGCGTAGACTTTATCCAGATCCCCACCACGCTTTTGGCGCAGGTAGACAGCAGCATCGGCGGCAAGACCGGCGTGGACTTTAAGCAGTACAAAAACATGGTGGGAGCCTTCCACCAGCCCCGTCTGGTCTATATGAACGTATCCGTGCTGAAATCCCTGCCGGAGAAGGAATTTGCCTGCGGCATGGCAGAGATCCTGAAGCACGGCTATATCCGTTCCAGGGAATACAGCCAGTGGCTGGACCGGCACCAGCAGGAAATTTCAGACCGCCGGGAGGACGTGTGCCTGGAAATGATCCGGCGCAGCTGCGTGATCAAAAAAACCGTAGTAGAAAACGATCCCACCGAACAGGGCGAACGGGCAGTGCTGAATATGGGACACACCATCGGTCATGCGGTGGAAAAGCTGAAGAACTTTACCATGCTCCACGGAGAATGTGTCAGTGTAGGCTGTGCCGCATCGGCTTATCTGTCATTGAAAAAGGGATTTCTTACCCAGGAAGAATATGACTATGTAAAGAACCAGCTTCGTTCCTTCCATCTTCCCGTAACCGTAGACGGGCTTTGCGGGGAAGAGATTCTCGCTGCCACCAAGTCGGATAAAAAAATGGAGAACGGAAAAATTAAATTTGTACTGATGGATACCCTGGGACATGCGGTGGTCGACCGAAGCCTTTCTGATGAGGAGCTGTCCCTTGCTATCGGCACCATTCTGGCAAAGGAGGAGACACCATGAGACAGGGCGCGCATAGGGCAAAAACCTTTCTGGAACTGCTCATCACAGCGGCAGTGCTGGTCTTTGCAGACCAGTGGACCAAACTGCTGGCAGTAAAGCATCTGAAAGATCAAACCGATGTGGAGCTGATCCCCAATGTCCTGTATCTGCATTATCTGGAGAACCGTGGAGCTGCTTTCGGGATCTTCCAGGAGCAGAAGATCTTCCTCCTGCTTTTGACCTTTGTGATCCTGGCTGCGGTCTGCTATGTCCTGTGGAGACTTCCGGCGTATAAAAAATTCTTTGCGATCAAGCTTTTGTGCTTTTTCCTTGCCGCCGGAGGGATTGGAAACTGCATAGACCGGATCCGGCTGGATTATGTGGTGGATTTTATTTATTTTTCCCTGATTGATTTCCCGGTCTTTAATGTGGCAGACATTTATGTGACCATCAGCGTCTTTTTGATGCTGGTGCTGACGCTTTTTTACTACAAAGAGGAGGATTTCTCCTTTTTAAAGCCCAAGGGCAGCCGGCAAGAGCAGCAGTAAAAGACTGTCCTAGGGCAGAAGGGAGTGTTCTATGAAAAAAATTTGCATGCAGGCAGAAGCCGCTTATGCAGGAGAACGGATTGATAAATATCTGGCGGAAGTAATGAACGATTACTCCCGCTCTTTTTTACAGAAACAGCTGAAAGACGGAAACGTAACGGTAAATGAAAAACCGGTAAAGGCAAGCTATAAAATCACGGAGGACGATGAAATCACTGTGGAGGTCCCTGACAGCCAGGAGCCGGACATCCAGGCAGAAGATATCCCTCTGGATATTCTTTATGAAGACGACCAGCTTTTGGTAGTCAATAAGCCCAAGGGCATGGTGGTCCATCCCAGCGCCGGTCACTACAGCGGTACGCTGGTCAATGCCCTGATGTACCACTGCAAAGACCAGCTCTCCGGCATCAACGGCGTGCTGCGCCCGGGAATTGTTCACCGCATTGATATGGACACCACCGGCGCCTTAGTAGTGTGCAAAACCGATCTGGCGCATCAGAGCCTAGCTGCGCAGCTGAAGGAGCACAGCATCACCAGAAGATACCGTGCCATTGTCCACGGCAATCTGCCCGCAGACGAAGGACGGATCGAAGGCACCATCGGCAGACACCCCACTGAGCGCAAAAAGATGGCAGTCAATGTGAGAAACGGAAAGCCTGCCGTGACCCATTACCGGGTGCTGGAACGTTTCGGCAGTTTTACCTATATTGAGTGCCGCCTGGAGACCGGAAGGACCCATCAGATCCGTGTGCATATGAGCAGCATCGGTTTTCCTCTGCTGGGAGACCAGGTCTACGGGCCAAAGAAATGTCCCATTTCATCGCTTCAGGGACAGACCCTTCATGCCATGACGCTGGGATTTCTCCATCCAAAGACAGGAGAGTATATGGAATTCTCTGCTCCGCTGCCGGAGTACTTCGATAAACTACTCAAAAAATTTCGGTGAAATATTCAAATTTTATATACATTTCACAAAAAATAGATTATAATAGGGGTAAGAAAGAAACGGAGAGGAGAGGATTGTTATGACGAACAATACAATTGTTACAATTGGACGCCAGTTCGGAAGCGGCGGAAGAGAAGTGGGGCTCCGTCTTGCAGAAGCGCTTGGTGTGAAATGTTACGATAAAGAGCTTTTAGACCGTGCGGCTAAAGACAGCGGCATTTGTCAGGAACTGTTTGAACACCACGATGAGAAACCCACCAACAGTTTTCTGTATTCTCTTGTTATGGACACCTATTCCTTTGGTTATTCTTCAGCGGCGTTCTCCGATATGCCTCTGAACCACAAAGTTTTCCTGGCACAGTTTGACGCCATCAAGAAGCTGGCAGATGAGGAATCCTGCGTCCTGGTAGGCCGCTGCGCGGACTATGCCCTGGCAGATTATCCGGGTGCCTTCAGCGTATTCATCCACGCCTCCATGGATAAAAGGATCCAGCGTATCACCAGAAAATACCAGCTTTCGGATTCAGCAGCCAAGGACAGGATCCAGAAAACTGACAAGCAGAGAGCAAGCTACTACAATTATTACACCAGCAAGAAATGGGGCGATGCCTCCAGCTACAACCTTTCTCTGGACAGCGGTGCCCTGGGAATCGACGGCTGTGTGGAAATGATCAAAAAAGCCCTGGAGCTGAAAAAAACAGCAAACAGAAAGTAAACATCCTGCTGCCGCACAGCGCAGGAACGGAAAGTGAAACCACAAAACTGCCCCGGAAAAGGGAACCTGTTTACAGACTCCTCTTTTCCGGGGAATTTCTTGTCCTGCTATCAGCGGCTGCGCACGGTACGCAGATCCCAGCCGCTGATGCCGCTGTTTAGGATTGCGGTAAACATGCGTTCCCGAACACCGGGGCTGTCATGATTTAAGGTTTTCAGCAGGTCTTTGGCATACTGCCGCTTGGTATAGCCGTCCACTGGACAGGGGCTTTTCTCTACGGGCAGCTGATATTTGTTCTTAAATCCAATGATATCTGCCTCATCCACAAAGAGGAGCGGGCGGATCACAGTCAGTTCCATCCGGTCCAGATAGGTTTTAGGAGAAAAGGTATGAAAACGTCCTTCATAGATCAGTGAGAGCAGCATCGTCTCCACCACGTCGTCCTTATGGTGGGCATAGGCAATCTTATTGCAGCCCAGATCTTTTGCCGCCTGGTTGAGAGCGCCTTTGCGCATTTTCGCACATAAAGAGCAGGGATTGCTTTCCTTTCTTTCCTGAAAGATAATGGGGGCTATGTCTGTCCTGACTAAGGTAAAGGGGATTTCCAGGCTTTCACATAAGCTCTGGATCTTCTCCGGATGAAAACCGGGATGCCCCAGGTCGACGGTGATCGCCTCCAGTGTAAAAGGATTGGGATAAAAGCGCTTCAGCCCGCACAGAGCATAGAGCATGGCAAGGCTGTCCTTTCCCCCTGATATCCCCACTGCAATTTTATCTCCCGGATCGATCAGCCGGAATTCGTCAACTGCCTTTCTGGTAAGGCTTAAAAGCTTTTGTAATTTCATAAGAGATCTCGTCCTTTCCATATCTAACCTTATGAATCATAGCATATCCGGACAAAAAATGAAACATTTTTTCCGGAATCTGACACAAAACAAATGTTTCGTGTTATACTTATAAAAATACAGTGAATCTTACCTACAGGAGGAATAGAGGAGTATATGAAATTTCGCTGGAATAAAAAATATTTATATTGGGGAACAACAGCTTTCCTGGTGGTATGCGCCAGCATGCTGTTTTATTTTGTGCTGTTCCGCATGGATGTATTGTTTGACGGAGTACATAAGATCGTCAGCATCATGATGCCCATCATCTGCGGAGCCATCATTGCCTATCTGCTGATCCCCATTGTCAATTTTATGGAGAAAAAATGGTTCTTTCCGCTGCTTTCCAGACAAAGCGGCGCTGTGATCACCAGACGGAAGAGGAAGGCAGTGCGGTTTGTCAGCATTTTTCTGGCGCTGCTTTTGGCTTTGCTGGTAATCTATTCCCTGATTGCCATGATCATGCCCAGCATCATAGAAAGCGTCATCAGCATTATCAATGACTCTCCCAGATATTTTCAGAATATCCAGCACTGGCTGGAATCTCTTCTGAAAAACAACCCGCAATGGCAGACCATGGTCCTGGACAATATCGAGACCTTTTCCCCGAGACTGGAAACTTTCCTGAACAGTCAGGTCCTGCCTCAGCTAAAAGAACTCCTGCAGCATCTGACCACAGGCGTCTTCGGAACGCTGGTCTTTATCAAGAATGTGCTGATCGGACTGATCATATCCATCTATCTGATGCTGGACAAGGAAAAATTAGTGACTCAGTCCAAGATGTGCGTCTATGCTTTGTTTGACGCAGAGCGTGCCAATCACATTGTACAGGCTTTCCGCTTCACCCATAAGACCTTCGGCGGTTTTATCAGCGGCAAGATCATAGATTCCCTGATCATCGGGATTCTCTGCTATATCGGCACCTCCCTGATCGGAACCCCTTACCAGCTGCTGGTCAGCGTTGTGGTGGGAGTGACCAATGTCATTCCGTTTTTCGGACCGTATCTGGGCGCCATTCCCAGCGCCTTTCTTATTCTTATGGTGAACCCGCTGCAGTGCCTGTATTTTCTGATTTTTATCCTGATCCTGCAGCAGTTTGACGGCAATATCCTGGGACCGAAGATCCTGGGAGATTCCACCGGACTGACCAGTTTTATGGTTATTGTGGCGATTCTATTGTTCGGCGGGCTTTTCGGTGTGCCGGGAATGATCATCGGTGTTCCTTTATGGGCAGTGATCATTGCAGCCATTAAATACTTCCGGGAGGAGGCACTGAAGAAGAAATCCATGCCTTCTAAGGACGGAGCGTATGAAAATATGGATTACCTGGATCCCCGCACCTTAAAGCCGGTCCTTCGGAAGCCTTCCTGGGAGGAGAGTGCCCACAAGGAGAGTCCCGGCAGCGAGGAAGAAGAACCCTCCAAGGCATCTGAAAAAAATCACAGAGAGGAAGAGAAGCAATGAAATTAGTGATCCAGAAAGTCAGCAGCGCTTCTGTGGAGACAGAAGGCAAATGCATCGGTAAAATAGGAAAGGGATTTCTGGTGCTGGCAGGCATCGGAAAGGCAGATACCAGAGAAACTGTAGACCAGTATGTAAAGAAAATGGTAAATCTGCGTATCTTTGCAGACCAAGACGGAAAAACCAATCTGTCTCTGGCAGATGTGGGCGGGGAAGTTCTTCTGGTTTCCCAGTTCACCCTTTATGCCAACTGCCGGAAGGGCAACCGTCCCAGCTTCTTTGATGCCGGGGATCCCCAGACTGCCCAGGAATTGTATGAATATATGATCGAGAAAGTAAAGGAAAAGGTTCCTGTGGTACAGACAGGAGAGTTCGGCGCATTGATGAAGGTATCCCTGGTCAATGAAGGACCTTTTACCATTATCCTGGATGAAAATACCTTTCAGTAAGAGAGGTATTTTCTTTCGGGAATAGTTTAGCGGACAAATACAGATTTATCCGAAAAAGTATGGATTTTTTCCCCAGAACATGATAAACTACTCTCAGAAATCATAGTTTTGGAGGTATCTTATGGCAAAGCCAATAACTTATCGTGAACAGGAAAAAATTGAAAATACCGTAAAACTCCGGGAATTTCTCATGGAGCTTCCTCCTTATGTCCGGGATTTCTTCCGCGCCAAGGAACCAACCACCTCAGACAAGACCCGTTTGTCTTATGCGTACGACCTTCGTGTCTTTTTCCGCTTTTTAAAAGAAACAAATCCTGCTTTTAAGGAAACGTCCATTGCCAATATTTCTATCCAGGATTTATCCCTTCTTCAGCCTGTGGATTTTGAAGAATTCCAGGAATATCTCAAGGCTTATAAAACGCCGGACAACAAACTGGAAACCAACTCCCGTACAGGCATTGCCAGAAAAATGTCCTGTCTGCGCAGCTTTTATGATTATCTGTGCAAACGCCAGTTATTGACCTCGAATCCGGTCCGTCTGGTGGATATGCCCAAGATCAAGGAAAAAGCCATTATCCAGCTGGATCCCGATGAAGTTGCCAGTCTTTTGGACCATATCGAACATTACGGCAGCCAGCTGACCGGCGTGCGGCTTTATCACTATAATAAACAAAGGTACCGTGACATTGCCATTATCACTCTCCTGTTAGGAACAGGTGTTCGTGTTTCAGAGCTGGTGGGACTGAACCTTTCTGATGTGGATTTTAAGAATAACGGGATCCGTATCCTGAGAAAAGGCGGGAATGAAATGATCGTTTATTTCGGCTCCGAGGTGGAGGCGGCTCTGAAGGATTATCTGGAAATTTCCAGAAATGCCATTACTCCGGTGGCAGGTCATGAGGAGGCACTCTTCCTTTCCGGACAGCGAAAAAGGATCAGCGTGGACGCTGTGGAAAAAATGGTTAAGAAATACGCCTCCGCGGTCTCTGTCAAGACCATTACGCCTCATAAGCTGCGCAGTACCTATGGCACTGCCCTTTACCGGGAAACCGGGGATATCTATCTGGTGGCAGATGTATTGGGACATGCGGATGTCAATACTACCAAGAAGCACTATGCCAAATTAAGCGACGCCAGAAGGCGATCTGCTTCCAAGGCTGTAGTCCTGCGGGAAAAGCGGGGGGAACCGGGGATTGAATCGCATTCAGATCAATAATCAATAAGTTTCCAAAAAAGAAGCAACCCTCAGGCAGTTTATAAAACTATAATCATAAACTGCTGAAGGTTGTTTCTTTATAATAATATAATTATGCATTCTTCCTGTCCAGCAATCCTGATGATTCCAGTGACTCCAGAATTACTGATACATCTTCATATAATCGCCGTGAGCAGCGATCAGCTCGTCGCACATGGCTTTGATGTCGTCAATATTCAGCTCAGCCGCTGTATGCGGATCCAGCATAGCTGCCTGGTAGATCTTTTCTTTGTCTTTTGTGGCAGCTGCCTCAATGGCAAGGAGCTGTACATTGATATTGGTCATGTTCATTGCCGCAAGCTGTACGGGCAGGCGTCCCACTTTGCAGGGGTTGACGCCGTTGGCATCGATCATGCAGGGAACTTCCACACAGGCATCTGCAGGAAGGTTCTCAATAAGCCCGTTGTTGATCACATTGCCGCCGATCTTATAGGGGTTGCCTGTGACAACTGCCTCCATGATGTAGGAAGCATATTCTTTGGAACGCTCGTGGGTCACTTTTCCATCCTTTAAGATATCTTCCTTTTCTTTCTCCCAGCCTTTGATCTGCTCGATGCAGCGGCGGGGATATTCATCCAGCGGAATGTTGTATTTGTCGATCATTTCCGGATATTTGGATTTGATAAACAGGGGATTGTACTCTGCATTGTGCTCGCTGGATTCTGTACAGTAGTAGCCCAGATGCTTGATGTATTCAAAGCGGACCATATCGCTATGCTTTTCTGCGGCGTTCTTCTGGGCTGCTCTTTTGCGGATCTCCGGATATAAGTCGTTTCCGTCCTTATCCCGCAGGTCTAAGAGCCATCCCATATGGTTGATGCCTGCGATGGTCTCTCTTCTGCCCTCCAGCTTATCTTCCATATCCAGCTCTTTTAACAAAGTCTCTGAGCAGACCTGGACGCTGTGGCAAAGACCTACTGTGCGCACCTTTGTGTACCGCTGCATATAGCCGGTGAGCATTGCCATAGGATTGGTGTAATTCAGAAACAGAGTGTTGGGGCAGACCTCTTCCATGTCTCTTGCAAACTCTTCCATCACCGGAATGGTTCTCAGCGCACGCATAATGCCGCCGATCCCCAGGGTATCTGCAATGGTCTGGCGAAGCCCGTATTTCTTGGGAATCTCAAAGTCTGTGATGGTGCAGGGATCATAGCCTCCCACCTGGATGGCATTTACTACAAAATCCGCATCCCGCAGCGCGTCTTTTCGGTTCTCCACGCCCAGATAGGTAGAGATATTTGCCCTTCCCTCGTTTACATTTTTGTTGATAGCATCCAGGATAATCTTGGACTCCTCCAGACGCTTCTCATCAATATCGTACAAAGCGATATCTGCCCGGCAAAGAGCCGGTGTGCACATGCAGTCGCCCAGTACGTTTCTGGCAAACACTGTGCTGCCTGCTCCCATAAAAGTAATTTTCATGGTTTTTGTTCCTCCTTCTCGCACTTTTTCCGTGAATCCCCTCAGGGATTTTTTCCATGCTCTCATTATAAAAGGAAATCTGCACAAAAACATATCCGCTTTGTTGCATATTATTGTAAAACTGTTGCATTATTCCTCGGTGAAAGCCGCTTCACTCTCCTCTTCGTCCACCGGCTTCCATGCCTGTCCGAACTTCACATCCTTAAACAGCGCCGCAAGCCCTGTGATCTGCTTTAACCGGAGGATCTCATCCTTATCCATGCCCAGGTGCTTGGAGATCCAGGCGTCGGAGCGTCCGAACTCATGAAGCTCTTTGACGATATTGCTCATCAGATCCACGTCATGGCTGCCTCGCGCCCGGTTGTGGCGGATGGTACTTGCCATTCTCTGATCCAGAGGCTTGTCAATGACTGACACCGGAAGCATTCCATGCTCTCTCTCATAGATATCCGGATGCTCTTTGATGATCCGGTAACGGTGAAAGCCGTCCACGATAATATACAGATCGTCTATTTTGGAATAGTAGCACACAATGGGCATGGTATATCCGTCTGCCTTGATGCTGTCATAAAGGAGCTTCATTTCCGGCGGCGCCACTGCGTTGGGATTGTAATTGTTGGGCTGTATCTTTTCTACCGGTACTGCGATAACGTTGTAAACAGGACTTTTAAATTCCATAATTCATCTCCTCAATGCATTTGTACTTGCCGCGGATCATGTCTACCCGCTTCTGCTGTTCTCTTGTCATGCCGAATCCCATGAAGCGGCAGGTGTGGTCGTTTTTCAGGATACAGTAGCACATGCGCTTCCAGCTGGGAATGTCCTTGGTGGACTTAATGTCGTCGGTATCATCCGGGATTTTTCCGATAAAGACTACCCGGGACTTTTTGTTCAGCGTATAATTGGACACGCCGTTTCTGCGGATCTGGTAGCCATGTTCTTCCAGCTCGTGGATCGCCTCTTCATCCAGCCCGCCTCCGGTCTCGTGCCAGAACTGTATAGAGGTGTTGAATTTTTTCACATAATTATTCCTCAAACGGACCGGCAGGGTATCCAGCAGGAACATAGTGTAGGATTTCCAGGTATGTCCCGGAGGCAGCGTCACATTCCGGTAGCCCATTGCCCTGGTACGCCCGTAGATACTGGCAAAATTAGCTCCCCGCACTCTTCCCACCAGCTTCACCCAGATAGCAGGATCGATCACCCGGTACAGATTCAGAGAGTCCTTGGAATAATCGTTAAAGGGAGATGCCACTCTCATCTGGCTGACCTTTAAGCCCGCCTTATAATAAAGGTCGTATAAATGATTGTAATCATAGTGGAACAGATAATTGGCATGCCACACATCTTCGTGGGTCCAGTCATACAGAGGAGAGGCACACCAGACATCCTTAAAATGCTTGCTGATCCAGCATTCTCCTTTATAGCCGTACTTTTTATTGAGAAATCCGCTGTAACGCTGCAGGGATTCATCTGCACGCATTCCCAGCAGACAGACCGTCTTCTTATCTCCGTGGGAGATCCGGTACCATCTTCCGAACTGCTTTGCCAGATCCTCCTGGTGCATACGGTAGCGGTAAGTCGTCATGGGATTGTTCTGCAGATTGATCACATAGTCGTGCTTGGGCATTTCCCTGACCCAGATTTCCTCCTTGGTATCGTCCCAGGGATACCAGTACATTTCATAGCTGCTAAGAGCCGTCCTGGTCGCCATGGGAAGACATACCCAATAGGGCTCCACCTGGTCCTTGATGCGCTCAAAGGTCCTTTCGATATATTCGGTTGTGACCGTATACTGGGCTTCAAAATCTTGATGAAAGACGCCGATCACCTTGTCCGGGTAATATTTCTTCTGAAAATCCAGAACCAGATTCAACAAAAGCCCGCTGTCTTTTCCTCCGGAAAAAGAAACATAGATATTATCGAACTCCTCGAAAAGAAATTTCAGGCGTTCCTGCAAAGCTTCATATACATTTTGTTCCTGGTAGTCACGTATCACTTGAACACCTCCTGCAATTTCCAAATTTTCCTTATTTTCCCATAAGGATAAATTTAGCACATCAGAAGGGTGAATTCAACAGAATTCGACAAAAAAAGAAGTGAGTCCTCATTCCTGTGTATGAAGATCCACTTCTTTTTTCTATATTTATTTAAGACCTTTTCCTTTCAGAAATTCCATGGCAGCATCCCGGGATGTTCTTTCCTCCACGTCCACCTGTTTTCTGTATTTCTGCTGTACCTAACACTTTCTTCATAAGCAGCCGATCCAGCCCGCCATACTTTTTTAAGCGGATTGCAGGATGATAGTTTGCTTTTATGAAATTATTATAACTATAAGAATTTTCAGGATCAACGGTTCCAAGCAGGATGGTTTTTCCTTCTTTCAAACATAATGCTTCCATTCTTTTTTCCATAAAATTCTGCAGACCATTCCCCCGATAATCCGGATGTACAAAAACGTCGGAATAATCTGCACATTTTTTCACCATATCTTCATTTTTATATAAGTCATGGGCATATTCCACATTTTCTAAAAGGCACTGTAAAGACGCGATCATCTTTCCATCATCTGCAAAACATACCAGTCCAAAGCCATCTTTAAGAACCGCTTCAAAGTCCTCTCTTCCTGCGGGAGCAAACCACCTGCGGTTTTCCATCTGGCTGCGCACGTAATTTCGCAGCGCCAGGGTTTCTTCCAGCATATCTTTTGTCATATAACACAGTTCCCCGTATTTTTGGCTTTTTTTCAGCCAGATCTGTTCTCTCATATTCTTTCCTCTTCGTCCTGCCTGTATTCTAAGATGTCTCCCGGCTGGCACCCAAGCTCCCGGCATAAGGCATTCAATGTAGAAAAGCGGACTGCCTTTACTTTCCCTGTTTTCAGATTGGACAGATTCACATTGGAGATCCCCACACGCTCTGACAGCTCATTGAGGGAAATCTTCCGGTCTGCCATGACCCTGTCCAGTCTCAGAATAATCGCCATATGATTTCTCCTCCGCAAATCTACAAAATTTCTTCCATCTCTTTCTGCATTTCAAATCCCGTGCCGATCAGACGGCTTAGGATCAGGAGAAACAGACCTGTCAGAAAAATCTTTCCATCCAGCAGGATAAAATCCGCAGACAGCCGCAGAATCTCAAACCCGCTGGAAACGTATCCCGGAATACGGGGAAATAGAAAGGAAGCCAGCAGGGTCAGGACTGCTATGAGGTTCATGCTGACCGTCAGCGTTCTGGAAAAAGGTTTCTCATCCACGATGATTTTTATCAGAGAAAGAAAAGCACAGAAAGCAATCAGGCAAAACAGCAGATTGTAACAAAAAGTCACAAAACGGTCGGATTCCCAAACCTGAGCCGTAATCCCTTCTGCCAGAATCACAACGCCTCCGATTGAAAGAAAACCGCTCAACAGGATTGCCAGGGACAGCGGAACCTGTATTCTGCGCAAATACTCACGCTTTTTTTCCGGCTTTGTATTAGTGCGAAACTGTAAATCATCCATAGTACTTCCTCCTCATCTTGTTTTTCTATCTTATTTATAACACAAGATTTTATCTATTACAATAATTATTTAATGATTATCATTAAATAATTATTCCTTTGGACACATAACAATCACTTTCTGCGGAGTTACCTGCGCCGGGATGCTGAAGGTGGCAATGGTGTAATACACCAGCAGGGTCTCATTTTCCGGCGTGCACAGGAATCGCTGTCCGTTCGCGGTTTCGATGTTTGTCAGCGGGGTCAGATTCAGGCGCAGAGAATTGTCCTCTGACGTCAGGCTGCTGTCAAAGAACTTCAGGTCCACATTCTGGTTCCTGCGCAGAGAAGTGATCAGCTCTGCCTGATACTGGGGCGGAAAGATTGCCGGAGCAGGCAGCGTGGTGTCATAAAACGCAGCCACCCGCATGCCCCTGCGCAGTCTTACATTGTCTATGACCAGGGTATCTCCCGATACCACAAACTGTATCTCCTCCTGCCCGTTCTCTTCCCTGACTGATACCAGCAATGTGCAGCAGGACGTGCCTCTGCGGATGTTTTCGATTGTACCGATGACTTTCTGATATACAGAAGAATCCATTTCTCAAACTCCATGGATTTGCGTTTTCTTTATACTATGGAGGACACCGCTAAAAAGTGCGGTTTTGGCTAAAGCTGATTGTTCTTGTTGAACAGAGATAGGAAACGCAGGAGAAATGTGGTAGAATGGACAAGTAAACAAAGTTGGAATTTGCGAGAATGAATCTGCAAAATACCTGTACACAAATCATTAGATTTTTTGTGATGGGAAAGGATAAAATAATGAGTAAAATTCAGATAAATAGAGATTATGTTGAGTTAAGTTTACTACGTTATATTGATAAGCTGCTTGCACTTCCAGAAATAGAAGGGGTTAAATTGTGTGATGTTGTAATAAAAAACAATGAACACAAGGAAACGAATGTGAAAGAAGCTCTAAGCAAAAGTTACCATGACTGCTATAGTGATTCAGATATAAACATAATAGTGAATCTGCCAACGAATAGCAAAATAACGCCTTTGGAATATATGATGCATAACAGCAGATTCGAAATAACCCCCGACAAATACCTTGGCTTTATTAAGAATGTTGATTCCAAGCTTTATCGGATTATTTTTAAGGATGGAACAAGATATGATTTCGGTTTTGAATTCAGGTATGATGAGTTATTTACAGATGTTGAATTACAGAATGAACCTGAGAGATACAGTAATCCTAAATGGGCAATAGAAAGAGTTGACGAGTTTTGGTTTGTTATGGTTCAGGCACTAGGAAAGTTATATAGAAAAGATTATCTAATCAGCAGTCATTTGGCAAATGTAAATATTAATGAGACACTTGTTCAGCAAATGATTTTGCGTGATGTTTACTATGGTACAAACCATCATCGTTATGGTTATAGTGAGGAACTGATATATCGTAAGTACGAGGGGCAGAATAAATTTGTGACGGGTGATGATACATTTGATATGATAGCGGACAAACTCTATGCAGTAGCATTGGCTTATGATGAACTAACAAAGCAATTTTACCCAGAATATGAAGCAAAAAGTGAAATTTTATTTGATATCTGGAAATGTTATGATGAACATAGTAACTATAGAAGATAAGAAAATATATACTATTTTCAGCTTGTCGCAGTGACAAATTTAGAAGTTGTGGAGGTAAATACTAATGAGCAATATTTACGATAATAATGAATTTTTTGCTGCATATGCAGAAATGGGAAGAAGTAAGTCTGGTTTAAAAGCTGCTGGTGAGTGGCATCAATTACAGCCGTTGTTTCCTGAATTACAGGGAAAAAAAGTTTTGGATTTGGGATGCGGCTATGGCTGGCATTGTAAATATGCCGCACAAATGGGGGCGTCTGAAATTCTCGGTATTGACAGCAGTGAAAAAATGATTGCCAAAGCAGTTGCCGACAACTCTGATGTCCAAATCAAGTATGAAGTTTGCGGTATTGAAGGATACAGCTATCCTGAAAACTCTTATGATTTGGTTATTTCTAATTTGGTACTGCACTATATTAAAAATTTAGACAGTGTTTATCAAAAAGTGTATCGAACATTAAAATTGGGAGGTTGCTTTCTGTTCAATATTGAACATCCGACTTTCACCGCAGGAGTTAATGAGGATTGGATTTATGATGAAAACGGAAATCCTCAATATTGGGCAATCGACAATTACTACTATCCAGGCGAAAGGGAAACAAATTTCCTTGGTCAGCAAGTAATTAAGCAGCATCATACGTTAACACAAATATTGAATCCGCTTATAAAATTTGGCTTTCAAATTGAAGCTATCGAGGAAGCAATGCCTCCAGCAGATATGATGGATCTCCCAGGAATGCGTGATGAAATGCGCAGACCTATGATGTTGTTGGTTAAAGTTAAAAAGAGTTAATGAACAAGTCCCAGTTTATCGAACTTATTAACACCCCAATAATCATTACCCTCACAACAACAATGCCGAGCAGGAAATCTTGAAAAGGATTCTCCTGCTTTTTCTTTTGCCGAAATCAGAACGAAGAGCCTATGCAGGAACCCACACAGACAGCCGCCAAGACCGCTGCCGCTCCAAAGCCGCAGACTGAAATAGTGCTGAAATAGTATTTAAAACTGCTTTTCATTTTTTCAGAATTGTTGTAAAATTAAAAATAGGCTTTATTGGTTTAAACCAGCATATACCAGTAAATACCCGTGGTCAAAAAACATAGAGCAAAGCTAAGGAGGAAAATTTTTATGAATATAAGAAGAGCGCAAGAAAAAGATATGGAACGCATCCATCTGCTGCTGAATCAGGTGGCAATGGTACACCATATAGGACGCCCGGATCTTTTTAAAGCCGGTACAAGAAAATATACAGACGATCAGCTGAAAGCCATCATTGCAGACGATCAGCGCCCCATCCTGGTAGCCACAGACGATGCGGACCAGGTACTGGGCTATGCCTTCTGCATATTTCGCCAGGAACTGGACAACAACATCCTGACTGATATCAAAACCCTTTACGTGGACGATCTGTGCGTAGACGAAACCCTGCGGGGGCAGCACATCGGAAAAGCTCTGTATGATGCCGCAGTGCAGTATGCCAAAGATCACGGCTGCTACAATCTCACCCTGAATGTCTGGTCCTGCAACGAAAGCGCCATGAGATTTTACCAGTCCTGCGGACTGAAGCCTCAAAAAGTAGGCATGGAGCTGATTCTTTAAGAACCGCGAAAGACTTCTGTCACGGAGGATTTCTGTATGGAAAACACGAAAAAAGATCTGGAAAATATGAAACAAGTATACGGTGTGAAAGGAACGCTGCCCAAAGACTTTGTCGGGCAGATTTCCTACACCGTCTGTCTGGATAAGCCCTATGAGGAGCTGGATATAGAGTTTTCCTTTGATAAACAGCACTACAGCTCTGCAGATCTGACGCCTGCCCTTTTGGAGGAACTGCGGACCCTGTGCCGCAGGGAATATGACATAGAGGTTTCCGATGCTGAACTGGAGCGTCTGGCTTATCAGGAGATGAAGACCGAGATCCATACCCTGGCTTCCCTCAACGATTCTTTCATCGGCTGCATCCACAGGCAGCTGCCTGTGCGCCATATGCACTTTACCCCGTCAGAGGCAACCGAAGGGTGTCTTCCCCAGTCTGTGATCGAGGGTGTGCTAAAAGTCACGGTGCTGGTTTTCAATGTGCTTCTGGACGAAACGAACTATTCCCTGACTGTCCGGGTTCGATAGGAGGAATTCCTTTATGCGATACAAACGAATGGAACTTCACAATCATACCACCGAGTCTGACGCTTCCATCACCTGCCGCCAGCTGGTAGAATTTATGGCAGCGGATGGGGCTGACGCCTTTGCCCTTACGGATCACAATACCATTTCCGGTCACGATAAAGTCCGTAAAATCCTAAAAGAAACCGGGACGCCCCTCTCCTGCATTTATGGTATGGAGTATACCACCTACTATGGTCACATACTCTGCTTCAACCTGCACGAATATGTCCCCTGGGAAAACATAAACCTCCATAAACCGGAACTGCTTTTTCAGGCAGTACAGCAAACAGGCGCTCTTGCCGGGATTGCTCATCCCTTTTCTTACGGAGCTCCCTTTGCCAGAGGCTGCCGTTTCGAGATGCAGATCAGCGACTATTCGGTTGTGGATTTTATCGAGATCATGAACAATCCGGAACCCCTTCATGAAGTCAATGAAAAAGGACTGCTGCTGTGGGAATCCCTGGTTTTGGATGGATACAAAATCGCCATGACCAGCGGCATGGATCTGCATCAGCGCAGTTCTATGGAGGACCAATTTGCCACCTTTGTTCCCGCTCTGGAGGGAAAAACTGCCGCCGAAGAACTGGAATGCGCCATCCGCAGTCAGAAAACCTGTATTTCCAGAGGACCTGTGCTGGAATGTTTCCTGGATGAAGAAAAGGGGACTCTGTCCTTTTCCCTTACAGAGACCGCAAAGCCCGGATTTGCCTCCAGGGAGCAGGCACCCTGGCTGGTGACTTTAACATCCCGGGAGGAAACCACCGTCCATGCCCTTGACGATGCAGTCCGCTTAGCCAGCCTCGGAAATCCCCGGCTGCTGATCCCCAAGCTTTACCAGGGCGATACCCGGCTGGAGCATCTGGTCTGCGTGGGAAGTGTGATCGAACTTTCAAAACCAAAAGGAGGTATCTCTGTATCATGAAACAGAATCTTTTTCAAATGCCTTTTTCCAGCCTCTACCCTCTTTATCTCCAAAAGGCAGAGCGAAAAAAGAGGACAAAAGAAGAGGTAGACACCATCATCTGCTGGCTTACCGGCTATGATGAAAAGGGACTGAATCAGCAGATTGAAAAGGGGACAGATCTTGAAACCTTTTTTCAGGAAGCGCCCTGTTTCCATCCTGCTGCCGCTCAGATCAAAGGGGTGATCTGCGGTGTCCGGGTAGAAGAAATCCAGGATCCCCTCATGCATAAGATCCGCTGCCTGGATAAACTTATAGATGAACTGGCAAAAGGAAAATCCATGGATAAAATCCTGCGAAAAGCAGCAAGATAACCAGAGCAGATATGTTCAAAGGGAAGCCGATCCGGCTTCCCTTTTCCCTTTCACAATTCTTTGACTGTAAAGACGCACACACTGCGGGGATGCATCACATAAA
>NHCFC00100__coassemble_1437_pt1 | contig 36150 bp, 26 predicted proteins | sample NHCFC00100__metabat2_low_PE_019 | metagenome-assembled genome bin NHCFC00100
GAGGCAGAAACTGCCTCCTGTCCTGGATTTCTTTTATCCGCAGACATTTTCCTTACTGAACTGCCTGCTGTTTTTATTTCTTGTTCTATTTCTTGTTCTATTTCTTGTTCTTTTTTCCTCCGGTTTTCTTTTTCGCCGATTCAGTACCTTCGTTTTTCTTTCCCTCTGAAGCTGTTTTGGCATCTGCTTTTCCTTCGGGCTTGCCTTCTATCGCCTCTGCCTCCGGTTTCGCTTCGATTTTCTTGGCTTCCGGTTTCGCCTCAATCTTCTCTGCTTCCGGCTTCGCTTCGATCTTCTTGGCTTCCGGTTTCGCTTCAATCTTTTCTGCTTCCGGCTTCGCTTCGATCTTCTTGGCTTCCGGCTTCGCTTCGATCTTCTTGGCTTCCGGTTTTGCCTCGATCTTTTCTGCCTCCGGTTTTGCTTCAATCTTTTTTGCTTCCGGTTTTGCCTCGATCTTCTCTGCCTCCGGCTTCGTTTCGATCTTCTTAGTTTCTGCTTTCTTCTTTGTCTTTGCAGCTGTTTTCTTTGCCGTGCTGTTCTTTTCCTCTTCTTTCTGTCTCTCTTCTTCGATCTTTTTCTCCAGCTGCTGTCTTACCTTGGAAACTCCTGTCTTGCTTTCTGCTGCCTCGGTCTTCTTTCCTGCTTTTTTTGTCTCTGTTTTTGTATAGGAGAAGATCTGTACAGAAAGAGGCGCTACCGTAATGACAATGGAGTTTTTCCGTTCATCCCATTCTTCTTTTTTAGAAGTCTTCACTCTCGGGTTGCCTGTACCGGTGCCTCCGAATTCTTTCGCATTGCTGTTAAAGATTTCTTTATATTTTCCTGGATAGGGAACTCCCATCTGGTACTTTTCATAAGTTACATCAGAGAAGTTGCAGACTGCTACCAGGGTGCTTTCCCTCTTCTTTCCTTTCCGGATCAGAGTCAGCATGTTTTTCTCAGATTCCATGAGATTGATCCACTCAAAGCCGTCTGTGCTGTAATCGATTTCATACAGTGCCGGCTGCTCTTTATACAGCTTCCAGAGTGCCTGTACATAGTGTTTCATCTGTGCATGGTCAGCCTCTTCCAGAAGGTTCCAGTCCAGTCCCCGTTCTTCCGACCATTCTCTTTCCTGGGCAAATTCCTGTCCCATGAACAGCAGTTTTTTGCCCGGGTGCACCAGCATGAAACCATAGGCTGCCCGCAGGTTCGCCATCTTCTTTTCCTTTTCTCCCGGCATCTTGTTCAGAAGAGAACACTTGCCGTGTACCACTTCGTCATGAGAAAGGCTTAAAAGGAACTTTTCACTGTAAGCATAAACCATACTGAAAGTCAGTTCATCGTGAGCACCGCTTCTGAAAATGGGATCTTTCTTCATATAATCAATAAAATCATTCATCCATCCCATATTCCATTTATAGTCAAATCCCAGACCGTCATCGTCTACCTTTCCGGTGATCTTAGGCCATGCCGTGGATTCCTCCGCGATCAGCAGCGCATCCGGGTGTTTTTTCTTAAAAATTGAATTTAAATGTTTTAAGAATTCAATGGCTTCCAGGTTCTCATTTCCGCCATAGATATTTGCTACCCATTCTCCATCATTTTTTCCATAATCCAGATACAGCATAGAAGCCACCGCATCCATACGGATACCGTCTGCATGGTATTCTTCTGCCCAAAACAGTGCATTGGATATAAGGAAATTCTTTACCTGGGGACGTCCGTAATTGTAGATCAGAGTTCCCCAGTGAGGATGCATACCCTGCCGGGGGTCCAGATGCTCATAAAGGCAGGTTCCGTCAAAGGCAGCCAGTCCGAACGTATCCTTAGGGAAATGGGCAGGCACCCAGTCCAGGATCACGCCGATTCCCTGCTGATGCATATAATCCATAAAATACATAAAGTCCTCCGGGTTTCCGTACCGGCTGGTGGGCGCATAATAACCGGTCACCTGATAGCCCCAGGAAGCATCAAAAGGATGCTCCATAACCGGCATCAGCTCTACATGAGTGTATCCCATCTCTTTGACATATTCTGCCAGCATGGGCGCGATCTCCCTGTAATTATAGAATGGTCTGCCATCCTCCGTGTCCGGTTTTTTCCAGGATCCCAGGTGGAGTTCGTAGACTGCCAGCGGTTTTTTCTCATCATGAAGCTGCTTTCTGGACTTCATCCAGGCATCATCCTGCCATTGGTACTGATTCAGGTCTGCGACTACAGAAGCTGTCTTTGGACGCAGTTCAGCCTGATTTCCGTAGGGGTCTGCTTTTAAATAAACCAGAGAACCCTTTGCCTTGATCTCATACTTGTATAAAGCTCCCACTTTGACTCCCGGGATAAACAATTCAAAAATTCCCGATACGGAAAGCCTGTGCATCTGGTGCACTCTGCCGTCCCAGTGGTTGAAATCGCCTACCACGCTGACCCGCATGGCATTGGGCGCCCATACTGCAAAGTAAACGCCGGATACGCCCTGGATGGTCATAGGATGCGCTCCCAGCTTTTTGTAGATATCATAACAGATCCCGGCAGAAAACTGCTGCTCCTCCTCCACAGTGATCTGTGTGTCAAAGGCATAAGGATCATAGAATTTCTCGGTTTTTCCTTCTTCGTCTACGGTTTCCACCTTGTACTTCGGTATCTTCTCTCCCGGAATCAGCACAGAAAAAAAGCCGGCTTCATCTTCCAGTTCCATCTCGTATTCTTTCCGGTCCTTTGTAGTCAGGATCTTAGCCTGTGCAGCTCCCGGAAGAAAGCACTGGATCAAAATGCCCTCCTGTGTCACCCTTGGTCCCAGGATCTTTTTCGGCTCGTTTTCCTCCGAATAAACAACTGCCTCAATCTCCGGCCAGTCCATCATATTATATAATTTTTCAGACATCATACGCCCTCCTTTTTCATGGATACCTGCCTATCACTGCGCATTTGTAATTTTTCGCAGCTCTTGAATTTATTTTATCATCAAAGTATTTTGTTGTAAAGATTTTAACAAAGATTCCAAAGTTTTCATCTGTAGTTTTGTATAAATTTTAATTTTATCGCAGGAAAAACTTGTGCATTTTTCATACTTCAAGTATAATAGAGAGAACAGGAAGACGGAGGATTTCTCCTGTCACCAAAAGAGGAGGTATAAAAACATGCTTGAGAAAAGCTACTACGACAAAGCCGATACGATCATCGAATTCTACGGCAGAAAAGCAAGTTCCCTGATTCCCATCATGCAGGATATCCAGGCAGAGTACCGCTATCTGCCCGGCGAACTGCTCACCTATGTTGCGCAAGAAATCGGAGTTAAAGAAGCGAAAGCTTACAGTGTAGCAACTTTCTATGAGAACTTCTCCTTTGAACCAAAAGGAAAGTACATTATCAAAGTCTGCGACGGAACTGCCTGTCATGTCCGTAAATCCATGCCCATTCTGGAGGCGCTTCAGAAGGAGCTGGGACTGAGCAAGAAGAAGCATACCACCGACGATATGCTCTTCACCGTTGAAACCGTATCCTGTCTGGGAGCCTGCGGTCTCGCTCCCACCATGACAGTAAACAATGAGGTATATCCGTCCATGACGCCTGAAAAAGCTCTTGCGCTGTTGGCAGAACTGAGAGGTGATAACGTATGATAATTGAAAACAGAGATGCTTTATTAAAAGAGAGAGAACTGGCACAAAAAGAAATCGATTCCTATACCTGCCGTATCCTCGTCTGTGCAGGTACCGGCTGTGTAGCCTCCGGTTCTGAAAAAATCTACAAAAAAATGTGCGAACTGTGCAAAGATATGGACGGCGTGTCCGTGGAATTCCAAAATGAAGTGCCCCATATCGGTACAGTCAAAACCGGATGTCAGGGCGTATGTGAGCTGGGTCCCCTGGTGCGCATCGAGCCCCTTCATTATCAGTATGTAAAAGTTCAGGAAGAGGACTGCATGGAAATTTTCCAGCGCACCGTCCTGAAAAAAGAACCTGTGGAACGGCTGTTTTACACGAAAAACGAAACATCCTACCCCACACCCGATGATATTCCGTTTATTGCCAAACAGACCAGAATCGTTTTGGAAAACTGCGGCAAATTCGACGCTGAGTCTTTAGACGAATACATAGCTTCCGGCGGATACGATGCTTTGTCAAAAGCTCTTTTTGACATGACACCGGAAGACGTGATCGAAGAAGTGGACAAATCCGGACTGCGCGGAAGAGGAGGCGGCGGCTTCCCCTGCGGACGCAAATGGAAACAGGTGGCAGCTCACAAAGAAGAGCCTGTACGCTACGTTGTCTGCAACGGTGACGAAGGCGACCCGGGCGCGTTCATGGACGGCAGCGTTATGGAAGGCGATCCCTATCGTCTGATCGAAGGTATGACCATTGCCGCTTACGCAGTGGGCTCCAGTGAAGGTTATATTTATGTACGTGCGGAATATCCGCTTTCCGTAGCCCGTCTGCGCCATGCTATGAAACAGGCTGAAGAAAAAGGACTGCTGGGCGACAACATTCTGGGAACCGGATTTTCTTTCCATATGCATATCAACCGCGGCGCCGGCGCTTTCGTCTGCGGCGAAGGTTCTGCCCTGACTGCTTCCATCGAAGGTGATCGAGGCATGCCCCGTGTAAAACCGCCCAGAACCGTTGACAAAGGTCTGTGGGCAAAGCCAACCGTACTGAACAATGTAGAAACCTTCGCCAATGTTCCCGGCATCGTTCTGAAAGGTTCTGACTGGTTCCGCACCATCGGAACAGAAAAGAGCCCCGGAACCAAGACCTTCTCTCTGACCGGAGCCATTGAAAATACCGGTCTGATCGAAGTTCCCATGGGAACTACCTTAAGAGAGATCATCTACGATATCGGCGGCGGCATCAAAGGCGGCGGAGACTTCAAAGCCATTCAGATCGGCGGTCCTTCCGGCGGATGTCTGACAAAAGATCATCTGGATGTAGGTCTGGATTTTGACAGTGTAAAGAAATACAATGCCATTGTAGGATCCGGCGGTCTGGTTGTTATGGATGAAAACACCTGTATGGTAGAAGTAGCCCGCTTCTTCATGAGCTTTACCCAGAGAGAGTCCTGCGGAAAATGTGTTCCCTGCCGTGAGGGTACCAAACGTATGCTGGAAATCCTGGAGCGGATCGTAAACGGAAAAGGAAAACTGGAGGATCTGGATACTCTGGAAGAACTTGCAACCATGGTAAAGAACATGGCTCTGTGCGGTCTCGGAAAGAGCGCTCCCCTTCCTGTCATCAGTACACTGAAAACCTTCCGCAAAGAGTATGAAGAGCATATCCTGGAACATAAATGTGCTGCAAAGAGCTGTACGGCAATGAGAAAATATGTCATTAATCCTGAATTCTGCAAGGGCTGCGGAAAATGTGCGAAGAACTGTCCGGTGGGTGCCATCACTGGCGTCCGCAAGGAAGCGTACCACATCAATTCTTCACTTTGCATCAAATGTGACGCCTGCCGTGAGAACTGTGCTTTCGATGCAGTTTACGTTGAATATTAGGAGGGAATCAATATGGGATTTATGACAATTGACGGCAGAAAGGTCGAATTTACAAATGAGAAAAATGTACTTTCTGTCATAAGACACGCAGGAATCAACCTGCCCACCCTTTGCTATCATTCTGAGGTTTCCACCTTCGGTGCCTGTCGTTTGTGTACGGTAGAGGACGACAGAGGCCGTACATTTGCCTCCTGTTCTGAAGAGCCAAGGGATGGAATGGTAATTTACACCAATTCCGGAAGAATCAAAAAATACAGAAAATTAGTAGTGGAGCTTCTTCTGTCTGCTCACTGCCGTGACTGTACTACCTGTGTTAAGAGCGGTGAATGTGTACTTCAGGAGCTTGCCCACAGAATGAATATCAATACGGTCCGTTTCGAGAATACCAGAGAGCTCCGTCCACTGGATACCAGCTCCCCGTCTCTGGTCCGTGACCCTAACAAATGTATCCTCTGCGGCGACTGCGTACGTGCCTGCAGCGAGATCCAGGGTCTGGGCGTTTTAGGCTTTGCTTTCCGCGGAACCGACGCTATGGTAATGCCTGCCTTTGACAAACCGATCTCTGAGACCAACTGTGTCAGCTGCGGTCAGTGCCGTGTATTCTGTCCTACCGGCGCCATCAGCATTAAGCAGCACATCGATGACGTCTGGGATGCCATCGCAGATCCCGATACCCGGGTGATCGCCCAGGTAGCTCCGGCTGTCCGTGTGGCTGTGGGAGATGCCTTTGGTCTGGATAAAGGACACAGCGTTATGGGCAAACTGGTAGCTGTCCTGCACCGCATGGGCTTTGATGAAGTGTACGATACCACTTTTGCCGCTGACCTGACCATTATGGAAGAGTCCAAGGAATTTCTGGAGAGAGTGGGCAAGGGAGAAAACCTGCCTCTGTTCACCTCCTGCTGTCCGGCATGGGTACAGTTTTTGTGCAATGAATATCCGGAATATAAAGAAAACATTTCTACCTGCCGTTCTCCTCAGGGAATGTTCTCAGCTGTGATCAAGGAATATTACCGGGGCTATGAAAAGAACCAGGGCAAGAAGACCTTCGTAGTATCCATCATGCCATGTACGGCGAAAAAGGCAGAAATCCTCCGCCCCAACAGCTATACCAAGGGTGAAAAGGATACAGATGTAGTCATCACCACCACAGAGCTGATCCGTATGATCAAAAACTCCGGCATTGAATTCCGCTCTCTGGTTCCAGAAGCCTGCGATATGCCGTTCGGTTTCGGATCCGGCGCCGGCGTGATCTTCGGCGTTACCGGCGGTGTAACAGAAGCGATGCTTCGCCGCTTTGCAGATAAGCATGACAAGGCTACCATGGATACAGTAGCAGAAGCAGGGGCGAGAGGCGATGAGGGCATCAAGGAATTCTCCGTTACCTATCAGGGCATTCCGCTGAATGTCTGTGTAGCCAGCGGTCTTGCCAATGCCAGAACTGTCATGGAAAATATCAAGAGCGGCAAGAAACATTACCATATCGTAGAGATCATGGCATGCCGCAGAGGCTGTATCATGGGAGGCGGACAGCCGCCGAAAGCCGGCGACCGCACCAAAGCGGCAAGACGTGACGGACTGTATCAGGCAGACAATGTGACCAGCATCCGCAAGGCAGATGAAAATCCGCTGATCCTGTCCCTGTACGACGGTCTGTTAAAAGGAAAAGAACATGAGCTGCTTCATGTAGACAGCTATTAAATGAAAAAGTAAAACCGGCGGCAAAGAGAGGTTTCTCCCCTTTGTCCCGGTAAAAAAGAAGGAGCAGGACCGGGCTGCTGTACAAGCACCGGCTGCTCCTTCTTTTCTGTTGTCTGCTGGAAGGATCCTCCCCCTGTTTCCTGGTCCCTCTGCCTACAGGACCAGGATTTTGGCATCCAGCATTTCTGCTTCTCTTTCATCATGGGTAACGCATAAAACGGTCTTTCCCCTGCACTGCTCTCTTACAAAAGCTGCGGCTTCTTTCTTTGTCTCCATATCCAGCCCCTGGAAAGGCTCATCCAAAAACAGGATATCCCAGTCCGCATACAGCGCCCGCAGGATGGCAGTCCTGCGCCGCATGCCTCCGGACAGTTCCCGCACCGGCTGGTTCATGCAGTCTGCCAGCCCCATGCGCAAAAGCCCTTCCTTCAGCTGCTTCTGAAACGCTCTGCTTCTTCCGTTCTTTCCGCTTGCCGTCAGACGGATATTGGCTCCTGTGCTCAGATTCTCACACAGCCGGTCTTCCTGAAAGACTGCGCTAGGCTTCCTGCCTTCCATGCCTTCCACCTTTCCTCTGTCTGCCTGTTCCAATCCCATTAGGATCCTAAGAAGAGTCGTCTTTCCTCTTCCGGAAGGCGCCATAAGGCAGGTGGTCTTTCCCTCTTCAAAGACTGCGGAAAAATCCTGCAGCACCGTCTTTTCACCATAGGACTTCCAAAACCCTGTTATTTTAACTGCCATTTCTACATCCTTTCCAGCTGCGCCACGCACCAGTCGATCCCGGCGAGGAACAGCTTTTCAAACAGCAGGCTGATCATCACGATGACCACGGTCCAGGCAAACAGATCCGGGGTATTCAGATAGATCTTGGCATTGTACAGCATCTCACCGATGGACTGCTCCGGAATCCCGATGACCTCTGCCGCAATGCCCGCCTTCCAGCACAGACCCAGCGCCACACTGCACCCGGCACGGAAAAAGGGCAGTACCTGGGAGACATAGATATAGCGGATCCGCCTGGGCAGGGAAATCCGGAAGACCTGTGCCATCTCCAGAAGGTTTCGGTCTGTGCTTTCAATGCCTTTTAAAAGATTGGTGTACATCACCGGAAAGACCATAAGAAAAGAAATCACCACCGACAGATTCCGGGAAGGCACCCAGATCAGCACCAGGATGATAAAAGATGCCACCGGGATCGCCTTCACAGTCAGGACAGCAGGGGCAAGCAGCTCCCGTACGCTCCGGATCCCGGCAGAAAGTCCTGCAAAGATCACAGAACTGACTGCCGCCAGCAAAAAACCTCCCGCGATCCGCACAAGGGAAAATCCGATGGATTGCCAGAACTCCCCTGTCACTGCCAGTTCCGCCAGCCGCTTGATGACCCGCACCGGAGACACCAGAAGGATCTCCTGTCCGATAGCTGCGCTGACTGCCTGCCACACCAGAAGCCAGAACACCACTGCCCACAGCCGGATGGCGCCTTTCTTCTTTTTTCTCTTATCTGCTGTAATAGAAATCATCTCCCGGCACTTCGCCTCCTACCGCCTGGGGATTCTGCTCTTTTAAAACTTCCAGATAACCGGACAGCTTCTCCTGCATCTCACTGCCGTCGATGAATACGATGTTGCACTGAGGAAGGGCTGTCTTTGCCACCTCTTCTGCCACAATGTCATACTGTCCTACCAGCTTCGCCGCTTCCTCTGTATTCTCATTGACAAAAGTCACAGAGGCTTCGTAATTTTCCATAAAATCTTCCACTGCCTGGGGATGCTCCTCCACAAAGTCTGTGCGCGCTACCACCACACCGGTCAGGAGACTGCTCTTCTCTTCCTGCCCCTCCTGAAGCTTATCCCACTCCTGGGTCAGATCCAGCGCTGTGCGGATGGAAGGATTTTTTGTCTGGGCAGTGGTCACAAAGGGCTGCGGCAGCATGGCGATGGCATCCGGAGTGCTGGCAAGGGCTGCCACACATTCGGAATGCTCGCTTTTCCACTCGATGGTCACATCTGCATCCGGGTCGATACCGTTGCCTGAGAGGATATAGCGCAGGGCATACTCCGGTGTAGAACCTTTGCCGCTGGCATAGATGGTCTTTCCTTTCAGGTCTGCCGCAGTTTGGATCGTATCGCCGCTCTCTACCACATAGAGAACGCCCAGGGTATTGATGGCTAAGACTTCTACCTGTCCTTCTGTATTATTATATAAAACGGAAGCCAGGTTCGCCGGAACTGCTGCAATGTCCGTCTCTCCCTGCACCAGCTTGGGTGTCACTTCATCTGCAGAAGCAGCAATGGAGAACTGATAGTTTTCGCTGGTGATATTTCCCTGGTCCGCATCGTCCATGAACTTTACCATACCCATGGCTGTAGGTCCCTTCAGGGCAGTGACATTTACGTCCACAGGCTCTGCATCTGCTTCTTCTGAGGCTTCCTCTTCCTGGGTTTCGGCTGCCTCATCTCCGGTTTCTTCCTGCTCTGCTTCTGTGTTTTCTGTGGTCTCTGTGACTGTGTCCTCAGTTTTGTCTGCTCCCTGGCAGCCGGACAGCGCTGTCAGGGCAAGTGTCATGGCGAGCATGACAGATACTGCTTTCTTTTTCATGGTTTTCCTCCTTTTCCCCGCAGGGAAGCTTTTTCTAAATTCTGTGGATAAACAGACCGCTTCTGAGCTTTGGCTCAAACCAGGTAGATTTGGGAGGCATGAGCCTGCCTGCGTCTGCGGTTCTCATCAGCTCTTCCATACTGGTGGGATACAGGGAAAAAGCTGCGCCGCCAAAAGCGTCAGCCAGTCTCTCCAGCTCTGTCAGCCCCCGGATTCCTCCTACAAAGGTGATCCTTTTGTCCTCACCCGGTTTTTTGATGCCCAGAACCGGATCTAAAAGAAAGTTCTGGAGCAGAGATACGTCCAGCCCGTCCACAGGGTCTGTATTTTTACAGGCTTCCCGGATCCGCAGGCGGTACCAGCCTCCGTTTACATACAGCCCGAAGCTGCCTTTTTCCTGGGGCTTTACCTGCCCCGGCGCCTTTTGTACGGTAAAATATTTTTCTGCTTTTTCCAGAAGTTCTTCCGGTGTGCAGCCGTTCAGATCTTTGACTACCCGGTTATAATCCAGAATCCGCAGTTCGTCTGAGGGAAACAGAACGCATAAGAACGAATTAAAAGGTTCTTTCCCTGTCATATGGACTGTTTCCTGCCTTTTTCTCAGCGCCGCCTTTACCGCGCAGGCAGCCCGATGATGCCCGTCGGCAATGTAAATACTGTCCATATCCGCATATATCTGCCGGATTTTTTCTATGATGGTCTCTTCATAGATGATCCAGACTCTGTGGCGGATCCCGTCCTGGGACACAAAATCATACACTGGCGCACTGCCTTTTTTCTTGGTATCCAGAATGTGCTTCAGCCTTTCCTGGGGACGATGCGCCAGAAAGATAGGTCCGGTCTGCGCCTGGCATGCCAGCACGTGGCGGATCCGGTCCTCTTCTTTTTCCGGTTTTGTATTTTCATGTCTTTTGATCACATGGTTCAGGTAATCATCCACTGCCGCGCATGCTGCCAATCCGGTCTGGGTATGTTCCCCACTGCTCAGTTCATAAATATAATAACAGCTCTCCGTATCCTGACAGAAATGCCCGTCTTCCAGCATCTTCCAAAGGGTCGCCTCTGCCTGGCGGTAGACCTGGGGCGCATACATGTCCGTATCATCGGGAAACTGCGTCTCCGGACGGTCGATCTTGAGAAAAGAGAGGGGATTGCGCCGGACCTCCTCTTTTGCCTCTTTCCGATTGTATACATCATAAGGAAGCGCCGCGATCTTATCTGCCTCGGACGCCTGAGGACGAATGGCGCAAAATGGTCTAATATCAGCCATAGTTTCTCCTTTTCCCTGAATTTCCGCCAAGCCTGCGGATCTCCAGTATCAGTTTTTTCATTCTTTTGCTGTTCCGTCTGACAGAACAGACTGCTCGTTTTACTTTCCGGATTTTTGTCAAAACGGTGCTCCATCTCTTCCATGACCGGAATCTGCCGCTCTGTCTTCCCATAGATTCACCTCTCAACTGAAATTTCCCTGTACGGAAAAGAGAGCTTCCACCATAAAGCCCTCTTTTTCAACTGATTATTTTACGATCCTGACGCCGTATACACCTTCGATCTGTCTTAAAAGGCGTACGGTCTCCTCGGAAATGGGAGTTCCTGTGTCAAGAACAGTATAAGCAAAATCTCCCTTGCTCTTATTTGTCATATAAGAAATATTCATCCCAGCATCACCCATAACCTTTGTAAACTGGCTGAGCATGTTGGGGATATTTTTATGATTAATGGTCACTCTTCCTGCGTCCATACAGGTTCCGGCGTCGCAGTCCGGATAATTGACGGAATGCTTAATATTTCCGTTTTCCAGATAATCCATCAGTTCTACCACTGCCATGACGGCGCAGTTGTCCTCCGACTCCTCTGTGGACGCGCCCAGGTGAGGGGTCACCAAAGTATTCGGCGCTTTTGCTACAATAGGATTCGCAAAGTCAGTCACATATTTCTTGACCTTGCCCTCCTCCAGCGCCTGCACCAGAACTTCCTCGTCTACCAGAAGATCTCTTGCAAAATTCAGCAGGACCACGCCTTCTTTCATCTGGCTGATCTCAGCTTTGCCGATCATCTTTTTCGTGGCATCCATCAGGGGAACATGAATGGTGATATAATCGCAGTCTCTGTAGATATCATTGACATCATTGATGTGATGGATGCTCCTGGACAGGCTCCAGGCAGCGTCCACAGAGATATAAGGATCGTACCCGTACACTTCCATTCCCAGATGCACTGCCGCATTGGCAACCTTTACGCCAATGGCACCCAGACCGATGATGCCCAGCTTTTTGCCGGCAATCTCACAGCCTGCGAATTTCTTTTTCTGCTTTTCTGCCTTCTTGGCAATGTCGTCGGTGGCTTCCTGATTCTCCAGCCACTCGATGCCGCCCACGATATCTCTGGAAGCCAGCAGCATGCCGGCAATGACCATTTCCTTTACGCCGTTGGCGTTGGCTCCCGGTGTATTAAAGACCACTACGCCTTTTTTTGCCATTTCCTCCAGCGGGATATTATTGACGCCCGCGCCTGCTCTCGCCACAGCGACTACCGTTTCCGGCAGCTTCAGGCTGTGCATATCAGCGCTTCTTACTAGCACCGCATCTGCGCTTTCCAGGGCTTCTGTCTCCTTATATGCTGCTGAAAATTCCTTCAGTCCCACCCTGGAAATGGGGTTCAGGCATTTATACTGATACATATCAACCATTCTCCTTTTCAAATGTTCTCATAAAGTCCACCAGGGCTTTTACTCCTTCTACCGGCATAGCATTGTAGATACTTGCTCTCATGCCGCCTACGCTGCGGTGTCCTTTCAGGTTTTCAAAGCCTGCTTCCTTCGCCTCTTTTACAAATTTGGCATCCAGATCCTTATTGCCTGTGATAAAGGGCACATTCATAAGAGAACGGTCCTTAGGCACCACAGTACCATGGAACAGGCTGCTCTCATCCAGAAAATCATAGAGAAGCTTCGCTTTCTGCTCATTGCGCTCTTTCATGGCGCTTAAACCGCCCATTTTCTTTAACCACTGGAAAACCTTGCCGCAGATATAAATGCAGTAGCTGTTGGGCGTGTTGTAAAGGGAATCTGCATCTGCATGAGTCTTAAAGGTCAGCATGGTAGGCGTTCCCGGAAGAACCTCCTCCGTGATCAGGTCTTCCCGGATAATGGAGATCACCATTCCTGCCGGTCCGATGTTCTTCTGCACGCCGCCGTAGAGGATCCCGTATTTGCTCACATCCACAGGCTCTGACAGAAAACAGGAAGAAACATCGGCTACCAGGGTTTTTCCCTTGGTGTTGGGAAGTTCCTTGAATTTTGTGCCGTAAATGGTGTTGTTCTCACAGATATACACATAATCCGCATCCGGGCTTATGGGAAGGTCCGAACAATCCGGTATGTAAGAGAAAGTCTTATCCTCTGAAGAAGCGATCTTATTTGCCTTTCCGTATTTCTGTGCTTCCTGCCATGCTTTTTTTGCCCACTGTCCGGTGACGATGTAGTCTGCCACACGGTTTTTCATCAGATTCATAGGAATCATGGCAAACTGCTGGCTGGCTCCGCCCTGCAGAAACAGCACTTTATAATTGTCCGGGATCTGCAGCAGATCTCTCAAATCTGCCTCTGCCCCCTGGATGATCTCTTCAAACATTTTGGAGCGGTGGCTCATCTCCATTACGGACATGCCGCATCCTCTGTAATCCAGCATCTCCTCTGCTGCCTCTTTTAATACTTCTTCCGGCAGAACTGCGGGTCCGGCTGAAAAATTATAAACTCTGCTCACGACTTTCTCCTCCTTAAGATTTTTGTCTAGTCTACCACTTTGATATATTTTTGTCAATGCAAACATCTGTCTTTTTCCCAAAGACACCCCAGATAACAGAACGGGCTGCCGCTGACGCAGCACCCCTTGTTCTGCTTTCTTTTATACTTTTTTCCGGTTCAGGTCGTCTTCATCAAAAGCATCCTCGATGTTTGCCCCCGGTGAAACCATGGGGAATACCTTTTCATCGCAGCCAATGATGCAGTCGATGACGACTGTGGTTTTTAACTCTATGGCTTTCTTCAGCGCCTGCGCAAACTCTTCTCTGGTCTTTACCCGGATGCCTACCGCGCCCATGGCTTCTGCAAGCTTCACAAAATCTACCTTATCCTTTAATACCGTATTCGAGTATCTGCCTTCATAGAACAGCGTCTGCCACTGGCGCACCATTCCCAGAACCTGGTTATTTACTACCACCTGGATCAGGGGCAGATCGTTTCTGGTAGCTGTGGCGATCTCGTTCATATTCATGCGGAAACAGCCGTCGCCTGCCACGTTGATAACCACTCGGTCCGGATTGCCCATCTTTGCCCCGATGGCGGCTCCCAGACCATAACCCATGGTTCCCAGACCGCCGGAAGACAGAAACTGCCTGGGAGCCTTATATTTATAATACTGGGCTGCCCACATCTGGTGCTGTCCTACTTCCGTCACGATAATCGCATCGCCGTTCGTCTGTTTATAGATCTCTTCAATAACCGCCGGACCTGCCAGCCCCTGGCCGTCATGATATTTCAGCGGATATTTTGCTTTCAGCTCCTCCACATACTCAATCCACTCTTTATGATTCTTGGGAGCCACCATAGGATTCAGCTGTTTCAGCACTTCTTTGGCATCCCCGATGATGCAGGCATCGGTCAGGACATTCTTATTGATCTCCGCCGCATCCACGTCGATCTGCAGGACCTTTGCATTTCTGGCAAAATTCCTGGCATTGCCGATCACGCGGTCAGAGAACCTTGCGCCTACCGTGATCAGAAGGTCGCACTTGGTGACGCCCAGATTGGACGCCTTGGTCCCATGCATGCCCAGCATACCTGTATAATAGGGATCCTCGCCGGAGAATACGCCTTTTCCCATCAGGGAATCTGTCACAGGCGCCTGGATCTTATGCGCCAGCTCCCGAACCTCCTCCCAGGCATTGGCAGCTACTGCGCCGCCGCCTACAAAGATAAAGGGGCGCTTTGCTTCCTGGATCATGGCAGCAGCTTTTTCCAGGTCTTCCCGGCGGATCTTCTCGGTGAAGGGCTTCACCTTTTTGGGCACTGCCGGAGTAAATTCCGCGGCGTTTGCTGTCACATCCTTGGTAATATCCACCAGCACAGGACCCGGTCTTCCGCTTTTGGCAATGACAAATGCCCTGCGGATGGTCTTTGCCAGCTTATTCACATCTTTGACAATAAAGCTGTGTTTGGTAATGGGCATCACCACGCCTGCGATGTCCACCTCCTGGAAACTGTCTTTTCCCAGAAGGGGCAGACCTACGTTGCAGGTGATTGCCACAATGGGGATGGAATCCATGTACGCTGTGGCGATTCCGGTCACCAGATTGGTTGCCCCGGGACCGCTGGTCGCCATACACACGCCCACCTTTCCTGTGGAGCGGGCATAGCCGTCCGCCGCGTGGGCTGCTCCCTGCTCATGGGAGGTCAGCACATGATGGATTTCTCCCTGGTGTTTATATAATTCATCATAAATATTCAGGATCGTACCGCCCGGATAACCGAATACCGTGTCTACACCCTGTTCTTTCAAACATTCAATAACGATTTCTGCTCCTGTCAGCTGCATAGAAAACCCTCCCTGTTATTTTTTCGGTACCTCCAGGACCGCTCCGCGGTTTCCGCTGGTCACCATGGAAGCATAACGCGCCAGATAGCCGGTGGTCACTTTCGGCTGCCTTGGCTGCCACTGTGCCCTTCTTCTGTCCAGCTCTTCCTGGGATACGGCAAGCTCCAGTTTGTTCTCCGGGATGTTGATGCGGATGGTATCGCCTTCCTCTACCAGAGCGATGGGACCGCCCACTGCTGCTTCCGGAGAAATATGTCCGATGGACGCGCCTCTGGAAGCTCCGGAGAACCTTCCGTCTGTGATCAGCGCCACACTGGATCCCAGTCCCATTCCCGCAATGGCAGAAGTGGGGTTTAACATCTCTCTCATACCCGGACCGCCTTTGGGTCCTTCATAGCGGATCACAACTACGTCTCCCGGGTTGATCTTTCCGCCTTTGATGGCTGCGATGGCGTCTTCTTCGCACTCAAAGACTCTTGCCGGTCCTTCATGGACCATCATTTCGTCGCAGACTGCGCTTCTCTTTACCACGCCGCCGTCCGGAGCCAGGTTTCCTGTAAGCACAGCCAGTCCGCCGGTCTCACTGTAAGGATTCTCTACAGGACGGATAACTTCCGGATTTTTATTGATACAGTTCTTAATGTTTTCTCCTACGGTCTTTCCTGTCACGGTCATGCAGTCCAGATTCAGCAGTCCTTTCTTGGAAAGCTCATTCATGACCGCATAGACGCCGCCTGCCTCATTGAGATCCTCGATATAGGTAGGACCTGCCGGAGCCAGATGACACAGATTCGGAGTCTTTGCGCTGATCTCGTTGGCAAAGGTAATATCAAAATCCCAGCCGATCTCATGGGCGATGGCAGGCAGATGGAGCATACTGTTGGTGGAGCAGCCCAGCGCCATATCCACGGTCAGGGCGTTCAAGACTGCCTCTTTTGTCATGATATCTCTTGGACGGATATTCTGCCGGTACATTTCCATAACCTGCATGCCGGCATGTTTCGCCAGTTTGATCCTTTCGGAATACACAGCCGGAATGGTTCCGTTGCCCTGCAGTCCCATACCCAGCACTTCGGTCAGGCAGTTCATGCTGTTGGCAGTATACATACCGGAGCAGGAGCCGCAGGTAGGACATGCTTTATTTTCAAATTCCTGCACGTCTTCCTCCGACATAGTACCTGCGCTGTAAGCCCCAACCGCTTCAAACATGGAGGACAGGCTTCTCTTCTGTCCATGGACTTTTCCTGCCAGCATAGGGCCGCCGCTTACGAAAACGGTGGGCACATTGAGTCTGGCTGCTGCCATCAGAAGACCCGGTACGTTTTTATCACAGTTTGGCACCATGACCAGGGCGTCGAACTGATGCGCCATTGCCATTGCTTCTGTGGAATCCGCGATCAGATCTCTGGTCACCAGGGAATATTTCATTCCGATGTGTCCCATGGCAATGCCGTCGCACACGGCGATCGCGGGAAAGACGACAGGGGTTCCCCCTGCCATGGCAACGCCTAATTTCACGGCTTCTACGATCTTATCCAGGTTCATATGGCCGGGAACGATCTCATTGTAGGAGCTTACGATTCCTACCAGCGGCTTTTCCAGCTCTTCCTTAGTCATTCCCAGCGCATTGAACAGAGAACGGTGGGGAGCCTGCTGCATTCCAGTCTTTACTGCATCACTTCTCATAGTATCAGTCCTTTCTCTCTATGTACTGAGCGATCCGGTCGCCCATTTCTTTTGTTCCGATCTGTTTCATACCGTCGGACATAATGTCCACAGTGCGGTATCCGTCTTTTAATACCTGCTGCACAGCTGCCTCCACTGCGTCTGCCTCCTGGTCCAGATCCAGGGAGAAGCGCAGCATCATGGCTGCTGACAAAATGGTGGCAATGGGATTGGCGATCCCCTTACCTGCAATGTCCGGAGCAGATCCGTGGCTTGGCTCATACAGTCCGAACTTTGTCTCATTTAAGCTGGCAGAGGAAAGCATGCCGATGGATCCGGTCACCATGCTGGCTTCGTCGGATAAAATATCGCCGAACATGTTCTCCGTCAGGATCACATCAAACTGCCCCGGGTTATGCACCAGCTGCATAGCGCAGTTGTCTACCAGCATATGCTCCAGCTCAATCTCCGGATACTGGGCTGCCACTTCCTCCACAACCTTTCTCCAGAGTCTTGATGAATCCAGCACATTGGCTTTGTCCACGCTGGTCACTTTCTTTCTTCTCTTGCCTGCGATCTCGAATGCTTTGACAGCGATCCTGCGGATTTCTTTTTCATCATAGGTCAATGTATCGATGGCTTTTCTCACACCGTTTTCTTCCACAGTCCTGCGCTCGCCGAAGTACAGCCCGCCGGTCAGTTCCCGGACAATGATCATGTCAAAGCCATCGCCGATGACTTCCTCTTTTAAGGGGCATGCGCCTTTTAATTCGTCATACAGGTATGCAGGTCTTAAATTAGCAAACAGGTTCAATGCCTTGCGGATGGCAAGAAGCCCTGCCTCCGGTCTTTTTGAAGGTTCCAGCTGGTACCAGGGAGAGGTCTTGGCATCTCCTCCGATGGATCCCATCAAAACAGCATCTGCGCCTTTGGCAGTCTCTATTGCCTCCTCTGTCAGAGGCACTCCGTGCACATCGATGGACGCGCCGCCCAGCAGCACCTCCTCATAGGTAAAGGTATGCCCGTACACGCTGCACACTTTATCCAGGATCTTCTTTGCCTCTCCTACGATCTCCGGTCCGATTCCGTCTCCCGGGATCAGTGCGATTTTACAGTTCATATATGCCTTCCTTTCCGCCGCTTTCAGCACTTTTTTCGTGAAAAAATAAACATGATAATAGTATTATGATAATCCTTTTTCTCCTATAATTCAAGTCATAATAGCTGTGTACGATATGCCTTTTCGTTATAGCTTCTATTCTCCTGCAGTCCCTGCATTTCAGAATATTTTACGGTTTTTAGAAAACCTTTAGGATTTTGACACAGCCTGGTCACAACTGTCCTTTATACTGAAAATTGCTTAAAACAGAAGACAGCGGCTGCGGCACGAACGGATGGTGTGGCTGCTGGACTTCGCCTAATACGCAATCTACTTTTCTTTTCCAAAGATCTCACAGGCACGGCTGCACCCTGACGGTGTACCCGCACATCCGCCTAACGCACTCTCCCTCAGTTCAAACGGAAGGCTTCTTCCCACATGATACATTGCCTGCGCCATCTCGTCAAAGGGAATGATCTGCCGGATCCCTGCCAGCGCCTGCTCCGCGCAGACCAGAGCATTTGCCGCGCCCACAGAATTCCGGTTCTGACAGGGCGCTTCCACCAGTCCGGCTATGGGATCGCACACCAGTCCCAGAAGGTTGGACATAGCTCCTGAAGCGGCATCCAGACACATCTGCGGCGTACCGCCCATGATCTCTGCCGCCGCTGCTGCCGCCATGGCGGAGGCGGCGCCTACCTCTGCCTGGCACCCTGCCTCTGCTCCTGCCACGGAAGCATTGCGCATGAGCAGATAGCCCACAGCTCCGGCAGTATACAGACCGTTTAAAATGGTTTCATCCGGCAGCTGGTATTCCTCCTGGAGCGCCAGCAGGACACCGGGGACCACACCGGAAGAACCTGCGGTAGGGGCTGCTACGATCACGCCCATAGACGCGTTGACTTCCAGAACCGCCATGGCGTACATGGAAGCTTTGGATAAAATGGTGCCGCAGATGGATTTTCCCTGGTCATAGTGCTCTTTTAATTTCTTTGCCTCTCCGCCGATCAGCCCGCCTACCGACGGCACCGGCTCTTCCAATGGTGCTTTCACCGATTCTTTCATGATGGAAAGCGCCTTTCTCATCTTCTGCTCCACTTCCTGCTGGGGTGTCTGGAAGATTTCTGTCTCCCGAAGCTTCATGACAGCAGAAATCGGCTTTCCCAGCTCTTCGCACAGTTCTAAAAGCTCTGTACCGTGATTAAATTCCATATCTTTCCTCCTCGCTACAGCTGTACCAGCATAATGTCAGACACCAGAGGATTCTCTCGGATCCTGTCCAGGACTTCTGCCGGAATTTTTTCATCGGATTCTACGATGGTATAGGCATTGGCTCCTTTTTTCTCCCGGAAAAGGCGCATGAAGGCAATGTTTACCCCTTCCTCGCTGAGCACTCTGGTAATATGCGCCACCACCCCGGGCATATCCGTCTGGCTGACGATCAGAGTGCTGTACTCTCCGGTAAAATCCACCTGGATCTGATTCAAGCGGACGATCTTTACCTTTCCTCCGCCTAAAGATACGCCCCGGACAAAAAGCCGTTCTCCCCTGGTTCCCTCCATGTCCATATCTGCCGTGTTGGGATGGATCTCCTCTTTCTCACCGCCTGCTATGCGGAACTCATATTCGATGCCCTGCTGCCGCGCCAGCTCCAGGGAGTCCCGGATGCGCAGGTCGTCGGTGGCAAATCCCATGATGCCGCCTAAAAGTGCCCGGTCTGTGCCGTGCCCCTTATAAGTCTTGGCAAAGGAACCATACAGGGTAAACACCACCTTTTTGATCTCCTCCGGAAACAGTCTGCGCGCCAGAAGCGCCATGGAAGCCGCCCCTGCCGTATGGGAGCTGGAGGGTCCCACCATATTGGGACCGATCACTTCAAATAAACTGATAAGTGCCATAGGGTTCTCCTTTCTTTTTCCATAGACTGAAAAAGGCACTGCAAAGCATTTCTGCCTACAGCACCTTTTCTCCTGCATATCTTATTCTGTCAGTCCGTCGCTTGCTTTTTCCACTTCAGCAATGGCTGATTTTCTCATTGGGATCCTGCAGTGTTTATTATTGCCGAATTCTACGATTACATCCTCTTCTGTGATGTCAATGAGAACGCCGTAGAAACCGCTGGTAGTAACTACACTGTCGCCGACTTCCATAGCGGCAAGCATGCTTTTTACCCTCTGCTGTTCTTTCTTCTGAGGTCTCATGATCATAAAATACATCAAAAGAAAAAATATGATCAGCGGAATAAACAGGCTGAGCATTGCTCCGGCTCCGCCGGCACTTGCTGTTGATAATAACATCTTATTTCCTCCTGAAACTTAAACTTTGTCCTTGTCGAAACAGACACTACGGCTATCATACACAATTTTTCCTGTTTCTTCAAGTAGTTTCTCCCCTTTTTCACAATTTTAATGCCATTTTTATACTTTTCTCCCGCCTTGCAAGTCTGCGGCTCAGCTTTTTGCGCCTGCTGCCATACCTGCCAGCTTCTCTGCCTTATATTCCTCATAGCAGCCCTTGTCCAGAGCATCCCGGATTTCTTCCATCATGGTATTGTAGAAATAAAGGTTGTGGAGCACACAAAGCCGCATGCCCAGCATCTCCTTCGCCTTCAGCAGGTGACGGATGTACGCCCTGCTGTAGTGGCGGCAGGCAGGACACTGGCATCCTTCCTCAATGGGTCTGTCGTCCAGCTCATATTTGGCGTTGAACAGATTGATCTTGCCGAAATTGGTATACACATGACCGTGGCGTCCGTTGCGGCTGGGATAGACGCAGTCAAAGAAATCCACGCCTCTGGAGACTGCCTCCAGGATATTGGCAGGGGTGCCTACTCCCATCAGATACGTGGGCTTGTCCGTGGGGAGATACGGCACCACGCTGTCCAGGATCCGATACATTTCCTCATGGGTCTCTCCCACTGCCAGGCCGCCCACTGCATATCCGTCCAGATCCATCTGAGAAATGGTCTTGGCATGCTGGATCCGGATGTCATCATAAATGGCTCCCTGATTGATGCCGAACAGCAGCTGATGAGGATTGACCGTATCCTCCAGGGAATTCAGTCTTGCCATTTCGTCCTTGCATCTTTGCAGCCACCGGGTTGTGCGGTCCACAGACGCCTGGACATACTCTCTGCTGGCAACGCTGGAGGGACATTCATCAAACGCCATAGCGATAGTAGAACCTAAGTTGGACTGGATCTGCATACTCTGCTCCGGTCCCATGAAGATCTTGCGCCCGTCGATATGGGAGTTAAAGTACACCCCTTCCTCTTTAATCTTTCTCAGCTTTGCCAGAGAAAACACCTGGAATCCGCCGGAGTCTGTCAGAATGGGACGGTCCCAGTTCATAAATTTGTGGAGTCCGCCCAGTTTTTTCACGATTTCATCGCCCGGGCGTACATGAAGATGATACGTATTGGAAAGCTGCACCTGCGTCTTGATCTCATGAAGGTCCATGGTGGACACTGCCCCTTTGATGGCAGCTACGGTTCCTACATTCATAAATACCGGAGTCTCTATGGTCCCGTGGACGGTCTCCAGACGGGCGCGCTTTGCTCTTCCTTCCTGTTTCAGTACGGTATACATAAAATTTACCTGCCTCTTTTTTCTTGTTTTCTTGTCAGTTTATCACTGGTCCTGAAAAATTTTTCCAGTTTTTCAGGGAATCTGACCAAAAATAGTCCTATTTCCTGCCTGTGTCGGTTTATTCTATCACAGGAGCATGGCAAACGCAACGGCTGGCGGAAATTTTGTAATTGTTTTTTCTCTTATCTTGTCGTATAATGTAACATGATTTTTTAGATACACTTTTAATAAGAAGAGATAGAAAGAGGAGGTCTCTGACTATGAAATCAGAGCATATACAGGAATCCATGCTTTATCCTTTGGGTATCGACATTGGTTCCACCACGGTAAAGATTGCCATCCTAAATGAACAGCATGATTTACTTTTTTCCGACTATGAACGTCATTTTGCAGATATTCAGAATACCCTTGCGCGCCTTCTTGACAAAGCTTACCAGGCTCTGGGAGAGATTTCTGTTGCCCCGGTGATCACCGGCTCCGGCGGACTGACCCTTGCCAGCCATCTGGAAGTCCCCTTTGTCCAGGAGGTGATTGCCGTCTCCACTTCCCTGCAGGAACTGGCTCCCAAAACCGATGTTGCCATTGAGCTGGGCGGCGAGGACGCCAAGATCATTTACTTTGAAGGGGGCAATGTGGAGCAGCGTATGAACGGCATCTGCGCCGGAGGCACCGGCTCCTTTATCGACCAGATGGCATCCCTTCTGCAGACCGATGCCCCGGGATTAAATGAATACGCCAAGGATTACAAGGCGCTCTATCCTATAGCCGCCCGCTGCGGTGTTTTTGCCAAAACGGACATCCAGCCTCTGATCAATGAGGGGGCTACCAAGGAGGACCTTTCTGCCTCCATCTTCCAGGCAGTGGTCAATCAGACTATCAGCGGACTTGCCTGCGGGAAACCCATCCGGGGACATGTGGCATTTTTAGGCGGTCCCCTTCATTTTCTTTCCGAACTGAAGACCGCCTTTATCCGTACTTTAAAGCTGGATGAGGAGCACACCATTGTACCGGATAATTCACATTTATTCGCAGCCATCGGCTCTGCCCTGAACGTAAAGCCGGATGCCGCAGGCGTCAGCATCACCGGCATGAGAGACCGTCTCTCTGCTTCCATCCAGATGGATTTTGAAGTGGACCGTATGGAACCCCTCTTTGCCTCCAAGGAGGATTACGAAGAATTCAACCGCCGCCAGAGCCAGTACAATGTACAGACCGGAGACCTTGCCTCCTATCAGGGCAACTGCTACCTGGGGATCGACGCAGGCTCCACCACCACCAAGGCAGCCCTGGTAGGTGAGGACGGCTCCCTGCTGTATTCTTTTTACAGCAACAACAACGGAAATCCCCTTGCCACCTCCATCCGGGCGATCCAGGAAATTTATGAGCAGCTTCCCAGGGGAGCCAAGATCGCTTACTCCTGCTCTACCGGATACGGCGAGGCGCTGATCAAGGCAGCTCTCCTTCTGGACGAAGGGGAGGTAGAAACTGTTTCTCACTACTATGCCGCCGCCTTTTTTGATCCGGAGGTAGACTGTATCCTGGACATAGGCGGACAGGATATGAAGTGCATTAAGATCAAGGACCAGACCGTAGACAGCGTGCAGTTAAATGAGGCATGTTCTTCCGGCTGCGGCTCCTTTATTGAAACCTTTGCCAAATCTCTGAATTACAGCGTACAGGATTTCGCAAAGGCAGCGCTTTTTGCCGAGCACCCCATTGACCTGGGTACCCGCTGCACGGTCTTTATGAATTCCAAAGTAAAGCAGGCGCAGAAAGAAGGCGCGTCTGTGGCAGATATCTCCGCAGGTCTGGCATATTCCGTCATTAAGAACGCCCTTTATAAGGTAATCAAAGTTTCCGATGCCTCTGAGCTTGGAAAGCACATCGTTGTCCAGGGCGGTACCTTCTACAACGACGCCGTGCTCAGAAGCTTTGAAAAGATCGCCGACTGCCATGCCATCCGTCCGGATATCGCCGGGATCATGGGCGCGTTCGGAGCCGCGCTCATTGCCAGGGAACGGTATGACAAGACCAGGACCACCACCATGCTGCCCATTGACAAGATCAATACCCTGGAATATAAAACCACCATGGCAAACTGCAAGGGCTGTACCAACAACTGCCGTCTGACCATCAATAAGTTCTCCGGCGGAAGACAGTACATCTCCGGCAACCGCTGCGAACGTGGAATCGGAAAAGAAAAGAACAAGGATCAGGTTCCCAACCTGTTTGATTACAAATACAAAAAGCTTTTCTCCTACCAGCCCCTTACAGAAGATAAGGCAAAAAGAGGAAAGGTGGGCATCCCAAGGGTTCTGAATATGTTTGAGAACTATCCTTTCTGGTACACGTTCTTTACGGAACTGAAGTACCAGGTGGTGCTTTCTCCTACCTCCACCAGAAAGATTTACGAGCTGGGCATCGAATCCATTCCCAGTGAATCCGAATGTTATCCGGCAAAGCTGGCGCACGGACATGTCACCTGGCTTTTAAAGCAGGGTGTGAAATACATCTTCTATCCCTGCATTCCCTATGAACGGCAGGAGTTCCCGGACGCAGTCAACCACTACAACTGCCCCATTGTCACCTCCTATGCGGAAAACATTAAAAATAATGTGGATGAGCTGAACGATCCTTCCATCCGCTTCCACAATCCTTTCCTTTCTCTTACCAGTGAAGAAACGGTAACTGAAAGACTGGTGCAGGAATTCCCGGAGATCTCTGCTGACGAGGTCAAAGCCGCTGCCCATAAGGCATGGGAAGAAATGGACCATTGCCGCAAAGACATCATGCGCAAGGGAGAAGAAACTTTAAAATATCTGGAAGAAACCGGCAGACGGGGCATTGTCCTGGCAGGACGTCCCTACCACATTGACCCAGAGATCCATCACGGGATCCCGGATCTGATCAACTCCTATGGTCTGGCAGTGCTGACGGAGGATTCTGTCTCCCATCTGGCACCCCTGCAGCGTCCTCTGCGGGTCAATGACCAGTGGACCTACCATACCCGCCTCTATGCGGCTGCCAATTTTGTAAAGGAAAAAGACAATCTGGACCTGATCCAGTTAAATTCTTTCGGCTGCGGTCTGGACGCCGTAACCACAGACCAGGTCAATGAGATCCTGTCCCACAGCGGCAAGATCTACACCTGCCTGAAGATCGACGAGGTCAACAACCTGGGCGCGGCGCGTATCCGTGTCCGTTCCCTGATCGCGGCGATCCGCGTCAAGGAACAGCAGCATAAAAAGCGCCGGATCGTGCCTTCCTCTATCAAGAGGGTTTCTTTCACAGAGGAAATGAGAAAGAACTACACCATCCTCTGCCCCCAGATGTCGCCCATCCATTTCTCTATCCTGCAGGCAGGATTTAACTCTGCGGGATACAACCTGGAAGTGCTTCCCAATGACAATAAGGAAGCTGTGGATGTGGGACTGAAATACGTCAACAACGATGCCTGCTATCCTTCCCTGATGGTGGTAGGACAGATCATGCAGGCGCTGCTCTCCGGCAAATATGACCTGAACAAAGTAGCGATCATCATGTCCCAGACCGGAGGCGGATGCCGTGCTTCCAACTACATCGGCTTTATCCGCAGGGCGCTTGAGAAGGCTGGTATGTCACAGATCCCGGTAATCTCCATCAATCTGAGCGGTTTAGAGGAGAATCCAGGATTCAAGATCACGCCGAAACTTGCCGCGAGACTTGCCTATGGCGCAGTTTTCGGTGATATCCTGATGAAATGCATCTACCGTATGCGTCCTTATGAGTCTGTGAAAGGCTCCGCCAATGCCTTACATAAAAAATGGGAAAAACGCTGCATCTCTTTCCTTTCCGGAAAGCACTGCTCTTTTGCCCAGTTTAACCGCATCTGCCGGCAGATGATCCGGGAATTTGACACCCTGCCCATCACCAACGAGAAGAAACCCCGGGTAGGCATCGTGGGAGAGATCCTGGTAAAATTCCTTCCTGCAGCCAACAATCATCTGGCAGAGCTTCTGGAAAAAGAAGGGGCAGAGCCGGTATGCCCGGATCTGATCGACTTTATGTGCTACTGCTTCTACAATCTGGGCTTTAAATCCGATTACCTGGGATTTAAGAAATCCCTTGCCCAGAAAGGAAAGCTGGGCATCGCTGCCATTGAATTTATCCGAAGCGCAGCAAACAAAGAATTTGCCAAGAGCAGGCACTTTACACCGTCCGCGAAGATCGAAGATCTGGCAAAGATGGCGAAACCGATTGTCTCTTTAGGCAACCAGACCGGAGAGGGATGGTTCCTGACCGGCGAGATGATGGAGCTGATCCATGCAGGCGCGCCCAACATTGTGTGTATCCAGCCGTTTGCCTGCCTGCCGAACCATATCGTGGGCAAAGGCGTCATCAAGGCGATCCGCAAGGACTATCCGGAAGCCAATATCGTTGCCGTAGACTATGACCCGGGCGCCAGCGAGGTCAACCAGTTAAACAGAATTAAGTTAATGCTTTCTACCGCGTTTAAGAAAATGCAGTAAGTAGATGTATCATAAAAAACGGTTCTTTGCAGAATCCTGGAAATGATCCCGGATTTCTGCTAAGAACCGTTTTTCTTTCTATCCTTCTATGTTGTTTTTCTGCTTTCTTTTTCCTGCATTTCTTCTTTTACTGGCTGCGTTTATTTCAGCAGATGCACTTTTTTTCCGATTGCTGCAAGCTTCCTTCCGAAGGGGATGCCGTACAGCTCTTCTGCATCCGGTTTTTCAATAAAAAGATATACCGCAAAGTAAATCAGAGCGCCGATGCAGATTGCAGGAACCAGAGCGATCAAATTAGCAGCAGGAAGTCCTTTCACTGCCCGGTAGATACCGTGATACAGCCCGAACGCGGCGATCCCCATGGGAACAGATGCCAGAAACGGGGATAAATATGCCTTTTCCCATGGATTTTTGTAATCCAGTGCTTTCCTCATTGCCCGGTGGTTCAGGATACACATAGAAAGTGCGTATACGATCATGGCAATCACCACATTATAAATACCCCAATCAGTGACAAACATCAGCACTGTCACCACGATCACATCAAGTACCAGCGCCGCTGCCGCATGGATCATGGGAATATTCGCCTTACCGATGCCCTGGAGCACGCCGTTGGAGATGTTTGACATGCCGTTCATGATCACAGTGATGATTCCCAGCATCATCAGATAGCCTGCCACACCTTCTGTGGCGGGAAACAGCAGCCTGGTAATAGGATCCGCCAGTGCGAACAGCCCCACGCTGCAGGGAATGGAAATAAACATACTGATCCAGGTGGCTTTGTCGATCTTTTCCCTGGCGCCTTTGATATCTCCGGTGGCATAGCAGCCGGAAACCTCCGGGATCATGGAGGTAGGCGCTGTGCTCGCCAGCGTCAGGGGGATATTGATGATGGTCATAAAGAAGCCGAATTCCGCATACATCCCTTCCACCACATTAGAATCCATGCCCTTAAACCCGGAGATGCCGCTGTAGATCCAGCTGTTTACATATCCGTTGACATTGTAGAGAAAGGAACTGAGTACAATGGGAGCAACGATCAGGACCAGAAGCTTCATAATGTCCCGGTAGCTCTCATCCACCGAATGCCGGTCTCTTTTGATCTTTCTTGCTATCACCTTTTTATTGATCCGGTATACCAGAAGCATGAACAAAAGCGCGGCTGTAACTCCGGCTCCTGTACCCATAGTGGCGCCGGCAGCGCTCCAGCTCCTTAGTACGTCCGGCTCTGCATCTGCAAAATGATTTACCATCACATTTGCCATTACCAGAGCTACCACAGCCACCGCGATCTGCTCCAGGATCTGGGAAATGGAGGTAGGCAGCATATTCCTGTATGCCTGGAAATACCCCCGGTACACTCCCAGGATCCCGGAAATAAAAATCGTAGGCGCCAGAAACTGCAACGCCAGCCTTGCATTCGCCATGTTATCCGGTATCAGCACCGGTGCTCCTACCACGCAGATCAGCGCCACGATCCCGCCGGAGATCACCGCATACAGCAAAGCTCCCTTAAAAATCCTCTGCGCGTCCCGATAGCGCTTAAAAGCAATCCGCTCCGCCATGATCTTGGAAACTGCCTGGGGAATGCTGAAAGACGCGATCATCAGGAGAATGAAATAAACATTCTGGGCGAACTGAAAGCAGCCAAAGCTTTCCTTTCCCAAAGTGGTGGACAGAGGGCTTTTATAAATCAGACCGATGATCTTGGAGATCAGCGCTGCCACCATCAAAAAAGTGGCGTTTTTTACCATTGTATTGTCATTTTTCTTACCCATGCTGTTCTCACCGCCTGTTCTCAATCTGCCAGTCAATGGGTTCTAAGCCCTGCTCTTCTAAAAAGGCATTGGTTTTGCTGAAATGTCTGCATCCGAAAAACCCCCGGAACGCAGAGAGGGGACTGGGATGAGGCGCTTCCAGGATCAGGTGCTTGGGATTGTCCAGCATGGATTTCTTCATCTGCGCAGGTCTTCCCCACAGCAGAAATACCATGGGACGGTCCTGCTCATTTAACACCCGGATCGCCGCATCGGTAAATTCCTCCCAGCCGATGCCCCTGTGAGAATTTGCCTGATGGGCGCGCACCGTCAGCACCGTATTAAGGAGCAGCACTCCCTGTCTTGCCCATTTCTCCAGGTATCCGTTGTCCGGGATATAGCAGCCGCAGTCATCGTGCAGCTCCTGATAAATATTCACCAGCGAAGGGGGAATCTCCACCTCCGGCTTCACGGAAAAGCATAGCCCGTGCGCCTGACCATAATTGTGGTAAGGATCCTGCCCCAGGATCACAACCTTCACCTGGTCCAGCGGGGTAAAATGAAAGGCATTAAAAATATCATCCGGCTCAGGGAAAATCCGTCTCTGCTGATATTCCTGTCCTACCTTTGCAAACAATTCTTTATAATATGGTTTCTTAAACTCCGGCTTCAAAGCTTCCAGCCATTGTCCCTGTAAAGGCGGCATTTCTTTTCCTCCTTTGTCATCTAAACTTTACACGGTATATAGTGTAACAGAATCCCCTGCAAAATGCAAACCAGTGGCTCCAGAATTTTACAATTTTCTGCAAAATACAGGCGGTCCGCATACACAGACCGCCTGTCATCCAACTGGCTTTTTTCTTTTTTATGCTGCTTCCTGCTGCTTGGGCAGACGGGGCGGCTGCCCGTTTCCGCACTGCAGCTCAAACCAGAATTCCACGCCGTTTTCGTAATTGACCACACCGCATTTCTGGTTCATGCTTTCCATGATCGCCTTGACAATAGAAAGTCCGATGCCGCTTCCCCCGTATTCCCTGGTGCGGGCTTTGTCCACCTTATAAAATTTGATCCAGATCTTATCCAGATCTTCTTCCGGGATAGGATCTCCGGTATTAAACACTGACACCCGTACCAGCTCCTGTCTCTTTTGTATCTTAACCTCGATCTTTTTCTCATAATCCACATGATTCAGCGCATTGGACACATAATTGGTGACCACCTCTTCCACCTTGAACTCATCGCCCCAGACATAGACAGGCTCTGTCTGTACAAACTGGATCTGAGCGCCTTTCTGGTCTGCCATGAGGCTGGTGGACACCAGAACGCCTTTGATCAGTTCCGTCAGATCAAACCGCTCCATGGAAACCTGATCATTGCCGAATTCCAGCTGGTTTAAGGTCAGCAGCTTTTTCACCATATTGTTCATCTTGGCTGCTTCATCTATGATCACATCGCAGTAAAATTCCCGGCTCTCCGCATCGTCATTGATGCACTCCTGCAGTCCCTCCGCATATCCCTGGATCAGGGCAATGGGGGTTTTCAGCTCGTGGGATACATTGGAGAGGAATTCTTTGCGCATCTCATCAATCTGGATTTTCTTTTCAATGTCTTTTTGCAGTTCGTTATTGGCAGTCTTCAGCTCAGAGATGGTCTCTTCCAGTTCATCGGACATAATATTCAGATTTGCTCCCAGAATCCCGATCTCATCTTCTCCTGCTCTGGTATACTTTGCCTCGAAATCCAGCCCTGCCATCTTTTTTGACAGTTCTGTCAGTTCCTGCAGAGGTCTCGTAATCTTTTTGCTGATGATCCAGATTACCGCAGAGCTTACCAGAATCGTTGCAATCCCCACGTAAAGATAAAACAGATTTGAAATCTGGGCGCTGTCCTTCATACTCTGGATGGGCGTGGTGATCATAAAGTAATTCTCATTTTTCAGGCTTCCCACCATGTTCAGAGAATCTGTCAGCCTTCCGCTGTCCTCACTTTTCTCCAGGATATAATTTTTTTCCTGTCGGATGATTTCGTGTGTTCCCTGCATGAATTCTGTCATGGTTCCGAACAGAGCCTGCGCATACATACTCTTGGGATCTCTGCCGTTCGAATACACTGCCTGAGATTTATCCCGGTCGATGACGATCACGGAGATATTTTTTTCCAGACAGTAATTATGGAAATCGTAATCTTTCTCCAGCGAAGTATAGTTGGCATTGTCGTTGACTTTGGACGCCTCATCCAGGCGTTCATGGACATATTCCAGTGAATCCGTCTTCTGTGCCAGATAATAATCTTCCAAAAAACAGGAATTCAAAAAAAGGATTGCAAGAAAAGCCAGGCAGAGTGTTCCCACATACGCCGCGGTAAACTTTACTTTAATGGATTTTCTCATGTCTATACCTCAAACTTATAGCCCATGCCCCAGATGGTTTTAATGTACTCTCCTTTTTCGCCCATCTTGCTTCTCAGTTTCTTTACATGGGTGTCAATGGTACGGGCATCGCCGAAATAATCATAGTTCCACACAGAATTCAGAATCTTCTCCCTGGACAGAGCGATTCCCTGATTCTCCAGAAAATAGGTCAGCAGCTCAAATTCCTTATAGCTCAGCTCCATAGGATTTCCGTCAATAGAGGCAATGTGGGCAGCCTTGTTGATCTCAATGCCTCCCGCACTTAAAACATCATCGCTTCCCACTGCATTGGTACGTCTTAAAATAGCTTCCACCCTTGCCACTAAGATCTTAGGGCTGAAGGGTTTGGAAATGTATTCATCCACGCCCAGCTCAAAGCCCAGCAGCTCGTCTCTTTCGTCGCCTCTTGCTGTCAGCATGATAATGGGGATTTTGGAATCTCTGCGGATCTCCCTGCAGACTTCCCATCCGTCCATCTTCGGCATCATTACATCCAGGATGATCAGAGAAAGGTCTTTCTGCTCGTAAAAAAGATCCAGCGCTGCCTCTCCGTCTCCGGCTTCCAGCACCTCAAATCCCTGCTTTACCAGGAAATCCCTTACCAGCTTTCTCATCCTGCTCTCATCATCTACAACAAGTATCTTACATTTTTCCATAAGTACTCCTCCTACTCTTCTCTTTACTATAACAGACAAATTTGTCAGAATTGTGAATTATTCCGCAAAATACCTGCCAGCCGGCTCTCTATAATTTCATAGCATAATAGACCAGCTGGGAAGCCTGGCGAAAGCCGCAGGATTCATACAGGGGAAGGGCTGTCTGATTTTCTTCGTCCACATCCAGGGAGATCTGCTTTGTGGAACAGCTCCTCAGTTTCTTTATGACCTGGCAGAGCATCTTCCTTCCATAGCCTTTCCCCTGAGCTTTGGGATCAATACATAAAGCATAGAGATAATTGCACTTTCCGCTGGTATCCACTGCCACGCATCCCACCGGCTCTTCCCGGTACAGCGCCGTAAAGAGCAGCGCTGTTTCTGCGCGGTAGGTCGCCTTCACGTGTTCTTTTGCCTCAAAATCCTCCTCTGCAAAAGCAGCTTCCATGATTTCTGCCAGTGTCCCCAGCTCTTCCTCCTTTGCCTCCCTTATGGAAAATCCGGGAATTTCTTTTTCCGCTGCTTCTGCCTGGGGATCTGCCAGCATATGAAATTCCTGGTGGGAAAGCGTCACCGGATATTTTTCCAAGATCTTTTCCGCACCGGAAAAAGCCTTCTCTGTTTTAAACAGCAGCTTCTGGTAGGAGAACTTTTTCATTTCCTGCAGGGCTGCCCCAAGGAGCCTGGTAAAAATCCCCTGGCGCCGCTTCTGTGGATCCACCCAGGCGGAAACCTCCGCGGTCGTCTTCTGATCGGCATACAGATAGAGAAACCCTGTCAGCTTTTCCTCCTCTCTTTCCAGGTAAAAGCAGTGCATATCCGGATACGCCTGAAACTCACTTCCCAGATAAACCTCCTGGCAGGTATGGTCGAAACGGCTGCACTGGTCAATAAACGCCTGGATTTCTTCTTTTTGTATCTCATTTAAACTGTTATAACATTCCATGATTTTTGATCCTTTCTTATCTTTCCCTCTATCATACAATAACTGACTGTTTTTTACCATACTCTGTGTGCAGGACAGCCGTTTTGTCTTTCGCGAAACGGCTGCGTGCAGGGAGCAGGGGATAGCAGGGAGAGTGCGGGAAAGCTGCGGGGGGCGCAGGGAGCGAATTTCTCAGATGCCCCTTGACAAATCGGAAAAGAAAGTATATACTGGCAGTGCTTCTAAAAAGAAGCAGCGCGAAATCCGTTTGTGTACCGGCAGCAGCCATGAGACATTTTTTCAGGGCTTGTACTGGTTTCGACGGGGGTTTTGAAGTTGCGGAAGCCATTCGCAGACTCCGGGACTGCGTACCAACCTGGAAATTAAATATAAACGCAAACAATAATAGAGTAGCGTTAGCTGCCTAATCGCAGCTTGTCAGCCTTAGACCACCCGCTGTTTAAGTGTCTGGCATCGAACTTGCGGGGAACTTCGCTTTCAAAGCTTTGAGAAAGTGGAAGATTTTATGAAGCTACTAAGCACGGCAGCCTGTCTTTCGGCGGCTGTGTAAGGGAATGTGAAAAGATCGACTGTGATGGGAGATGCCGCAAGGGATAGACTTTCGGACAGGGGTTCGATTCCCCTCAGGTCCACTAAAAGCAGGAATGGCGTAAGCTGTTCCTGTTTTTTTTGATCCAACCAGCCAGCAATCCTGCAAATTCCCTTATCTGCACCTTATTCATCTGCTGCACCAGCGCCAGACAGAACAAAAAATGCGGCTTACCGGCTTTACAGCCGGCGCCGCATTTTTCATTCTTAAAAATCTAAATGACAGGAGACAAAGTGTCCTGGTCTTGCCTCACGAAGCTTCGGAGTTTCTGTCCTGCATTTTTCCGTTGCATGCACGCAGCGGTTGGCAAAAGGACAGCCCGGCTTTGGATTGATGGGGCTTGGTACATCCCCGGAAAGAACCTTTGCTTCCTTCTGCGCTTCTTTATCCGGATCCGGGATGGGTACGGAAGCCAGAAGCGCCTGGCTGTAGGGATGCAGTGTGTGCGCATAGATCTCATCACTGTCTGCCAGCTCCACCAGATTGCCCAGATACATCACAGCGATACGGTCGGAGATGTATTTGACAATATTCAGGTCATGAGCGATGAACATATAAGTAAATCCATGCTTTTCCTGCAGTTCCTTTAACAGGTTAATGATCTGGCTCTGGATGGATACGTCCAGAGCGGAGATCGGCTCGTCACAGACAATGAATTCCGGTTCTACTGCCAGCGCCCGGGCAATCCCGATACGCTGCCGCTGTCCGCCGGAGAACTCATGAGGGAAACGGTTTGCATGCTCCCGGTTCAGACCTACTGTCTCCAGCAGTTCATAAACACGCTGCATCCGTTTCTCTTTGTCGTACATATTGTGGATTTCCATACCCTCTGCAATAATGCTTCCCACGGTCATACGGGGATTCAGTGATGCGTAAGGATCCTGGAAAATAATCTGTGCTTTCTGGGAATACTGGTAACGGTCTTTGGTCCGTTTCAAAGTGACTTGTTTTCCATTATATATCATCTTGCCGCTGGTAGCCGGATAAATTCCCATTACCACACGTCCAAGGGTAGATTTTCCGCAGCCGGATTCACCTACCACTCCCAGAGTCTCTCCCTTATAAATATCCAGGGAAATATCATTAACTGCAACCAGTGTCTTACCTTTTCCCACATGGAAATGTTTGGACACATGGTCTAAAGTGATCAGCTTATCCATTGCTCTTTTCCTCCTTTGCTGCCGGGAAATCCGGGTGAAGCCTCCAGCAGGCAGCTGTGTGACCCTCTCCCACCTGGAACACCGGCGGCTGGTTCGCCTTACAGATCTTCATACAGTGCTCACATCTGCTTCCAAATCCACAGCCCTGAGGCGGTGCATACAGATCCGGAGGTGTACCGGGAATAGAAATCAGCTGTTCATGTTTCTTTGTATCAATGGTAGGAAGACTGCGAAGCAGGGCTCTTGTATAAGGATGGGAAGGATTGTAAAAAATATCTCTTACCGATCCTCTCTCCACGATTTTTCCCGCATACATAACCGCAACTTCATCTGCCAGGTTGGCTACAACGCCCAGGTCATGTGTGATCAAAATGATGGCTGTTTTTGTCTCCTCTTTGATCTTTGCCATAAGCTGCATGATCTGCGCCTGTATAGTCACATCAAGAGCTGTGGTCGGTTCATCGGCAATCAGCAGCTGCGGGTTGCATGCCAGCGCCATAGCGATCATGGCACGCTGTCTCATACCGCCGGAAAATTCATGGGGATACTGCTTGGCTCTCTCCTCTGCGTTGGGGATCTGTACCAGCTGCAAAAGACGGATGGCTTCCTTTTCTGCATCCGCTTTGGATATCTTCTTTTTCTTTACCAGAGTTTCCGTAAGCTGTTTGCCTACCTTCATAGTAGGGTTCATACATGTCATAGGATCCTGGAAGATCATGCTGACCAGCTGTCCCCGGATGTCCTGCATCTCTTTCTCACTGGCAGCTACGATATCTTTTCCGCAAAGATCAATGCTTCCCTCTTTGATCCGTGCAGGAGGCATGGGATTCAATTTCATGATCGTCTGTGCCGTAACACTCTTACCGCAGCCGGATTCCCCTACGATCGCCATGACTTCCCCTTTTTTCACCTCCAGGCTCACTCCGCGTACTGCATGGACCTCTCCTGCATAAGTGTCGAAGGATACATGGAGGTTTTCAATCTTTAATACGTTTTCCATTTTCTTACCTCCTTAATTTCGGGTCAAATGCATCACGGAGCTGGTCGCCCAGCAGGTTAAAGGACAGCATAGTCACACAGATAAACAGTGACACAACCACAAGCTGTGTGGGGAACATCTGGAACACCTGGATGGCAGCGTTCGCCATCATACCCCAGGAAGACTGAGGCGGCGCGATACCGAGACCGAGCATAGAAAGAAATGCCTCGGTAAAAATTACATTGGGAATATCCAGTGTAATATTAACAATAATCACACTCAGCACATTTGGAATCAGATGTTTGCCGATGATCCTGGCAGGAGAAGCTCCCATGGATTTTGCCGCAACGACAAACTCCTGCTCTTTCAGGCTGACTACCTGTCCGCGCACCAGACGCGCCATACCGGTCCATCCGGTAAGGGAATACGCCACAATGATCGTACCCAGACCACGCTCCATAACAGTCATCAGAAGGATTACAATGATCAGGTACGGAACACCGCTGATAATCTCAAGAATACGCATCATAACCGTATCCACCGCTCCGCCGAAATATCCGGAAACACCTCCGTAGATAACGCCTACAAAACAGTCGATCAGAGCTACGGCAATCGCCACGGTCAGAGAAATCCTTGCCCCGTACCAGACTCTGGCAAAGACATCGCGTCCCAGTGCGTCTGTTCCGAAAATATGCATCTGCCCGGTAACGGAATCCGGTGTCATAATAGGCTGATTCTGGAAAGCTACATTCTGCTGGTCATAGCCAAAAGGACATACCATAGGCAGGAAAATCGCCCCCAGAATAATCAGCCCTAAAATAACCATACAGATTACTGCAACCTTACTCTTCCTAATACGGTTCCAGGCATCCTTCATAAAGCTGATGGATGGACGGGCAATCGCCTCCATGGAAGAGGCGTCGGAACCTAAAACTTCAAAGGCATCTGATGAAATCTTCCCGCTGACATCATAAGGAGTGTACCGGGGAGCTTCCGCTGCCTGCAGTTTTTTCTTTTTCGCCATTGTGCTTTACTCCTTTCTTCCTGTCAGTTTAATACGCGGGTCAATGAGACCATAGATAATATCCACTACTAAGTTCGCCAGAATCAGGAACGCCCCATAGAACACCGTAGTACCCGCGATCAAAGTATAGTTGTTTGTCTGTACACTGGTTACAAAATACTTTCCAAGCCCCGGGATAGCAAAAATATTCTCCACCACAAAGGCACCTGTAAGGATTGCTGCCACCAGAGGCCCCATAACCGTAACTACTGGCATAATCGCGTTGCGCACGGCATGTCTCCAGATGATCTGTCTCTGGCTTAATCCTTTTGCCTTGGCTGTTTTAATATAATCCTGACTCATGACATCCAGCATACTGGTACGCATCAGACGGCTGACTGTCGCCATAGAACCAAATGCCAGCGCAAAAG